>OGPA01000139.1_pt1 | contig 85112 bp, 52 predicted proteins | sample 1552841 | NCBI WGS metagenome assembly OGPA01 (sample SAMEA2579916, study PRJEB22360) | human gut metagenome
GAACAAAAAGTTTTCTACGTTAGTGGCTGTCCTTCTGGCAGCCGGTGCTTGGACAACGCTGGATGCTAAGGTAATTGAGGTTTCAACACCGGCAGCTGGTGGTTCTTATTTGGTCGGTACGGGCATTAATGCCAGTGAAAGTACTGAGTACACTTTGTTGTTAGCGGCTGATGGAAAAGCAGCCCAAGCTGATAAAGATGCTGTAACTGCAGAATCTCCTGTTTGGAAATTAGTGGAAGCGGAGAAAGGTAAGTATAAATTACAGGCTGCAGATGGCAAGGTTTTTTATGCTGTAAATGGTGCAACCGAAGAAGCTGGTGGTAAGGTTTTGACTTTGTCAGCCGAGCCTATTGAGAATTCTTTACCTGTTTTGTTTACTATCGAAGACGATGGTAAGCTAAAGTTGGTTAATGTTGATGATTTTAGTAACAATACTGATATTACAGGTGAGTTGTACTTAAAGATTGAAGCTTCTCAGTGTTCTCTTGATGCAACAGGTGTTGTTATCGACTTCGGTGTTTACGCTTCAAACAATGAAAATGCGCTTCCCGGCTTTGATTTGAATGTAAGTGACAACGGTGAAGTTGTTTTGGATGCATTTGATGCGTCTAAAACTTACGAAGCTCCTGTTTATTTCCAGACAGAAGACGGTTATCTGACAGTAGCATCTGAAGATGGTAAATTAGTCGTAAAAACATTAAAAGCTGCTCCTACTGCTGCACAATCTTATAATGCATCTTGGATATGGGCAGAAGGAAAGTTGGTTTCTGTTGCTGCTGTTGCTGCAAAAGAAAAAGCGACTCAATTGGTTGTGGCTAATGTTGTTGCAAGAGCTGCTGGCTCTGTGACTTACACATTGGCAGGAACAGGTTCTGAGTTTGCTGTAAAAGATAATGCGATTACTTCTGTTGCTGCTGCTAACTTAGCTGGAACTGCTCTTTATGCATCAGCAAGTGTAAATGCAACTGCTGCTCCGGCATCAACTATTGCTGTAACAGGCAGCCAGAATATTGTTGAAGGATCTTATAAACTGGCAACATCAGTTCCTTCCGGTTATTGTGTTGTTACATTGGGTACCGACAAATATTTGAAAGCTGGCGCAACAGCGACTGTTGAAACAAGTATTTCTGCAAATGATATTGAAGGTTATAAAAACTTCTTGTGGTCTGTTGCAAAAACAGAACTGAATGGAAAAGTTTTCTATAGCTTCACTAGCTTGGCTAAAGGTGCAGATAATAAACCTTATAAATGGACTGTTAGTGGCGAAACTTCATTTGAAGCAAACGAAGCATATAGTGAAAGAGGTATTACGTTAGCTACTTCGGCTAATCCTATTCAAGCTAATGGAACAGCAGGTGCTTCAGCTGCCGTTATCGGTTTCTACGAATCTTTTGCTTTGGCTCATACACAGGCTAAATTAAATAGCATCCTTAATCCGGGCTTCGAGCTGACTGTTAAGTACGATAAAGACAAAAACAAAGATAAAACGATTGAAAATGTCGATGTACTGCAGCAAAAAATGTATCCGGAAGGTGACGACGCTGCAACTAAGGTCGCATTGTGGAATAACGAAAAGCTAGACCAAGGTAAAAATGCTAAGAAATTAGTATTGGATACTAAGGGTACTGTAGGTAGTGATGTTATCGGTGAATTCAAGTGGTTAACTCAGAAAGAAATCGATAAGGGAACAACAGGTCAGTACTTGTCTGAATTCCAGTTCCAGTATGCTCAAGGTAATCCTGATGTGATCTCTAAATTAGTTGTAGTAGATAAAGGTAATGTTTCTATCTTGTTCAATGATAACAAATATTATCTGACAACTTCTATCGCTGCTGATGCTAAGTTGCCGTATATCAAACTGGGTGCAAGCAACGTCTACGATGTTAAGAAATTGTTAGGACAGTACCTGAATTTCTCTTATGCTGATACAAGAGCAAATGCAAAAGACAATAGCGAAGAGTATAAGTATGCAGGTGTTTTGGCTGTAACTAATGAGGATGGAACAGATCCGACAGATAATGCTGCGGATTATGTACCAGCAAGTACAGTATTATTGTCTTCTCCGGAAGCACAGTGGGCTGTAATCGCTGCCGATTTGGATAATAATACCTTCACATTGCAGAACCGTGAAAGCGGCATTAAGATTGCAAATGTGCAATTGCGTGAAGTAGATGGCGATAAGTTTATTGTTACATCTGATAATACGGCATTCAATGATGACCTTGTAACTTTGAACAAAACAGCTGCAAAAGGTCAGATCAACTTTGATGGTTACATGCAGACAACTGCAAACGTATTGAGAAATGAAAACTTCTATCTGGGTCAGTATCATGCTATCGAAGGAAATAACAATGCTTATTTCGTTGAAAACCATACTGACAAAGCAAGCCATCAGATCGGTATGACTGCTGAAAAGGAAAATGCCCAGAAATGGAACCTGCGTTTTGCAATGAAAGCGGATAATGAAGGTGAATATACAGAAGTTGATACTGTATTTATTTACACGACATTTGCAACATTGAAAGATGGTAAGATCGTAACTTCAGGTGATGATGCATTGAAAGATACATTGGCTATCCTTCCGTATGCATTCCAGAATGCTTCTAACCGTGAATTTGTTGATTACAAAACAGGTAAAGGTTATGAATTCTATTTCTGTGATCCTGAAAACAAGGATAACGAAGATCAGGATGCTGCTCGTTTCGCTCTGAAGAAGAAACCGAATGACACTTATAACTTCGTAAGAATTGCTCCGGCAGTAACAGAAGCAACTCCTGCTGCAACTAAATTGGATGATAACAAAGTATTTGTTGCCAACAGTGCAGACAAGGGTTCTTTGAAGAATATGCTGACCTATGCTGAAGATCAGAACTCTCTGATGGTTGTTGAAAAAGCTGATTCTCCTGAATATCATAAAATTGCTGCTGCATGGGGTGACACAATCAAGTTGTTCCGTAACGAAAATAACTCGCAGGTATTGTATGAAAAACTGGATGCAAAATCAGTTGTCGAAAATGATTCTTTGAGCTTCCTGAACATTGATAATGTAAATCAGTTCAAGGTAAATCCGGCTATTTTTGCAGATACAGCTTATATCAATCGTGTAGATGTTGACGGTGAACTGAACACTTGCTACCAGTATTTACTGGCTGTAAATGTAGATCCTGAAAAGTCTTACTATTGCCCGTACAACCCGACTCACAACACAGACGAGTGGAGAGATGCTAATGGTGGTCCTTGTGCAGATGCAAAAGAAAACAGAGCTGTTCACGGTCGCTTCCTGATCAACCTGATCGATACTGCTAATGTTTACGGTGTAGACCATATCCACAGCAATCCATATATCAATGAAGTTGAAGCAGGTGAAAGCCTTGCCAAGCTGTCATTCGTAGAAGGTGTTCATGCTGGCGATACATTGTATGTAACTCGTAAGGGTGGTGAAGCTGTGAAGATTGCTATGGATTCTCCTGAGTTCAACGTAGCTAAGTTCGCTTTCCGTTATGTGGATAGTGCAGAAAAGATATTCAAAATTCAGACTCAGTGGAAGCCGTATTCTCCGGAAACTGATGTTGATAAAATTGAAAAGGCTGCAACTAACGAAGGTTACCTGAAATGGATCAATGGTACAGTTGTAGTTGTGAATGATTTCGAAAGAGGTGATGTATTCGGTATCGAAGAAAACTACGAAGGTGATCCTGTAGCTAACGAAGATATCACAACTTCTTCAATCAGTGTAATCGCTAAAGAAGGTGCCGTAATTATCAACGGTGCAGCTGGTAAGAAAGTTGCTATCAGCAACGTTCTTGGTCAGACAATTGCTAACACAGTTCTTTCTTCTGACAATGCTACTATCGCTGCTCCTGCAGGTGTAGTTGTTGTAGCTGTAGAAGGCGAAGCAGCTGTAAAGGCAATCGTAAAATAAGAAACTATTTATAATCAATAAATTTAAATTTGACTGCGCGGTGATATCGGACAAGAATCAACCAAGTATCCCGCGAGGGCGAACAAGCAGTCGATATTAATACTAAAGTAATGAAATAAAGTTCTTCTGTTCGATCTCTGTGAAGAGCAAAAACAGACAAAAACAAAGCCCCGACAGGAACTCCTGCCGGGGCTTTCTGTGTTAAGTACGGGAACGAATGTGATATTGCTGCGAAAGCTTTGCGTATTGTGAAGTTTTTTATACCTTTGTCATAAAGATAGATTGGAATGAAAATACTACATAGAGAGCGTATTGGTAAATTTTCGACAAAGCATGTAGATGCTGTTCGTCCACTTCAGCGGTGGGTAGACAAAGTAGAAGAAGCAGCTTGGCGGAATCATGCGGATTTGAAACTGGATTTTCCTTCTGCCGACTATGTAGGAAATGGTAGATATGTCTTTAATATAAAAGGTAATAGTTATAGAATGGTCGTAGTGGCGACTTTTGTTGCCGGACTTTTGTCTATACAGTTTATTGGCACACATGAAGAGTATGACAGGATAGATTGTTCAATAATTTAATTACGTAAAGAGAATGGAAAGAAAATTTGAAAATATTACTCACATAGACACGCTTGAATTGTATAATGAAGCTGTGACCTATGTAGATGTGCTTATCAATGAAGCAACAGCAAATGGAGCCTTGGCGGAACCTGATGCAGACAACGAATACACACGTGAAATAGGACGTGTAGGCGGTATGTGTGCTGATTATGAAGCTCTGTATTATAAATCCCAAAGTTTAAAATTCAAGTCACCTCTTATTGTATCAATAGAAAAAGAGTTGAAGAAGCGTTCTTTAAAACAACGCCAGGCAGCTGATTATTTGGATGTAAAAGAATCTACTTTCAGTCAGATAATGACTGGGAAACGTCCTATTTCTATGCGAATGGCAAAACGTTTGTATGAGAGATTGAATATTGACCCGGTATTGATAATGAAGTTTGCGTAAGGGAGAACAAAAACAGATAAAACAAGATAGGTTTAGCGATCAGCTGGCGGATAGTAACAAAGGCTCTCATTAATTTTTTAAGGTCACAATTTGTGATCTTAAAGATTCATATTCATCTTTTTTTGTATTATTTATCATACCATGCCCAGTGATACCTAAAACAGGCGATACCCCCCTGTTAAGGGCCCTTTTTAGTAACTATTTGTAGTGATTTTGACTATTTGGCGTATATCCTGGCTGTGCAATAGTTTCTTGTCACGTATAAAAGCAGTACCTTTGTACCGATAAGTTAAAAACCGAAATAAGCAAAATAGGTATGAAGTTTGAAAACGAGAACTGGGCGCAGTTCAAAGGTGAGATTTGGAAAAGAGAGATTAATGTAAGGGATTTTATCCAAAACAACTACAAACCTTATGAAGGGGACGACACTTTCTTGAAAGACTCCTCAGACAAGACTAAGAAAGTTTGGGATAAATTGACCGAAATGTTTAAGGTGGAAAGGGAAAAGGGTGTTTACGACGCTGAAACAAAATACCCTCAAGGTATAGATACTTACGGACCGGGCTATATAGACAAAGAAAACGAAGTAATTGTCGGCCTGCAAACCGATGCCCCTCTGAAACGTGGTATTTACCCGAAATGCGGAACACGTATGGTGGAAAACAGCCTGGAAGCTTACGGCTACAAGCTGGATCCGATGACAAAAGAAATTTTCACGAAATATAGAAAGACGCATAACGAAGGCGTATTCTCCGCTTATACGGAGGAGATGCTTGCCGCACGTCGTTCCGCTATCATCACCGGGCTGCCGGATGCTTACGGACGCGGACGTATCATCGGTGACTACCGCCGCGTAGCCCTTTACGGTACGGAAATCCTGATCGCAGAAAAGAAACATTATCTGAAAAGACTCGATATACAGGAACTGACCGAAGAAATCATTCAGAGCCGTGAAGAGATCTCCGAACAGATCAAGGCTTTGAAAGCCTTCGAAAAGATGTGTGCCGGTTATGGTTTCGATGTTACGAAACCGGCCAAGGATGCACGCGAAGCTGTTCAGTTCGTATATCTGGGTTACCTGGCTGCCGTAAAAGACCAGGATGGTGCGGCCATGTCATTGGGACGTACCTCTACTTTCCTCGATATTTATATTGAAAAAGATATCCGCGAAGGCAAATTGACGGAAGAAGAAGCGCAGGAGCTGATCGACCAGTTTATCATCAAACTGCGTATCGTTCGTTTCCTTCGTACTCCGGAATATAACGACCTGTTCTCAGGCGACCCTGTTTGGGTGACTGAGTCTCTGGGCGGACAGGGGGTAGACGGCCGTTCACTGGTGACGAAGACCTCTTACCGCTATCTGCATACATTATACAACCTCGGCCCGGCGCCGGAACCCAACCTGACAGTATTGTGGTTCAACAACGCTCCTGAAAACTGGAAACGTTTCTGTGCGAAGGTATCCATCGATACTTCGGCTATCCAGTATGAGAACGACGATCTGATGCGTCCGGATTATGGCGACGACTATGGCATCGCCTGCTGTGTGTCGCCGATGAAGATCGGTAAGCAGATGCAGTATTTCGGTGCACGTGCCAACCTGGCTAAATGTCTGTTGTACGCCATCAACGGTGGCCGCGATGAACGTTCGGGTGTACAGGTTGCTCCCCGGTTCGAACCGATCACCAGCGAATATCTGGATTACAACGAAGTGATGGAGAAATACGAACAGATGATGCGCTGGCTGGCTAAAGTCTATGTGAACGCTCTGAAGATCATCCATTACATGCACGATAAATATGCTTACGAAGCTTTTGAAATGGCTCTGCACGACGGTTCTGTGGAACGTATCCGCGCAACAGGTATTGCCGGTCTTTCTATCGTTGCCGACTCGTTGGCAGCTATCCGCGATACAAAAGTGAAAGTAATCCGCGACGAACGTGGCCTGGCTGTCGGTTTCGAACGCGAAGGCGAATATGTTCCTTTCGGTAACAACGACGACCGTACCGACAGTATCGCTGTCGACATCACTGAAAAGTTCATGGAATATTTGCGCCAGCACCAGACATACCGTAATGCGACTCCGACACAGTCTATCCTGACCATTACCTCCAACGTGGTATACGGTAAGAAGACGGGGGCTACTCCCGACGGACGCGAAGGCGGTACGCCGTTTGCTCCGGGTGCCAACCCAATGAACGGACGCGATACGAAAGGGGCTATCGCTGCACTGGCATCTGTTGCCAAGCTGCCTTTCCAGCATGCACACGACGGTATCTCTTATACTTTTGCCGTATCTCCTGCAACGCTGGGTAAGGAACGTGATATTCAGATCGCCAATATGGTTGGCCTATTGGACGGTTACTTTACTCCTGACGGCGGACAGCACTTGAACGTAAACGTGTTCGACAAGGAACTGTTGCTCGACGCCATGGAGCATCCGGAAAACTATCCGCAGTTGACTATCCGCGTATCCGGTTATGCGGTAAACTTCGTGAAGTTGACACGCGAACAGCAGTTGGATGTAATTTCAAGAACAATCAATCATTCTTTATAAAGGTTAATGAAAGGAAGCTCCGGTTCCCGTGTCTGACACGGGAACCGGTCGGCTTTTAAGATATATGCTTACAGGGAAAATTCATTCTTTAGAAAGTTTTGGGACTGTGGATGGTCCCGGGATACGTTTTGTTGTCTTTATGCAAGGTTGTCCGCTCCGTTGCCTGTATTGTCATAACCCGGATACCTGGGACAGTAAGGGCGGTGCTAAATACCGGATGGCGCCGGACGAGTTGCTGGCGGAAGTATTGCGGTACAAGAATTTCATTGCTAAGGGCGGCGTAACCGTTACCGGGGGAGAACCCTTGTTGCAGGCCGAATTCCTTACTGAGTTTTTCCGTCTTTGCCGGGAGGAAGGTATTCATACGGCATTGGATACATCCGGCTATATCTGTACCCCGAAAGCGCTGGAGGTACTTGAACAGGTCGACCTGGTACTGCTGGATATAAAAACGATCGATCCCGAATTACATCCTCGTCTGACGGCTGTAAAGCTGGATAATACATTGCGTTTCCTGGATGAGTTGGAGAAGCGTGGTGTTCCTGTGTGGATTCGTCATGTCATTGTTCCCGGACTGACTGATAATGATGAAGCCTTAGACAAACTTGCCGGATATATCAGTCGATATAAGGTGGTTCAGAAAGCAGAACTTCTGCCTTATCATACGATGGGCGCGTATAAATATGAGGCGCAAGGAATAGATTATAAACTAAAGGACGTAGAGCCCCTGTCTGCCGAACGTCTGGCAAATGCAAAAGAGATATTTAAGAAACATGGCATCACCGTGTGACCTTATTCAATCGGTTCCCTGTGGATTTTTACCGGTTGCCTGCGTATCTTATTGACAATACGGACACTGTCGTTCTCGATGCTCGTTACGTCTCCCTGGCAGTTGGTGAAATAGATGTAATTCCCCATATCCATAAACCGGTATACCTTACAACCATCGTGCTCAAACAGATACTCGACTTTGTAACTGGGGTTGTTTTCCGGTGCCGATTTGGCGATGGGTGTTCCCGCCAGGCCACAGGCTGTGAAACCGACGATATAAGACAATAGTGCACCTACCGAAAGGATGAAAAAACAGATCCTTCTCATATTCTTTTTCTTTTAATTTACTTCGTCTCCAAAGGTAGCGAATTTCAAATAAGACATGGTATAACCGTATGACATTTTACCTACAATCAGGTATATTTTTATTGTCCGGAAAAACATAGTTTTGTCCCATATTGTTACTCAAATAAAACTAAGAACGAATATGGAACAACATCATCACGACCATCATCACCACGAAATAAGCTCTTTGAATAAAGCCTTTATTATCGGTATTGCCTTGAATCTGGCGTTTGTCGTTGCTGAGTTTGCGGCAGGCTTCTGGTATAATTCGCTCGGTTTATTATCGGATGCCGGGCATAACCTGGGGGATGTGGCGAGCCTCGTGCTTGCCATGCTGGCTTTCCGGCTGGCGAAGGTGCATCCTACCTGTAAATATACGTATGGATATAAGAAAAGTACCGTTCTGGTGTCCCTGTTGAATGCGGTTATCCTGCTGGTGGCCGTCGGTATCATTATTGCCGAGAGTATAGGGAAGCTGCTTTATCCGCAACCGGTCGAAGGGGATGCCATAGCCTGGGTGGCTGGTGTAGGAGTGGTTATAAATGCACTGACGGCCTGGCTTTTTATGAAGGATAAAGACAAGGACCTGAATGTAAAGGGGGCGTACCTGCACATGGCGGCCGATGCATTGGTTTCGATCGGTGTGGTTATCTCCGGTATCGTGATTGCTCATACGGGATGGTATATTATCGACCCGATCATCGGTTTGCTGATAGCTATTGTCATTATTGTTTCCACCTGGGGGTTACTACGCGATAGTATCCGACTTTCGTTGGATGGTGTGCCTGCGGGTACGGATATCGACAAGGTGGAATATGTGATTCATGGGGTGAAGGGTGTAGAGGGAGTGCATCACCTGCATATATGGGCGATCAGTACTACCGAAACGGCCCTTACCGCACATATCGCCATCTGTAATATTTCAGAAATGGAACGTATCAAACAGGAGATAAAACATGACCTTTTACATGTCGGTATCCAGCATGCCACACTCGAGTTTGAAATGTCCGGTATCCAGTGCGATGGGCGTTGTTGCTCAGGTAAATAGCACCGGATTATAAACGTGATTTACTGATACTCAAAGATTTTGTCTATGAGCACATAAAACCTTTCGATTGGATTTTTTGTTCTTACCTCAAATCGGCAACTTATCTTTGCATCAGAAACAAAAACAAATAGTAATAACAATTAAAATAGTAAATACAATGGAACCTATTATCAATTCACAAGCACCCGAGTTTAAAGTACAGGCATTTCAGAATGGAAGTTTCAAAACGGTAAGTAGCGAAGATATCAAAGGCAAATGGTCTATCTTCTTTTTCTACCCGGCTGACTTTACATTTGTTTGTCCGACTGAACTGGTAGATATGGCTGACAAATATGATCAGTTCCAGGCTATGGGCGTAGAGGTTTACTCTGTAAGTACAGACTCACACTTCGTACACAAAGCATGGCATGATGCTTCTGAAACGATCCGTAAGATCAAATACCCGATGTTGGCAGACCCCACAGGTGCTCTGAGCCGTGCATTCGGTGTGATGATCGAAGAAGACGGTATGGCTTACCGCGGTACATTCCTGGTTAATCCGGAAGGAAAGATCAAACTGGCTGAAATCAACGATAACGGTATCGGTCGTAATGCAGACGAACTGCTTCGTAAAGTAGAAGCTGCCCAGTTTATCGCAGCTAACCCGAGTGAAGTTTGCCCTGCCAAGTGGAAAAAAGGTGGTGAAACACTGAAGCCGAGCATTGATCTGGTCGGCAAGATCTAAGAATAATAAACGGAGGCCGGCAACTATATTGTCGGCCTTTTTTGTCTTTGAGAGTATTTTAGTTTCATAGTAGTGAAACAACTGTTTCTATTAGGTGAAACAAGTGTTTCACTACTATGAAACAACTCTCAAGTCAGGAGAAAAAAGAACAAGTATAATATAGAAGGATTTAATAATGTTAGACTCATCAATGAAAAATCAGTTATCCGGTATTTTTGCCGGACTGACGAACGAATATATGTTTGATGTTCAGGTATCCCCTGAACACGAAAGTCAGAAAGAACTTTTGGAACTTCTGAATGATTTAGCTTCCTGCTCTGATAAGATTTCCGTTCAGGTGACAGACGGCAAAGGACTGGAATTCTCTCTGTTGAAGAATGGGGAAAAGACCGGTATCAAATTCCGTGGTGTTCCTAACGGACACGAATTTACCTCCTTACTGTTGGCTATCCTGAATAGCGACGGCAAAGGAAAGAATATACCCGACGAAAGCATCTGTAACCGGGTGAAAGCCCTGAACGGCCCGATCAAACTGACAACGTATGTGTCGCTGACGTGTACGAACTGTCCCGATGTCGTACAGGCACTCAATGCAATGGCTACCCTGAACCCGGAGATCAGCCATGAGATGGTAGACGGCGCGATCAACCAGGAAGAGGTGGAAGCAATGAAAGTACAGGGCGTGCCTTCTGTGTTTGCCGACGGTAAACTGCTCCATGTAGGCCGTGGCGATTTCGGCGAATTGCTGGCTAAACTGGAAGCCCGGTATGGGGTGAAAGAAGAAGAGTTGCCGGTAGTGGAAAAGAATTACGATGTCATTATCGTGGGCGGTGGCCCTGCCGGAAGTGCGGCCGCTATCTATACCGCACGCAAAGGGTTGAAAGTTGCTGTAGTGGCCGACCGTGTAGGCGGTCAGGTGAAAGAAACGGTCGGAATAGAAAACCTTATTTCCGTTCCTCAGACAACCGGTCAGCAGCTGGCTCTCGACCTTATGTCGCACATGAATGATTATCCTATCGATATCCTTGAACACCGTCGGGTGGATAAGGTTGAACTGGTAGGAAAGGATAAAATATTGACAACCTCTACCGGCGATAAACTTATTGCCCCTGCCGTGATCGTAGCTACGGGAGCAAGCTGGCGTAAGCTGAATGTTCCCGGTGAGAGTGAATATATCGGACGCGGCGTTGCCTTCTGTCCGCATTGCGACGGTCCTTTCTATAAAGGAAAGCATGTTGCCGTTGTAGGTGGTGGAAACTCAGGTATCGAGGCGGCTATCGACCTGGCTGGTATCTGTTCGAAAGTGACTGTCCTGGAATTTGCCGATACGCTGAAAGCCGACCAGGTATTGCAGGATAAACTGTATAGCCTGCCGAATGCAGAAGTGTTCAAAAGTTCACAGACGATGGAGGTGATCGGTAACGGAACAAAAGTGACCGGTATCCGTGTCAAAGACCGTGAGACTGAGCAGGAACGCACAATCGATTTGGATGGTATCTTTGTCCAGATCGGCCTGGCAGCCAACAGCGGTGCTTTCCGTGAGGTAGTGGATACGAACCGTCCGGGCGAGATTGTGATCGATAGCCATTGCCGTACCAGTGTGCCGGGTATTTATGCGGCCGGTGATGTTTCGACTGTCCCTTACAAGCAGATCATTATTTCGATGGGTGAAGGCGCAAAAGCGGCCCTGACTGCTTTCGAAGACCGGATGCGAGGAATAGTGTAACAGTATATATAAAAAAAGAAGAGGGTGTTTTGACACACCCTTTTCTTTTTATAAGGACTTGGCTGGATATAAGGCTTCCCACCACTGTGGTTGTTCTTTCAGCCATTTGGCGAACCAGGCGTAGATTGTGTTATTCCATTCTGCCCGTTTCTTATAATCGAAGATCTGATGATTTTGTCCGTTTACCTGGATAAAGGCGGTTTCCTTACCAAGCAATTTCAGGGCGGTAAACATTTGGATACTTTCTCCGACAGGCACATTCGTATCGACGGAACCGTGCAGGAAGAGGATCGGGGTGTTGATCTTATCGGCATGGAACAACGGACTTTGCTCTACGTAGATATCCCGGGCATTCCAGGGATAGCTGTTTGCCGTTGCCAGCGAACTGTATGAATATCCCCAGTAACCTTCTCCCCAATAACTTGTAATGTCGCTGATACCGGCATGTGAGATAGCTGCTGCGAATATATCCGTTTTTGTTTGCAGGTACTGTGTCATGAAACCTCCGTAAGAGGCTCCGATACAACCGATCTTCTTGGCATCTACAAAATTATGTTCTGCGCAGAACTTCTTTGTTCCTTCGATGATTTCGTCACCAGTGCGTTTCCCCCAGGCATTGACGTGGCGTGCAGAGAATTCCTGTCCGAAACCAGTCGCCCCGCTGGGCTGGATAATATAAACGATATAGCCCAATGCGGCATATGCATGCGAGGGATAACGGTTTTCCAACGAACGTTCCGTCGGGCTTGTTCCGCCGTAATAGTTTACGATCAACGGGTATTTTTTGTTCGGATCGAAATGGGGAGGCAGGTAGTAGCGTCCGTAAATTGTATCACCGGCAGCAGCCTGGAAGTTCCAGTCGTGTACCTCGCCCAGTGTGACATCTTTCAATATGGTTTCCGACAGGTTTTTCAGGCAAACGGTTGTATTCTTTTTCAGGTTGACTGAGTAAAGACGCTGCGAGTTGGAAGCACTTTCACCGAAATAAACCAGTTCGGGAGTCGCCTCTGCCAGGGTGAAATCAGAAAGGATCTCTTCTTTCAACGGAACCGGATTGATCTTTCCGTTAGACGGATTGAGAACATACAGGCGGACACAATCTTTATCTTCGCCCTGGAGATAGATCAGTTTATCGTTGCTGTTCCAGGTGAAAGACTGGATAGACGGATCAAAGTCTTTGCTTACAGGAGACACTTCTTTACTCTCCGGATCATAAATGAATAATTGCCCGTCGGCAGTATTGGAGGTTTGTCCCGGTGCAATCTTCAATCCGATACCGTTGAAGGCTTCTCCCGAGCCTTCGATCGCCAACAGTTTTCCGTCTGGAGAGAAACCGGCACGACCGATAAAGGCGTCTTTCAGTAATGCTTCGGTCTGCATGGTCTGCAAATCCATGCGGTAGAGTGTGTTGATGCTGAACGGACGCCGGGTCAGGGTTCGCTCGCTGCTGCTGAAGAGGATATAACGGCCGTCTTTCGATATATCGTTGAGGTGGGTAGAGTTGTATCCGTAGGTCAGGCGTTCGAACAGGCCCGTTGCCAAGTCGTACTTATGAAGGAAAGAACGGTTACGCCAGCCGGGTTGACGGTCGTCGGGGACAAGTATTTCTTCCATATCCTTGTCTTTCTTCGGCCCTTCTTCTGAAACGGTGAAGATCAGGTAGTTTTCGGTCGGGGCGAATACGAACCAGCCATCGGGCAGGTTACGGGAAAGGATGGTTTCTGCCTGGGTGGCGGGATCGATCGTTACCAGTTCTTTGCCTTCCATTCCTTCGCGGGTATAATACAGGCGGTTGCTTTTAGGCATCCAATTGTAGTTGTTATTGCTGTTTTCGATAACGACCTGCCCGGTGGCCCTGTCAGTAACTTGCTGGTATGACTCGGTCTTACCGCCGGGGTAGGTGGTCTGGTAAGCGGTCAGCAGATATTTACCGTTGGGCGAAAGGCTTACCGAACGGAAACGGGTTCCGTCAAATACCTCGCTGATGGTGTATCGCTTTTCCGGGTTGGTAGTGGCTGTCACCACTGCTTCGGCTTCCGTGTTGAATGTGACTTTTAGTGACTCTGCTTTGTTTGCTTCGGCCAGGTATTTGATAACGATCTCATAACGGTGGGGCTCCAGCGAGAGTGTGATCTTACCGTCGGCTGGTGTTTGCTTTTCATTATTTATATATACTTCGTATGTCTCCGGACCTTTTACCAATAGGTCACCTTTTACATATCGGTCGCTGTTGAGGTAGAAGGAGGCTAGTCCGATCTGATAGGGCTGGGAGGAAGTAGGGAGTTGTCCTTCTCCGTTGGCGTTGGCATCCAGCAGTTGTGTACTTTGGCGGACGTTGCTGAACGGGACGGCTGTTTTCAGTAGTTCTTTTTCGGTGAACTTCTTGCTGTTTACATCGAGGCTGTCGTTGAGGAACGGCTTCTTTACCTCGTAGGGGCCGGCGTATCTGAACTGTTTCACTGTCACCTCTTCGGCAAATAGGTTGTAGCAGGAACAGATGGCGGCCAGGAATAGCATGTTTCTTTTCATGGCGAATGATGTTTTGTTATAATGCCACAAAGGTATTTATTTTAATGGTAAACCAGAATAAAGTTCCTACCCCTTCTTCCGACTCCACCTTGATTTCTCCCCCAAGCTTTTCTACAATGGTTTTACAGATGGAAAGTCCTAATCCCGTACCTTGCTGAAAATTGTTCAGTTTGACGAAACGGCCGAATACCGATCCTACCTTGTCGGCCGGAATGCCGCAGCCGGTATCTTGTACGTAAAAACGCAGCATATGGCCTTCCTGTCGGTAACCGAAACGGATGCTTCCCCGGGTGGTGAACTTCATGGCGTTGTTCAATAGGTTGGTAATGACCTGGGTCAGGCGGTTACGTTCCGTATGGATGATACATTGCGGCAAACGTTCTTCGAAAGAGATCTGAACCTCCGGGTATTTGTTGCGGAGCTGGCAGCTTTGCTCTATTTCCGTTAACAAGCTGTTCAGGTCTACATCCGAATAGGTGAATTCGAGAGTTCCGGCCTCTATTTTGGAGAGGTCGAGTATGTCGTTGATAAGTTGAAGCAATAATTGGTTGTTGTTCTCGATGATCCTTGCGAACTCCTGCCGCTCTTCCAGGGCATCTTCATTGGCCAGGAGGGTGGAGAAGCCTACGATGGCATTCAGCGGGGTACGTATCTCGTGGCTCATATTGGCCAGGAAAGCCGATTTGAGGCGGTTGGCTTCTTCCGCTTTTTCACGTTCGCGTATTTCTTGTTTCATCCGCCAGTAAAAGCGGAGTCTCATGACGAGGATGGCGACCACGGCACAGATCAGTGCTATTATACTGATTATGGCCAGTTTGTTACGATCGTAGAAACTGGGTGGACGTTGGTAGTAGACGGCGTCGCCGGGATAGAGGTGGCTGTCGGTATTGTGCATTTTCAGGTGGCGGTAGTTCAGGTATGTACGTGGCGTTCCTCCTGTGTGTGGCTGGATGTCATGGGCGGGGGTGCCTTCGAGTATTTTTTCTAAGGTATGGATCGTTTCACGGCTGTAGTCCGATAGTGAGATGTAATGTCCTCCGGCAAAGTTGCCGTCTTCCACCAACTGGTCGGCAATGGTGAATACCGGGTAATGGGAGAAACCGTAGACGATCCGTTGTATATTGTCGTTCAGGTAGTTTCTTTGGTCCTGGAGTTGTTTGGAGAACCAGGAGTAATACAATATGCCGGTATCTTTGTTGTAGCGGGAGATTGTGTCGAGTAATTGTTCGGTGGAGATACGGGTTGTGGTGAGAAGGTGTAGTTTCAGTGAAGGATAATAATCGGCTATGGTTTGTTCCACTTCCTGTTGGGCGCACAGGCTGATATAACGGTTGTCGGATATGAATGCTATATTTTTGATTTCGGGCTGTATACGCTGCATCAGTTCGAGTGTTTCTTTGATATAGAAGGTCTGGTATAAGGCTGTTACATTATAGCCTTTCATGATCCGATCGGCGGGGACAAGCATCTCGGGGGATATATTCCGTGAAAGGAGGTCCTCTATGCTGGGCGGCATTAGTTCACGTGAATAGCAGATCAGGACGGGAACATCTTTCCACTCGTTGTCGAATAAGGGACGACATACCACCCATCCGGGATCGCCCATAAAGACAACGACTTTGGGGCGTTGGGGAAATTTCTTTAGTAAAGAGTTTCTCTTAATACCGGCTTCCTCCGTGTTTGCAATGGTCGGGACCATCAGTTCTTCCGTTTCGATTGCATATTGCGATCCCATGAAATGCTCGTAAATAGCTTGATAGGCACCGTTTGTCCAGGCTTCATCGAAGTTGACGGAGTTGAGAACAAGAATATATTCCTGCTTGCCTTGATCTTTCGCGCTTATTAGTGTGAAAAGACTGAGTAAAAGGCTTAGTATTATGACTGTTTTTCGCATAAAGCCTGTATAGATTAAAAAGCCGGTTAAAGTCCTACGTCCGGAAGAGGTAGGTCTTTAACCGGCTCTTTCTTTTTGTATACCCTATTGAATAATAATTTCGTCTACAAACAGGTAAGCCGGATTACCCGCGCCACCATGCCATGCCGGCAACTTATCGCTTTTGATGATTACTTCCACATAGCGTGCTTTTACCGGGGCAAAAGTAATTTCCTGTGGATAAATACCATCTTTGTCGGATTGTTTTAATGAAGGGATCACCTTGGAGGTCACTTCCTTGAAGTTCTGGCCGTCCTCGGATACCTTTACCGTCACTCCGGCTGCTCCCATGATCCAGTCGCCTTTTACGACATTGGTGTTGAAGGCTACCTTGCTGATTTCAACCGGTTGTTTCAGGTCGATCGCAGCGTCGAGGTCTTTTCCCTGGAAGCCCAGCCAGCGGCCGGTCTTATAGTTTGTGTCGCCAGTCAAACCGTCTGTCAGTTCGATACCACCGTTAAAGTCGTATCCTTTACTCGGAGCAACACGCAAGGTAACGGGTTTCGCTGTCGATTTGCTGAAGTTGATCTTTTCAGAGAATACGCGGCTGTTGCCGGAAGGACGTACAACGACTGCTTTTATCGTTCCGTCTTCCTTTATTTTAACAGGGGCTTCATATTTGCTGCTAGCACTGGTCGGTTCGCTGCCATCCAATGTGTAGTATATATCACCGTCTCCCATTGTGGACAGGTTTACAACAATCTCGCTGTTCTCCGTATCGGTGGTGAATTCAGCGTGGATGTCGAAGATGTTCTTGGCATAGTTGTAACCCAGGTGGTCGTATAATTTAGTCATACGGACGAGACGAGGCAGGAAACTCTGGTATTCTTTCTTGCCCGGATCTGTCCACTGCACTTCGGCCAGGGCTGCCATACGTGGCATTACCATATATTCCACCTGTGAGAAGGTCGGGATATATTCAGTCCACAGGTTAGCCTGTACACCGATCACATATTTCTTGTATTCGTCGGGGATACCGGCAGTCGGTTCCAATGAATAAACCCGTTCCAGCGGCAGGTAACCACCGATTGCCAACGGTTCGTTTTCCGTGTCGGTCGACTGGTAGTAGTCGAAATACAGATAGGTATTCGGAGTCATGATCACATTGTGGTTTTGTTTGGCAGCTTCGATACCGCCGTCTACACCACGCCAACTCATCACAGTTGCGTTAGGAGCCAGTCCGCCTTCCAGGATTTCATCCCAACCGATGATGTGGCGGCCTTTGCTTTCCACGAATTTTTCCATACGGGAGATTACATAGCTTTGCAGATATTCTTCCGCACTGTGTTTGTTGTCTCCCTTGATACCTTCCGCTTTGATACGGGCCTGGCATTTCGGACAGGTTTTCCAGCGTACTTTCGGACATTCGTCACCGCCGATATGGATATATTCGGAAGGAAAGAGGTCGATCACTTCCGATAATACATCTTCCAGGAATCCCATTGCTTTGTCGTTACCGGCACAGATCACGTCGTCGGAGATACCCCATTGTGTCCATACTTCATACGGACCGCCTGTACAACCCAGGTCCGGATAAGCGGCCAGCGCAGCCTGCTGATGACCGGGCAGGTCGATTTCGGGAATGATCGTGATGAAACGTTTTTTGGCGTAAGCGATTACGTCGCGGATTTCGTCCTGTGTGTAGAAACCACTGTACGGTTTGCCGTCATATTCACCGGAGTTACGTCCGATCACGGTTTCTTTACGTTGAGAACCGATGGTAGTCAGTTCCGGATATTTCTTGATCTCGATACGCCATCCCTGATCGTCGGAAAGATGCCAGTGGAAAGTGTTCATATTGTGCAGTGCCAATATGTCGATGTATTTCTTGATAGAGTCGGTAGGGAAGAAATGACGGGATACATCCAGGTGCATGCCACGATAGGCAAAGCGGGGATAATCGTTGATCGTTACGGCCGGAAGCTCGATGTTCATTCCTTCAGCCACAGCCGGGATCGATTTGCGCAATGTCTGTATACCGTAGAATACACCGGCTTCGGTAGCACCTGCCAGTTCGATACCTTCGGGAGTTACCGTCAGGCGATACCCTTCAGGGTTGGAGATGCTTTTGTCGATAGAGAGGTTGATAGGTTTAGCACTTTTGTCGGTTACTACTTTCGGTGCGTAGCCGGTTGCTTCTTTAATATAGGAAGCCAGGAACTCGCCAGCCTGTTTCAGTAAGTCATTCCCTTCCGGGTAGCTGATAGAAGTAGAAGGCGTTAAGATGAAAGGAGTCCCGTTTGTCAGGGAAACATCCTGCGGCAGGGGAATGATTTCATAATCACCGGTAGCAACTTTACCGTCGGAACAGGCCACCATTCCTGCAAAAGCTGCGAAAAGCAGCGCGTACTTGCTTAGTTTATTCATGCGTTATTAAAAGTTATAAATGATAATGTCTTTTTTAGATTGTTTCATATTCCGTTAGAGATTGCGTTCAAAGATAATAATTTATTTCATATGTGTAATAATCAGGTAGTAAAGGACGCAAATTATTATAAATCTATCACTTTGTCTTTTTTGAAGAAGTTGCTTACTTTTTTCACGGTGCTGCATTTGGTGTAGGCATCATGGCAATAGATCAGTACCTGTCCTTCGCGGGCAGCTTCTTCGAGCATACGAATCTTTTCCTGATAGGAGGTGACCGGATAGGTGTCGTAGGCTGATATCCATTCGGGTGAGACGCTCGCGGCAAGGGGTATTACGTCTCCGGCAAAGACAAAAGTCTGTTCGGGAGTCGTGATGTAAGGGACCAGTTGTCCGGGCGTATGACCGTCGAAGATACGGAGTTCGATGCCGGTGCATAGCTCCGTATCGGTGTCGATAAGGCGTAACAGTCCTCTATCTGCAACAGCCTGCATGTTTTCCATGAAGTAAGAGTCTTTTTCCAGCGGGTTCGGATGCAGGAAATTTTCCCATTGTTTGCGGCTGACCCAGTGGACGGCATTAGGGAATGACGGATATAACTCGCCGGCTTCCTCATTCTTTCGGGTGGTATAACCACAATGGTCGAAGTGCAGGTGGGTGAGTACGACGTCCGTTACCTGCTCCGGAGAAACACCTCTTTTTCGCAATTCATCTTCCAGATCGGCCAGGTCGAAGAAGTTGTAATAGCTGAGTTGGCTGATGTGTTTGTCTCCTGCACCGTTGTCGACAAGGACTACTTTTCCAGGAGCCTTTGATATTAGTAGGCTTCTCATCGAGAGGATGCAACCGTTCGTTTCGTTACTCGGATAACGACGGCTCCAGGCTGTCTTCGGAATGGCACCGAACATAGCTCCGCCATCCGCGTAAAAACATCCTGTGTCTATTATCTGTATCTTCATTTCACTTTTTTTTTGTCAAATATAAGCAAGTTTTTTCTATCAGCGATACGTTGAAGCTTGATGAAATTGTGTACATTTGCGCCAAAATCTAAGCGATGCGAAAAGTTCATTTAATCTCCGTAACCGAACCTCTTGTGCTTGACCTGGCTTTGGCTATTCATGAGAAGGGATATGAAGTAAGCGTTTCAGGCGACGGTATAACAGAAGAAGTTGTTGCAAAGCTTCGTGCTGCAGGTTGTACTTGTCATGGAAACGGATGGTTTCCGGAGAGATTAATAAAGGATAGTAATTTTGTCGTTCTGGGTGCAACTGTTAAACAAGACAATCCGGAGCTGATGAAGGCAAAAGAATTAGGATTACTGATTCTCTCAATCCCTGAATTCATATTTCAGCGTACCAAGGAGAAAACACGGGTAGTTGTTGCGGGAAGTCGTGGGAAGAAATCAATTATCTCGATGATTGTTTGTGCTCTTCAGCGACAGAAGCTGGTTTTTGATTATGCCCTGACAAGTGAAGTTCCTCTGCTGCCAAACCGGGTACGGATGAGCTATGAAGCACGCATTGCCCTGATTGAAGGTGACGAGCATGTCACTTCGGCATTGGAAAAACGTTTCCAGCTGGAGTTCTACCGTCCGCATATCGCTATACTGACCAATTTGTCGTGGACACCGGACACTGACCATCCTACGGCGGATGCCTACTACGATACCTTCCGTAACTTCACCACCCTGATCGAACGCGAAGGTAAATTGATCTATTTCGAAGGCGACCGTGTTGTAAAGCAGTTGGCTGAGGATGTACGTGAAGACATCACCGCCATTCCGTATGCAGAACATGCCGTGATCGAGAAAGACGGAGCAATCTTCTTACAGACCCGTTACGGTGACTTTCCGATACGGATCCCCGACAGTTATTTCCTGACAAATCTGAATGCTGCCCGTCTGGCTTGCCGCCAGTTAGGTGTTAAAGATGCCGATTTTTATCGGGCGTTATCCGAATATAGTGTATCTTTGTCGCTATGATTATAGCAAAACAGAAAAGAAAAGAAAATATAGCCGAGTATTTGTTATACATGTGGCAGGTGGAAGACCTGATACGTGCCAATCATTTTGATATCGACTCTATCCGCCGTACGGTCATTTCCCAATACGACCAGCCGGATGAAGTAAAGGAAGAGATCGCTGTCTGGTATGAAGAACTGATCGAAATGATGCGTAGTGAAGGCGTAATGGAAAAGGGACACATCCAGTTAAATAAGAATGTGATCATCACCCTGACCGACCTGCATCTGCGGCTGCTTAAATCTACAAAAGAAATGATTTACGGGGCGGCCTACTATAAAACGCTCCCACATATAGTTCAGCTCCGGACTAAATCCGGGGGAGAAGAGTTACCCGAACTGGAAACATGCTTTAATGCAATCTATGGTTTTCTGCTTCTCAGGATGCAGGGAAAGCCGGTAAGCCCGGAAACACAGGAAGCGATCAAGCAGATCAGTTCTTTTCTGGCCCTTCTTGCCGAGAAGTATCGTGAGGATATGAACGGAGAACTGAAATTAGAAGATTAAAAACATGAAAACAATTTTAGTAACAGGTGCCAACGGACAGCTGGGTAATTCTATTCGTGTGCTGGCCGGGCAATATCCGCAATACAATTTCCTGTTTACGGATGTCGATACGTTGGATATAACAGATCCGGCAGCTGTAAAAGCTGCAGTAAAAGACAATCAGGTAAACTATATTATAAACTGTGCCGCTTACACGGCGGTAGATAAGGCGGAAGATAATGAAGAGCTCTGCCGCCGATTGAACAGCTTTGCCGTATGTGTACTGGGTGAAGCGGCCCGTGAAGCCGGAGCAAAGATGATCCATGTCTCTACCGACTATGTATTCAGTGGTACGGGTTATTGTCCATACAAGGAAACCGACGGTACACGTCCGGTTTCTGTCTATGGCCGTACCAAACTGGCCGGTGAAGAAGGGTTGATGGAAGTTTGCCCTGATGCGGTAATCATCCGTACAGCGTGGCTGTATTCCGAGTTCGGAAGTAATTTTGTAAAGACAGTGCTCCGCCTGGGCAAAGAAAGGGATGAACTGGGTTTTGTGTTCGACCAGGTAGGGACACCTACCTATGCGGGAGATTTGGCTGCTGCGATCCTTTCCGTGGTTACTGCCGATGAAAAAGGAGCCTTTGTTCCGGGTATCTACCATTATTCGAACGAAGGTGTTTGCAGCTGGTACGACTTCACCGTGAAAATCTTGCAAATAGCCGGAATAGATTGCCGTATCCGTCCTATTGAAACAAAAGATTATCCGACAAAGGCTGTACGTCCCCCTTATAGTGTGTTGAATAAGAATAAGATAAAAGAAACATATAAAATTGTAATACCCCATTGGGAAACAAGCCTTCGTATTTGCATGAAAAAGCTAATAATATGAAAATGTTAATTTAAAATTTGAAGAACCTATCGTTTGATATAGAAAAAGTAAGACAAGGTGATTGGGCTTCCTTTCACCGGCTTTTCAAGGTGCTCTATCCGCGTTTGATCACTTTGGCCTCCCGGTTTGTGGATGAGTGTACTGCGGAGGATTTGGTACAGAATGTATTTTTATTTTATTGGGAGAGAAAAGAAACGATTGATATAAATGATATAAAATCTTTTTTATATAAATGTACTCAAAATAGTTGTCTGGATCATTTAAAACATCAAATGGTTGTAGAGGAGTATGAACGGAAAGTACGTATTGGCGAAGCCCGTTTACTTTGGATGAAAGAACATTCTGATGAGAATGAAGTAATGAAATCTGTTATTAACCATGATTTGCAGGATATAATTAATGAATCGATTGACAAACTATCTCCCAAATGTGCAAAGATTTTCCGATTATGTTATTTTGAAGATATGAGCCACAAGGCTATTGCCGATGCAATGGGACTTTCTACCCGTACTGTGGAGTGGCATATTCGTCAAGCCATCATATTTCTCCGAAAGGATTTACATCGCCTTTTTATACTCATCTTGTGTTTTTCAACATATAGGTAAAAAAAACGGAAAAATCTCCCCGTAGTTTTCCCTTGCTTAATCTTCATTTATATATAAGCGATAATTTTGAGCAAGATGAATGAAGAACAAATCATAAAATATTTAAAAGGTCAGTCTACTCCTGGCGAATCAGAAGAGATAGAGAATTGGATATTGAAAGATAAAGAGAATGCCGATATCTTTTTTGAAATCGAACGACTTTGGATGTTGAAACGCGAAGCGGTTATTGTTCATTCCAGCCGAATTGAAACAGCTTATCATCGTCTGAGCAACTTATTACGACCGAAATCACAAAAGTATAAATTATTTGGTCCGCGCTATTGGAAGTATGCAGCGGTAGCTTTACTCGCTTTATTAATCACGATTGATATTTTTTATGATCGTCCCACGATTCCTGATTCGGCAAATATGGTTGAAGTACCTAAAGGCCAACGTGTGAACCTGGTTTTATCAGATGGAACGAAAGTATGTCTGAATTCAAATAGCCGTTTACATTATCCAGCTGTTTTTTCAGGTAAACAACGTCATGTGGAGTTGGAAGGAGAAGCTTTTTTTGAAGTCACGCACGATGAAAAATGTCCATTTGTTGTACAGGTTCCGGATATGACGATCAAAGTGTTAGGTACTACTTTCAATGTAAAAGCTTATCAGAATGAAGTCACGTATGTTACGTTGGAGTCAGGAAAGGTGGAAGTCCTAACAACCGATGAGCGGGAATCTGTAATGTTAAATCCCAGTGAACAAGTTTCTTATTCAAAACAAACGGGGTTGAAACTGCATCGTGTGAATGGCAATGCCTTTTATGCATGGAAGTCTGGTGAAATTGCTTATGTCGATAATTCTCTTTCAGAGATAGTAAAAGATTTGGAGCGTCGTTTCGATGTTAGAATAAGAATAGAAGGACAAGGACTTGCTGAGAGAAAGTTCTCTTTACGCGTAGAGAATAATGCTACTTTATCTCAAATTCTCACTTTATTAAAAGGAACTCGCCAACTTGATTTCAACCTAAATGGCGGGCAAGTAATAATTTATAAAAACGAATTGCCTATGGAATAAAACGAATATAAATAAAGAACCGAAAATGCTCCCAACACTTCCGGTTCAGAAACGATTAATCAAATAAATTTTTAATAACCTGAATTTATTACTAACTAATCATTTACAAATGTATGGATTATATTATGAAAAGTTTGCTTCGATGTGAGAGATTTTCATCGTGGCACAGAAAAAGTTTATCTATTATGAGATGTCTGCTCTTATTTGTTCTCTTTGGTACTTTACCTGTTTTTGCTGAAATCACATATTCGCAATCTACCCGTTTCTCATTAGATATGGAAAACACGACAGTGCAGGAAGTACTTTCTGCTATTGAACAGAAAAGCCTGTTTTATTTCACTTATAATACGGAACAGATCGATGTACATCGTAAAGTCTCGGTGAGCGTAAACGATAAAAATATAAAAGATGTACTAGGACAATTATTCTATGGTGAAGGTGTTAAATATGACATTGACGATAAGCATATTGTCTTGTATAAAGGTTCAAGTCGGAACATCGCTTTAATGAAATCTCAGCAAATGCGTAAGATAACAGGAACGGTTAAAGATAGCGGAGGGGAGCCTATTATCGGAGCTAATATTGTCGAAAAAGGAACAAGTAACGGCACAATTTCTGATATAAACGGACATTTTTCCCTGGAAATATCGAGTAACGGCAACTTGCTAATCTCTTATATAGGCTATATCCAGCAGAAAGTAACTCCCGGGAGAAATAATATAGTAGATGTAGTCTTGGCAGAAGATACTAAAAAGCTGGATGAAGTTGTAGTTATTGGTTATGGAACACAGAAAAAATCCGATGTTTCCGGTTCTGTAACAACTGTTTCCGGTGAAAAGCTGGCAAATTTACCTACGGCAGGAGCTGCTGATGCCTTGCAAGGAATGGCGCCGGGACTGTCAGTTAATTTTGGAACAGGTGCTCCGGGAAGCGATCCTACTATTACCGTACGCGGTATGACATCCTGGGGCTCAAGTAACGAGCCTCTGATAGTTATTGACGGAGTGCCTGGGGATATGTCTTTTCTGAACCCGGAAGATATTAAATCGATGACTGTTCTGAAAGATGCGGCTACAGCCGCGATTTATGGAGCGCGTGCAGCTGCTGGTGTAATTCTGATCGAAACGAATCGTGGAGGGAAGCAGGAGCCAAAGATCTCGGTTTCCGCCTATTTTGGAATGGATGACCTACCTAAACGAATGGATGTTTGTAATTCAGAAGAGTTTATAAAAGTGCGTAAGATGGCCTTGACTAATGCCGGCTTACCTCAAAGCCGTTGGCCTAAATATATTGCTGCATACGAGGAAAATCCAGGTCAGTTTGCCGATACGGACTGGCAGAAGGAATACTACCGTCGTGGTCTGACTCAAAAATATAATTTAGGATATACCGCCGGGAATGAAATAATGAATGTTGCACTGTCTGGTTTTTATTCTTCAACGGATGGTATTATTGTCGGCACAGATTCGGAAAAATTTGGTTTCCGCTTGAATTCCGATATTAAACGTGGTAAGTTCAGAATGGGTGAATCTATCAGCTATGGTCGTAAGACAACGACTCCTGAAGCAGATACCGGTTTTCCGGGTATGTACCAGACTACGAATATTGAACCTTTGGTTTCGGTTTACGATCCGGATAACGAAGGTGGTTATGGTGGAGCAATACCCGGTATGGGGATGTCGGATGCGGCAAATCCGGTTGCTTTTAATAATCTGATCAAAACAACTAAAGCGAATGATTATATCTCAGCTTCGGCTTACATCCAGTATGAACCGATAAAAGATCTGATCGTTAAATTCCAGGCAGGGCGTAATATGAACTTTTATCACTATAAGTCATTTACACCGACCTATTATGTGGGAGCTAGCAAGGTAAATAAAATAGCCTCTTTATATGAAGAAAGAAGTAAGCGGACAGAAGATTTGTTGGAATTGACAGCCAATTATAATAAAACCTTTGCCGAAAAGCATAGCTTGCAGGCGTTGTTGGGTATTTCTCAGGAGGAAAATAAGTATGAAGACCAATCGGGATCTGCCTCTCAGTTTGAGAACAACGATATGCAATACCTGCAACACGGACAAACCAATTTTGCCGTGGGCGGAGGATATAATCGTTATGCGTTGCGTTCGGCTTTCGGTCGTGTTAGTTATAATTACGACTATCGTTATATGGCGATGATCTCGGCTCGTTATGATGGGTCTTCCCGTTTTGGAGAAGGTAATAAATGGGGATTTTTCCCATCTGCATCTCTGGGTTGGAATATTGCGAATGAAGGATTCTGGGAGAAGATGAAAGAGACTGTATCAACCTTCAAACTGCGTTTGAGTTATGGTGCTCTCGGTAATCAATCGATTGGTAATTATAAATATATACCTCGCCTTACTTCCAATACGAACGATCTGAATTATCCTTTTGGTGGTAATGCGATCAGTATGGGATATGCTGTTATCGGTTTACCTTCCACGCATATTAAATGGGAAACAACATTATATAAGAATATTGGTATCGACCTGGGATTCTGGAACAACAAACTTGAATTCTCGGCTGAAGCTTATATAAAAAATACCAAAGATATGCTATCGTCTAAAAATATCAGTACATGCACAGGCTTTGGCAGTCTTATTGTAAATGAGGGACGCTTACGGACAACCGGTTTCGAGATGCAGGCAATCTATCATGGAAGTGTAGGACGTAAATTCAAATATGATCTGGATCTGAACGTTTCACATTATAAAAGCGTCCTGAAAGAAATGTCGGATCCCGGTTATCTCGATGAATATGGTCCGGCACGAACTTATGTTGGTGGTGAGATCGGTGAGTTTTGGGTGTTGAAGACCGATGGTATTTTCCGGAGTCAACAAGAAGTGGATGATTGGAATGCCCAGCATGGATCAAAAGATGCTGCTGGTAACTGGATTCCTTTACAACCGGCAGCTGCACCCGGCGATATACGTTTTATCGATCAGAACGGAGATGGAAAGCTGGATTCGAACGATAAAGTAAAAGTAGGTAGTGGTAGCCCGAAAGCTATTGTCGGTTTCAATGTAAATCTGCGTTACGGCGACTTCGACCTGGTGGCAAACTTCTATGGTAATTTCGGTGTGAAACGCTATAATTATATGAAACGTCAGCTACAGCGTATGGATAAAGTGTTCAATTATGGTAAAGACGCATTGAATGCATGGACTCCTGAAAATCCGAATACAGATATTCCACGTGCGGTTGTAGGCGATCCAAACGGAAATATCCAGACATCAGATCGTTTTGTCGAGAATGGTAATTTTCTGCGTCTGAATAATTTGCAGATAGGTTACAATATGCCGGCAAAAGTATGCAAGTCTCTACACATTAGTAATCTTCGTGTCTACCTAGCTGCCAATCGTTTATTCACGATCACTGGGTATAAAGGATACGATCCGGCTACTGGGGCGACATCTAATAGCGATACCGGAACTACTTATATGGGTATAGACGATGCTTTGTATCCTTTGAGTCGTTCTTATATGATCGGTTTGAAATTTGGTTTTTAATCATTAAAGAAGAATATCATGAAATTGAAGAATATATTTATTGCCGGTCTGGCACTTAGTTTAGGTTTATCGGCTTGTACGGGTACTTTTCTGGATGAGAAAACAAACCCGAATTATCTGACTCCGGGTATATTCTGGAAATCAGAAGGGGATATAATCAAGGGACTGACAGCTGCTTATGCCTATTTACAACCTAATATGGCGTGGGGAATGCCTTTCGAACGTTATATCGTAATAGATAACTATCGGAGTGATGAATTGGATTTCCGTGCTGATGTGACTTCATGGATGAACCTGGCAATGTACAACAATACACCGAACGATGCATTGGGCTACGGTGAATGGCGCGATTTGTTTAAAGGTGTTAATTATTCCAACCAGTGTATAGACAATATTCCAACTGTAGAGGGCGTATCGGAAGAGGTAAAGAACCGCTCATTGGCGGAAGCTCGTTTCCTGCGTGCATATTATTATTTCAGGCTGTACCTGAACTTTGGAGAACGGTTGCCTTTATATGAACATGAACTGAAGGGTACAGATGAAGAATTCTATCCTGAGCAATCACAACCCGGAGTCATTACCGGTTTTATCGAAAAGGAATTAACTGATGTGCAGAATTATTTACCGGAACCTGGTGAATGGAAACCGGAACAGGCAGGACGGGCCACTAAATATATGGCAGCAGGGATACTTGCTAAGTTTTATATGTTCCGTAATCAGCTGGATAAAGCGGAGGTAGAATTGAAAAAAATCATAGACAGTGGTCAATACGAGTTGATCGACAACTATGGCGATCTGTGGGATGGATTGCATAAGAACAGCAAGGAAGCTGTATTCGAAGTTCAATACTCCGGGAATATGGATGGCGGTCGCCGCGAATTTAACCGTTTGGCTATCCATCTGGCCCCTAGTGACGCTGAAGGTTATGAAGAGGCATATCCCTCTTTCTGGCTATTTGATGTCATGAAGCAAGATAAAACGGTTGACGGTAATTACAGCGATCGACTATATGCTACGATTCTGTTCGATGATCCGAAGACCAAAGCATTCTACATGGAAGAGGGCAAACAATTCAGTGATTACCATTCGAAAGACGCTATTTACTGGCATAAGTTTGTTACTTGGGATGAGTCATTGAGTCAGTATTGGGATTGGAGTGCTTTTAATATTCCGGTAATTCGCTATGCGGATGTTCTCTTGTTATATGCAGAATGTCTTAATCACCGGGGAGCAACTTCGCAGGCTATCGACTATATTAATCAGGTTCGTGCACGTGTAAATGTTACGGCTCTCCCGAAAGACATGAATAAGGAAGCTGTATTGAAACATTTGCAGGAAGTGGAACGTCCTTGTGAATTGGCGCTCGAAGGTTCCCGATGGTATGATCTGGTTCGTTGGGGTATTGTAGAACAGACCTTGAAAGAACATAAGAAACCATTTGTGGATAATTATGTTGACAGTAAACATAAACTGTTACCTATTCCACACGATGAATTCCTATTGAATCCCGGCTGGGAACAAAATCCGAATTTCTCCAAATAGAATCTGCTTAAATAACAAACAGTCACTTTGCAGCATTATAAGAGACCTTTTGTAACGCTGCAGGGAGATTGTGTGTAAATACTTAATTCTATTTATTGGATCTTCACTTTATAAACATTTCTATTATGAATAATATAATAAACTATTTTTCGGTTTATTCCGCTCTCTTATTGTCTTCCTGTAATATAGGTTTGAAGAACAACGTTTTTCCGGAAGAAATAAAAAACGACCGGGATGATTTTTATAACCTGATAAATATCAAGAATGTACCCCAAACGGAGACTGATCGCGATTGTTTTGTCTTTGCTGATCTGGGTTCGTGGACTGCGTATGCATTACCTGAAAATGAAGAGAACAGGTTGGCCGGAAGTTTTATCGGACCTTATATGATGACAGGGAGAGGATGGATTGCCCGTTCGCTCGCAGAACCAATTATCCGGGTCGACGGTGAAAAGTTTGATCTTGCCCGTAATATACAGACCTCAAAATATTATCCGGGTAAGCTTGTACAGGAATTCAGGAACGAACAATTGAGTTTTGTGACCGAACTCTGTTTTTTATCTGCCCGTACCGCACTGATTCGTTCTCGTGTAGAAAATACAGGTGGAAGAGAAGTTTCCGTTTCTTTACAATGGCGTGGTGGAGTTTACGAGGACAGTGCTACTTTATCGATAGAAGAGAAAGGGATAAGGATTGCCAATAATCGGGAACAGACATTTACATATGCTTCGTTCCTCACTGCCGAAGATGTACGGTTGGTAGGAACAGATAGTTTACTTGTCGTTGAAAAAGAAGAATTGCGACTTTCTCCCGGTGGTAGTTTTGAAACAGCGTCAACCCAAACGTTTGCGTTTGATAGAGGAGCATTGGATAAAGAGCTCGAGCAACTTAAAGGTTTGGAAGTTGATCTTGTTTTTTCTGAAAATGAAAAACGTTGGAATACTTATTTATCATCTTTGTTCGACAATGATAGCCCGTTCATGAAAGAAAATAAGTACAGGCATGTGGTAGTCAAAGCTTTGATGACACTCATAGCTAATTGGCGTACACCATCGGGAGATATCCTGCATGACGGTACATATCCATCTTATAACGGTTTCTTCGGTATTTGGTCGTGGGACTCATGGAAACATGCGGCAGCCAATGCCTTATACAATCCGGAAGAAGCCAAGAATGAGATTCGTTGTCTTTTTGACTATCAGGCGGAGAATGGAATGATTCCCGATTTTGTGAGTCGTAATAAAGAACGGATCAACTGGCGTGATACAAAGCCCCCTTTAGCTGCATGGGCTGTCAAGTGCATTTATGATGTTACCGGTGACAAGGCTTTTGTGGCGGAAATGTTCGATAAACTGTACAAATATCATCAATGGTGGTATACTGATCGCGACCACGATAAGAATGGTATCTGTGAATATGGCTCTACTGATGGAACTCTTGTGGCGGCCTGCTGGGAAAGCGGTATGGATAACGGAGTTCGCTTCGACGATGCCGTCATGCTGAAGAATGAACCGGAAAAAGCCTGGTCAATGAATCAGGAGAACATCTGCCTTAATTCTTTCCTTTATGCCGAAAAGAACTTTTTGGCTGAAATGGCGGAGATACTAGATAAGAAAGATCTGGCATTACAACTGAATAAAGAGGCGGAAGCCCTAAAAAATCATATACAGACGAAGATGTTCGATGAAGAGACCGGCTTCTTCTATGATACCCGGTTGGGAACCGGAGAGTTCATAAAAGTGATGGGGGCTGAATGCTGGTTGCCTCTCTGGGCCGGGGTAGCTACTCCACAGCAGGCACGTAAAGTGTTGGAAAAGATGCTTGATCCGGAAAAGTTCAATTCGAAAGTTCCATTAGGTACACTGGATATCAGCCATCCGAGGCTACGTCCCACCCGTGGATACTGGCGTGGTCCGGTTTGGATCGATCAGGTGTACTTCGGTGTGACAGGTTTGCGCAAATATGGTTTTAATAAAGAAGCTGATCAGCTAATAAGCCAATATATCGACAATGCTCAGGGATTACTTACGGACGGACCTATCCATGAAAATTATAATCCACTTACGGGTGAAACCTTGAACTGTCCGAATTTTAGCTGGTCGTCGGCTATGACTATTAGAATGTTGTTGAATAAATAAAGATACCATATATATGAGAAAACAATTATTGTTGATTATAGGCGTGTCCGGTTTTTTGTTTGCAGCCCATGCTCAGTATGATGGGGCACCTATGGAAAAGCCTCAGGAGAAAAAAGAAGAGGTAAAAGAGTTGCGCCATGATAAATATCCTCATTCGGATAACGATTGGGAAAACTACGATGTATTACATATTAATCGTTTGCCTTCCGCCGCTACTTTCTTAGGCTATCCGACGAAGGAGCAGGCTGTTAACGAAGTGAAGTCGGCCTCGCCTTATTATTTGTGCCTGAATGGAACCTGGAAGTTTCATTATGTCTCGAAGGTGGCTGAACGTCCACAGGATTTTTGGAAACAGGAATTTGATATTTCCGGTTGGGCTGATATAACCGTGCCGGGAAACTGGGAACTGCAAGGTTTTGGCTATCCCTTTTATGTAGGTAGTGGCTATGGTTTCAAAAAGAATCCGCCGTTGATTCCGGCCGACAACAGTCCTGTCGGTTCTTATAAAAGGAAGTTTACTGTGCCGGCCGATTGGAAGAACCGTCAGGTCGTTCTCCATTTCGGCTCTGTGGCATCTTCTTTTTATGTTTGGGGCAATGGTAAAAAGATTGGTTATTCGCAGGATTCGAAAACTCCGGCTGAATTTGATCTCTCCGACTTCCTGAATTGGGGAGGAGAAAACGAGATAGCTGTCCAGGTCTTTAAGTTCAGTGACGGGTACTATTTGGAAGATCAGGATTTCTGGCGCTTTGCCGGTATACAGCGGGATGTATATCTGTATGCCCGCCCGCAAACGCATATTCGTGATTTTGAGGTGGTGACTGATTTGGATGAGTTGTATACCGATGCTGATTTCAGCCTGTATCTTGAGCTGGGAAATAGAAATCCGGAAAAGATAAAAGGTGCTGAAATAGAGATCGATCTGCAGGAACCGGATGGTCGTAGTATTTATACGGAACGGAAGAAACAGCCAAAAGGAAGCCCTGATATTGAATTCCACCAAAAGATTATCGCACCGCGGCTTTGGAGTGCAGAGAAGCCGAATCTGTATCGCCTAGTGTTAACCTTGCGCCTAAACGGAAAAGTGGAAGAAGTTGTTTCCCGCTTTATCGGTTTCCGGGAATGTGAGATGAAACATGCCCGTTTATGGGTAAACGGTAAACCTGTATATATAAAAGGAGTGAATAGGCACGAGCACGATGCCGTAACCGGACATGTTGTCGATGAAGCATCGATGATTAAAGACTTGCAGTTGATGAAACAATTCAATATCAATAGTGTGCGTACCTCTCATTACCCGAACGATCCGCGTTGGTACGAACTTTGCGATCTGTATGGCATTTATGTAGTAGATGAAGCGAATATCGAAAGTCATGGAATGGGATACGATCCCGATAAATGTCTGGCAAATCAGCCGGAATGGGAAAAAGCATTTGTTGACCGTACGGAACGCATGTTTGAAAGGGATAAAAACCACCCCTGTGTCATTGTCTGGTCGTTGGGTAATGAAACGGGTGAAGGCTGTAACTTTGCTACGACTTATAAATGGATACATGCACACGACAAGTCGCATCGTCCGGTACATTCGGAAGATGGGATCAAGGGACCTTATACGGATATCTTCTGTCCGATGTATAAGAAACTGGATGTACTGATCAATTGGACTCTTTATATGCCGGACAAACCGCTTATCCTTTGCGAGTATGCACATGCGATGGGTAACAGCGTCGGTAATTTACAAGATTACTGGGATGTGATAGAGAAATACCCGAGCCTGCAGGGTGGATTTATCTGGGACTGGGTTGATCAGGGAATCGCGCAGAAAACTCCGGATGGCCGTTTCTATTGGGCATACGGTGGAGATATGGCACCGGAAGGAACGCCAAGTAGCAAGAACTTCTGTATGAATGGATTGATCGCTGCTGACCGTACATTGAAACCGCATATATGGGAAGTGAAGAAAGTTTACCAAAACATTGCTTTCCGGCTGGCCGATTATCACAAAGGATTGGTTGAACTGACAAATAAATACTTTTTCACCGACCTCTCCGATTTCACGTTCGGTTGGCGTCTGGAAGGAAACGGCGAAGTATTGGCTACCGGGATAATCGATAAAGTGGAACTGCCTGCCCAGAAGAAAGGTTTATTCAGAACTTCTTTCCCTACGATCGAAGAAGAACCTGGTGTAGAGTATTATCTGAATTTCTATGCGTATCAGAAATCGGATGCCGGATTGTTGAAAGCCAGTGAAGAGTTGGCCTGTGAACAGATAAAACTTCCGTTTGGTAAGTCGGCTGTATCGGTACAGACTTCTGTTCCGTTGAAAGCAGAGGAGCATGACGGACGTATGGAAGTGACAGGAGGAAAGATGAAAGTAGCTTTCAATCTCTCTACCGGGGCTTTATGTTCTTATATGTTCGAAGGAAAAGAAATGATAAAGGAAGCTTTGCAGCCTAACTTCTGGCGGCCATCTACGGATAACGACCTGGGGAGTGATCTGGCTGAACGGTGTGATCCATGGCGGCATGCAGGGCGGGATGCGAAATTAATACAAACCGAAAAACGGCAGATCGCAAATGATAAATACGAACTGATATCCACTTACCGGTTGCCGGAATCGGTCGATCATTCCACTTTTGTTATAAAATACCAGATTTCAGGAGAGGGATATGTCGATGTGAATTGCCTCTTCATACCAGCCAATGACACTTTGCCGCTATTGCCTCGTTTAGGAGTAAGTCTGACATTGAACCCCGAGTATGACCAGATGGAATGGTTCGGACGCGGACCGCATGAAAACTATTGTGATCGTTATACAAGTGCATTTGTCGGGCGTTATAAAGGTTGTGTCTGGGAGCAGTATTTTCCTTACGACCGTCCGCAGGAAAACGGTAACAAGACCGAAGTCCGCTGGATGACTCTCACCAATATGCAGGGGAGCGGATTGAAAGCGCTAGGTCAGCCTTACATCAGTACCAGTGCTTACTTGTTCCCGACTGACGACCTGAGTGAAGTCGATCTGAAGAAACATCAACGTCACATGTCCGATATTCACCCGAAAGACATGGTTACCTGGAATATCGACTGGAAACAAATGGGCGTAGGAGGAGATACTAGTTGGGGTGCTTATCCGCATCAACCATATTTGATACCGGCAGTAAGGCGTAACTTCGGATTCCGTTTATATCCGTTATAATTAGGTAGGGGCAGGTTTGGAATCTGCCCCTTCGTTTTGTATCTTTGCCGAGTCTTTGTAAAAACAATATTAAGAATAAGATGAGTCAATATTCAGAAGAGATTAAAAGAAGAAGAACGTTTGCTATTGTCAGCCACCCGGATGCCGGTAAGACTACGCTTACAGAAAAGCTGTTGCTGTTCGGAGGGGCTATCCATGTGGCCGGTGCCGTAAAGTCTAATAAGATTAAGAAGACGGCGACATCCGACTGGATGGAGATAGAAAAACAACGTGGAATCTCCGTTGCAACCTCTGTAATGGCTTTCGATTATGAAGATCATAAAGTAAATATCCTCGATACTCCCGGTCACCAGGACTTCGCCGAAGATACTTTCCGCACATTGACGGCCGTAGACAGTGTGATTATCGTGATCGACATTGCCAAGGGGGTGGAAGCACAGACCCGTAAACTGATGGAAGTCTGCCGTATGCGTAAGACCCCGGTGATCGTGTTTGTCAACAAGATGGACCGCGACGGTAAAGATCCTTTCGATCTTCTGGATGAGATTGAAGAAGAATTGCATATCAACGTACGCCCGTTGAGCTGGCCGATCGATATGGGACAGCGTTTCAAAGGCGTATATAATATATATGAACAGAAACTCGACCTGTATACGCCGAGTAAACAATATGTAACGGAGAAGATCGAGTTCCGCGATATCAACAGTCCGGAACTGGAAAATCATATCGGTGATACTCTGGCCGATAAGCTCCGTGCAGATATCGAACTGATCGAAGGTGTTTATCCGGAGTTCGATGTGGATACTTACCTCAGAGGAGATATCGCTCCCGTGTTCTTTGGTTCTGCCCTGAATAATTTCGGTGTGAAGGAGTTACTCGACTGCTTTGTCAAGATCGCCCCGTCGCCCCGTCCTATACAGGCTGTCGAGCGTGTGGTCGATCCGGAGGAAGATAACTTTACAGGTTTCATCTTTAAGATCCATGCGAATATGGACCCGAACCACCGCAGTTGTATTGCTTTCGTGAAGATCTGTTCAGGTCGCTTCGAACGTAATGCGCCTTACAAGCATGTCCGTTTCGGCAAGCAGATGCGTTTCAGTAGTCCGACAGCGTTTATGGCCCAGAAGAAGGAGACGGTGGATGAAGCTTTTGCCGGTGATATCATCGGTCTGCCTGATACCGGAAACTTCAAGATCGGCGATACGCTTACCGGCGGTGAAGAGTTGCACTTCAAAGGATTGCCAAGCTTCTCTCCGGAAATGTTTAAATACATCGAGAATGCCGATCCGATGAAGGCAAAACAGCTGAACAAGGGTATCGAACAGTTGATGGACGAAGGGGTTGCACAGTTGTTTACTAACCAGTTCAACGGCCGTAAGATCATCGGTACGGTAGGACAGTTGCAGTTTGAAGTTATCCAGTACCGCTTATTGCATGAATACGGTGCACAATGTAAATGGGAGCCTATCAGCCTCTATAAAGCCTGCTGGATCGAAAGTGAAAACCGGACGGCTTTGGAAAACTTCAAGAAACGTAAATCGCAGTATATGGCGGTCGACAAGGAAGGTCGTGATGTCTATCTGGCCGACTCCGGCTATGTATTGACGATGGCACAGCAGGACTTCCCGGATATCAAGTTCCACTTTACTTCCGAGTTCTGATAAAATTGAACGAACAAACTCATTCTATATAAGAAGAGCCGTGTCGATACTTTCAACACGGCTCTTTCTTCATCTTGTCTTAAAGATGAATCCTCTTATTGTATTTTCCAATACACAACAAAGGCCCATTGCAGAGGAGACCATAATTTCCCGGGCAGGAAACGCGAATTTCCTCTGCAGGAAATTGCAGTTTTCTGCGGAGGAAACTATGGTTTCCTAAGAAGGGAATTGCCGGGGGAACTGGAGTTTCATATTTCTCATGGTCGGAGACTTTGGTTATTGTCAGATTCATGTCATTCACATTCAAGAATACTCATTCCTGAATGTGATATAAATACAAAAGAGAAACGTGCATTCTATGGAGATTATAGTATCTTTTTTATCTCTTCCAGGCTACTGACCGTATAAGTCGGAGTGAATTTCCGGGGAGATAATCCTTGTGGATTGAACCAGAGTTGGTCTATTCGGGATTGGTGGGCACCGAAAATATCGGCTTCGAAGCAGTCGCCTATCATCAGGGTTTCGTTGCGACGGGAGTTGGTGTTGATCAGGGCGAAGTCGAAAATTCCTTTATGCGGCTTTTGGATACCGGCATCTTCCGACAGGATCATTCGTTTGAAGTAAGGAGCCAGTCCGGAGTTGCGGAGCTTCTTGTCTTGTACTTCGCGGAAGCCGTTCGATAAGATATACATACGGTAAGAGGGGCGAAGGTATTCCAATAATTCGATAGCACCTTTGACAAGCCGCGTCTTGGTGGTGGTACGTTGCAGGAAATCGTTGTTGACTGCCAGCACTTCCCTGGTATCTTCAATACCCATCGGGCGTAGCACGTAACGGAAACGGTCGACGATAAGTGTTTGCCGGTCGATCTCTCCGGCACGGTATTGTTTCCACAGCAATTCGTTGTGCGGCCAATAGATATCAAAGAAAGCCTCGAAGGAGGCATAATACCGATCAAAGTGGTGATCGGTATAAATCTCTTCGAGGCATTCTTTATTATTATGGTACGTATCCCAAAGGGTATCGTCCAAATCTATAAAGAGGTTTTTGTATTTCATCATCCTACTTCAATAACCAGATATTTACCCAGGCTCCAGAATGTTTTCGGGTCTGTGATATTCAAAGTCAGATTACCGTCTTCGTCTTTCACGAATTCGTAAGAACCTTCCGGATGGTTGGATTTCAGTTTTGCTTTACCTGCAAATAAAGGAATTTCTTTTACTTCGCGGATATCTACAGAGATAAAGTAATCCTTGTTGAAGCCGCTCTGCAATACTTTTGATTTAGAGAAAAGGCCGCCTCCGGAAAGGATCTTCTGATCTTTCAGTTCTTTGGCAGTACCGAAACAGTAGTAAGCTGTGTTGATTGCCTTGTCCTGTTTGTTCAGTTTATCGGACTGCGCAGCTGCTGTTGTTGCCAGGCTTTCCACATCTTCATTCAGTGAAGAGACCATCTCGTCCAGTTCCTGGATACGTACGTTCTTCTTTGCCAGGTCTTCTTGAAGGGCGACGATCATAGTTGCTTTCTGATCCAGTTCGGATGAAAGGCGGTTGATCGTTTTCTTCAATGCAGCTGACTGGATACCACTCTTTTTCAGTTTGTCTTCCAGCTGGCTGATCGTTTCCTTATTCTTTTTCAAGGTTTCGCTGATCAGCTGCATGTTTTCCTTGATCTGTTCGCGATTGCTTTTGCTGAATTCGCCACCTGATTGCTGTTGAAGGTTCAGGTAGTTTTCGGCATCACGGATAGATTGTATGTCTGCCTCTACATCATTTAATGTAGTAAGGATTTCATTCATTTCGCTGGATGCTTTCGTATTCTCTATTTTCAAAGAATCGTTTTCAGCTTTCAACTTCTTATATTCTGCCGAGTTCTGTCCGCAGGATACCAGTAATGTTGCGCAGGTACAAATTAATAATAACTTCTTCATTTTCTTCTTGTTTTTGTGTTAAACATCTTTTTCTGTCTCTTTTTCTTTTTTATCTTTCAAGCCTGCTAATACTATAACAATCTCACCTCTCGGATCGTTCACGGTAAAGTGTGCTATAACCTCTTCCAGGGTTCCGCGGACAGTCTCTTCGTGCAGTTTGGATATTTCGCGTGAGACGGAGACTTGCCGGTCGCTCCCGAAGAATTCGGCTAGTTGGGTTAGCGTCTTTACCAATCGGAAAGGTGACTCATAAAAAATGATCGTTCTGTTTTCGGTAGACAACTCCTTCAGGCGGGTCTGACGTCCTTTCTTCTGAGGGAGGAATCCTTCGAAGCAGAATTTCTCGTTGGGTAACCCTGAGTTAACCAGGGCCGGAACGAAAGCAGTGGCTCCCGGAAGGCATTCGACATCTACACCTTGTCGTACACATTCCCTGACCAGCATAAAGCCGGGATCGGAAATGGCCGGCGTACCGGCATCGGAAACAAGTGCAATGTTTTCGCCGCCTTTGATGCGGGAGGCGATTTGCTCCACGGTCTTATGTTCGTTGAACTTGTGGTGCGACTGCATCTTATTTTGTATCTCAAAATGTTTCAGCAGAATACCGGTCGTGCGTGTATCTTCAGCCAGGATCAAGTCGGCTTCCTTCAATACACGGATAGCCCGGAAGGTCATGTCTTCCAGGTTTCCTACGGGAGTCGGTACAACTGTTAACTTTGCCATATCTTATAGGAATCGTTTTTCAAGTAGTTTGATGAAGTCGGCTACGGCTTCATCTTCTATATTCCACTTCAGTTCGTTATTTAAATAGGTGACCGATTCTTCGTACGAATGAATATCGTTGAGGTCGGTGATCGCCTTATTCATTTTTTCTTCATTACCTCCGAACAGTTCGCGACGGAAACGGAAACGGTCGTTCAGACTGAATGCCTTACGGAAGTCGGAGAGATTTTTCTTCTCCAGTATATCACTCAGGAAAACACCTTGTTTCTCCGTTGTAACGGATTTGTGAAGCACTTCCGTTGTTGCCTTAGGTTCGACAACGGGGGCAGGTACTGGTTCGGGCTGTACGGTAACAGCCGGCTCCGGTATACTAACTTCCGGTTGTTGAATCACTGGCTCCGGTTGTTTAACAATCGGGGTCGGTTGGATCGTTTCCTCGGGAGCAACCGGCATCGGTGCGGCGACAGGGTTTGGTAACGACTGGATCAGAGCCTGGTGGGCTTCCATCTGTTCGCGCAGCATCTCGATCTGGGCTGTTTCCAGCGAATGAAGATCATTCAGTATCTTATGTGTCAGATTAAAAGTCTGGCTAAAGAAGGATACCGGATAAACTTCTGCATCACGCATCCCAGCTATCAACGTCTCTAGTTCCTTGAGGTCAAGTAACAGATAATCTATTTTTTCTTTATTTGCCATTCCTGAATTTAATATTTACAAGACCGTGTTTACAACGCTTTTGTCTTAATTGCAACAAAAATAACTATTTCTATTAATGTAACGTGATTAATAGGTAAAAAAGTGTGCTGTCACTCAACAAATTCATCCGGTAAATTAACTAGATATAACCGGTGGGTGGCACGGGTGAAGGCGGTATAGAGCCAACGGTAGAAGTCTTCGCCCAGCATTTCTTCTGTCATGTAGCCAATGTCGAGGAAGACGTTCATCCATTGTCCGCCCTGGGCTTTGTGGCAAGTGATGGCGTAGGCATATTTTACCTGTACCACATTGTAGTGCGGGTCGGCCTTCATCTTTTTCATCTTACCTGCTTTGGTCGGAATATCGTCATAGTCTTCCAATATGGTGTAAAACAATTTATCATTAAGCTCTTTAGGCAGGGCTGGCGCGTCTGTCTGCAAGGTGTCCAGCAGGATCTTGATATCTATTTCAAGGTCGTAATCCTGGAAACGTACGGTGACATCGGCGAAGCGGAATCCGTATAGTTCACTGGTACGTCTGACACGGAGCACCTGCACGATCTCTCCGTTGGCGATGAAGTCCATCTCTTTGCATTCGCTGGTCCAGTAGTAGTTGTTCTTGGCAACCATCAGGCGGTCGCCCGACGATAACTCTTCCTCTCTATACAGGATACGGTTGCGGATACCGTTATTGTAGATCGTTGCCCGCTTGTTCGACCGGCAGATGATCATTGTATCTTCCACACCGTCGCGACTGTAAGCCGACGATATCTCTTCGATCAATTCGTCGCCGTTCACTTTCCTGAAATCGGCGAATCCTTTCAGGTTGAGCTTCGGATAGATCTCTACGGTGTTCTCCCGTAAGGCATTGCGTAAGCGGGTGGCATTGAATAAGATACCGGAATCTTCACTCTGCCTGACCACCTGTGTCAACGTGATTTCGCTGACGGTGAGGTTATAGCCTTTCAATATCTCAGCATTCAGTGCCGGGCTTTCGGTCTGCATGACCGGAGGAAGCTGTGCCACGTCGCCCATCAGGATCAGCCGGCAGTTCTCTCCGGAGTAAACATACTGTATCAGATCGTCCAATAAACGCCCTGTGCCGAAAAATGAGGAATCCAACCCGTCGTTTGAGATCATGGAGGCTTCATCTACTATAAATAATGTATCTTTATGTAAATTGTCTGAGGGTAAAAATCCGGTCGGTTCGTTGGAGAAAGCCTTCTGCCGGTAAATCTTTTTATGTATGGTGAAGGCTTTATGACCGGAGTAATTGGAGAATACCTTGGCCGCTCTTCCGGTGGGTGCGAGCAAAACCGTTTTCTGTTTTAGTTCAGTCAACGTTTTGACAAGGGCACCGACCAGAGATGTCTTTCCTGTTCCCGCATATCCTTTCAGCAATAAAATGGAGTCGTTTTCGTCTGAAAGCAGAAAGTCGGTCAGTATTTTTAATGCCGAATTCTGGTCTTCAGTAGGATTATATGGGAAATTTTGCGTAATTTGGCGGCTTAAATAACTATTTATCATTTTGATTGCAATAATTTTGGTGATAAAGGTAGTGTATTAAATATTCTTTTTTAAATTTGCCGAACGAAATAAATTCAAAAAAAACAATACAAACCATGAAAGTTACATTAAAGATTTTAGTAGCCGCTGCAGTTCTCCTGCTAGTTTACATGTGCTATAGAAGCATTATGACGCCGATCGAGTTCAATGCTGAAAAAGATTCGCGTGAAAGTGCTATTAAGGCTCGTCTGATCGATATCCGTAAAGCTCAGATCGAGTACAAGAATGTGTATAAAACACATGCAGGTAGTTTTGCCGATTTGATCAAGTTCCTGAAGGACGACAAGCTTCCGTTCCTGATCAAGGAAGGTGTTTTGACTGACGAGCAGCTGGAAAAAGGTATGACAGAGAAAGAAGCTGTAAAGAAAGGTTTGATCAGACGTGATACGGTTTGGGTAATTGCCAAGGATACTTTGTTCGGTGCCAACTACAATGTTGACGACCTGAAAATGGTTCCGGGTACAAACATTCAGTTTGATATGGATACTGCAACGCTGACTTCAGGCTCCGGTTATACTATTAAAGTATTTGAAGCAGGCGTTAAGTATGACGATTATCTGGGTGACCTGGACAAACAGTTGGTTGTAAACTTGAAGGATAAAGCTGATAAGCTGAGCAAATATCCGGGCTTGCGCGTAGGTTCACTGACTGAAATTAATAACAACGCAGGTAACTGGGAATAATTTTATCGCTTATGACTATCAGTATTCCTGATACGTTGACTGCTGATAATTCTGGAAAATATATAATGTCCATCCGGCTTAGGTCGGATGGACTTTCTTTTTCAGGATACAGTCCTTCGGAGAATGAAAGTTTCTTTTACAGGAACGTGGAATTCGACCGGACGAAGCCTTATATCGCTTCATTGAAAGAGTTTTTCTTTGAACATGAATTCCTCACCTATTCCTATAAGCGGACAAATCTGGTTTGTGTCACGCCACAGTACACCATTGTGCCGGAAGAGGTATTTTCCGATAAGCAGAAGAATGATTTGTTGTCATTCACATTCCTGGCTCCGGAAAGCAGGTGTCTGAATAATCCCTTGACACGGGAATCTGTGGAGGTTGTGTTCGGGATCGATGAAGAAGTCTATGAGTTCTGTTCACGTTCGCTGATCAATCCGGCTTTTATTCATCATATCACACCCCAACTGGCTTTATGGAAACAGCAGAGCCGGCAGTTGATCCCACGTCAGTTGTATGTGGTCCTGCATCGCCGGATGATGGATGTAGTTTGTTATGCCGGAGGGGCGTTGCTTTTTGCCAATTCGTTCGAGTATGACAAACCTGACGATATTCTCTACTATATATTATATGTATGGAAACAGGTGGGGATGGACCAGGAGAAGGATCAGCTTCATATGTATGGAGGTGCTTCCCTTCGTAACAGCATCACTGCTACATTGCGGAATTATATACAATATATCAGTCCGGCTGAAATACCGTCGGATGCTTACTTATTGGGAGCCGAGGTTGTACAGGCTCCGTTGGATTTAATAGCTTTATCTGTATGCGAATTATAAGTGGAATATATGGGCGCAGGCGCTTCGATGTACCGTCATCTTTCAGTGCACGGCCAACAACTGACTTTGCCAAAGAAAATCTTTTCAATGTGATTAACAACCTGACCGACCTGGAAGGGATTGATGCGCTCGATCTGTTTGCCGGGACGGGCAGTATCTCGTTCGAACTGTTGTCGCGGGAGTGTAAAAGCGTGACGGCTGTGGAGAAGAATAATGCGCATGCCTCTTTTATTGCGAAGGTGGCAAAAGAATTGAAGACCGATTCGCTGCACCTGATCCGTGGTGATGTATTTCGCTATCTTCATTCGGCCCCGAAACAGGGGTTCGACTTTATTTTTGCCGATCCTCCCTATGCTCTGAAAGAGTTGCCGGAAGTACCGGTACTGGTATTCGAAAAGGATCTGTTGCGTGACGGAGGTATCTTTGTCATGGAACATCCCAGAGACAATGATTTCTCGGAACTTCCTTATTTTAATCAGCGCCGGGTATACGGTTCTGTTAATTTCAGCATCTTCATCAGAGAGGAAAAGGCTTAGAGGAGCGGTGAGAACAATCGCATGAACGACTCTATCAGCCGTTGTTTGGCGGGACGTTTCAGCCAGCGTGAAGGAACCAGCCGTTCGCAACTGTGCAGGTCATGTTGAAATACCCGTTTCATTTGAAGGGCGAAAGAAGGTTGGTAGACGAAGGCGTTTATCTCGAAATTATGTTCGAAGCTTCGAAAGTCCATATTGGCTGAACCTATACAGGCCAGTGCATCATCTGTGATCATTAGTTTGGAGTGGAGGAATCCCGGTTTATAGAAATACACTTTTACACCGGCTTTTACCATCTCGTCTATGAAAGAATGTGTTGCCATGTTGGCTGTCCGCGTATCCGAACGTTTGGGAAGCATAAGACGTACGTCCACTCCTCCCAGTGCCGCGATCAGTAAAGCCTGGTTCAGTCCTTCGGTGGGAAGGAAATAGGGTGTCTGTATGTAAATATACTTTTTCGCATTGGCTATCGTGAAGATATAGGCCTGCAATAAGGTGCGCCATTGGCCGACCGGGCCGCTTGTCACAATCTGCATGATGTTGTCGTCGTGATATATTTTTGCCGGGGGATAAAATATCTTATCGTTCAACAGGTTCTTGCTGACAACATACCAGTCGATCAGGAACGCGGACTGAAGCCCGTGTACACCTTTACCGATAATCCGGAAGTGCGTATCGCGCCAGGTTCCCCATTCGGTCCCTTTTTCATACCGGTCAGCGATGTTCATACCTCCCATATAACCGATCTGTCCGTCTATCACAACGATTTTCCGGTGATTTCGATAGTTTACCTTACTGGTGAAGACCGGGAATGCTACTTTCAGGAAGGCATGAACTTCTATTCCGGCTTCCTTCATCTCATTGAAGAATTTGTCTTTTACATTCCAACAGCCCACATCATCGTATAGAACACGTACTTTGACTCCCTCCTTAGCCTTTGCTATCAAGGCATCTTTGAAACGTATCCCGACTTCGTCATCACAAAAGATATAATACTGGAAATGAATGTGGTGTGTAGCCTCCTGTATATCTTTAAGCAAGTCTTTAAATTTTTCTTCCCCGTTTGTATAGATTTGAATTTCGCTCCCGTAAAGGAGGGACGATTGGTTGTTGTTATTTAAAAGCGTAACCAGCGGTTGGTATGGATCGGGTACGGTACAGGCATCCTGGGGAAGTTTACCTTCCTGCGGGCGCTTCATAATGCGTTTGTAAGTCCTACGCGAGATAATACGCTGCTTTCTGTTATCCTGTCCGAAAAAGAAATAGAAGAACAAACCGACACCGGGAGCCAGTAATAATACAATTACCCAGGGGATGGTTTTTAACGGGTTCCTGTTTTCTGCAATGATAACCAATACCAGCCCCATGATCGTGATGGAGTATAATAGAATGAATATTACCCCAACGACCCATTGTATATGTATGACTGCCGGCATCTTTTTTATAATTTGTTACAGGTTGATAAAGGTAATAAGGTAATTCGGAAATAACAAATCTTTACTACATTTGCCGGATATATAAACTGAAAGAAGATGATTACATATATTATTATAGGTATAACGGTCGTTGTTTCGTATCTCTGTTTCAATAATCAGGAGTTATTTCGCAAATTAGCGCTGATACCTTACCGGACGGTAAAGAACAATGAATGGTATCGTTTGGTTACACATGGTTTTGTACATGCGGATATGACGCACCTGCTGGTGAATATGTTTACATTCTGGTCGTTCGGAACGTATATAGAAAGTATATTCGGTTATCTCGGGCTCGGAACCTGGGGATATCTTGGTCTTTATTTCGGAGGAATGGTCTTTGCTTCCGTATATGATGTATTGAAACATCATAATGATCCGTATTATGTTTCTATCGGAGCATCCGGTGCGGTATCGGCTATTTTATTTTCCTCTATCCTTTTCGATCCGTGGAGTAAGATATTGCTGTTTGCCATTATTCCGATTCCGGGAATTATCTTCGGTGTGCTCTATCTGGCTTATTGTCAATATATGGCTAAACGTAGTGGGGACAATATCAATCACAATGCCCATTTTTACGGTGCTGTCTATGGTTTTCTGTACCCGGCTTTACTTAATCCTTCGTTGATAAAAGCCTTCCTTTCTCACTTTTAATCGGAATGTTTTCTGTGTTTAGTACTGATCAAGTATTTGTTTTTTAAGGTATTATTTATAGATTTGTGGAAATATCTCAATTTGTAAGTAATACCATAAGACAGACACAATGAAAAGAAGAAACTTCATCCGAAGCGGAGCTCTGGCGATTGCGGGCTTCACCATTTTACCTCGTCACATTTTAGGAGGAACAAATTTTGTAGCTCCCAGCGACCAGATCAATCTGGGAATTATCGGCTGTGGGGCACAAGGCCGGTGGACACTTGCCCCGGAGTTTGCCCGGCGCGCCAATCTGATAGCTGCAGCCGATTGCGAGTCCCGCCAGCTGAAAGCCATGCAGGAAATTGTTGAGAAAGAAACAACGAAGGCAAAAGGACAGGCTTATAAAGGATTCAAACTCTATGCAAATTATCATGAACTATTGAACCGAAGCGATATCGATGGTGTAATCATAGCAACCCCCGATCATTGGCATGCTGTACAAACCATCGAAGCATGTCGTGCCGGGAAAGATGTGTATGTGGAGAAACCGATGTCGCATAGTATAGAAGAGGGCAGGGCGATGGCCGATGCAGTGGAAAAATACAACCGTGTATTGCAGGTGGGGAATATGCAACGTTCATGGCGAAACTTCCGTCATGCCTGTGAGTTAGTTCGTAACGGATATATCGGGGAGATCAAAGAAGTGAAAGTTTCCATCGGACCTCCTCCTGTAAAATACGATCTGCCTGCACAGCCTGTTCCTAAAACTCTGGACTGGGAAATGTGGATCGGTCCGGCTCCGATGAATGTCTACAATGAGGAACTGGCTCCGCCAATGGAACGGAATACATTTCCAAACTGGCGTAACTACCGGGAATACGGTGGTGGTATGATCTGTGACTGGGGTGCTCATATGTTTGATATTGCCCAATGGGCGCTAGGCATGGACGACTCCGGCCCGATCGAATTTACTCCTCCCGAGGAAGGCGAGTTGAAGCCACTCAGCATGCGTTATGCCAATGGTACCGTTATGACGCATGAGCCTTTCCGTAAGGCTGATGGTAATGCAGTCCGCTTTATCGGTTCGGACGGTGTGATCGATATCAGCCGTAGCTTCCTGGATACTATCCCAGCTAAATTACAGGATGAAGTGATAGGGGATGATAAGATCAAACTCTATAAAAGTGACGATCATTATAGTGATTTCCTTACAGCGATGAAGACACGTAAACAGCCGCTCAGTACTGTTGAAATCGGTCATCGTACGGCTTCCTTGTGCCATATCGTCAATCTGTGTTACGAATTTGATCGTAAATTGGTTTGGAATCCGGAAAAAGAGGAGTTCTTCTTTGATGACGAAGCGAACAAACGGCGTGGTAATCTGATACGCGAACCGTATAGCCTGAAAGTATAGTATATATAATAATGTATAGGAAAATGTAAGCGGTGGTAAAAACTCATAGGAGTTTTACCACCGCTTACTATTTTATACTCTGGAAAGTTTCGTATTCTTATATCAGAATCGTGGAGGTCCACCGGGACCACCGTGACCTCTGCCGCCCGGTCCACGAACATCGTTCATACTGGCACCTCCCTTGAAGATGCTGAACCGGTAGATGAAGTGAACCATAAAATAACTGCTCAACGTATTATACTCGGAATACTGCGTATATTCGGTATTTATAGTCTGGGAGATGTTACTGCGTTGTTGCAGGATATCATAGATCTTGAAACGTAATGTTGCTTGATTACCTTTCAGGAACGACTTGGAAGCGGAAGCATTCCATAAAACTTCTTTTTGTTTATATCCTGTTGCATAGCCGGAGTTGGCCGACCAGGTGATATCGCTTTCGATCTTGAAATCAAGTGGAAGATAAATCGCCGTTGTCCCTCCAACACCGTAGTTGAACGTATTCTGATCGTTTTGTCCCTGCAATGAGTTTTGAGCACCGTTGTAACGGATATTCCCGTTTATTCCCAAGTCTAAATAATCCGACCGGAAATCGAAACCGGCACGTTCCATTGCCGTGAAATTCTTATTCGTATTTTTTTCTTCATTGATGAAACCATTGGTGTTGGCATACGAGGCCATAGTCATGGAATTGACAGAGAACTTCTTGTTCTTCAGCGGTGTGTTGAACAGGACGCGAACGTTTCCGTTGTAGTTTCCGTTTATATTTTCATAAGTAGTCATCTTTTTACCGGATTCTCCCAGGTAAATCGATTTGGTAACGATGTCATTTACTATGTAATTGGCATTCAACATAATCATGAAAGCGGTCTGTTTCTCAGGAACGAATTTCTGAAAACGTGCGAACAGGTTATTCGAATAGGTCGGTTTCAGGTCAGGATTACCGGTGATAGTGTTCAACGGGTCGGAAATATCGTCTACCGGTTGCAACTGTGTCATGCTCGGCTGACTGGTGCGTCCCCGGTAATTGATCCTTAAATTCGTACGTTTGTCAAACCGATAATTGAAACGGATCATTGGTGATACGTTGAACACATTGCGGGTCAGCTTGGAGAGAACCGAGTCACCGACAAAGTTTTCACTTACGCTGTGGGAAGGAGCAAAGTTCATACCGACAGTATAATCGTATTTTTCGCGTATCGCCTTGAACGCCAGACTGGCTTCCTGGTTGATGAAGTTGTTGCGGTAACTTTTACTGTATGCTGTGTCCAGTACATTATAATCTTCACTATCTTCTCCTTTTACATACGAATTTTTCAGTGACTCCTGTTTATTCTGGCTGAAACTGTAAGTCGCCTGGATGAAATTATTATGTCCGATCGGTTCAACCCACGACAAATAAGCCCGGTAATTGAAACCTTTGTTATCGTATCTGAACTGTTGGTCGATCAATTCGTTCGGAGTATTTCCCAGAAAATATTCCGTGTTCGAGAAATTCAATCCTTTATTATATGAATCGCTTACTCCTCCGGATAAAGATCCGCTAAGTACACGACCTTCGTTATTTAGCTTCCGGCTGAATTCCAAACGGGCATTTACATTGTAACCTTCTCCGTCGGAAAGGTAATCGGATTTTCCCAGATTGACCGAATCTCCCCGATTGGTCAATGTGTTAAACGAACCAAACTCGCGGTTATGGCTGTTGCTGTAAGTGAAACTTGGCTGGAAAATGATTTGGGTAGCCGTATCCGGTTTCCATTCCATACGGAAATCAGCACCGATGTTATCGCTTTTTGTATTGCTGTTGTTTAGTTCGTTCTTGATTGTGGAACTATCGTTAGGTAAAAAGTTTGTCCGGTTGGTTCTGCTTTCAGCTTCATTATCCGAATGGGAGAAACGTACGTTACCCCCAAGTGTCATTTTTTTATTGAACTCTTTACTGAAGTTCAGGCCCGCATTACCGGAAGAGGTGATACCGTTCCCGGCTCCACCGCCTCCCCGTCCTCCGCGTCGTCCACCCATTCCGGAGAACATTGTAGAAGCGATGTCCGAAAATCCCATATTATTCGTATTATTCAAACCTCCCATGAAGGTGATCTGGTCGTTGTTGATAAACCGGTTGATCATAGCGTTTCCTTCATACCTGTCTTTGCTGCCATAGCCGGCGAAAGCATTTCCGAACCAACCTTGTTTCATTCCTGGCTTGACGGTCAGGTTGATAACGGTCTCTTCGTCTCCGTCATCAAATCCGGTCATCCGTGCCATATCGCTCAAACGGTCGAGCACCTGTACCTTTTCGATCATCTTGGTCGGCAGATTCTTGGAAGCAACCTTCGGATCGTCGGAGAAGAATTCTTTTCCGTCAATCAATACCTTTTTGATCTCTTTTCCATTAACTGTGATTTTACCTTCGCTGTCGACTTCCACACCTGGCATCTTTTTCAACAGGTCTTCCAAAACGGAGCCTTCTGTCGTCTTATAAGAGTCGGCGTTATATTCGACAGTGTCGTTGCGGACAACCACTTCCGGTGCCTTACCGATAACAATGGCTTCCCCCAGCATGATGGAACCGTCGCTGAGTGCCAGCTTACCGACATTGACAGGGTTGTTTTTTCCAGTGATCCGTAAAGGTTGGTATAAAGGATCGAAACCAACAAAAGAAACGTGCAATAGATAACTGCCAGCCTTAATCCCCTTCAGCGTGAAGTTCCCGTTACGCGAACTGGCCACGCCTCCAACCATCGTACTGTCTTTTACATTTAATAAGCGGACCGTAGCCTGTTCGATAGGCTCGTTGTTCCCCTCTTCCACCACTGTACCAGTGACATCAACTCCACCCCGCTGTGCAAATGCCGGCAAAGAAAAGAGAATAAGAAATAACCAAAAAAAGTATCTTCCCGATTTCATAACTAATGTATTATCTGTATCTAACAAATGTATTCCCAGACTGGTTTCCGGGTACGAGAAGATAGACAAAAGGAATTGGATTAAGTTTAAAAATATATGTGGCGATTTTGATTTATTAACAAAAAAGAGATAAGTGCGACACTGTAGATTAATTAAAAATACTCTTCCACATATAAACTGATTTGAAACAAATTCGTCCCAAGTATTTCAGGAAGGAAATCCGAATAGAAAAGAAAGAAGCGGTAAATAATCTTTCAGTTTAAGGCGAAGAATTTTCAGAGACTGAGAAATGCGGTATTCAACGGTTTTAATGGAGACACCTAATGATAGTGCAATCTGCTGATTTGTTAATTCATCAAAACGGCTTAAATGGAAAGTCTCTCTGTATGTCTCCGGTAACTCACTGATTGCTTTGTTTATATTTTCGGTTAGTTCATTGATAAAATAGAAATCAGGGTCATCAAATTGTTCTTTCAGCTTTTCGTAAAGTAGGGAATGAACTCTCTCATGGTATATGTTTTTCTGTATCGCGTTTAAGCATCGATGTTTTGCTGCGATGAATAAATAGGATTTCAGAGATTGAGTAATGATAAGCTTTTTTCGATTTTCCCATATGAACAACATCAGGTCTTGTACCAGTTCTTCTGCATCTTCATCCGTCACATATTGAGAAGTGTATTCACATAAAGGAGAATAATACTTAATAAACATTTGTTTATAAGCATCCGCATTGTCTTCTTGCATTTGTTTAACTAGTAGATTATCATTCATTTATCAATGCTTTTTTGTAAAGATCCCAGACAAAGATAGTTTATAATTCTAATTTTATTTAGAAAAAGAAGGAATAAGTATGAAATTTTTTATGATATTGTTTAGGGTGGCAGTGGGAGATTTTTGTCGTATATATAGAAACGAATAAAATGGAAGAACAGAAAAAACATATGGAAGAACCGGACGGTTCGTTATTGTTGTCATATATTAAGGAAACAACATCAGCTGAAGAGCGTTGTATTGTAGAAACCTGGTTGAATGATAAAGAGGAAAATGAGAAAATATTGATGCAGGTTGCTCAGATTTATTATGCTTGTCGTGCACAAGAGCGTATTAAAAGACGTGATCCTTTAACTGCTTTTGAAAAAGTGAAAGGAGAAATTAGGCAACATATGTGGCGGCGATATTTCTATCGTATTTCTTCCATTGCTGCTTGTATTACAATAGGATTTTTTCTTTCTTCTCTTATTTCATTTTGGAATAAGTCAGCTAATGAGACGGATGTACAAATGGTTTCCGTTCATTCTAATCCGGGGATGCGGACCTGTTGTAATTTACCGGATGGTACGGTTGCTTATTTAAATTCTGGTTCTACATTAACTTATCCGGTTCCTTATGATAGGAAAAAAAGAGAAGTTGTATTGGTAGGAGAAGCATACTTTAAGGTAACGCATGATCCTGCAAAACCTTTTATAGTAAGTGTAGCTGACGATAAAATGAGAGTGAGAGTACTTGGTACTGAATTTAATTTGCAAGCATACCCGGAAGAGGGACTGATCAAGACGACATTGGTTACCGGGAAGGTGGATATTGAGGTTAGAAAGGATAATGGAATTGTTTTGAGGCAAGAATTGTCTCCCTCTTTAAAGGCAACCTACATGCTCTCTAGTGGCAAAATAGATGTGAAAGCAGTCAATACAACATATGAAACTGCATGGATAGATGGAAAACTCATGTTTAACAATTCCCCTCTGCCTCAGGTGCTGCGTGATTTGTCTTATTTTTATAATGTGAAATTTGATGTGAAGGATACTTTAATAGACTCTTATTCCTTTACCGGAACATTTATAGATAAGCAATTATCTCAAATACTTGATTATTTGAAGATTTCATCAGGAATTGATTATGAAATCAAACAAGCAAAAGGGGATGACAGTAAAGGTATCAAATATACGGTAGTGGAGTTGACTAACAAACGGAGATAGGAATATAAATTGTATTTATTAAAAATAGAAGCCTATGGAATAGAATTATTATTAACAGACTCTATAGAAAAAACATACGGAAATATGTTACCAGCATCTTTCCGTATGAAACTTTCAATAGCCGGTCTATAAACAGACTAAGAAATTTATTTTTTTAATCTTAAATCAATTACAAAAATATGGTAAAGAATTATTATATCCAACAGGATAGGGAAATTTGTATCCTAAAATTAATACCTAAAATAACAAGAATCATGAAGTTAACCTGTTTACTATTATGCTTGTCTATTGGTATGGCGCTTGCTTCTCTGTCTTATGCACAAACAACGAAACTATCGGTTCATGGGACGGAGAAAACTGTGGCAGATGTGCTGGAAGAAATTGAACAACAAACGGATTTTCATTTCTTTTATAATAATAAAATAGTAGATGTCAATCGAAAAGTTTCTATTAATATACAGAATGAAGATGTATTTACTCTATTAAGTAGTTTGTTCAAAGGATCGAATGTTCGATATAAAGTGATCGGAACAGATGTTATCTTAACAACGGTCGATATGACCGAATCTGATCAAGTCGGAAGGAAGATTGCAGGTAAAGTGACGGATCTTCATGGAGAACCTGTTATAGGAGTGAATGTCGTTGAAAAGGGAACAACGAATGGTACGACAACAGATGCTAATGGTTCTTATTCTTTAATGCTGCTTGGAGATAATGCAATTCTCCAGTTCTCTTATATAGGTTATGCTACAAGGGATGTTACTATTGGCAATAAGTCTGAGCTTTCGATTTCCTTATTGGAAGATAACCAAGCTTTGGAAGAAGTGGTCGTTGTAGGTTATGGTACAACTAAAAAAGTGAATCTGACCGGTGCTGTAGCGCAGGTAGATAACAAAACGATGGAAAACCGTTCGGTTACCAACATCGGTAAAGCTTTGCAGGGAGTTGTGGGTAACTTGAACATGACCGTTTCTGGAAATGGAGGAGCTCCTGGTTCAACAATGGATTATAACGTTCGTGGTACAACGAGTCTTTCCGGCGGATCCCCTTTATTTATAGTTGATGGAGTTCCGGCAGATAATATCAATAATATCAATCCCTCGGACGTAGAAACGCTTACGATTTTGAAAGACGCTGCATCTGCTGCTATTTACGGTGCCCGTGCTGCTTATGGAGTTATCCTGGTTACTACAAAAAAAGGGGCAAAGAATGAAAAAGTGACAGTCTCTTACAATAATGTAATAGGATATAATCATGCAACATGCATTCCGAATCAGGTTAGTTCACTGGACTTTGCTAACGCTTATAATATTGCGTCTCTCAATTCCGGACAATCTCCGATGTTCAGTAAGGAACATATTGAACGTATTAAAGCATATATGGCGGATTCTGACCATTATCCATCGAATATTCCGAACCCTAATAATACGGATTATTGGTCGTATGCTACATTGGATAATGATAATGTAGACTGGTTCAGAGCTTTCTTTAAACCAGGTTCGTGGAATCATAAGCATGATTTGAGCGTAAGGGGTGGTACGGAGAAATCTAATTATTATGTCGGTACGGGTTATTACAAAGAAAATGGATTGTTACGGTATGGAAAAGATCGGTTCGAACGATTTAATTTGACGACTAATTTACATTATGAACCCTACAAATGGTTACGTGGAGATTTCAGGATCAAATTCAGTCGTGATAAGAACAATACAGTCTCTGAGGCCTATAATGGGGATATCGGAAACTGGGTACATTTGGCGACAACACGTTATCCTAACTGGTCCCTGAAAGATCCGAATGGTCACTGGGCTTCTACTTCCCATATGTATAAGCAAATAGATGGCGGACGTACGCTTGACAATACGAATGTATTTAGTGCAACAGGAGCATTGGAAGCGGAACCGATTAAAGGTTGGAAAATAAATGTAGATTATACTTATCGGAATACGGCCCGGAAAGAGTCTACACATGATAAGGCGGTAATTTGGGAATACACTGTATCTGAAGTGCCGGTAATGGCTCCTAATCATGATGCTTTTTCTACTTTGCAGGCACAAACCGATTATAGTTCATTCAATGCTTATACTTCTTATGAACATTTATTTGGTGATCATTTTATGTCAGTAATGGTCGGTCAGCAACTGGAATTGAGTAAATATGATTATCTGACAGCTATGCGCCGTAATTTGATTAATCAGGATATTCCTTCTTTATCAACGGCAATCGGAGAACAGACAAATTCCCAACAATTGACGCATTGGGCAAATATGGGTACTTTTATCCGAGCAAATTATAATTATAAAGAGAAATACCTGATAGAGTTTAATGCTCGTTATGACGGCTCTTCCAAATTTCAACGAGGTGATCGGTTTGGTTTCTTCCCTTCTGTATCTTTGGGGTATAATATAGCCAGAGAGAACTTCTGGACAATTGAACATATTGTCAATTCATTAAAGCTTCGGGCTTCTTATGGTTCGTTGGGTAATCAGAATGTTGGTGATTATCTGTATTTGAGTACAGTAAATGTCGGTAGTAACTATGGTTACCTGATAGATGGCGTACGCCCGAATTATCTGGATGCACCTGGTTTAGTCAGTCGCAACCTAACCTGGGAAACGGTTTCAACGATTGATGTCGGTGTAGATGCTTCGTTTTTATCAAATCAGTTGAATTTATCATTTGATTGGTATCGGCGTACAACGACGGATATGTTTGGTCCGGCTAATGCTTTACCGGCTGTATTGGGGGCAAGTGTTCCTCAGGAAAATAATGCAGATTTACGTACTTCCGGTTTTGAGTTAAATCTGGGTTGGAGAGATCAGATCGGAAAAGATTTTTCTTATAATGTGAATTTGGTCTTATCCGATTATACCTCTAAGGTAACTACATACAACAATCCGACAAGGATACTGTCGACTTATTATGAGGGGCAGACGATCGGAGAAATATGGGGATATAAGACCGCTGGCATCATACAAACAGAAAATCAATTGAAAAATATACCTGACCAGTCGTATATTTATGGTAACTGGACAATCGGGGATGTCGAGTATAAGGATTTGAACAATGACGGTAAAATAGATAAAGGGAAAAATACCAAAGACGATCATGGCGATTTGGATATCATAGGAAATACAACCCCTCGTTTTAGTTATGGTATTTCTTTAGGTGCACAATGGAAGGGATTTGATTTGAATATCTTCCTGCAAGGTATAGGAAAACGTGATTTTTGTCCACCAACAGGAGGAAACAGCGGTGTATTTTTCTGGGGATTTGCAGGTGGATTCGGATCGAATATGTACAAGGAAACATCTGACTTCTGGACTTCGGAAAATACAGGGGCATATTATCCAAAACCCTATAATTCTTCTGAAGTGTATAAAAACCAGCAACCGCAAACTCGTTATTTGCAAAATGCAGCTTATCTGCGATTGAAAAATTTTCAATTAGGTTATACGATTCCACAGACTGTTATGTCGAAGATCGGTTTGCAGCGTATCCGTATGTTTATCAGTGGAGAAAATCTGTTTACGATCACTTCTTTGCAGAAAAACTTTGACCCGGAGCTTTTGAATGGTAGTTGGGGAGCAGGAAAGGTTTATCCTCTGACAAAGACGTTCTCTTTTGGTTTTAATGTTGATTTTTAAAATAGATTATTATGAAAAAATATAGCTTATTTATCGTGTTGCTGGGATTTATCGTTACATCTTGCGACGATTTCCTGGATCGTGATCCTCTGGATAAGATTACTGATCAGCAGATGACTTTTTCTGCAAAAGAAATGGAGCTTTATGCTAATAAGTATTATGGGAACTTCCCGGTTTTGGGCGGTGCAGATTACGGACCTTATGAAAAAGACAATGCTTCCGATAATCTTGTTTCCGGAGCTTATAATTATGATGCACAGATTTCTGGAACAATAACGGTGCCTTCTTCCGGAGGAGGATGGGACTGGACAATGCTTAGAGGACTGAATTTTTTTATTGATAATTATCATAAATCACAAGATCCTATTGTAGAGACAGCGCCATATATCGGTGAGATTTATTTTTGGCGTGCCTGGTTCTATTATGATAAGCTGAAACAATTCGGGGATTTACCATGGATCGGAAAAGCATTGTATGCTGATTCAGAAGAACTGTTTGACGCTAGGGTTTCACGATCAGTTATAGCAGACTCTATTATTGCTGATCTTGACAGGGCTATTAATTTCTTACCAGAGAAAAGTAGGGCTACTTCCGGTAGAATCCATAAGGATGTTGCTTTATTGTTCCAGAGTCGTGTTGCTCTGTATGAAGGAACTTGGGAAAAGTATCATAATGGAACCCCTTTTGGAGTTAAAAATGCAGATCCAAATCATTTCTTTCGGATTGCAGCTAATGCTGCACGAGTCGTGATTGATAAAGATGTTTATGCGATTGAACCGGTAGGTGGCGATAAAGCAAAAGGGTATTGGAGTTTATTTAATCAGACGGATTTATCGGCAAATAAAGAAGTACTTCTTTGGAAAAAATACGATATGGCTTTGGGGGTTTATAATCACAGTCAGAGTATTTGGGGGGTAAGTGATAACAATACGGGTGTTTCCAAATACATGGTAGAGGCTTATCTTTGTACGGATGGTAAGCCTATCAGTCTCAGTTCTCTTTACCAGGGAGACGATCAGGTAGGAAAAGAAGTACAGAATAGGGATCCACGTTTATCTCAAACGATTTATCAGAAAGGAGATCCGCGTGTCATTGTAAACGGACAGATAAGTGGTGTTTTTACGGTTCCGGACATGACGTATGATTCGCGTTTGCGGAATACGACAGGTTACCAGTTATATAAAGGGTGTGATCCTTCCGCTGTCCATGAAGGTGGATATATTACGGCTAGTATTATATTCCGTTATGCGGAGGTATTATGTAATTATGCAGAAGCAAAGGCTGAATTGGGAGAGTGTAGCCAGGATGATTTGGATATTTCGGTAAACCAATTACGTGATCGGGTAGATATGCCTCATATGACAGTCAATGTCGGTTTTGTTGATCCGAAGTGGGATTTTCCGGAACTGAGTCCGTTGTTGAATGAGATTCGTCGTGAACGCCGGGTAGAATTTGCTTGCGAAGGATTTCGTTTTGATGATTTAATGCGATGGGCTGCCATTCATTTGATCAAACGTCCGATGATCGGAGCAAAAATGAAACAATTCGCAGATATAAAAGATGAATTTAAACCAGTACTTGACCCAAGCGCAATACCGGTTAATGAAACTGGATACATCGCTCCTCACTGGAATAGCCCGGCAAAGAGTGGCTGGCAATTTGATGCGAATAAAAACTGGCTGAAGCCATTACCCTCTAATGAATTAGTCTTGAATTCGAATCTGGATCAGAATCCTGGATATTAATACTCTATAAGTAATGAAGGAGGAATCCCAAATCCTCCTTCATATATCTTTATCATGGTAATTTCTTATATCTTAAATAGTAATTTATGAAAAACATTAAATTTGATATTTTGTGGTTTTTAGGATTGGCTTTCTTATTATGTAGTTGTGTTGAAAATAAAACAATATACTTTTGTGGAAATGAACAGAATGAGGTTTGTGAATTGCTTATAAACGAGGGGTTTAAGTTGAGAATGTTCGATGCTCCCGATAAAATGGTGAAAGAAGCTGCCGTCGGTTCTGGAGCAATTATTATCAGCGATGCTTATCCTGTAACTCCCTTAGAGATTACTCCGGAGGTTTATGAGCTGGCAAAACAGAAGAGAATCAGACTTTATCTGGAATATCCAGATAAGCTGCCGGGGCTGACGATTCAAAAGGAAACTTTTCATGCCTCTATGGAACGAGGTGTGATAACCAGTACTGAACTGGTGAATATGAAACCGATGGATATTATAGGAATTAATGATTGTTATACGCGGGTAACTGAGGTTGATGATCCGTTGATTGTATTGGCTCGTGTTGCAGGGTTCGATCGGGCCGAATATGGAATAAATGATGTGACGACTTATCCTTTATTATGTGAAAGGGACCATATGTTGATTGCTTTTACGAAGCTTAGTAATTTTCGAACAGGTCGTTATGAACCGGTTACTTCTTGGCAGTCTGTGTGGAAATATATTATATCGTATGTAACGGACGATCCTGATTTCACTTTTTCAACGGTATGGCCTTCAGACGTGAAACCTACTTATATAAGCGATCAACCTCTTTCAGACGATGCCGGAAAGAAGATGATAAGTCGGGGACTAGAATGGTTTTTTAATGGTCGCTTTTTGGTTGATCTGTCGTGGAATGAATTGCAACAGGAACGGCAAGGAGATGGATTGATGCCGGTTGGCCGTGCACTTCCGTCGGATAGTAAGGTCGGAGATGGCTCAATGGGAATTCTGGAAGGTCATGCGTCTAACATATATTATGATGGAGAACAGGATTTTCGCTATTGGCTTCGGGCGGATGTGCAGGGAGAAGCGGCATTTGCCCTTGCCTCAGGTGGTATGCTTTTGAATAATACAAAATATGAGGATGTTTCAAAAAACTTGATGGAATATGTGTTGAAAAATTCTGTATTCAGGGCAGGGAAAAGGGTCGATCCGACAAGTCCGGTTTATGGTCTGATAGGATGGTCTGATACACATCCTTATGTCTTTTATGCAGATGACAATGCACGTTTGGTTTTGGGGTTGATCGGAGCTTCTGCTTTTATGGATTATGAAAATTGGAACAAAGAAATTGTAGAGAATATACTGGCTAATTTTCGTTTAAGTAGTGTGAACGGCTTTTTTGGAGGGCGTTTGGAAGAACCTCAGATATTGGAGAAGGGTTGGCAGTATTATGCTAAACGTCCAGAATTACTGAATCCACATCCTCATTTTGAATCGTGGATGTGGGCCTGCTATCTATGGCTTTATGATAAAACCGGCTATGAACCTCTATTGGAAAAAGCAGAGAAAGCGATCCGCCTGACCATGGAGTCATATCCGGATAAATGGAAATGGACGAATGGCATTCAACAGGAAAGGGCGCGTATGATCCTGCCTTTGGCTTGGTTGGTTCGCGTACAGGATACTCCGGAACATAGGGAATGGCTCGACCGGATTGTACAACGTTTACTGGATAATCAACAATCTTGCGGAGCAATCAGGGAAGAGTTAGGCGATAGTAGTACAGGTACATTCGGAAAAGCTAAATCCAATAAAGAGTATGGTGTAACGGAAGCACCGTTGATTGCAGAGAATGGCGATCCGGTGGCAGATATGTTATATACTTCTAATTTTGCATTTTTCTCACTGAATGAAGCTGCAAGGGCAACAGGTAATTTGCAATACAAGCAGGCGGTTGAACGTTTGTCTGATTTTTTGATCAGGATTCAGGTAAAAAGTAAAAAATATGCTCATCTGGATGGTGCCTGGTATCGTGCTTTTGATTATGACCGTTGGGACTATTGGGCATCGAATGCTGACCATGGATGGGGGGCCTGGTCTACTTTGACCGGTTGGATTCAGAGCTGGATTGTTGGGACTCAGGTACTGATCGAGAATGATATCAGCTTTTGGGAAAAAACAAAAAATATGGATGTAAAGCCTTATATGGATGAAGCCGTTCATGTAATGTTTAGAGATAAATAAGGGTAATATGAGAGCGAAAGTAAATATAGGTTATCTGGTTTTCTTATCTGTCGTGGCTGCCTTGGGAGGTTTTCTTTTTGGATATGATACGGCTGGTATTTCCGGAACGATTGCCCAAGTCACTCAATTGTTCCAGTTGGATTCTTTGCAACAGGGCTGGTATGTTGGTTGTGCATTGGTCGGTTCGATTGCTGGTGTACTTGTGGCTGGAATCTTGAGTGATATGATAGGAAGGAAAAGGACAATGATTTTTTCGGCTATATTGTTTTCTGCCTCTGCTGTCGGTTGTGCGTTCAGTGCGGATTTCAACCAGCTGGTTCTTTTTCGTATTATAGGTGGCATTGGGATTGGGGTGGTATCTATTGTCTCCCCACTTTATATCTCTGAAATATCGATTGCAGCATATCGGGGACGATTGGTTTCGCTTTATCAAGTTGCTATAACTATCGGCTTTTTGGGAGCTTATCTGACTAATTATGTTTTATTGCAATGGGGGAATGGGGATTCTTTTACTATATCTTGGCTAAATCGTTTGTTTATTTCCGAAGTGTGGCGAGGCATGTTAGGGATGGAAACCTTTCCCGCCTTGTTTTTTCTTGTGGTAATATTATTCATACCGGAAAGTCCCCGATGGCTGTTGCTTAAAGGAAGAGAAGAAAAAGCAGCTTCTGTTTTCTCTGGGATCTATCGTGAGGAGACAGAGATAAAGAATCAGATGAATGAAACCTTGATGGTAGTCTGCGGTGAATCCAGATCTGAATGGTCTCTTTTATTTAAACCGGAAGTATTGAAAATCGTATTAATCGGTGTCTGTATTGCCATATTAGGGCAATTTATGGGGGTGAATGCTGTTCTTTATTATGGGCCTTCTATTTTTGAGAGTGCAGGTCTTTCCGGAGGTGATTCTTTATTTTATCAGGTGTTGGTTGGGTTAGTAAACATGTTGACTTCTATTTTGGCATTGGTTATTATAGATAAAGTAGGACGTAAGAAACTGGTGTATTATGGGGTTTCTGGGATGATCTTTACATTAATTTTAATCGGATTATACTTTATATATGGATATCGTCTGAATATCCCAGCTCTATTTTTATTAATCTTCTTTTTATGTTATATTTTTTGCTGTGCTGGTTCCATATGCGCAGTTGTTTGGGTCTTACTGTCGGAAATGTATCCGGCAAAAATTCGCGGGCTGGCTATGTCTATTGCAGGTTTTGCTTTGTGGGTCGGAACTTTTTTGATAGGTCAACTTACACCTTGGATGCTCCAAACTTTAACGCTATCAGGCACATTTTTTTTGTTTGCGATCATGTGCGTGCCTTACATGTTAATAATGTGGAAGTTAGTTCCAGAAACAACAGGTAAGTCCTTGGAAGAAATAGAACAAAATTGGATAAAATGAGGAAAATTTGAGTTTGGTAAGACTGGACGGTAGTCTATCATGTTCATTTAGCTAATTTTTTAATTAACAAAATCAGAATTAACAACTAATTCGTTTTTATAATAGTTATGAAAAACATTTCAAGAAGAAGTTTCCTGAAGACCGGGGCTGTGGCTGCGGCCGGTCTGACTATCGTTCCGGGATCCGTGCTCGGCAGAACTTTCGGGCATACGGCTCCAAGTGACAAACTGAATATAGCCGGTATCGGCGTAGGCGGTATGGGACGGCGTAACCTGGCGAATATGAACACGGAAAACATCGTGGCACTCTGTGACGTCGACTGGCATTATGCCGACAAGACCTTCAAAGATTACCCGAACGCCAAACGTTTTAAAGACTGGCGTGTGATGTTCGACGAGATAGGCAAATCGATCGATGCGGTGATGGTGGCTACCCCCGACCATACTCATGCAGGCGTAACTGCCCATGCCATCACGTTAGGTAAACATTGCTACACACAAAAACCGCTTACCCACTCTGTTTACGAATCACGTTTACTGACCAGGCTGGCCAAGAAATATAAAGTAGCCACACAGATGGGTAACCAAGGCAATTCATTCGACTGGTGCCGCCAGATCGCAGAATGGATACAGGCTGGTATCATCGGCGAAGTATATGAAGTACATTGCTGGACCGACCGTCCTATCTGGCCGCAAGGACTAATGCAGCCTAAAGATATGCCTAAATGTCCGAAGACTTTAGACTGGGATCTCTTTATCGGCCCGGCACAGAAACGTCCTTATAATCCGGTATATACACCCTGGAACTGGCGTGGCTGGTGGGATTTCGGAACAGGTGCATTAGGCGATATGGCCTGTCATATCATGGACCCGCTCTACTGGGCACTCGACCTGAAATATCCGACCAGTGTTATCGGTAGCTCGACATTAAGCAATTTATATTCTCCACCTCATGCTCAGATCGTTACTTATACTTTCCCGGCACGTCCGGCAAAGGGAAGCGTCAAAATGCCGGAAGTAAAAGTTTACTGGTACGATGGCGGCCTGATGCCTCCGCGCCCTGAAGAACTGAAAGACGGTCAGATGATGGGAGATGAAAACGGCGGTATCATCTTTGTCGGTACCAAAGGAAAGATCATGACCGGCTGTTACGGAATGAATCCGACCCTATTACCCATTTCCGCCATGGAACATTTCAACCAGCCAAAACCGACTATCCCACGAATCAAGGGAGGTAACGGTGATATCTGGTCGACCAATGCCCATGAACAGGATTGGATACGGGCTTGTAAAGAATCGCCGGAAAACAGGACGGAAGCTTCTTCCAATTTCCAATTCTCCGGTCCGTTCAATGAAATGGTCGTGATGGGAGTTCTTGCCGTACGTCTGTCCGGTTTGCAAGGTTTACACCGGGAACTGCAATGGGATGGCGAGAATATGCGCTTTACCAATATATCTCCGACCGACAAAATAAAGATCGTAACGGTAGACGATTTCAAGGTAATAGATGGCGATCCTCGCTTCGACCGGCGTTTTGCCGAATTCAATGCAGCTGAAATGGCCACCGAATGGATCAAGCATACCTATAATAACGGGTTCTCTTTACCCGATATGCCTAAATAACTCAAATAGAATGAATAAATTATGATAAAACGAATGTTCAACAGCTTATTGACAATGGTTTGTTGCCTGCTGGCCTTCTCGGCACAGGCACAGACCAAAGCCGAAAAAAACGGCTGGCGCCTGGGAATGCAATCCTATAGCTTCCACCTCTTTTCCCTGACGGAGGCATTCGACAAAACCCAGCAATTAGGCCTGAAGTATATAGAAATATATCCCGGACATAAACTGGGCGGTACATGGGGCGACCGGGTTTTCGATTTCAACCTGGATACCCAGACCCAGAAAGAACTGAAAGAACTGGCAGCCTCCAAAGGCATAAAAATTATCGGAACAGGCGTTTATGTAGCAGAGAAATCATCCGACTGGGAAAAGATGTTCCGCTTTGCCAAAGCGATGGATATGGAATTCATCACTTGCGAACCGGCTCTCGAGGACTGGAACCTGGTAGAGAAACTCTCAAAACAGTATGGAATCAAAATATCCGTACATAACCATCCCCAACCTTCCGATTACTGGAAACCGGAAAACCTGTTACAAGCGATATCCGGCCGTAGTCACTCACTCGGTTCCTGTGCCGACGTCGGTCACTGGCGCAGGGAAGGATTGGATCAGATCGAATGCCTGAAGAAACTGAAAGGCCGCCTGATCTCCCTTCACTTCAAAGATATCGCACCTAAAAAAGCCGGCGAGAAAGAACAGCATGATGTAATCTGGGGAACCGGTATACTTGATGTCAAAGGTATGTTGAAAGAATTAAAATCACAGAAATTCAAAGGCGTATTCTCCATCGAATATGAATATAACTGGGAAAATTCTGTTCCTGACATCAAAAAATGCATTCAGTATTTCAATCAGGTGACAGATGAAATTTTATGATCTGCAAAACTAAATTGCTTGCGAAGTCCGGGACTACCCTCCCAAGGAACTTCGCAGGCAATACCTGTTCCCGTTAATCATCAAAAACAGAAAGTAAAACGATTTCAAACATTCAAACTACAATGAAATCTGATGAAACAATAATTGCGCAGATCCAGGCTGGAAATATTTCTACATTTAATACGCTGTTCCATGTAGTATATATCCAATTATATGTCCACTGCCGTAAATTCATTTACGATCCCGAGATTGCAAAAGACCTGTTACAAAATGTCTTTCTCCGTTTCTGGGAAAAAAGAGAAGAAATAGATATCCACACTTCCTTAAATGCCTATTTACACCGATCTGTTCAAAATGAATGTTTAAATTATATACGGACTATGAAAACAACAGCAATCATCGAAAACAACGATTCCGGTCAAAAAACAGAAATTGCCGGGGATGCAAATCCACACTCAGAACTGACAATGTTGGAAATAGAACAAATAATGGAAAACACGATCGAACAATTACCGGATCAATGTAAATCCATCTTCAGGTTAAGCCGTATAGACGGTCTCAGGAACCAGGAAATAGCGGATCAACTGGCTATCTCCGTCCGGACAGTGGAAACACAAATCTACCGGGCTCTCAAAATCCTAAAAAATAACCTGAAAGATTATCTGGCCTCTTAACAAATTTATAACACAAAATGAATCAGTCTTGTAAGTAGCTCAGCCTTCGGATGTGTCATACTTATAAAAGAGAAAAAGAAAAACTAAAAATGAAGGAATACACCAAAGATATAATCGAAGAAAGTCTGAACGATGAAGTGGTTGTAGGCTATGAATGGGAACGCTTGTTATCGTCGCTACCGGCATTGGAACCGAGCAGCTCTCCCACCCCCAAAAAAGAAAAAACATTCTTGCTGGTCCTCCGGTATGCAGCAGCCATTTTTATCGGTTTCGGCATTTCGCTGGCAACCATCTTCTTTATCGACCAGAAAAATACAACAGAAACCGGAACATATAAACTGGTCACACTGAAAGGAGAAAAAAGTTATCTTCAGTTACCCGACGGAACAAAAGTATGGCTTAACTCCTGCACGACAATCCAATATGCAGAAGATTACGGACGATCCAACCGCAATATCCATTTAAGCGGTGAAGCTTATTTCGAAGTAGCCAGAAATGAGAAAAAGCCGTTTATCGTCAAGGCAAACGGGATCGATGTAAAAGCCCTCGGCACCGCATTCAATATATCTGCCTATCCGGAAGATACCCAGCTGATCACCACCCTGTTCAGTGGAAAAGTAGCCGTGCAACCGACATTGACCAAGCAGCAGATCATGCTTGCTCCTAACCAGGTCGCCATTTATTACAAAAGCGGAAACAAAATAGAGGTAACCCCTTATGACAAAAAACTATTTGCGCAGTGGAGAGGCGGTTATCTCTCTTTCGAGATGATGTATCTGCAGGATATAACCAAACTGCTGGAAAGAAATTATAATGTCGTATTCAGATATGACAATCAAAAGATCAAGAAGTTCAAATTCAGCGGAAGTTTCCGAAACAGCGAAGATCTGACTCAGATACTCAATGTGATCAAGACAAATACCGGTATTCAGTATCAGGCCAGGCAGGATACGATAATTATTAAATAAAACGAAGTTTCAATCTCCTAAAAACAAATTGCCTATGGAACAATCATAAAGTCTTTTTACAGGCCGGTAACGGTCCTGATCGTTGTGTTTATAAATAATTACTAATCTTAAATATACAAATTATGGCAAATCATGCAGGGAGTTCAGGAAGCACCCAATTGAGTACTTTAAAGAAGTTTACTATAATAGGTTTGTGCTTAATTATCTTCCAACTGAACGTAGCGGCAACATCCGCCCAGATGATCTCACTAAGTATTACCAAAGGAACGATCTCTGATGTTTTTAAAGCAATAGAGAATCAAAGCGATTACAAATTCTTTTACAATGATAACCAGATCGATGTAAACGACAAGGTGGATATCAAGGTACAGGAAAGTCCTATTGAAAATGTCCTGAACGATATGTTCAGGGATACGGATATCACTTATAAGATCGTAAAGAACCATGTCGTTCTGACAAATAAGAAAATTAAAGAGGCCCCGGTCGAATCGGTTAATCAGGATAAAAAAAGAATAACCGGAAAAGTGACCGATCCGGACGGAGAAGCCCTGATCGGAGTAAATGTCATAGTAAAAGGTACTACGCTGGGGTCTATGACAGATGTAGATGGAAATTATCTTCTCGATAATGTCCCGGACAATGCAATTGTTGAATTCTCATACATCGGCTATGTACAGCAAAGTATAAATGCAGGCAACAGAAGCCGGTTGGATATCATATTGTCGGAAGACACTCAGAAACTGGAAGAAGTAGTAGTGGTCGGTTACGGTCATTTCAAGAAAAGAGACCTGACCGGAGCTATTACCCAGGTAAAAGGAGATGATATAGCGAACCTTCCTCTTCGTAGTGCCGCAGATGCCTTGCAAGGAAAAGCAGCAGGTGTAACCATCACCTCCAGTTCCGGCAGCCCGGGTTCGTTGGGTAATGTACGTATCCGTGGTGTCGGTACCATCAACAACAATAATCCGTTATATGTAGTGGACGGACTACCGCAGGATGATATAGGTTGGCTGAATGCACGCGATATAGAAAGTATCGAAGTGCTGAAAGATGCATCCGCCCAGGCTATCTATGGAGCACGTGCCGCTAATGGTGTTATACTTGTCTCTACCAAACGCGGAGCTTCGGGTGAAAGTTACCGGAGCAATATCGAATTCGATATGAATATCGGTTTCCAAAGCATTCCCAAACGTTATGACGTATTAGATGCCGAAGGATTTATGGAATATAAGAATCGTGCTTACACAGCAGCCGGCAAAACATTGATCGACGACTTCTCCACGCCGGAGAAACGGGAACAGATCCTCTCCTTCCTTGAAAAGAACGGTGGACGCGCAGGTACAGACTGGTGGGACGAAACTACCCGTAAACCGTCGGAGGCGGTTAACCAGAATTATAACCTGGCTTTCTCAGGTGGCTTGAATAAACTGAGATACCGCACCAGCTTCGGATACATGAAACAGGATGGTATTTTGAGAGGTTCCGACTACGAACGTTTGTCCGGCCGTCTGAACATGGACTCGGAAGTAACCAAATGGTTGAATTTATCGGCAAACATCAATGTGGTTTATGAATCCAGAAGAAACCTGGATGAAAACAACTCTTATACCGCTACTGTATTCAGTACGATCAGTGCCGACCCGATCACTCCCGTATACAGAGATAATCTGGTCGATATTCCAGATTTCCTGCAAACACGTATTATGGGTGGATATGAACCGACAAATCCGTGGTCCAGATATACCGGTGTCATTTACTCAAACAAACCTAATACAGTTGCCCAGGTAGATCGCATGGCTGAAAACAAATGGCATGGCATAGCAACGAAATCGAATGTTTCCGGAGAATTCAAACTATTCCCATTCCTGACATTCAAATCCAGTATCGCACTTGACCTGAATCGCAACCAAAGCGATGGCTTTACTCCCAAGTATTATCTGGATGGAGATGAATACAGTACCTATGCAACCGTAAGCAGGGGTGTTTCCAATACCGATTATTGGGTGTTCGACAACTATTTTACTTACAATCAAAAGTTCAACAAACACTCAGTCAGTGCCATGATAGGAACCTCGGCCGAAAAGAAACGCTACGAATACATCGGTGCATCCAAACAGGGAATGGTCAACAACGATCCGAGCCAGCAAATCATTAATGCCGGTACACTTAATCCGGGAGCCAGCGGATATTCTGTCACCAACTCACTGAATTCATATTTCGGACGTGTATTCTATTCATTTGACAACCGTTATATGCTGACTGCCAATATTCGTTGGGACGGTTCCTCCCGCTTTGCAGACGGTAACCGCTGGGGGTGCTTCCCGTCCGTTTCTGCCGGCTGGAACTTCTCGGAAGAAAGCTTCATGAAAGATTTCGAATGGTTATCCCTCAGTAAACTAAGGGCTGGTTGGGGAGAAATAGGAAACCAGACTATTTCAGACGGTGCCTATTTGAATACCTACGGGAATGGCAATTATTACATTTTCGGTAATCCTTATGAAACTATCCTCTACGGTGGCCGTACCCAGGTTGGTAACCAGGATTTAAAATGGGAAACCACCCGGCAACTTGACCTCGGTTTAGATCTGGCCTTTTTTAATGGATCGCTACATGCCAGTTTCGATTACTTCAACCGTAAGACACAGGATATGCTTGTACAGGTTCCGGTTCCCAGCAGTCTGGGATTTCCCAATATCCCTTGGATGAATGCCGGTAGCGTAAGTAATAAAGGTATCGAACTGACAATAGGATATAATGGCAAAGCCGGAAAAGATTTGAAGTATTCTATCGATGGAAATATTTCCACTTATCGCAATAAGGTAGAAAGTCTTGGTAGCGGAGCCAATATTCCCGGTAAAGGAATTCATCTGGGTTATTATAGCTACACCATGACAGAACCGGGTAAACCGATCGGTTATTTCTATGGATATAAAACAGATGGAGTATTCCAGACACAGGAAGAGATCGACAATTATAAAAACAATGGCCAGGTAGTTATGCCGGGAGCTAAACCGGGTGACCTGAAATTTAAAGATCTCAATGGAGACGGTAAACTGGATGACGAAGACCGTACCATGACCGGTAATCCACATCCGGACTTCACATTCGGCCTAACCTTGTCCGCCGAATATAAAGGTTTTGATGTTTCAGCCTTCTTCCAGGGATCTGTCGGCAACGACTTATTGAATGTTTTGAAATATGATATTTATTCGGGAACAGGATGGTATAATGCCCCGAAAGATATCCTGACAACCTATTGGAACGGCCCAGGCAGTACGAATAAGAATTTTGGTATCGATGCCGATAGCCGCATGAACCTGGAAATGTCGGACTGGTATGTGGAAAATGGTTCTTATGTCCGTTTGAAAAACCTGCAAATAGGTTATACGATCCCTTCTGCCATCACCAAAAAGATTACGATCAATAACCTGCGTGTATTCGTTGCTGCACAAAATCTATTTACTATTACCGGATATTCAGGACTCGATCCGGAAATTGGGGAGATCAATAACAATCCTCAATATAAAGGATGTGATATGGGATTTTATCCGCAGCCAAGAACATTTATGTTTGGTATAAGTCTAAAGCTTTAATCTAAAAAATGACTGTATTATGAAATCAATATTAAATAAATGTACATTATTTGCATCGACAGTAGCCATAAGTCTTCTGATGGCCGGTTGTAATTCCGATTTCCTGGACAGGCCAACCTTAGGATCACTCGACGAAACGACGTATCTGAGTACGGAAGATGCGGGCTTCAAACTTCTGATAAACTGTTATCAACCTATACTAAACCAGTGGGATTATCAGACCATGAAGTTTGACCTTGGCGATCAGTTGACAGACGACTGTTCCAAAGGAGGCTCGGATGCCGGCGACCGTTCTGTTATCACAGAAGTAACCCGGGGTAATCCTACCGCCACCAGCAGTTTACTGACACAATTCTGGGATCATCGTTATAAACAGGCTATTTCTCCCTGCAACGTCTTCCTCTCGCTGATAACTCCGGAAACGCAGCTGATCAAAACCGGAGGTTCCCTGGTTTCTACCGAGGAGAAAAAACGCTGGATAGCAGAAGCCTATTTTATGCGTGCTTTCTATTATTTTGACCTGGCAATGCTGTTTTCCAATATCCCGATCATAGACAGGCCATTAAGTGCAAGTGAAAAAGGAGATATAACAAAAGCTGATAAAGCGGAAGTTATGAAATTTATCCTTTCGGATCTGGAGCTGGCTATTGCGGAGCCAAATCTGCCGAGTGCCAAATCATTACCCGCATCCGAACTGGGACGTATCACAAAAGAAGCAGCTCTAGCATTCAGAGCCAGAGTAAATATGTTTTATGGTAATTATGAAGCAGCGAAAACTGATTTGAAAACGGTCGTCGACTCCGGTTGTTACGAGTTGATCGATGATTACGAGACCTTGTTTAATAGTGCCGCTAAGGGGTATATGTCTAAAGAGGCCGTATTTATCACCTTACGTTCCTATGTTCCGAATTATACGGGAGGAAGTGTTTGTCCTCAAATGAATATCGGACGTGCCGGAGCAGGTGGCTGGGGAGGCGAATGTCCGACCTACGACCTGGTAGACGAATATGAAGTAGGCGATCCGCGTCTGGTTCACACCGTACTTTCATCAGGAGATATCTTCGTTAAATCGGATGGAACAGAGGAAGTCCACGATTACTCCGGATATGATAATTTCTCATTACAACATAGCCGCAAACAATATCCGGACTGGTCAAGAAGACCTATCGGCGATTTATTGAACACAGACTGGACTTTCTATCATATCCGCTATGCCGACGTTCTGTTAATGTATGCCGAATGTCTGATCGAAACGGGCGACGATAAACAGAAAGCCGTAGATCTGATCAACCAGGTTCGTCACCGTGCTTTCGTCACCACCTCTCCGGCAGACAGTTATGCAAAGCTGAGAAAATTCAATCTGACCGATGATAAACGGGTTACTGAAGATATCTTCAACGCGAAATACAAAGTAAAAGTATCTGATGACCTGCAGAAAGCCTTACGCCATGAACGAAGAGTCGAGTTGGGATGTGAAGGTTTACGCTTGTATGACTTACTCCGTTGGGGAGCCTTTATTCCTACCATGCAGGCATTCGGTCAAACAGCCGAAGGTAAATACTCCGGAGCTGGAACTCACGTTACAGACAAAACCTATCCGTACCCGATACCACAGAATGAAATCGATTACGTAGGGGGTTCTTTAACGCAGAATGACAACTATTGATAGAGAACGAATAATATCATTTTGAAAAAGAAGGGCGAACTCCATTGGAGTCCGCCCTTTCACGTTGTTAACTACCTATTTGATTAAAAAGCACAAATCTTTTTCCTTTTGGCGTGCCATCAACTGCGCAACATACAAAGAACGGGGAAAGATATTGATCTCATTCTGTCCTTCCCAGACACCTTCCGGACGATCCGTAAAATGGCCGGAATACTTCTCTCCTTTCAGTCCGATACAATAATTCTTTCCGGAAGTCCACGGATTCTGTACCGCAGCACGTTTCACCCGGCAATTCCATAATACCTGTGTAACACCGGCCCAACCATGACCACTCCCCATTTGTCCCCGGTCCTGCACATTTATTTCTCCATCCGTAATGATATTATCATACAATGTGCCTATCGACCAACGGTGATGCGGACCAATGTCGGCAAATGTTTGCGAAGCCGTGCAATTATAAAAAACATTCGGTCCGCAAACCTGCGCACCGGTGACATAGTCATGACGGCCTTCTATCGCCTGACAATTCATAAAGAGATTTTGCTGCCCCCAGTTATTGAAGGAATAGCGATATCCTCCTGTAATCAGTGATTTCGGTTCCAGGAAACGACAATCGATAACAGAAACATTTTTTGCAAAACGTTCGCAACTGACAGCCGAGTAAGCAAAATAACGTACCGTAATATTTTTTACCCAGCAGTTCTCCACCTTGTCCAGTTCTACGGCAATCCAACCATGTTCAAGATCTTCGTAATCTTCGAACTCAGATTCTATACACATATCGGATATTCCGACTTCACTGATACGCCCATCGAAAGTATATTTATAGACCTCGCCTCCTCCAAACTTCTTATCCATCTGCATAACGACAGGATTGTCGATAAAGATATTATTTCCTTCTATTCCGGTAATCTCCCGTTCAAAAGCCAAATTATATTCCTGCGGAGTCCATTGGCGGGTTCCTTTCCGTTCCACGATCTGATCCATCTTGATAGCATGTATCCACTCCTGAGTGCCGGGTCGAAAAACTATTATACGGTCGCCTACCCGGAAGCTATCTGCTGATGATATACGGAACGAATGGGTACCGGTAGGTACAAAATCGTCTGTTATCTTCATTCTTGTTCCTTGCATTTCCTGCATAGAGCCGGCACCTCTCACCTGAATAAGTGAACGTCGTTTTTTACCGGTAGCGATCAAACGGGTTTCATTGATATTATCCCCTTCTCCCATAAGGATTATACCACTGTTATTGATTACTATCGAGTCGGCTATCCGGTAAACGCCCCGCTTTAGAAGGATCGTACCCCGATGCCCGTTCTCATCCGGCTTCCTACGGGAAACCTCATCAATAGCTTGCTGTATAACCGCACGGCTATCTCCGTTCTTAACCGGGTATACTACTTTTACAGCCGGATGACAGGGAATACTTTTATTGCCATGATGATACCCAACTCTACTGAAATCAGGTATAGTGTTTCCCTCCTTATCGGGTATATAAGTCAACGTACCCTCATCACTGATCTTTATCAAACCGGATTGCCAGGCCGGAGGCAGTTTCGTTTGTGCATGACAACAAACAACTACAGCTCCGGCCACTAATCCTACTACAAATTGTTTAAAAGCGCTCACTATAATCTTAATCTTCAATAATCACACGGAAACCTACATTATGTACTTTCTGCCAGGGCAGATAAGACTTACGGAAATAAGCTGTTGCCGTTTTCGGATGATCTATCCATGAACCGCCACGAACTACTTTTTCAATTCCTCGTCCTTGTTCTTTTTCGTTGTATGGATAAGGCAAATAATCGGAGCGGGTCCATTCGGCAATATTCCCCTGCATATCATATAATCCCCAGGGGTTAGCCTGATAACCGCCACCTTTCACCATCAACATATTACCGTCATCCACTTCATTATCTTTTGGTTGGAAAGTATAATATTTATACCAGGGATCGGTCGAACTCATCGGCTGAGGATCAACTCCCCTCACGGCTAATTTATTCAATTGCTTATCCGCCATATTTTCATACGCAGCAAAATCAGTATCTAATGCACCATACCAAAAGTCACTGCCACTACCGGCCCGGCAAGCCCATTCCCATTGCACCTCCGTCGGTAAAGTTATCTTCAATCCGGTTTTTGCACTCAACTTCTTACAGAAATCCACGGCTTCATCCCAACTGACACGGATAGCCGGTTGTTCCGGATTATTTGCCGGATATCCCTCATGTACATGGTCTTTCCAAAGCTGATTGATGAAGCGGCTGTTATGATCCGGGAAAACGGTACGGAACTGTTCATTACTCACTTCAATCTCTGCCATCCAGAAAGCTTTCTTTACTTCCTGTTTGTTGGCCGGCGAATAATCAGAGTGTCTCCGGTTGCTTCCCATTACAAACGTACCGGCCGGGATACGGACAAAGTTCATCACAATACCCGGAGCCAGTTCGATGCTTTTCTTTGTCTCCTGTTCTTTTGCCAACATTCCCTTAGCTGCATCAGCATCAAATGGCCAGCCTTTAACTTTCACTTCTTTATCCTTATATTCCTGACGTTCCGGTTTTACGGGAGAGAGTTTCGGCTGTTTACTCAGGTAATCGGCATAATCACGTATTTCTGCCTGCCAGTCTACACCTGAACGGGCATATTTTTCCGTCAGTTCCGTGCGGCGACTGATCTGTTCTACCCCTTTAAAGAGATTCGCTTTGAACTTACTATGATAGGGAGCATTAAAATCAATCCAGTTATAAAGAGTTTTCCACTCCTTATCTGTTAATTCTACTCCATGATGTCCGGTTCTCAATATCCTGATCAAATCACTGGCAGATGCATGATACTCATATGGATTCAAGACTTCTATTTCAGCTTCCGGCCCCTGACGATGAACATAAGGATGCAGGTTCAGATAGCTTTTGCCAAATCCGGAAAATTCATCGATACGGCCACCGGTAAGATCGGCTAATTTATTGGAACCATCATGGCAAGCGATACAAGCACGATCCAGGATCGGTTGGACTTCCAATTCGAAGGTAAACGGACGTTGTCCTCCTTCCGGCAAGGTGATCGCATGCGGTTTGATTGTCGATGCGACCACACGTTTCGGCATGGGTATCTGATTCTGATCTTCGTGACAGCCGATACAGGAAACGGTTTCACCCGGCATACCGGTCAGCCAGCTTCTCATCCATTGTACGGCACGTCCGCACGAGTCGAGTGGTTGAAGCGAGATCGGCGTATTTGCAGGTATGGTGAACAAGGCTGAACCATCTTCTTCCACCGGAACAGTACCTAACAGGCGTTTAATATCCCACCCGCTTTGCACACCCTGAGCCCAATGGTCGGATGGTGTTCTGTTATAAGCATATTCATAGGAAAGCACACGGAAAGCTTTCACCGTACCACGCGGTACGCCTTTCAATCCTTCTCCTTCATAGATATCCTGAATAAATACAGTTGCTTCCTTTGTATCCGGTTTCGTACGATCCGGAACAACAGGAGGTAGCGGTGTCTTTCTGACCGGGATCGGATGGATCAGGCCTTCCCCTTCGTACTCTGCGATCAAAGTCAGGTTATCGAATACATCTACCAGATAGATTCCCCACAGTGCATTCGGATTTAACTTGGCTGTCACCAGGAAATATTTATCGTTCAATGGATAAGGCTTAATGAACTGTGGCCATACACCATCAACCAAACGGTCTTTTACGATCGGTTCTATCTTACGATCACGGAAAGGTAACTCCTGCACCATTCCCAACTCCCCCTTACGCCCTTTAGACGGGTCAAACAGGATCAGACGACCTGAACGGGCAACACCATGATGACCGGAGATAATTCCTATAAAACCGGACGCCTGTCCGGGAAGCGGTTTTGCATCAAATGTACTGTTCGGAAAATAAGAACCGCTACCGTAGAGAGCCTTCTGTTCCGTTCCGTCCGGATTCATATGCATAACGAAACGGGAGAAATAATGCGTCAGATCAGTATATTCCCAGCGGGTATACATCACCTTCCCGTTATTCATCAATACTGGCGACCAGTTGGCATCCTGATCGAATGTCAGGCGACGTAACGAACCGTCTTTCGGATCATACAAACACATATTACCGACTTCATCGTTACCGTTTACACACGGGACACCATTATAACCGATATTAGATATCGCAATGATTTTTCCGGAAGGTAGCCAGGTCGCATCAAAAAACTCCAGATCTTTCTCCGGCGATTCGACCAGTTTCTTCAAACCTTTCCCATCCAACCCGACTTCAAAAACCTGCCAGCGCTTGTCAGTATCGACCATGGAGAACATAACACGATCGGCATTCCAATGTAGTTTCAGGTCAGGCAGGGATGAGCCGTTATCCGGTTTGAAAATAGTACGCGACTGAATATCGCCACGCAGGTTCGATAATTCCACAATCTCCGCATCAAATCCGCTACGGGCGGCAGAAGTCTGGTTCGACCAGTTGTTATTCTGCGTTCCCAGAGCACGGGGATTGATCTGACGGGCATTAGTTCCTATATGATAACGGCCGACGATCAATTTGTCGATATCCAGTTCAGGGTTTGCCAACAATATATCATGTTTCAACTGTAGGGCTTGTTTGGCTTCTTTTATAGTAGTTTCATCGTTTGAATATATACCGGAAAAACCTTTATTGACCAATCCCTTTAACCTGGAAAGCCGGGATTGGTTAACAGCCTGGTCAAACGATTTGTTACGTTTCATATCATTAAATGACTCTTCGATGGCCCTCAAATTCAGCCAACTCAGAGATTCCTGCAATTCGTATATCTGCATAGCGTCCTGTGCTATATTCAAATAAGCGATCACCTGTTTATCCAACTCTTTTTCCTGACCGGCAGCAACGATCCGGGTTGTAAAATACGCCTTATCCGTCAACAGGTCGACAACGGACTGAGCGATATGTTTTTCTATATCGGCATTATAGGTCGTAACCAATGCTTTCATATCACTTCCGGCAAACGGAAGGAATTGTGCCGATTCAGCCGGGAAACCGGCAATAATATCTTCGGATAATTCTTTTCCGGTTATTCCTTGCAAGCGGAAAATAACTGTTCCCGCAGAGGAACGGTTTTCCAGTCCGATCTCAGCTTCAAAGCGGACATATTTCTTATCCAAAGGTACGACGATCTGTGCATTGGCATTCGCCATGATCGTCCGTTCATAGGTTTTTCCAGCCATAACGACCGGAACATTTTTGGCGTTGGCATTAAAGACCAGGCGCCCTGTTCCCGTATCTTTGAAGGTATCCTTCAGGTCATTCAGCCAGACAGACGAACCGTCGGCTGCGATCAGCCGGGCATTGGCCCATACAGCCTGGTCGTCGGCAGTACCGTCGACAGTACCCCAGGTATAAAGCACGATTTCATCCAGCCCTGTTACATCGGCGGTAAACTTTTCAGCTGCTTTCTTTGCTTTTATTACTTTGGATGCGACCGGAAGAGAGCTCTTTTTCATTTGCTCATAGGCATTCTGTTTGGCAACAGCGATTCTTTCCGACCAGGAAGCAGACGCATTCCCTTGCTTTTTCTGCTTTTGGGAAAAGGCAGAAAGTGAAAAAGCCAGGCAGGCTGATAAAATAATTAATCTCTTTTCCATGATATCTATCTCCTATATTCAGAGAAGGAAGCCCCGCCAATAACAGCGAGGCTCCTCACCCATATTTAAATTATTAGCGAACGATTAATAGTTCGGATTCTGGATCAACACTCCGTTGGAGAAGTCGATCTGATCTTGTGGTAACGGAAAATATTCGTGTGCCTTCGACCAAGCTGTTATATGTCCGGCTAACAACGGATCAAGTTCCAGTCCGTTCAGTTTATCCATCATTTTCCAACGTTTCATATCGTAGAAACGTATCAACTCGAACGGAGTTTCCACGCGACGTTCGTGGCGGATCGCTTCACGCATCTGATCCTGGGTCAGGTTTGCTGCCAAATCAGCCAGTCCTGCACGCTTACGTACCTGGTTTACCATATCAGCGGCCCCGGAAATTCCCAATTCATTAGCAGCTTCAGCCTTCAGCAGTAGTAACTCACCCCAACGAAGGAATACCCAATCCTGTTCACTACGAGTACTTGCCTGCCACATATCACCATCTTTCATCAATGGGGTCAACCATTTTACCATAGCTTTCTTTAAGTCACTTCTATTCAAAGAAACGACTTCACCACCCGGCCATTGATATTTGTCATCGAAAGCAACGATCTGTCCTAAACGATTATCACCTTCTTCATATTCATTCGTCAGGTTGGCAACCGGACGAACTCCGGAATAATTGCCATATATATGGTCAAAATTATTATAGTTATTCGGAGCCAGGAACTTAATAGAGAAAAGGATTTCCGGACTAGATTCCTGTGTATCATACGTAAAGTTATCAGCATAACGATCAGCCAAAGAATATCCTTTGATTTCGTCCAACAAATTATAAGCTTCCTGAACCTCGTCACGATTAGCCACTTTTCCGTCTTCTCCAAAAGCATGGAGCATAAGTACACGAGCTTTCAATGCTTTTGCAGCACCTTTTGTTACATGTCCGCCCGATCCCTTATAAGTTTTATCATCCAACTTATCAATCGCTGTCTGTAAATCGGCAATCAAATTTTTATATACATTATCAAGCGTTTCTTTCGGCATATTTTGTGTCGTAAGATCCAACGGCATCGTTGGATACGGAACTTCACCATAACACAGATAAAGCAGATAGTAGCAATAAGAGCGCAGGAACATAATTTCACCTTCATATTGGTTACGAACATTACTCATGTCCCCACCCTGATAATTATTCAACTGATATAAAAAAATATTCATCCGGGCAATAGCCTCATACGCTTCTTTATAAAGATCCGGAACAAACCCCTGCATGGATGGGTCTATATTATCAGCTTGAATCAAGTCTGTTTTATATACATAACTGGAACCGGAGCTACCGTAACCATTGTCCGTCAAACAATCATAAACAACCATCCCATAAGATAATGTTTTAGCTTGCATACCTTGATAACAACCGGTCAATGCCGAATCAAAATCAGATTTTGATTGCCAAAAAATACTTTCTGACGGAGAAGTTGTCGGCGGAGTATCTAAAATATCAGAACAGGAAGACACTGTCATCATACCGGCAACCAATAGTGAAATATATGATAGTTTATTCATTTTCATAACCATTTTACGATTTAATTAGAATTCAAGATTTACACCGAATGAAATGATACGGTTCTGGGGATAATAAACCAAACGTGTACCCTTTGTAGAGTTATAATTACGTTCCGGGTCACCACCTTGAGGGAATTTAGTAATTGTCAACAAGTTATCACCAGAGAAATAGAAACGCAGACGTTCTATTTTCGCTTTACTTGTAAGAGCTTTCGGCAATGTATAACCGAATGTCAGGTTCTTCAAACGAAAATAAGAAGCATTGTATAACCAATAAGTACTTTCACGCTGGTTCTTTGCACCGCCTAAATCTGCGAAATACAAACGCGGATATTTAGCATCTCTATGATCTTCCGTCCACATATTATCGATATAATCTTGTGAGATCGGAGTTCCCTGATAGAACGGACGCAATCCCCAGCCACTGGCATAATGTTTTGCTCCCTGTACCCCTTGTCCCATCAAAGAAAGATCGAACCCTTTCCAGTTGGCACCCAAGTTTACAGAATATTCAAAATCAGGAAAACGACCATCAAGTACCTTACGGTCATTTTCATCGACAATGCCATCTGGTACTCCATTCGGACCACTGATATCGGCATATTTAATATCACCAGGCAATGTATTATCATTAAATTGCTTTGGAGAATTAGTCACATCAGCTTCATCTCTAAAAATGCCAATTGCTTCATAACCATAAAATGATCCGTAAGGGAGACCTTCTTTATAGATCAATCCATTAGTAGAATCCACATAATCAGCACCATATTTCGTCAATTCATTTCTTGTACGATCAAAGAAAACACCTGCATTATAACTCAACCCCTTGAATACACCGTCCTTAATATATCCGTTATAGGCTAACGACACTTCAATTCCTTTATTTACCATTTCACCGCCATTCACATATGGAGCAGTCAAACCTAATAATGAGTTACTCTGCGCTTTACGAAGAATATCGTATGTTCTTTTCCTATACCAGTCGAAAGTTACATTAAAACCATTGAAAGCAGTGATATCGACCCCGAAGTCACCGATAGAAGTAGATTCCCATTTCAGATCGCGGTTAGTAAGGGTAGTCTGTGCCACACCGGCATCCAGATTTGAGTTGTCAAAGCTATAATCCTTTCCGGTTGTAACCAAAGCATAGTAAGAGTAAAGATCGATATTCTGATTACCCAAAATACCCCATGAACCACGAAATTTCAAACTGTTCAACCATTCCCAATTCAAATCCTTCATCCACTCTTCTTCTGTCATGCGCCATCCCAAAGAGAAGGAAGGGAATATCCCCCAACGAGATTCGGAAGAAATACGTGAAGAACCGTCATAACGTGCATTCACTTCCAACAAATAACGTTGTTTGAATGCGTAGTTAGCACGGAAAAAGGCAGACATAATCCCCCATTCTTCAGATTTACCGGTATTAGTCTGTACGGAAGAGATACCGGTATTCAGTTCATGCAACGGGAAGTCGAAGTTCTGACGATAACCGGAAAGATTATCCATTTTGTAATATTCCAGGTTATAACCTGCCATTACGGAAAAATCATGTTCTTTATTCGGGGTAGCCCAATCATATTTCAAATAAGTATATAAATTATAATATGAACTGTTCTCCATTGTACTGGTCAAGCCTGTACCGTTCGTATTCAATGTACCGTTCTGAACACCGTCATGATAATAGTAAACCGGTGTAGGCAATGTTCCCCAATCTTTTGTATGCTGTTGTTTATAACGCATGGCACCTTTGGTGTACCAGCTCAACCCTTTGACCGGACTTATTTCCAGCCAGGCTTGTGCATTCACATCGGTATTCACATAATTTTTGAAGTTTTCAGTTTCAACAATGGCAACCATGTTTTTATTATTACTTTCAAAAGTAAAAGCTTTCATGGTGTAGCGTTTGACACCCGTACCATCATCCGGCAACCAAGGCATATAAGTCGGAGCCTGTGAAATAGTAGACAGATAAGCATCCGTATCTCCCTGGCGTGTTTCCTGGCGATTACTGCGGCTACCCGTAAAATACATACCGAATCTAATCCAATCATTTACCTGTGAAGTCAGGTCCAATGTAGCATTATAACGTTTGAACTCCTGTCCTTTCATGGTACCCGGCTGATTGATCATACTCAAAGAAGCATTGTAAGAGGTTTTACCGGTAGTACCAGCCACACTCAAATTATGTTGCTGAACGAAAGCAGGATCAAACATATAATCCAGCCAGTTGAAACTCGGATACTTAATCGGATCGGACGGATTTGTATAGTTAGCAATCATCTCCTGTGAATAACGGTCTGTTGCCGGAGCATTGGAATTGTCTTTTGCCATATTGAAATACTTCATATATGTAGGAGAATCCCAAATCACATCCAACAGGTTTGTCGGATTGTGAACTGCAAAGTTTCCATTATAACGGATAGAAATACGATCTTTCGTTTCCGAACCATTCCTGGTCGTAATCAAAATCACACCGTTTGCAGCACGCGAACCATAAATAGAAGCCGACGCAGCATCCTTCAACACAGAAACACTTTCAATTATGTTCGGATCGAGGGAGGCAAGATCCCCCTCGACTCCGTTAATCAGGATTAACGGATCGGAACCTGTCCCAGAATAGGTTCCTTGTCCTCGAACGCGGATCTGAACGTTTTCATTACCCGGCTGACCTTTGTCGGAAGTGATACGCAATCCCGGCATCTGTCCCTGCAACATTGTCGAGGTATTAGCTACCGGACGTTTTGCAATTTCTTCGCCGGTTACAGCAGATACGGCACCGGTCAGATTCACTTTTTTCTGTGTACCGTAACCAACAACAACAACTTCATCCAAACTTTGAGAATCTTCCTGAAGAGTAATTTTCAGACGGGTATTACCTGTCACTTTTATTTCCTGATCCTTATAACCAAGATATTTGATCAATAATACATCCCCGTTGTTAGCCGGAACGGTAAAGTTTCCGTCTACATCTGTAATAATCCCTGTGGTTGTTCCCTTCACTAGTACAGATACTCCGATCATCGGATCTCCGAACTCATCTAAAACAATTCCGGAGACAGTTTGTGTTTGCGCAAACAAACTCAAACCTGAGTTAAACGCCACCATTAATAATAATAATCGCCAAAACGATAAAGTGGCCTTCTTAATTTCCTTTTTCATTTAATCATGGATTTAATTAGACTTAAAATTTCAACAAATTCAATAATACAAAGAAACATATTCTCTTTTTTACAAAAGAAAACATGCTTCCAATTTTGTATTAAATTATTCTATATGAATAGATTGATACAAAAGTTACAGAAAAGTGATACGATTTTATCAGCCGCCCTGTTCCTGGTTATTTCTCATCTGTACAAATTCAGTCGGAGTGCAACCATAAAAAGTCTTAAAGGAATTGGAAAAATAAGAGTGGCTGTTAAATCCAAGATGCGACGCTATTTCAGAAACATTCATTTCGGATTCTTTCAACAATTTTGCCGCCATCTCGAGACGTTTGTTACGGATCAATTCCATCGGTGAAAGCTCGGTAATGGATTTGAGTTTGCGGTAGAGGTTCGCACGGCTGATACCGATTTCCGTACATAACAATTCGACATCCAGTTTTTCATTGGATATATTTTTCTCGATCACGTCAAACAGTTTCTGGGAGAACCGTTCGTCGGCCGACTTCACCTCGATACCCATCACATCCGGAGAGAAACGCTTTCCATAGAGTTTTTTCAATTGCTCCCTCGAAGCCAGCAGGCTGCGGATACGCGTTTGAAGCACATCCATATTGAACGGCTTAACAATATAATCGTCCGCACCGGCCTGGAATCCTTCCTTGATATGGACAACCATGGAACGCGCCGTCATCAGGATCACAGGGATATGCCCCACCCTTATATCGTTTTTGATCAGCGTACAAAGTTCCAGTCCGTCCCGTTTCGGCATCATGATATCACTAAGGACCAGATCGGGAAAGTCCTGAACTACTTTTTCATATGCTCTTACACCGTCAGCCGCTTCTATAACGGTATACTCAGCTTCCAGGCTCTTTTTCAGATAACTGCGCACATCCTTATCGTCTTCTACCAGCAAGATTTTATATTTCGGTCCTTCCACTTTTTCCGGAGCAGGAAGAGATGCGGAAATATCATCCGTATTCGTCACTTCCGAAATCTTATCAAACTCTATATTTTCAATCTGGTCTTCGGAAAAAGCGGAACGGGAGATCGGGAGAATCACAACAAAGCAGGCTCCTGACCGTTCCGTATTATCTACATAGATAACCCCACGATGAAGCTGTACGATCGTATAGACAAGGCTCAGGCCAATACCTGTCCCGGACAGATTGATTCCTGACGTTTCCGGAATCTGATAAAAAGGAGTAAATATCTTGTCGACTTCCCCTTCTTCTATCCCCTTACCGGAATCTTTCACCCGCAATACCAGATAGTTCGCATTTTCATCCTTATACAACCCATCTGTTTGCTTTGCATCCAGTCCGCTCCATGATGTTTCCGAGACTTCCATCGTAACGGATTCACCGGACGGCGTGTATTTGAATGCATTCGATAAAAGATTGAAAACAACCTTTTCCAATAAAGACTTATCGAACCAGGCATTGATCGTCTTAGGCGTACAATTCAACGAAAACTTCACTTCGTTCGTAAGAGCGATCTGGTTAAAGGCATAATATATTTCCTTTATATATTCACAGACATCTCCTTCACTGACCTTCAGTTCCAGGCTACCGGCCTGATTTTTATGCAGATCCATCAACTGGTTCACCAGAAGCAGAAGTTTCCGGGCATTCTTATATATAATGGAAAGTTTGTCATGCAATTCTGCCGGAATATCCACCCGTTTGACCAATTCCTCAAACGGGGTAATGATCAGCATCAAAGGGGTACGCAATTCGTGGGAGAAATTCGTAAACAGACGGATCTTTGCTTCATGGAACTCCTCCTGCTTCTGTTTTTCCAACTGTTTCAGTTTCAAACCGGCTTCCAGGTTCCGCTTAATATTTACATAATGAAGAATCACGTAACTGATAACAGCCAATGCAATAACATAAAACAAATAAGCGTACCAGGTCCTCCATAAAGGGGGTTGCACGATAATGGTCAGCGAACGCCCCTGCTCATTCCAGACACCGTCGTTATTAGATCCTTTTACATGGAAAACATATTTTCCCGGACTTAGATTTGTATAGAAAGCGGAATTACGTCCTCCCACATAATTCCAGTCGGCATCATATCCTTCCAGCTTATAAGCATATTGATTTTGCGTAGAATAGATATAATTCAAAGCCTGGTAGGTTATCGAGAAATTATTTTCATTATAGAGTAGGCGGATCGTATCCATACTATCCAGCACTTTATCCAATATCCCCGATTCATCCCCTACTTCGATCGGACGATTATTGACGGACAGTTGTTCCAGTACCACCGACGGAATATTTTCATTCTTATCCATCGCAGCCACCTGGAAAGTGACAAAACCATTGCTCCCGGCAAAGCAAAGATTCCCATCCGGCAGAGCAATCCCGCTATGTAAAGTAAACTCCCGGATATCTATCCCGTTATGACGGTGGTAGTTCCTGACCTCACCTCCTACGGGGTCAAACATAATCAATCCGTTCACAGTACTCATCCACAACTTCCGGTCGCTACTCTCTACCAACGAGCAGATATTATTATCCAACAATCCGTCTCCAGCCGTCATAACCCGTTTAACATGCTCTGTTTTATCAAACTGGAAGATACCGCCCCCATACGTCGATACCCATATTTCGCCTGACTTTGTACGGACGATGGCAGAGATATAATTATTAGGAATACGATAGCTTTCCACCGTCGCTTCATTCGAATATTTCGTCAACTGTTTCTTATTGGTATCGAAACGAAGTAATCCGTCAGCCGTACTGCCTAACAGCAACACACCGTCTTCTTCTTCCAGGATACAACGGACATTCGATAGATAAAAAGGTTCATCTACATTATTTGTTAAAGTCGTGACCAATCGATCGTTTACAAAACAGGTCAGACCGAATTCCGTAGACGCACCTCCCACCCATAAATTTCCTTTACGGTCACGTATAATGGAATAGATAGAATATTCAACCGGATATTTATGATAAAGAGAAAACGTCTTGGTCCTGATATTAAATTTATAGATTTCCCCTTTCGTCGTCCCGCACCACACATATCCGTCCTCATAAAAGACAGACTTGATAATATTCGTATTAAAGGCAAAATGAGCAGACGGGTCGATCAGATAATAATGCGACGTATTCGTCTGATAATTATAATTCAACAATCCGTATCCCTCGGTGGCTATCCACAAATCGGAGGGAGATTCATATGTTATCGCTCCATAAATCCCCGTCCTGATATTCAGTTCATCTTCCGGCCGGTGAAGTACAAAACGGTTAGTAAACTTATTCAGGTAATTGATCCCCCCGGCAAATGTCCCGACCCACAACGTATAATCATGGTCCACACAAAAAGCATAGACAGAATAATGACTTAAAGAATGGTTTATATCATCATATCCCGCCACTTTTATTATCTGCCCGGATTCAGGATCCAAAGCGAATATACCGTCAAAAGTCCCGACCAGCAGTTTTCCCTCCCATTCGACCAGGCAACGGACAGTATTATTACTTAGTTTGCTGTTCTCACTCGTAAAAGACAGAACCTCATTTTCACGTAAATTGACCTTGTTCAACCCGTACTTGCTACCGATCCATATCTGTTTCTGTGTATCCTCATATATGGAGGTTATATTATTGTTATTCAACGGCATATTTTTAGATTCGCGGGTAAAATGACTGATAATGTTCATTTGATTGTCACACAAATAAACCCCTTTGTCCCTTGTTCCGATCCAATATCGTCCCGCACTGTCTTCAAATAAAGCCGAAACAGAGATATCTTCGAGGTTATTATCCAAAAGAATCCGTTCGAAACGATCTTCCTCCCTGTTAAAACGGTATAATCCGCCCCATGTACCTACCCAAAGGTAACCGGCAGCATCGGAATACACTTTGGTAATACTACTTTGAGTTAAACCGTTTGCTCCCGAATTATATCTTTTAATCCGGTCGGTATTCAAATCGATCCGGTTCAGCCCGTTGTTCGTACCCACCCAAAGATAACCGTCCTGATCTTCTGTGACCGAAGCGATCGAGTTACCGGACAAACTCTGTTCATTCCCGTCTTCCCGGCGATAAATCACATACTCCTTTCCGTTAAACCTGTTCAGGCCGTTCTTCGTGGCAAACCATAAATATCCTTTTGAATCCTGATAGATATCCATGACGGATAGCTGGGAGATACCTTCATTCAAATCCGAATTAAAGGAATACAAATAATTAGTCCTTTCTGCATGTAATATCGATGCAAAAAGGACCAGCAATAATATGAAAGACAATCTCCTTACCATGGTAGTAGAATCTGATTAGATAAAACAAAAATAGTAAAAGTTTTGGTTAATGGGAACAGGTCTTTACATCAATTCCATAAAAGCGGTCGGTATGCCTTCCGCTTTAACCGCAACCATGCTCTTCCCTTTATTCAGATTGACTTTGATACATGCCCGACCATTGTAAGCCTGTACCTTCCGGCTACCGGTAGAGGTCCCCTGATTCTGTATCAACGAGCCATCGCCTGCGATTTCAAATTCAATATATTTCTTTGAATCGAGGCAGCGAACGCCATCTTTATCCAAAAGCTGTGCTTCCAGTAAAACAGTATCGCCTTCACGGGAAACGACAGACAAGGCCGCCACAGCTTCTTTACCCCATTTTACTGTCTGGTACTCCTGGACGATCTCATCCGTGACATTTGTTTTTCCTTTTACGGCAACTGCACGTATCTCGTTCTTACCTTCCTCATATACACAATTCCAACGCAACCCGGCAGCCGGATAATCCTGGCTATCACGTTTCTTTATTCCCTGACTGACACCGTTGACGAACAATTCCACCGCTTCACAGTTAGAATAAACCAGAATTTCCTTACGATCTCCTTTGTTTCCCCAACGTACAGGCCAGCTATGACCGTAAATATGTACCATCGGCTC
>OGPA01000144.1_pt1 | contig 82589 bp, 70 predicted proteins | sample 1552841 | NCBI WGS metagenome assembly OGPA01 (sample SAMEA2579916, study PRJEB22360) | human gut metagenome
TAGAGCATAACCTTGCCAAGGTTAGGGTCGCGAGTTCGAGTCTCGTTTTCCGCTCCATATAAGATGAGGTTGTCAGTCGATAAGATTGGCAACCTTTTTTTTGTATAATATTGGAAGTTTACCGGACGATTGTATCGATAGATTGAACGGAAAAGCGTAATTTTGCAAACGAAAAAATCAATGTACTCCCCCCAAAAAAGAGCGTCATTGATTCACACAGACCTTTAATTAATTTAACTATTTGTGATATGTTAACACAGATCATTAATGCACGCATCCTCACCCCGCAAGGCTGGTTGAAGGATGGGTCAGTTCTTATTCGTGACAATAAAATTCTGGAAGTAACCAATTGTGACCTTGCAATTATCGGAGCCAAACTGATTGATGCCAAAGGAATGTATATTGTTCCGGGAGGTGTAGAAATCCATGTTCACGGTGGCGGTGGAAGAGACTTTATGGAAGGCACCGAAGAGGCTTTCCAGACAGCAATCAAAGCTCATATGCAGCATGGCACTACCAGTATTTTTCCTACTCTTTCTTCTTCTACCATTCCAATGATCCGTGCAGCCGCGGAAACTACTGAAAAAATGATGGCGGAGCCTAATAGCCCTGTGCTCGGACTTCATCTGGAAGGACATTATTTCAATATGGCGATGGCAGGTGGACAGATTCCCGAAAATATCAAAGATCCCGATCCCGAAGAATATATTCCGTTGCTGGAAGAAACTCATTGTATCAAACGTTGGGATGCCGCACCGGAACTTCCCGGAGCCATGCAATTTGGTAAATATATCACAGCGAAAGGGGTGTTGGCTTCGGTAGGACATACCCAGGCAGAATTTGAGGATATACAGACAGCCTATGAGGCGGGATATACGCATGCCACTCATTTTTATAATGCAATGCCGGGATTCCATAAACGGAAAGAGTACAAGTATGAAGGTACGGTAGAAAGTATTTATCTGATTGATGATATGACAGTGGAAGTGGTGGCAGACGGTATTCATGTGCCTCCAACAATCTTGCGCCTTGTATACAAGATAAAAGGAGTGGAACGCACTTGTCTGATAACGGATGCATTGGCTTGTGCGGCCAGTGATAGTCAGGTGGCTTTTGATCCGCGTGTGATTATCGAGGACGGAGTATGTAAGCTGGCAGACCATTCAGCACTGGCGGGAAGTATTGCAACGATGGATCGACTGATTCGTACCATGGTGCAGAAGGCGGAAATACCTTTGGAGGATGCCGTGAGAATGGCCTCCGAAACTCCTGCCCGGATTATGGGAGTACTCGATCGTAAAGGAACGCTGGAGCGTGGCAAGGATGCCGATATAATTGCTTTAGACAGAGACTTGAATGTGAGAGCTGTATGGGCGATGGGAGAACTGGTGGAAGGCACCAATAAACTGTTTTAAATCTAATAAATAACGAAAACTATGTTGACTCAAATAATAAATGGAAGAATATTGACCCCGCAAGGCTGGTTGAAAGATGGTTCCGTATTGATTTGTGATGGAAAAATATTAGAGGTGACCAACAGTGATTTGGCGGTTATCGGTGCAACGGTTATTGATGCCAGAGGGATGACGATTGTGCCCGGATTTGTAAGTATGCATGCACATGGAGGTGGCGGACATGATTATACGGAAGCAACGGAAGAAGCATTCCGCACGGCAACTACTGCACATCTGAAACATGGTGCTACCGGGATATTTCCTACATTATCATCTACCTCGTTCGAAAGAATCTACCAGGCAGTCGATGTCTGTGAAAACCTGATGAAAGAGAAGGACTCTCCTGTTCTTGGCCTGCATATCGAAGGTCCTTACCTGAATCCGAAGATGGCGGGAACCCAGTATGACGGTTTTCTGAAAACTCCGGATGAAAACGAATATATTCCTTTATTGGAGCATACCTCTTGTATCAGACGTTGGGACATCAGTCCTGAACTGCACGGTGCACATGATTTTGCAAAGTACACCCGTTCGAAAGGAATTATGACTGCCGTAACACATACGGAAGCCGAATATGATGAAATCAAGGCTGCGTATGCAGTGGGCTTCTCTCATGCTGCCCATTTTTATAATGCGATGCCGGGTTTCCATAAACGTCGTGAGTATAAATATGAGGGTACGGTGGAGAGCGTATATTTGACGGATGGGATGACAGTGGAAGTGATTGCAGATGGTATTCACTTGCCTGCCACGATTCTAAAATTGGTTTATAAGTTGAAAGGTGTAGAGAATACGTGCCTCGTTACCGATGCTTTGGCTTATGCTGCTTATGAAGGGAATGAACCGATTGATCCTCGCTATATCATAGAGGACGGCGTATGTAAGATGGCAGATCATTCTGCATTGGCCGGTAGCCTGGCTACGATGGATGTATTGGTTCGCACCATGGTGAAGAAAGCAAATATACCTTTGGAAGATGCCGTGCGTATGGCTTCTGAAACTCCTGCCCGTTTAATAGGAGTGAGTGACCGGAAAGGGGCGTTGGCAAAGGGAAAGGATGCTGATATTGTGATTCTTGATAAGGAACTGAATGTACGATGTGTATGGTCGATGGGAAAGATTGTTCCGGGAACTGATATTCTGTTGCATAAAGAATAGTTGAAATAATCCCCAAAGAGAGTCCGGATCCGGAATGTAGTATATACTACTTCCGAATCCGGACTTATTGTAAAAGCAAATGTTCAGTATGATATTAAGAGCCCGGTGGTTTATCATCATCAGAAGCTTTCCGGACTTTTAATGTATTTCTATTCTGAAAGCAAACTGCTTTCTATCAGTTCTTTCAATTGGTTTTTATTCATTGTACCTAACTTCATTGTCGGTTTGCCGTTCAGCGGGCAAAGTAACAGGTTGGGAATGGTGCGGATTTTAAATGCACTTTCCAATTCCGGTTCCTGATCGACGTCTACTTTATAAATATCTAATTTCCCTTCGTATTCTTTAGCCAGTTGGTCTAATATAGGCGATAACGCTTTGCAATAGACGCACCACGGGGCATGAAAATCGACCAGGCAAGGTTTATTCCCTTTGAAGTTCCAGTTATCAGGATAAGATTGATAATCAGCTACCTTCTCTACAAAACTATCTTTGGTTAAATCTATTATTTTCATATATTCTATTTTTAATGGTTCATTTCATTTTCTCTACTGCAAAGATAGGGAAGTTGGGATAAAAGAAGGATAGCCATTTTTCCTGTTGTGTTTACAATTCTTCCTTTATGGCTATTTTCTAATCAAATTCTAATCTGATATGAGAGGCTTATAATGGCTTTTTCCCGTCTCTCCGGCTATAGAATTGTAATTTTGCCGCAACAACTACAATAAGGTAATAAAGATAAATATAGTAATGAACAGAGTATTTCTAATTTCTTTTTTTCTTCTGCTGACAGGAGGAATATGCGCGCAACAGGCTACCACAGGAGCATTAACGCTGAAAGAGGCGGAACAACGTTTTCTGGAACGTAACTTATCGCTGATAGCCGAACGGTACAACATTGATATGGCACAGGCACAAGTGCTGCAAGCCAAATTATTTGAGAATCCGGTAATCTCGTTAGAACAGAATGTTTATAACCGCCTGAACGGAAAGTATTTTGATTTTGGTAAGGAGGGCGAAATGGTTGTGGGGATTGAACAGGTAATTCGTCTTGCCGGACAACGGAATAAGCAGGTGAAACTGGAGAAAATCAACAAAGAAATAGCAGAATATCAGTTTGAAGAGGTGATGAGAACACTTCGTCAGGAGCTGAATGAGAAGTTTGTACAAGTCTATTTTCTCTCGAAATCCATATCCATTTATGAGAAGGAAGTGAATTCTCTGCAAGAGTTACTTGCCGGAATGAAACTGCAACAGGAGAAAGGAAATATTTCATTGATGGAAATGTCTCGTCTGGAATCTATGCTGTTCTCTTTGAAGAAAGAGAAGAATGAACGGGAAAACGAGTTGTTAACCCTTAGAGGGGAACTTAATGTCTTGTTAAATCTTCCGGGAGACACGATGGTTGAGTTATCACTGGATGAAGAGGTGTTGAAGCAATTGGATTTGTCTCAACTATCGTTCGCCGACTTGAAAGCGATGGTGAATGAACGGCCGGATCTCAAGATTGCCCGGAGTACGGTCAGTGCTTCCCGTGCAAATCTGAAATTGCAGAAATCAATGGCATTTCCGGAATTTTCGGTGAATGGTAGTTATGACCGTGCCGGAAACTTTATCAATAACTATTTTGCAATAGGAGTGAGCTTGTCAGTACCTATTTTCAACCGCAACCAGGGAAATGTGAGAGCTGCCCGTTTTAGTATCCAGCAGGCAGGAGCGGAACAGGAAAATGCGGCTAACCGTGCGGATATGGAGCTTTATACCGCTTATGCTTCGTTGGATAAAGCTGTTCAGCTTTATCAATCTACCAATATGGAACTGGAACGTAACTTCGAAAAACTGATAGCAGGAGTGAATGAGAACTTTAAGAAACGAAATATCAGCTTGTTGGAGTTTATCGATTACTATGACAGCTATAAAGAAACTTGTATTCAGCTACATGAAATAAAGAAAGATGTTTTCCTGGCGATGGAAAACCTGAATACAACTATCGGACAAACTATATTGAACTACTAATATTCATAAATTATCAAAGACTATGAACTGGAATAAATTCCTTCCTTGCATATTGCTTACTACCGTATTGGGAGCATGCTCCGGTAAAGGAGAACAAACGAATGTTGAACCGGCTGCCTTATGCCTGACAGATAGCTTGTTGAGAATTGTATCTGTCGATACGGTTCACGTTCAAGAGGTGATTGACGAACTGACATTGAACGGGCGGGTCACTTTTAATGAGAATCAGGTGGCACATGTATATCCGATGTTTGGAGGTACGGTAACAGAATTGAAGGCTGAAATAGGAGACTTTGTTCGTAAGGGAGATGTGTTGGCAGTCATCCGCAGTGGAGAAGTGGCAGATTATGAAAAGCAATTGAAAGAGGCGGAACAACAATTATTGCTGGCACGCAGAAATATGGATGCTACGCAGGATATGTATGCTTCCGGCATGGCTTCGGATAAAGATGTACTTCAGGCGAAGCAGGAGTTGACAAGTGCCGAAGCCGAAGAAAGAAGAATAAAGGATGTTTTCTCTATTTATAATTTCTCCGGAAATGCTTATTATCAGCTGAAATCTCCTGTTTCGGGGTTTATTGTGGAGAAACAAATCAGCAGGGATATGCAGTTGCGTCCGGATCAGAGTGAAGAGCTGTTCACGATTTCGGGGTTGTCAGACGTATGGGTGATGGCGGATGTGTATGAAAGCGATATCAGTAAGGTTTCCGAAGGTGCTTCCGTACGCATTTCTACGTTGGCTTATCCGGATAAGATGTTTGCCGGTACGATTGATAAGGTGTATCATTTGCTGAACAGTGAAAGTAAAACGATGAATGTCCGTATCAAATTGAAGAATGAAGAGTATTTGTTGAAACCGGGGATGTTTACGAATGTAAGTGTGAAATGTAAAGCGGATGGAACTTCCATGCCTCGTATCGATGCTCATGCACTGGTATTTGAAGGAGGAAAGAATTATGTGGTCGTGGTGGAGCCGGATCAACGTTTGCAGGTGAAAGAGGTGGATGTGTACAAGCAGTTGAGCAAGGAGTGCTATATCCGTTCGGGACTTTCCGAGGGAGACAGAGTGCTGAATAATAATGTATTGTTGGTATATAATGCGTTGAATGCAGATTAAAAACAGAAAATAGTATGCACAAATTCATAGATAATATAGTGGCTTTCTCGCTGAAAAATAAATTCTTTATTTTCTTCTGTACAGCGATTGCCGTTATAGCCGGAGCTGTTTCCTTTAAACATACTCCGATAGATGCTTTCCCGGATGTGACAAATACGAAAGTGACGATTATCACGCAATGGCCGGGACGTAGTGCCGAAGAGGTAGAGAAGTTTATCACCATTCCTGTTGAGATTGCGATGAATCCCGTTCAGAAGAAAACGGATATTCGTTCTACCACTCTTTTCGGACTTTCTGTCATCAATGTAATGTTTGAAGATCGTGTCGATGATTTCACCGCACGTCAACAGGTATATAATTTATTGAATGATGCCGACCTTCCGGACGGGGTAACTCCGGAAGTACAACCTCTGTATGGACCAACGGGGGAAATATTCCGTTATACGCTTCGTAGTGACAAGCGCAGTGTGCGGGAACTGAAAACGATTCAGGATTGGGTGATCGAACGTAATCTCCGTTCGGTATCCGGTGTAGCGGATATTGTGAGCTTCGGCGGGGAGGTGAAGACGTTTGAGGTAAGTGTGAATCCTCACCAGTTGATTAATTATGGCATTACCTCTTTGGAACTGTATGATGCGATAGCTAAAAGTAATATCAATGTAGGAGGAGATGTTATCACTAAAAGTTCGCAAGCTTATGTGGTTCGTGGAATCGGTTTGATTAATGATCTGGATGAATTGAGAAATATCGTAGTGAAAAACATCAATGGCACTCCGATTCTGGTGAAGAATCTTGCCGATGTTCACGAATCCTGTTTGCCTCGTTTGGGACAAGTGGGCCGAATGGATGAAAATGATGTTGTACAGGGGATTGTAGTCATGCGGAAAGGAGAGAATCCGGGTGAGGTGATTGCCAACCTGAAAGATAAAATAGAGGACTTGAATCAGAATGTACTTCCGAAAGATGTGAAGATAGTGGCATTCTATGACCGGGAGGACTTGGTGAATCTGGCGGTAAAGACTGTGACGCATAATCTGATTGAAGGAATATTATTGGTTACGTTTATTGTATTGATCTTTATGGCAGATTGGCGGACTACCGTGATTGTTGCTGTCGTTATCCCATTAGCCCTTTTGTTCGCATTTATCTGTTTACGGGTGATGGGAATGTCCGCCAATCTGCTTTCTATGGGAGCCATAGACTTCGGTATTATTATTGATGGGGCCGTGGTGATGGTGGAAGGAGTGTTTGTGGCTTTGGACAAGAAAGCGAGGGAAGTGGGGATGCCTGCTTTTAATGTGATGTCTAAAATGGGTTTGATCCGTAACACGGCAAAAGACAAGGCGAAAGCGGTTTTCTTCTCCAAATTGATTATCATCACTGCATTAATTCCTATCTTCTCTTTCCAGAAGGTAGAAGGAAAGATGTTCTCTCCTTTGGCATACACGCTGGGCTTTGCATTGTTGGGAGCTTTGATCTTTACATTGACATTGGTTCCGGTGATGTCTTCCATGTTACTGAAAAAGAATGTTCGTGAGAAAAATAACCGTTTTGTCCATTTTATCAATGCGAAGTGTTCGGCTCTTTTTGATTTATTCTATGCGCACAGAAAACTGACCATCGGAATGGCAACCGTAATAGCGGGTGTCGGATTATGGCTTTTTTCTTTCCTGGGTACGGAGTTCCTTCCGCAGTTGAATGAGGGATCTATCTATATTCGTGCTACCTTGCCACAAAGCATTTCGCTTGATGAATCGGTGACTCTTGCCAATAAAATGAGAAAGAAACTATTAACGTTTCCGGAAGTGCGGCAAGTGCTGTCGCAAACCGGACGACCGAATGACGGTACAGATGCTACCGGATTCTATAATATCGAGTTCCACGTTGATATTTATCCCGAAAAGGAATGGGAGAGTAAGTTGACAAAACTGGAACTGATTGATAAGATGCAGGAGGATTTATCCATTTATCCCGGCATTGACTTCAATTTCTCACAACCGATTACTGATAATGTGGAGGAAGCAGCTTCCGGTGTGAAAGGATCTATTGCGGTGAAAGTGTTTGGTAAAGACTTGTATGAGTCGGAGAAATATGCGGTTCAGATAGATAAGATCCTTAGTACGGTTCAGGGAATTGAAGACTTGGGTGTGATTCGGAACATCGGTCAGCCGGAGCTTCGTATAGAGTTGAATGAACGCCAGTTGGCGCGTTATGGAGTTGCTAAGGAAGATGTGCAATCAATTATCGAAATGGCTATTGGCGGAAAATCGGCTTCACTGTTGTATGAGGATGAGCGGAAGTTCAATATCATGGTAAGATACAGCGAACAATTCCGTCAGAATGAAGAGGAGATAGGTAAGATATTGGTTCCGGCGATGGATGGAACGATGGTACCTATCAAAGAATTGGCAGATATAACGACGATTACGGGACCGTTATTGATATTCCGTGATAATCACGCTCGTTTCTGTGCGGTGAAATTCTCGGTGAGAGGTCGTGATATGGGTACGGCAGTTGCCGAGGCGCAGAAAAAGGTGAATGCTTCCATACATCTGCCGGCAGGCTATTCGCTGAAATGGACGGGCGATTTTGAGAACCAGCAACGTGCCACAAAACGTCTGGCACAGGTTGTCCCTATCAGTATTGCTATCATTTTTATCATCCTGTTTATTCTATTCTCTAATGCGCGGGATGCGGGACTGGTATTGCTGAATGTACCATTTGCCGCCGTGGGGGGGATTGTGGCTCTTCTGATAACGCAGTTCAACTTCTCCATTTCTGCCGGTATCGGTTTTATTGCCTTGTTTGGTATTTGTATTCAGAACGGGGTGATTATGATTTCCGATATAAAGGCGAATCTAAAACTCGGCTCGCCTTTGGAGAAAGCCACTAAGGAAGGAGTGCGCTCGCGTATCCGCCCTGTGATTATGACAGCGGCAATGGCAGCTATCGGTTTAATGCCCGCTGCCATGAGTCATGGAATTGGTTCGGAATCACAGCGTCCGTTGGCGATTGTCATTATCGGTGGATTGATAGGAGCGACTTTCTTTGCTCTGTTTGTCTTTCCTCTTATTGTGGAAGTGGTATATGAACGAATGTTATATGATAAAAATGGAAAGTTATTGCAAAGACGTATTTAGTTCATTTCTATCCTGTGAAAAAAACTCTCATAGATTAAATTTGTAGGTTTTCAGTAGGTAGAGGGAGAAAGGAATGAAAGAAGGGTGAATTAAAAAATCACCCGTACTTTTGTTCCTTTTTCTATTTCTGAAAATATATCCAACTTTGCGTGATAAGCAGAGATGATTTTCAGGGTCAGGCTAAGTCCGATGCCTTGTCCGGCATAGTCCCGGGTATTACTGCCCCGATAGAAAGATTGGAATATATGTTCTATTTCTTCTTGCGGAATACCGATTCCCCGGTCTTCTATATCAAGAATGACTTGTTGTTGCTCCCGGTAGAGAGTCACATTTACTTCTTTATCAGAATATTTGCAGGCGTTATCTATTATATTTTTTAATGCTATCTTCAACAGATATGGATTGGCTTTTACAGTCATCTGCGGGTCTGTCTCTTCCAAATGAAGATGGATTCTCTCATCGGAAGCTGTCAACTCTTTTAATATATCGGCCAGAATAATCTCTTCAATATTGTTTTTCAGGAGTTCTTCTTCTTGTCGTGAAAGAAAAAGAAGATGCCGGATCAGACTGGATAACCGTTTGCTTTCTGAAGAAATTCGTTGAAGGGATTCAATGTATTCTCCCGTGCTTCTTTCTTTCAGCAGACTGATTTCACATTCTCCCTGAATGGCAGTAATCGGATTGTTCAACTCATGTGAAGCATGACTGACAAAGGACTTTTCTGCCTTGAATGCACTGTCCAAACGGTCGAGCATACTATTTAATGTCTTTATCATGTCCTCCAGTTCGTCATTATTGCCAGTAGTCTTTAATCGGCGGTTCAGACTGTTGGCACGTATTCTTTTCAATTCCTTTAGTATGTGTTGCAGGGGAACCAGAATACGGCCGGAATATATTTTTCCGATAAAAAAGATCAGGACGGAACTGGCTAAGATGAGAAATATGGAAAGCAACAATAAGTGTTCCTTGATTTCTGTTCCGTAGGCATTCCGGGACATGACGAGTACGATAAAGTTGCCTTCATTATCCGGATAATAAAGGGCGGCTCCCAGTTGATCCTTATATTTGAAGGAGAAAGGGATGCTGTCCTGTCCTGCCAGCAGAAGAGCCTGCTGGTGTTGCGTGAGGTATTTATTCAGTGTATCACGTACTTCGGAAAGACTGTCCATATTTAAAAGAATCTCATGGGCTTCAGGCAGGAGTTCGTCATATTTGCGTTGGATAATCTGGTAGCTCTGTTCGTCTACTTCATCTTTTTCCCAATGCTTCTGTGCGGTCAGGTAGGCTTTTTCACGCAGGTAAGAAGCATAGAGCTTATTGATGTACTGCGTACTGAAAATATAAAATACAGCAATGATAATGACAGTAGTCAACACACTGATTAACGTATAGAAAAGAGCTATTTTGGAACCTATTTTCATAGCCGGGATTAGTGTTGGTGAGTTTAAGTATTCATGATATATCCTAATCCTACGACTGTATGGATTAGTTTTTTATCAAAGTCACGATCAATCTTTACCCGGAGATAATTTACGTAAACATCTACGATATTGGTATTGGTATCAAAATTCTTGTCCCATACATCTTTGAGCAGAGTGATACGTGAGAGGGCAACCCCTTGATGAGTCATGAAATATTCGAGCAGGCGGTATTCTTTAACAGTAAGGTCAATGTCTATGTCACCCCTTTTGGCTTTTCGGGTATTGCAGTCCAATACCAGGTTATCGCAAGTCAATAGATTGGAAGGGACTTCTTTGTTGCGTCTCAACAGGGCTTTGATGCGTGCTTCCAGTTCCTGGAAACTAAAAGGTTTGACGAGATAATCATCTGCTCCCGCATCCAGTCCTTTGACGATGTCTTCGGTTGTTCCTAAAGCTGTCAGCATGATTACCGGGATTTGATACCCGAACATTTGGCGATAAAGGCGGCAAAGCTCCAAACCATTTATTTTAGGCATGATAATGTCCAGTATTAAAAGGTCGAAAGGTTCGTCCTGAAGGATTTTCCAACCCGTATCCCCGTCATGGCAGACGCTTACCGAATGCCCGAATTCTTTGAGTCCCCGTTCGATGAAAGAGGCGATATTAATTTCATCTTCAACCAATAGTATCTTTGCCATAATTCAGATTGTTTATGTGCAAAGATACTTTTTTCCTGGCATCCGGAGAAAGAAATCTGCGCTACATTTAAGTGTTTCTTCTTTTTGAGTTGTACTATATACAAACAATAGATATGCTATGAAAATAAATTGTGTCATTGGAGCTTTTCTGTGTGCTGGGATGTTACGGGTGTAGCAGTCCGAAAACGGAAATGAAATCGCCGGACGGTCATATCAAAATGGCTTTAACAGTAGATGACAACGGTAAACCGTTGTATAACATTTTAGTAGATGACTCATTGTTGATTGAAAATAATGAAGGCCATCCGGTTTTCCAGTTCTTCCGCGACTTCGATCCGGATTGTGACGAATCGAAAGCATTGGCAGGAGAACCGGGTGAATTTGTAGCCATCGTGCGTAAAGCAAAGGGGAACTATTTTCTGAAAATACGTTGAACATACGAATGGCTGCCGGAGGCGGACAGGCTATTTCATTTATAGCACTTAAAAAAGACTGATTGATTATAAAGTTAGACTGTTAATAATGGAAATAGGATTCGTTTTTAGGTAGAAAGATAGAAAACAGGTAGTATAAATAAAGTTGGTTAGAGGTTAGAAAAAAACGGTGGACAGTGTTGAGGCTGTCCACCGTTTTTGTTTTTATTTGCGAGAATACTTATTTTATTATTTGAGATATTATCCCTTTGCTTCCTGATACATAAAGCGTTTGATTGACTTTTTCGCAGTCTTTTCAAATTCTTCAAAATGGATTTTAATCTTGCTTATTTGAGAATAGTTAGGAAGCTGTTGATTCAATTCGATACGGTTTTGCTCCATTACTTTCTGAATATCCGTCTGCTGCAATCCATGAGCGAAAGCATCGTCGAAATCCGGGTAGATCAGGGCTACCAGCTTTTCGTGCTGTAAGACGATCAGTGACTCCGAAACATACGGCATGTTGTTCAGCTTGCTTTCAATTTCTTCGGGATAGATATTCTGTCCGCTAGAGGTGAGAAGCAGGTTCTTGCTACGTCCGCGGACTGTCACATAACCCTCTTCATCCAACGTACCGAGGTCACCGGTATGCAGCCAACCGTTAGCATCAATAATTTGTGCCGTAGCTTCCGGATTTTTATAATACCCCAGCATCATATTCATTCCTCTGCATACGATTTCTCCGGCGTGTGTTTTCGGGTCCGGTGAGTCTATGCGGACTTCCATCCGGCTGGTTGCCTTTCCGCAGGAAGCAAGTTTCAGTGTTTCCCAACGGCTGGAACAAATAATCGGACCGCATTCCGTCATACCGTAAGCGATGGTGTAGGGGAACCCTATCTTTTTAAGGAAATCCTCTACTTCCGCATTGAAAGGAGCACCTCCGATAATAATCTCGTCAAAGTTTCCACCGAAGATTTCTATGGCAGCCTGTCGTGCCAATGATTTGATTTTATCATTCACAATAGGCACTTTCAGTAATAACTTGCCGATTTTGCTGTCTACTTTAGGAAGAATGTCTTTCTTGATAATCTTTTCCACAATCAACGGTACACAAGAAATCACTCTGGGTTTGATTTCGGAGAAAGATTGGGAAATGATTTTCGGAGACGGCATACGCGTCAGGAAATAGATGTGTGCACCTGCAGAGAATCCGTAAAGGAAATCATATACCATACCGAACACGTGTCCCATAGGCAACATGGAAACGATATGGTCTCCCGGTTTAACGGGAAGCATTTCGAAGCAATAAGCCACGTTCGACCAAAGACTGCGATAGGGGAGCATCACTCCTTTAGAGTAACCTGTGGTACCGGAAGTATAGTTGATGATAGCCAGTTCTTCCGGACGATCTTTCCGGTAACAAATATGTTCCGGGCGAAAGTTCTTGGGATACTGTTGGCCGTAAATAGCGTTCCGTTGTTCAAAAGCGTAAGTGAGTTTTTCGTTCCGGGACACTAATGCCGAGAAATCTGTCAGTGAAGCGATGCCCTCTAACAAAGGCATGGCATCTTCATTCAGATTCTCCCATGCCTGATCGCCGACGAAAAGTAATTTGGCTTCGGAATGGTTGACGATATTATGAATATTATCTGCCTTGAATTCATGCAAAATGGGAACAATAACAGCTCCGTAAGTGATGGTCGCCAAGAAAGTAACCGCCCAATGAGCACTGTTACGTCCGCAAACGGCTATTTTATCTCCCGGCTAGATGCCGGCACTTTCCAAGACGATGTGAAATTTAGCGATTTTACGCGCTACATCCTTATATTGGAGGGTAATTCCTTTATAGTCAGTTAAGGCATCTTTGTCCCAGTTTTTGATGATGCTTTGCTCAATATAATCAATGAACTGATGTTCTTGTTCCATTCGATTTTTGCACATTTAGTTTAAAACTGCGCAAAATTAATACTTCGTAGATGTAAACCGAATTTTAAATTCAAGTTTTACGGTTAATTAACGGAGGGGGAACGAACAATTTTACCAGCCGGATAAAGGTCTTTCGTGTTTCTTCCTTAAAACTAGTTCATTGGCCTGTATAAAACGTTTCGTCTCCATGCATGAAGATGAAACGAATGTCTTGCAAAGGCAAGAGGTTTCATGCGTGGAGACGAATCAATTATGGTGTACTGAATAACTCTTTTCTGATGTTATTCTGAATCAGCATCTTCTTCTTTGGACTTCTCGGAAATAAGTAACAGTTTATCTCCTTCATGCAGTTTCAGCGTTCCGTTGGGAATCAGGAACTCATCTCCACGCTTCACAATCATTACCAGCGTGCCTTTCGGAAGATTCATATCTTTCAATGTATCTGCTTCTTCCAGCATACTTTTAGTGATAGTCATATCACTAAGGTCAGAGTCAATTTCTTCCGGAAGTTCCACTCCGAAGTCGTTACCGGTTTTTTCCAGCGGTTTGGAAAGATTCAAAATCCGGGCGACGAAAGAAATGGTTGTTCCCTGTACGACCAATGAGACAATGGTAATAAAGAATACAATGTTGAAAATGAGGTTCGAACCTTCTACGCCCGCCACTACCGGATAGGTAGCAAAGATAATAGGAACTGCACCGCGTAATCCTACCCAAGACACGAAAATACGTGATTTCATCGTGATTTTCCGGAATGGAAGCAGACAGAGGAACACGCTTAACGGGCGGCCGATAATAATCATGAAGACACCAATCAACAATGCCACGGAAGCTACTTCCAGCATTTCGTGCGGGTTGACAAGCAATCCCAGGCAAAGGAACATGATGATTTGGAACAACCAGGTCAGTCCGTCCATAAAGGTGTAGATGTCTTTACGATGCATGATTTTATTGTTTCCTACCATGATACCCGCAATATATACGGCAAGGTAACCGTTACCTTTCAGTAAGTCGGTGATGGAGAACGTGAAAAATACAAACGCAAGTAATAAGATGGGATACAAGGCCTGATTATCAATATTGAGCTTATTCAACATTCGGATGGCAAGTTTTCCCAGTACATATCCGGCAGCTGCACCGACGATAAACTGGACGATGAAAGATCCCACAATGGCTCCGGCTCCCATACCTGCCGACTGAATGAACTGTATCAAGACAATGGTCAGCATATAGGCCATCGGGTCATTACTTCCGCTCTCCAGTTCCAGCATGGGACGAAGGTTGTGTTTCAAGTTCATCTTCTGTGAGCGGAGGATAGCGAATACTGAAGCCGAGTCGGTAGACGACATGGTAGAAGCCAAAAGCAGGGAAGTAGTGATAGGTAAATAGATATTAGACCAGCTCATACCTGATATCCACCAGATAAAGAGTCCGGTGAAAAGGGCTGTGAGTAGTACTCCGACAGTGGAAAGCACGATACCGGGACCTAGAATAGGTTTGATTTCTCTGAATTTCGTATCCATACCTCCCGAGAAAAGGATAATACTAAGGGCCACCATACTGATAAATTGGGCGTCTTTCGCGTCGTGGAACTGCAGGCCGAGGCCGTCACTTCCAAACAACATTCCTACTACGAGGAACAATAATAAGGTAGGTACTCCAAAGCGGTATCCGGTTTTTCCAACAACGATGCTGACGAAAAGTAAGATAGAACCGATAAGTAGAGTGTTTTCTGCTGTAAATATCATAGGCAATATATTATAAAGTTATAAAATTGTCGTATTAATTCTCACCGTGCGAAGTTACACATTATTAACAACAAATAAAAACCCTTTTTGGATGTATTTTTGTGAAAAAAGGGAGTTAAATTGTCTAAAAAGACTAATTTTGCAAAGAATAATCTACATTATACTTATGGATTCAAATAATCTTACACCTTTGAGGAAAGGGGTGGTGGGGGTACAATTCTTGTTTGTAGCTTTCGGTGCTACGGTACTCGTACCGTTATTGGTAGGGCTTGACCCTTCTACAGCTCTGTTTACAGCAGGTATTGGTACGCTTATCTTTCATGCGGTTACGCGTGGAAAGGTTCCTGTTTTTCTGGGGAGTAGTTTCGCGTTTATTGCGCCTATCATTAAAGCGACAGAACTTTATGGGTTGCCCGGCACCTTATCCGGCATGGTTGGAGTAGCATTAGTTTACTTTGTGATGAGTGCGCTTGTCAAATGGCAGGGAGTGAGGGTGATTGAGCGGCTGTTTCCTCCTGTTGTCATAGGACCTGTCATCATTCTGATAGGTTTGTCACTGGCGGGAACAGGAGTGAATATGGCAAAAGAGAACTGGGTACTGGCACTGCTTTCGTTGGTTACCGCAGTCGTTGTTTCAATGAAAGCCAAAGGGCTTTTGAAACTGATTCCTATCTTCTGTGGAATTGTAGTAGGGTATCTGGCTGCATGGCTTTTCTACGATTTGGATTTGTCCGGTGTCAGGGATGCTGCCTGGATTGGATTGCCGCAGTTTGTCTTTCCTAAATTCTCATGGGAACCTGTGTTGTTTATGATTCCGGTAGCCATTGCTCCGGTGATAGAACATATTGGTGATATTTATGTCGTTAATACGGTCACCGGAAAAGATTTCGTGAAAGATCCGGGGTTGCACCGTACTTTATTAGGGGATGGTCTGGCGTGTTTCTGTGCCGGATTGCTGGGTGGGCCTCCTGTGACTACCTATTCGGAAGTGACAGGAGCCATGTCACTGACAAAGATTACTAATCCGCAAGTGATCCGAATAGCTGCCATTTCCGCTATCTTATTCTCCGTTATCGGTAAAATCAGTGCATTATTAAGATCCATTCCAAGTGCGGTACTGGGCGGCATCATGTTATTGCTTTTCGGAACGATTGCTTGCGCGGGTATTGGTAATCTTGTGAATAATTGCATTGATTTGAGCCGTACCAGAAATATAATCATTGTATCTTTGACACTGACTGTCGGCATTGGTGGCGCTGCTTTTAATTGGGGCGATTTTTCATTGTCCGGCATTGGACTGGCAGCTTTGGTGGGAGTAGTTCTCAATTTAATATTACCCAGAGAGGATTGAAATTCTATTCAAAAAAACATCCACTATGCGGGAGTAAATGCAGGACTCCTGATTAAGCAGGAGTCCTCCTAATATAGAAAAAAAGATAGTGACGGTATATGATGGAAATAGTGACGGTATGGTTGTTGTATACCGTCACTATCCTTATCAAATACCGTCACTATTTTGTAGAAGAGAATCTGCTTGTAAAATACCCTTCTGTTTCCTTATCATTTATGATAGAAACTTCACAATATCTTCATCCACTGTACTGATACCTCCGATCCCGAATTGTTCGATCAATACGTTCCTGACATTCGGTGAAAGGAAAGCGGGAAGTGTAGGACCCAAATGAATGTGTTTCACTCCCAAAGCCAGTAATGCCAATAAAACAATGACCGCCTTTTGTTCGTACCAAGCGATGTTGTATACGATAGGCAACTGATTCACATCATCCAATCCGAAGATTTCTTTCAGTTTTAAAGCGATGACGGCCAATGAGTAACTGTCGTTACATTGTCCTGCATCCAACACTCTCGGAATGCCGTTGATATCACCTAAAGCCAGTTTATTATATCTGTACTTGGCACAACCGGCAGTAAGAATCACGGTGTCACCAGGTAATTTTTGAGCAAATTCCGTATAGTATTCACGGCTTTTCATACGTCCGTCGCATCCTGCCATTACAAAGAATTTGCGGATAGCTCCGCTTTTCACGGCGTCCACCACTTTATCTGCCAGGGCTGTCACCTGTGCATGAGCGAATCCTCCGATAATCGTTCCGTTTTCAATGGCTACCGGTGGCTGACATTGTTTAGCATGAGCAATCAGTGCAGAAAAATCTTTCGGTTTTCCGTCTTTACGTTCGGGGATGTAATGTGCCCCGTCCAAGCCGCAGGCTCCTGTGATGTAAATACGATCCTTGTAGCTGGCATTTGCACGTGGCGGAACGATACAGTTACTTGTGAACAAGATAGGACCGTTGAAACTTTCAAATTCCTCTTTCTGCTTCCACCAGGCGTTTCCGTAGTTTCCTGCCAGATGCTTGTACTTCTTTAGTTGAGGATAATAATGTGCAGGCAACATTTCGCTGTGAGTATATACATCTACTCCTGTACCCTCTGTTTGTTCCAATAACTCTTCCAGGTCTTTCAAGTCATGTCCGCTGATTAATATACCCGGATTATTGCGTACACCGAGACTCACTTGTGAGATTTCCGGATTTCCGTAGCTGCTGGTATTCGCTTTATCCAACTGTGCCATTGCCGATACTCCATGCTTTCCTGTTTCCAAAGTCAGCTGAACCAGTTCTTCCACTGTAATATCATTGCGGGTCAGTTCGGATAAGGCATGTTGCATGAAAGCAAATATTTCCGGTGACTCGTAGCCTAGGTTATGTGCATGCTCTACATAGGCAGCCATTCCTTTCAGGCCATAGTGTACAAGTTCTTTCAGTGAGCGGACATCCTCGTTGGGAGTGCGAAGCACACCGACAGTTTTTGATTTTTCTTCAAACTCATCTTCGCTTCCATTCCAAAGACATTCGTCGGGAGCATTTTCAATCTTTACCTTGTTGGCAAGTTCTTTTTTCAGTTTCAGTCCTTCTTTGATTTTTTCAGTGATAGCCGCTTTATCAAAATTGGCGTTGGTGATGGTGATGAACAATGCATCATAGATAAATTTGTCTGCTTGTTCGGAAGGATGTCCATCTTTACGCAGATGTTCGTTGTAGACAGCAATTCCACGTACTACGAAGAGTAGTAAGTCTTGCAGGTTAGCCACTTCAGACGTTTTACCGCACACACCTTTCAAGGTACAACCGGTACCCATTGCGGTTTCTTGACATTGATAACAGAACATACTCATAACTTTTACGTTTTTAATTAGTCCAATATTTTATTTATTGAACGCAAAAGTAGAGGAAAAGTTTCAGGTGATTCTGTAACCAATGTTACAACAATGAATATTTTTTATCTAAAACACTCATTATTCGATTCATAAATCTTTAAACTGCTCCTATTATTGAATAAGCCGTACCAGTTGTTCTTTCTGTAAAATAGTGATATGCTTGCGATCGGCTATCAATAATCCATCTTCCTGCATGTGCGCCAGTTCACGGGCGAGGGAAGGACGGGATACTCCGAAATAATCACTCAATTCCTGTTGTGAACGGTCGAGGGTGATATGCGTCTGTTGTTGCTGTTTGTATAATCGGAGCAAGTACGAAGCAAGTTTCTGACGAATCGTTTTAAACGACATAAAGAAAAGCTTATCCGATAAAGTCCGTGCATAATTGGCAGAAAGATTCATATAGTTTTCCAAAAACTGCTCGTTCTTACGGAATAAACTCAATACACTTGATTTAGGAAGTTCGATAACCTCTGTCGGTTCGTTGGCAGTCACTTCCACCGGATAGCGGTTCTCCTCACCGAACAGAAACAGAGGGGCAATCGCTCTTGGAGCAGCGATGTCTTCCACTTTGATAAGACGTCCCGAATAATCAATCATCTCTCCACGCACGCTTCCTTTGGTCAGGATGACGAGGCGATTGCACACAGCTCCTTGTTGAGCCAGGATTTCCCCTTTCTTATAAGAACGTGTATGGAAACTGATCTCTTCCAGATCGGCAAAAAGTCTTTCCGGAGTGATCCCCCGGAATAAGGGATTGTTGACGAGTGCAGGTATCATATATCAATAGTTATTTGAATTTTAAAATAAACGTTGTTTCTTTCTCCCGCAGCAAAGTGAGACTCCCGCCCGAAAGGCGCATGATCTGTCGTGAAGTACTAAGTCCGATTCCGCTACCATTTTCTTTGGTGGTGAAGAAAGGAATAAAGATATGCTCTGCTATTTCCGACGGGATTTCAGGACCGTTGTTTTTGATCTCGATCCATATTTCTTCCATATCATTGCAATAAGCCCGAAGCTCGATTCTACCATCCGGCTGGCTGCCGATTGCCTGGATGGCATTCTTCAGAAGATTGATAACTACCTGGGCGATGAGGTTTTCATCCGCATACAGAATTAAGTCCGCAGGAGAAATCTCCGTGTGGAAACAAATAGTGTCACACGGATTCTGATGGCGGGCAAGTTCAATCATCCTTTCTATGAATGCTTTCACATAGAACAATGACGGTTCCGGTGCAGGTATGCGTGTAAACTGCCGGTAAGATTCTACAAAAGAGAGCAAGCCTTTTCCTGTGGTGCTGATGGTCTGCAACCCGTGACTGATCTCTTCGTCTTTATCCTCGGACATGGAAAGAAGAGTGTCACAAAGAGAAGTGATAGGCGTGACCGAATTCATGATTTCATGCGTCAGAACCCGTGTCAGGCGAATCCATGAATCTATTTCCTTTTCATCGAGTTCGGTATTGATGTCGTTCAGAGCCAGAATACGCAGATGTTCTTTGCGTACATTGATTTCCGATACACGTATGGATAGATTAACGGTTCCCCGTTCGTAGTGAAACATCACTTGCCGTTTGTCTCCGGGACGGCAGTTCTCTATTTTTTCCATGAGCGTAGTGTCTACTTTACTCAACTGATGGATATGCGTGAATATATTCAGCCCCAAAAGACGGAGTGCTTCCTTGTTCTTCTGATAAACAGCCCCATTGTCATTGAGTACCAGCAATCCTGTACTGACAAAATCCAGAATCAGCTCGTAATATTTCTCTTGCTGGGCGGTTTCTGCTTTTACATTATATAAGATGTGTCCCACCCGGTTGAGTGCCCGGTTGATCTTAAGGCTTTCGGGAGTACCGTTTTCTTCGGGAAAATGAAAAGTGTTATCATTATTTTCAAGCGCGTTAATCATGAAAAGCACCTGCTTGGTGTGAAGCTGGTACAGGCGGATTTGCCAGATGATGCTAAGCACCAGCAGACAAAGACTAACCCCCAACCAACCGTATGACTGATGAATACCGAACCAGACAGTCGATATACAGAAAAGTACAGTCAGTAAAACTCTGAACCAGTACCGAATCACCAGTTGTTGGATCTGTGAGTTCATAATCCGAATTTTTTCATCTTGTTATAGAGTGTCTGCCGGGTTATTCCCAGTTGAGCGGCCACTGCTGATAGATTTCCCGCACAGGCATCGAGCGCTTTCCGTATCATCTGCACTTCCATTTCTTCCAGGGTGGAGATACTCTGTTCCTGAATGGCTATCCGTGGTACGGATAATTGGAATAATTCAGCGGGAATCAGCGGACTGTCATTGATGATAACCGCCTTTTCGATGACGTGCTCCAATTCGCGGATATTCCCATACCAGGGATGCGCAGTCAATTTATCCTCTGCTTCGGGAGTGAACTTCATCAACGACTTGTCATATTGCTTACAGAAATGAGCCATAAATCGTTCGGCCAATGGGATAATATCCTCTTTCCGTTCGCGCAGGGGAGGAATTTCCACATGAATGGTATTGATGCGGTAGAGCAAGTCCTCCCGGAATTCGCCTTTCGCTACCAGCTCTTGCAAGTTCCGGTTCGTGGCACATATCAGTCGGATATCAATAGGAATTGGCGTGTTACTTCCCACTTTTACAATGCTTCGCCGTTGGATGGCAGTCAGTAGTTTTGCTTGCAGATGGTAGGGCAAGTTTCCTATTTCGTCCAGAAACAGCGTACTCTTTTCGGCAGCCTCGAACTTACCTGTCCGGTCGGTATGTGCATCAGTGAACGACCCTTTTATATGTCCGAAAAGCTCACTCTCGAATAAAGATTCCGTGATGGTTCCCATATCCACAGCAATCATTTCCTTATGTTTGCGGTTGGAAAGCGCATGGATTTCACGTGCCAGCATCTCTTTTCCTGTTCCGTTTTCACCCGTTATCAGGAGGTTGGCATCGGTGATGGCAACCTTTTCAATCAAAACCCGTAACTGTTGCATTACTTTGCTTTCTCCCCAGTACATAGGCGAGTGAGCAGGCTTTTCTTTGCTTGCTGTTTTCCTGTCATTGTGCGTAGAGGTTGCTGCGGTTTGCAGCGTTTCCACTAGTTTCTGGTTGTCCCAGGGTTTAACGATAAAGTCCGTTGCTCCCTCTTTAATCCCCCGGATAGCCAGTTCAATATCGGCATAAGCCGTAAAAAGTACGACCGGAAGATCCGGACGTACTTTTTTTATTTCATGTAACCAGAATAATCCCTCATTGCCGGTATTGATGCCCGATGTGAAATTCATGTCCAGCAATACCACTTCCGGCATTTCCTCCCGCAGGACGCTCGTCAGGGTGACAGGCGAGGAGAGGCCAACGACCTTTGAAAAATAACTTTTTAAAAGGATTTGTATGGCAGTCAGCACTCCTTTATTGTCGTCTACAATGATGATTGTTCCAGATTTACTCATTTTCGTTCAAGTTTGTACAGCGCAAACTTACGAAAAAAGGATGTGATAATTCAAGAATCATAATTCAAAATTGATTTTAGACTCCTTGTGCCCCCAATCAAAACCACTGGAACTTCAATCCGAATGATAAACTAAGGTAATCACGCGGACGGAGATAACTATTGTTTACCGCACTAATCACATAAAGGTCGCACGTACTTATTTCATAGAAAAAGGTTACGGACTTGGCCATAAATCTGCGTTGCGGGTCAATATCATAGGTCAGGCGTTGTCCCATAAAGACATGGAAACGCACTTTGCTTGAGAAACCATAATACCCTTTCGGATAACGTTCCGGCTCATTCACCCAGAACTGATTTCCAAATACGGTATTCACATAAAGACCACAAGCAAGAGGCTCCGTCGAGAACCCTTTTCCAATGTTAATGCTCCAGGGCATATAGTTCTGTTTGAGCGTCATGGTCACTTTTGCTTTCTTCGAAGAATATTTCGGGATGAATCCGAGCAATACATCCGTTTCCCACTGATTACGCTTTCCATAATCCCATCCTGTACCGAAAGAGAGTAATCCCATATTTCCGGCATATTGTATTTTGGAATGAGTCGGGATAATCCGCTCCCAGTTTCTGCGGAAACGGTGAACCCGATTGTCATAACGGGTATGTTGGGTCTGTTCCGGTGCGTTTGTCTGGCAGGTGGCAGACATCAGACCGGAAAGCAGGAGAAGCACGTACAGTACTCCTGCGCGTAAGATATAATTAGTATTTAACCAGCTCATATTCGTATTTTTCCGGAGTTATTGTAAATACCAGATAAGTACGGTAATCCATACAATCACTGGTAACATAATGTATTCCATCATCAAAAATCACATCGTCCTGATAGTGATGGGTATGGGCGGCCGTGCAGAACTGTATTCCTGCATACTGTTTGACATAGTGCTGGAATACTTTTGCCACATTATCATTGAACACATCCGTATAGGGACGCGCGTGCATACAAATAACTGTCTTTTCAAACTCCTCCCGCCTGTTCGTTATCTCATTTTCCATAAAGGTAAAGTCCGGTACCGGTTCGGAGTAATCATACTCCAAAGCGTTGGTATTCAAGCAGACAAACTTCACATTTCCTGCGATGAAAGAGAAGTTTGTGGAGCCGAATACAGCCTTGTAGGTTTCCGCTCCCGTGCCCAGGCAGTCATGATTTCCGATCAGAGCCACATAAGGAACATGAAGTCCGTTCATGATATCCCTTTGCCAAAGAAATTCCTTGGTCAGTCCGAAGTCACTCATATCCCCTCCGTGGATGACGAAGTCAATATCATTCCGTTGATTGATCGCTTTTACAAAATCTTCCGTTTCGTCATACCATCGTTGTGAGTCGCCCATTGTCACGAACCGTATCGTAGTTTTACCTTGGCAGCTCGCTTCTATTCTTTCGATGTTGTGTGCATTGACCTCTGTTTCTCCGCTGATGCGGACGTCATACGGATGATAGTCTATCATACCGCATCCCGAAAGGAACAGGCACGAAAACAGTGCATATAAATTCTTCCTCTTCATCATTACTTTAATAGTTTAGAAAACTGGATGTAAAGATAAAGTTTTCTATCGGGATGGACAATCTCCCCATGGATAATAGAGACTGTTGGAACAATTTAAAGGAGAAATGGAATAGTCTCCCGGTTGTCTAAAAATTAGACGCTACTGTCTAATAATTAGACAATATTCAGAAAGGTTGAAATGATAAACACCTGATAATGAATTGTTATTCTTTTTTGGCATGCTTTCTGCATTCTTGAAAATAGAAAAAACAGAAATAAAATATAATATGAAACAAATCTATTATGTGATCCGTACTTTATTGCGGGGGGCATGGTTCCAACGTTATCAAAAACCTCTCTTTGGCGTTGGGGCTGACGATGAGCATCCTGTTGTTTGCCCGTGTGGCTTTCGAACAGAGCTTTGACAAATGCTTCAAGGATTATGATAACCTGTATCAGATCTTCTCCGTCTTTTCTGCCAATGGCCAGACTTTAGAGCCGCAGGAAATGAACTGCGGACCGGTGGCGGGTGCCATACTGGAGAATTTTTCTAAAGAAGTGGAAGCAGCCACCAGCTATTGCGTCTGGATGAGTGCCCCTCTTTATCATGGAAGTGTCCGTTTTGAAGCTAACAAAGTGACAGCCGATTCACTATTCTTTCAGACTATGGGTATCGACGTTTTGAGCGGTGTTCCGGAAAAGGAACTGATGCAAAAAGATGTTATCTTTCTTAGTGACCGGTTGGCGCGTAAGATGTTCGATCAAGAAAATCCGATAGGCAAAGTAATCTCCTATAATAAAGAAATAGAACTGACAGTGAAAGGCACGTACGCCGACATACCCGAAAATGCCACCGTCAGACCGGATGCAGTGATTTCTCTGCCTACCGTATGGAGTCGTGGATGGGGAAACTACTCATGGAGAGGAGGCGATAGCTGGATCGCATTTATCCGTTTCCGTCCCGGAGCAGACAAATCCGTGGTGAATGCCCGGTTGAATGACCTGATAAAGAAATATCGTCCTGCGGAAGACCAGAAAGTGGTAGGTTATACCGCTTTTGTAAAGCCGATCCGTGATGTATACAGGGAAGAACCGGACGTGAAGCGGATGCGGAACATCATGTCTATCTTGGGAATAATCATCCTTTTCATCGCTACTTTGAACTACGTACTGATCTCCATTTCTTCACTCTCATACCGCGCCAAAGCCATCGGCGTACATAAGTGTAGCGGTGCAGGCAGCGGCAAAATTCTGGGAATGTTCCTATTGGAAACAGCTATCATTATTCTCTTCGCCTTGCTGCTGATGGGATTAATCTTACAGAACTTCCGCGACTTTATAGAAGACACAACCGCCGTTGAACTCGGAGCCCTGTTCTCTTTAGACCGTCTTTGGGTACCCCTGCTGACGGTAGCTATCCTGTTCCTGATAGGAGGAGCACTGCCCGGACGCATCTTTGCCAAAATCCCCGTTTCACAAGTCTTCCGCCGCTACACAGAAGGAAAGAAAGGCTGGAAACGCCCGCTATTATTCGTGCAGTTTGCCGGCGTAGCTTTCATCTGCGGACTGATGTATGTGGTGATGCTGCAATACTACTATGTCTTAAACAAAGACCTGGGATACAATCCGAAGCGCGTTGTCGTAGCCAATACTGGTTTCGGCAATAAAGAAAACCAGGACTATGCCCTGACTTTCTTCCGTGGCCTGCCTTATGTAGAGTCCGTGTCCAGTGCCGATTCCCATCCCGTCTATAGTTATAGTGGAACGATGATTCAGGATGAAAGCGGACAATCACTTTTCTCCTCCCGTTTTTGCGAAATGATGGAAGACTATCCAAAGATGATGGGTATGGTGATGAAGGAGGGGCGTATGCCACGGAATGAAAACGAAGTAGCCATCAATGAAACATACGGCGAATGGATGCACTGGGGAACAGAGCTATTGAACCGTACTGTCTATAATTCAGGCTACGTATGTAAAGTAGTGGGAGTGATTAAAGACTTCCGGATCGGTAATTTCACCAACCCGCAAGCACCCTTCATCCTGATGAGTACCAAGAATTTCGGAAACTGTGTTCATGTCCGGCTGAAAGAACCTTTTGCAGAGAACCTTCAGAAACTGAATAAAGTATCGGCAGACGCTTTCCCCGATAAAACGGTCGATTTCCGTTCGATGGAGCAGATGATAAAAGAGAGTTATAACTCCATCCGCGTCTTCAGCAATGCTACCATACTGGCGGCGGTTACCATGTTCTTTGTGATGATGATGGGATTGATAGGCTACACAACCGATGAAGTCCGCCGCCGTTCCAAAGAGATTGCCATACGTAAAGTCAATGGTGCCGAAGCCTCCGGCATTCTGGAAATGCTGGTGAAAGATGTGCTTTATGTAGCCGTTGCAGCCGTTGTGATCGGTGTGGCGGCATCATGGTACGTCAATGATATGTGGATGGATATGTTTGCCGAGCACGTGCCTGTCAGTTGGGCGGCGTATGTACTGATAGCGATTGTAAATCTTCTCGTTATCGTAGCCTGCGTACTTTGGAAATCGTGGCGGATTGCCAATGAAAATCCGGTGAATAGCCTTAAAAGTGAATAATTAAAAACATAAATAAAAAGAGTATGATTGAAATAAACAACATCAGTAAAGTATTCCGTACTTCCGAAGTAGAGACAGTTGCCTTGAATCACGTAAACCTTGAAGTAAAAGAGGGAGAGTTTGTAGCCATTATGGGCCCCTCCGGTTGTGGTAAATCCACTTTGTTGAATATTCTGGGTTTGCTCGATAACCCCACCGAAGGTTCCTACCGCTTGATGGGTGAAGAAGTGGGCGGATTGAAAGAGAAAGAACGTACCCATGTGCGTAAGGGCAAACTCGGATTCGTATTCCAGAGCTTTAACCTGATCGACGAGCTGAATGTTTACGAGAATGTAGAACTTCCTCTGACATACCTGGGCTTTAAAGCATCCGAACGCCGCCGCATGGTAGAAGACATTCTGAAACGGATGAACATCAGCCATCGTGCCAAACACTTTCCGCAACAACTTTCCGGTGGTCAGCAACAACGTGTCGCCATTGCCCGTGCCGTAGTGACCAATCCGAAACTGATTCTCGCCGATGAGCCGACCGGTAACCTCGACTCAAAGAATGGGGCAGAAGTGATGAACCTGTTGACCGAACTGAATAAAGAAGGAACAACCATTATCATGGTGACACACTCACAACACGACGCATCCTTTGCCCATCGTACAGTTCATTTGTTCGACGGCAGCGTGGTAGCCAGTGTGATAGCATAAACCAGATCAGAAGCAAGTATGAGACAAATCTATTATAGCATACGTACATTACTGCATGAGCGTACTTTGAATATCGTAAGAGTGCTCTCCCTTTCTTTAGGACTAACAGTTGGCATCTTGCTTTTCTCGCAAATAGCTTTTGAGATGAGCTATGAGAAATGTTACCCGGAAGCGGAGAATCTGATAATGGCGAGAATAGCGGCACAGAATATGACGACCGGCGAAGTGCAGGGTGATGACGGAATGAATTATGACTATACCGTCTGTGATCCGGTAGCTTTTACCTTGGCGCAGGATATGCCTGAAGAAATAGAATCAGCCACCTGTGTACTTCCTTCCCAGTTTTATCATATTTATAAGGAAGACAAACTGCTGTCAAAAGCAAATTACATGATGGTCGACACCTGTTTCTTTGAAATGATGGGTATACCCGTACTAAAAGGGAACGCGAAAGATCTCATCATCTCGAATAGCATATTTGTATCAGAACATTTTGCCCGTGAAACATTCGGTAGCGCAGACCCTATTGGGAAAACCCTTTCGGCCGACAAGCAGTTAGAGCTCACAATTCGCGGCGTCTATAAAGACATACCCGAAAATTCGATGCTCTCCCGTGACTTTGTGATTACCATCCACCGCGATGGTCGCTATGCGAGTGGTAACGGTTGGAATGGGAATGATATCTTTTATGCCTTTGCACGCTTGCGTCATGCGTCGGATATAGACAAGGTGAACAGCAAAATTCAACAAGTAATGGCAAAATACAGCCCCTTGCAATGGGATGACTGGAAGTTGGAATACAGCGTTGTTCCTCTTTCGAAACGCCATCTGGATTCTGCCGATACCCAGAAACGTTTGATGATATTCGGCTTCCTCGGCTTTTCAGTGTTTTTTGTAGCCATCATGAATTATATGTTGATTTCAATAGCCACTATCAGTCGTCGTGCAAAAAGCGTAGGAGTGCATAAATGCAGTGGAGCCAGTTCCGGAAACATCTTTGGCATGTTTCTGGCAGAAACCGGAGTATTGGTTCTACTATCCGTCCTGTTTAGCTTCCTGTTGATAATCAACATGGGCGAATTGATCGAAGACCTGTTGGGAACCAGCCTTGCCTCACTGTTTGCCTGGGACATCATTTGGATACCCTTGCTCACTGTAGTAGTCCTTTTCCTCCTGGCAGGAGGCATACCGGGAAAACTGTTCTCACGTATTCCCGTCACGCAGGTATTCCGGCACTATACGGATGGAAAAAGAGGATGGAAACGTTCATTACTATTTGTCCAGTTCACGGGTACCTCCTTTGTACTCGGACTATTGCTGGTTACCCTGTTACAATATTCTTACCTGATGAATGGAGATATGGGAATCAAGATTCCGGGACTGGTAGAAGCCGAAACCTGGATGTCCGGCGAAACAGTAGAACATGTAAAAGACGAGTTGCTCCGCCAACCGATGGTGGACGGGGTATCGGCATCCACACACAGCGTACTGGGAGAATATTGGACACGTGGATTGATTGGTAACGACGGCAAACGCATTGCCACCCTTAATTTCAATATGTGCGACTATGATTATCCGAATGTGATGGGAATCAGAATAACAGAAGGCACTACCATCAAGAAAAAAGGCGATCTATTGGTAAATAAAGAACTCGTTCGTTTGATGGAATGGACCGATGGTGCCGTAGGAAAATCAGTGAGTGGGGTAGAAGGTACCATCGTAGGAGTGTTTGATGATATTCGTAATAGAAGTTTCTATTCCAGTCAGTCTCCTATCGTATTGATTGCCGATAAAGAATCGGCCAATCACACCATCAATGTCCGTCTAAAAGAACCCTATGACGAGAACCTGAAACGCTTGAACGAATGTGTGGCAAAAACATTCCCGAATGTAGCCCTGAACTTCAATTCAGTAGACAGCATGATTCGCGAAGGCTATAAGAGCGTATACCGTTTCCGTAACGCAGTCTGGATTTCGTCCTGCTTCATCCTGCTTATTGTCATCACGGGATTGATTGGCTATGTGAATGGAGAAACTCAACGCCGCAGCAAGGAAATAGCCATACGCAAAGTGAATGGAGCAGAAGCCTCCGGCATCCTGAAACTATTGATATACGACATTCTGAATATCTCCGTAATCTCTGTGCTGATAGGTACTGCCGCTTCCTATTTTACAGGCCAAATATGGTTGGAACAGTTTAGCGAACGAATTGATATGGATTTGTTACTTTTTATAGGAATAGCCCTGCTGGTACTATTGGTTATTGTGGCTTGCGTGGTAGTGAAAGCCTGGCACGTTGCCAATGAAAACCCCGTAAAGAGCATCAAAGCAGAATAAAGAATAAAAACCAACAGGCGGAGTAAAGCAGTTAATGCTTTATTCCGCTACCGTTTCCGGATGTTGTTTAGACACTTTCTTAATGTAAATCATCAGACTGACAACCGCCGTAATAAACGCCAATGCATCCGATACCGGCATACTAATCCAGATACCTTCCAATCCCCACCAGTTGGGAAAGAGCAGCAAGCAAGGCAAAAGATAAAGCAACTGTCGCGTCAGCGAAAGGAAAATACTTATTTTAGCCTTCCCGATACTTTGGAAGAAGTTACCAATCACAATCTGCGCCCCTACAAACGGGAACATCAATACAGCCAGCCGGATACCGTCTACGGCCAAATCAATCAATTCATCGCTATCCGTGAAAAGAGCCGATACGGCATGAGGGAAGAACTCGCAGATAATAAACCCGCTACTGGTAATCACAACCCCGGAGATAATCCCCAGTCGCAATGTCTGTTTCACACGATCTATCTTCTGCGCTCCGAAGTTATACCCCACAATAGGCTGCATACCCATCGTCAGACCTAACACAATCATCACATAAAGCGTCAGCAAACGGTTAATAATCCCATAAGCACCAATCGCCATATCGCCCCCGTAATTTTGCAGACTGTTATTGATGATAATCACAATGGCACACGCACACACATTCATCAGGAAAGGAGACATACCGATGGCGAAGATACTCTCCACAATCCTCCGTTTCATCTTCCAGATATTCCCCTCAAAATGCACCGTACTGTCTTTCTTGACAAAATGGCTCACCACCCACACCATACCGATCAACTGTGAAATCACCGTTGCCGTAGCAGCTCCCCTCATTCCCCATTCAAAGTGGAAAATAAAGATAGGAGCGAGGATAATGTTCGCCACCACCGTCACCATCGAAGTCAACATCGCCTTTTTCGGGTATCCGGTAGCACGCATCACGTTGTTCAACCCAATCATCGTATAAGTGATAGGAGTACCCAATAAGATCACCTGCATAAAGCTCCGCGCATAAGGAAGCGTCTCGCTACTGGCCCCGAAGAAAACCAATATATCATCCAGGAAGATGAAAGACAAAATACCAAAGAAAAACGAATTAGTGATACAGAGCATCAACGTGTGTGACAAGATTTCCGTAGCCCCCTTCATGTCCTTTTGCCCCAGACGGATAGACGCCAGCGTAGAACCGCCCGCCGATACCAATGTACAGAAAGCCACCACCAGATTCATCAGCGGAAAGCTGATGGCTAGTCCGGCAATCGCCATTGGGCCTACACCATGTCCGATGAAGATACTATCAATAATATTATAGATAGAAGTAATCGTCATTCCGATAATTGCAGGAATGGAATATTGTAACAGCAATTTGCCGATACTTTCTTTGCCTAAGATATGTGGGTCGTTCTTGCTCATGCGCTAGTAGATTTTGTTGGATAAAAACGTATGTTACGTTTTTTTTAGCTTTGCAAAGGTACGAATTATTTGCCTGATTCGATGATTATTCGGAACTTTGCAACGACGGATACACAAGGTTTAACGTTTAGGTAAAAAGAAAGTTTATATATGAATACAACGAAAACGATTGCGGCACTCTTCGATTTTGATGGTGTCATTATGGATACAGAAACGCAGTACACAGTCTTCTGGGACGAGCAGGGACGGAAATATCTGAATGAAGAAGATTTCGGCCGCCGTATTAAGGGACAGACATTATTGCAAATCTATGAAAAGTATTTCTCGGACCAACCCGAAGCCCAGCTTGAAATAAGCGCCGAACTCTACGTTTACGAGCAAAAGATGTCCTACGAATACATCCCCGGAGTAGAAGCCTTTATAGCCGATCTTCGCCGTAACGGTGCAAAGATAGCCGTAGTCACCAGCTCCAACGAAGAGAAGATGGCTAACGTCTACAATGCCCACCCCGAATTTAAAGGAATGGTAGACCGCATCCTGACCGGAGAGATGTTTGCCCGTTCCAAACCGGCTCCCGACTGCTTCCTGCTCGGGATGGAAATCTTTGAAGCCATCCCCGAAAACACCTACGTCTTTGAAGATTCTTTCCACGGCCTGCAAGCCGGAATGACTTCCGGGGCAACAGTGATCGGACTTGCCACCACCAATACACGTGAAGCCATCACTGGCAAAGCACATTATATAATAGACGACTTCACCGGCATGACCTACGACAAGCTCCTGACCCTGCATCGTTAAGAGAAAGAATAAATCCGAAACGCATTATTGCACTTGATAAATCGCTTCCTTATATTGTTAAGGAGCTTTTACTATACCTCACAGAATCCTTCCAACCGCCTCCCCAGCTATCCAAGCGAGGTGTTTGAAAGGATTTTTTGCATTTCCTTCTCTGTTATGAATTAAATGTTATAACTTTGCCGCGATTTTTGAAGGCGCTTGACGTCGTTTTAATTTTTAATCATTAATTTTTAATTTAAAAAGACATGGCTGGTTATATATCAGATGACTCAAGAAAGGTGACTACTCATCGCCTGGTTGAAATGAAACAGAGAGGTGAAAAAATATCTATGCTGACTGCTTATGATTACACAATGGCACAGATTGTAGACGGTGCGGGAATGGACGTAATCCTGGTAGGCGACTCCGCTTCCAATGTAATGGCAGGTAATGTGACAACACTTCCTATCACACTCGACCAAATGATCTATCATGCCAAATCCGTGGTACGCGGCGTGAAACGTGCGATGGTAGTGGTTGATATGCCTTTCGGATCCTATCAGGGCAACGAGATGGAAGGACTTGCTTCAGCCATCCGTATCATGAAAGAAAGCCACGCTGACGCTTTGAAGCTCGAAGGTGGTGAAGAAATCATAGACACGGTGAGACGCATCGTATGCGCTGGCATTCCGGTAATGGGACATCTGGGACTCATGCCTCAATCCATCAATAAATACGGCACCTATACCGTGCGTGCCAAAGACGACGCCGAAGCCGAAAAACTGATTCGCGACGCCCATCTATTAGAAGAAGCAGGCTGTTTTGCCATTGTACTCGAAAAGATTCCCGCAACCCTTGCCGAACGCGTAGCATCCGAACTGACCATACCTATTATCGGTATCGGTGCCGGTGGACACGTAGACGGTCAGGTATTGGTGATTCAGGATATGCTTGGCATGAACAACGGATTCCGTCCGCGTTTCTTGCGTCGTTATGCTGACTTGTACACGGTGATGACCGATGCCATCAGCCGTTACGTTTCTGACGTGAAGAATTGCTACTTCCCCAACGAGAAGGAACAATATTAAATATAGTATATGGCAGTTAAATTGTGGACAGTTCATTTTATGCGGATATGTGTAGCTAATTTGCTGTTGTTTATATCCTTGTATGTGTTATTTCCGGTGCTTTCCGTAGAGATGGCCGACCGTCTCGGAGTGCCGGCTGCACAGACAGGAGTAATCTTTCTCTTTTTCACCTTGGGGATGTTCCTCATCGGTCCTTTCCATGCCTATCTGGTAGATGCATACAAGCGTAAGTACGTCTGTATGTTTGCTGCTGTCCTGATGGTAGTGGCGACCATCGGATACGCCTTTGTCACCAACCTCACAGAACTGATTCTGTTGGGCACCGTGCAAGGGCTTGCCTTTGGCATAGGAACAACAGCCGGCATCACATTGGCCATTGACATCACCAACTCCACACTGCGCAGTGCGGGAAACGTCAGTTTCTCCTGGATGGCACGTATGGGAATGATCGCAGGCATTATCCTCGGAGTATGGCTTTATCAAAGCCAATCCTTCCAAACCCTGCTCACTGTATCTGTCATAACCGGAGCTGTCGGAATCCTCATGTTATCAGGAGTCTACGTACCTTTCCGTGCGCCGATTGTCACCAAACTCTATTCCTTCGACCGCTTCCTATTGCTTCGTGGATGGGTTCCTGCCATCAATCTGATCCTGATAACCTTCATTCCGGGACTGCTGGTTCCCATGGTACACCCTTTCCTAAACGATTTCGTACTCGGAAACACAGGAATCCCCGTACCGTTCTTTGTAAGAACAGCCCTCGGATACATCGTTTCCCTGTTCTTTGCACGTCTGTTTTTCCTGAAAGAGAAAACACTGCGGCTGGTCATTATAGGACTCGGATTGGAAATCGTAGCCATCTCCCTACTGAATACAGACATCTCCATAGGCATTTCCTCCGTACTCTTAGGACTGGGCTTAGGCTTTATCCTGCCGGAATTTCTGGTGATGTTCGTAAAGCTATCCCACCATTGCCAACGCGGAACAGCCAACACCACCCATCTGCTGGCAACCGAAATCGGCATTTCCCTGGGAATCGCTACCGCCTGCTACATGGAATTGGATACAGATAAGATGCTACATACCGGACAGATAGTAGCATTCATTGCTTTACTTTTCTTTGTATTGATTACCTATCCTTATTATATAAAGAAGAAAGTAAGATAGGAGAGTAGCCGGAATTAATTCCGGCTAACTTGTTTTACTCCCTTTATAGTACGTAATTTCTTGATAAGAGCCTCCAAACGTCCCGTATCACCCACCATGACCGTCAGTGTTCCGGAGAACAAACCGTCGTTCGAGTCAATACCGATGGAGCGCAGCGTGATACCATTCTCTTTGGATATAATAGAAGTGATATTAGTCACGATACCAATATCATCATGCCCTACAACCCGCAGCGTGATAGGATATTGCGTACCTACCGATTTCCCCGCCCAACGAGCCTTCACAATACGATAACCGAAACGTTCGCGCATCTGATTGGCATTCGGACAGTCCGCCCGGTGTATCTTGATACCACCGCTTACCGTAACGAAACCAAACACATCATCCCCGTAAATCGGATTACAACATTTAGCCAACTTGAATTCCAACCCTTTCAGATTCTGATCGATTACCAGAACATCTTCCTTAGACGTCGTTTCCTCTTGTTGCGCAGCCTGCAAGTTATACCCTTCGGCACTGCGATACACAATTTCATCGTGCGTATCACTGTCCCGCTTCTGTTGCTCCACATACTTATCCAGAATCTCGTTAACGTCCAGTCCACCGTCGGCAATCTGCTGATAAAACTCCGTCACATTCTTGAAGCCCAAACGCTTGATGAGGCGCATCATGGTCGCTTCATCATATTCCAACTTACGATTCTTAAATTTCCGTTCCAGCGTCTCCTTGGCAAAAGCGTGCTGGCGTGCCACCATCTCTTTGAGAGCCTGCCTTATCTTGGTGCGCGCTTTGGAAGTCGTCACGATGTTCAGCCAGTCCTGCTTCGGCGTCTGGGTGTTTGAAGTCATGATCTCCACTTGGTCGCCGCTGTTCAGTTTCTGTTTGAGCTGCACATTCTTGCCGTTCACTTTCGCGCCGATACACTTGCATCCCAACTTACTATGGATATGGAAAGCAAAATCCAATACCGTAGCCCCTTTGGCGAGCTTGAACAAATCCCCCTTGGGCGTGAAGACAAACACTTCATCCTCGTAGAGATCCATCTTAAACTGATCCATCACTTTCAGTGAATCGTTGTCTGCATTCTCCAACGCCTCCCGCACAGAAGTCAACCACTCGTCCAGACCCGTTTCACCCTTGATACCTTTATATCTCCAATGAGCAGCCAATCCGCGTTCCGCGATCTCGTCCATGCGGCGGGTACGTATCTGCACTTCCACCCATTTCCCTTCCGGGCCCATCACAGTGATGTGCAACGACTCGTAACCATTACTTTTAGGGATAGAGAGCCAGTCGCGCAGACGTTTCGGGTTCGGCTGGTACATATCCGTAACAATCGAATAAACCTGCCAACATTCCTGCTTCTCCTTAGCCGGGTCCGGTTCCGAATCGAGGATGATACGGATGGCGAACAAGTCATAAATCCCCTCAAAAGGAGTCTTTTGCTTCTGAATCTTGTTCCATATCGAATGAATCGACTTCGTGCGTCCCTTGATGTCGAACTTCAATCCCGCTTCCGACACCTTCCTCTGGATCGGTTCGATAAAAGCAGCGATATACTTGTCGCGGGACGCCTTCGTCTCGTTCAGCTTATCCTTGATAAAATAATACGTTTCCTTCTGCGTATATTTGAGAGACAAATCCTCCAGTTCCGATTTCAGCTTATACAATCCCAGCTTATGCGCCAGCGGAGCATACAGGTAAGCAGCCTCGTTTGCTACCTTGAGCCGGTCCTCCTCGTTGCCCGTATCTTTGATTTTGCGCATCACGTTCACACGATCCGCAATCATAATCAGGATTACACGCATATCCTCCGCAAAAGAAAGCAGCAGATTACGGAAGTTTTCCGACTCGATAGCCGGACTCTTCGCATACAGCTCGTTCGTTTTCACCAATCCCTTGATGATACTTGCTACGTCATCCCCATATTCGGCGTTCACCTCGTCGATAGACAATACATGCCCCTTCACGATTTCGTGCAACATGATACCGATCAGGCACGAACCTTTCATACCGATTTCCTCGGCAACGATCACTGCCGTTTGTAAATCTCTGATGACGGGATTCATCCCGAAGTTATTGCGTTGCAGACCGTTACACTGGGCCGCTTTGATAAGATCTCTCTTTAACTTTAGGCAATCCTTCCAGGAAATGCTATCTCCTGCAGATTGCAACAAATGCCGGTAGAGTGAAAAAAGCTCCTTTTTTTCCTCCGATGTAAAAAAGTCGTCCATATTCAATCTTGTTAATTCGATGTAAAATTAGTTTTTTTCCCGGTTATTCGGCAAGAAGTAAATAACATTTTGTATTTTTGGGCATCAATTAATAAAATTAGATATTATGATAACGACACAGGACAAAGAGTTGCTTGCCAAGAAAGGCATCACGGAAGAGCAAATTGTAGAACAATTAGCATGCTTCCAGACGGGTTTCCCCTTTTTGAAGCTGGATGCGGCAGCCTCCATCGAAAAGGGAATATTAGCTCCCGATGCAGAAGAACAGAAGGCTTATCTGGCCGCCTGGGATGCATATACCAACACAGATAAGACTGTTGTGAAGTTCGTGCCCGCCTCCGGTGCAGCGAGTCGTATGTTCAAGAACCTGTTCGAGTTCCTGTCTGCCGACTATGACCGGCCGACTACCAAGTTCGAACAGACATTCTTCGACGGAATCAAGAATTTTGCTTTCTATGATGACCTGAATGTAGCCTGCCAGCGTATCGACGGAAAAGATATTCCTGGACTGATCGAAGACGGCAACTATAAAGCAGTGGTATCCGCCCTGCTCGAAACAGCCGGACTGAATTACGGCGCACTACCGAAAGGTCTGCTCAAATTCCATAAGTATCCCGAAGGTTCACGCACGCCGATGGAAGAACATCTCGCCGAAGGAGCCTTGTATGCTGCCGGAAAGAGCGGTAAAGTAAACGTGCACTTCACGGTATCTACCGAACACCGTGAACTCTTCAAGAAGCTGGTAGCCGAAAAGGTAGACGAATTTTCCAAACGCTATGGAGTAGACTATTACATCACCTTCTCCGAACAAAAGCCGAGTACCGATACGATTGCCGCCGACATGGACAACCAACCTTTCCGTGACAACGGCAAACTGCTGTTCCGTCCCGGTGGCCACGGTGCACTGATCGAGAACCTGAACGACCTCGATGCAGACATTATCTTCATCAAGAACATCGACAACGTAGTGCCCGACAGATTGAAAGCCGACACCGTTACTTATAAGAAACTGATTGCCGGAGTGCTCGTGACTTTGCAAAAACAAGTATTCGAATACCTTACCCTGCTCGACAGCGGTAAATACACCCACGACCAGATGATGGAAATGCTTCAATTCCTGCAAAAGAAACTCTTCTGCAAGAATCCGGAGACGAAAGACCTCGAAGATTCCGTACTCGCCATCTACCTGAAAAACAAGTTCAACCGCCCGATGCGCGTCTGCGGAATGGTGAAGAACGTAGGCGAACCCGGTGGCGGCCCGTTCCTTGCTTACAACAGCGACGGAACCATCTCCCTGCAAATCCTCGAAAGCTCACAGATCGACATGGACGATCCGGAGAAGAAAGAAATGTTCGAGAAAGGCACACACTTTAATCCGGTAGACCTCGTATGCGCCGTGCGCGATTATAAAGGACATAAGTTCGACCTGGTGAAGTATGTAGATAAAGCAACAGGCTTCATCTCCTACAAATCGAAGAACGGCAAAGACCTGAAAGCTCTCGAACTTCCCGGCTTGTGGAACGGAGCGATGAGCGACTGGAATACCGTCTTTGTAGAAGTGCCACTTTCCACTTTTAACCCGGTAAAAACAGTGAACGACTTGTTGCGTGAGCAACATCAGTAAAGAGTCTGAATTTAGAAACGCAGATTACCGCAAAGGAAATAGGCTAAATCTGCGATAATTTGCGTTAATCTGCGTTTCTCAAATAAAAAAGAGTGTTTAGAATGAATCAGATAGAGAAGATCATCGATATTGCTACTTGGAACATTACGAACATTTCAGTGCTTTTGACGATCCGTTTTTCGGAGTGACCGTTCAGGTAGACTGTACGCGCGCGTATCAGGAAGCCAAAACCAAAGGCATATCCTTTTCCCTGTTAGTCCTCCATCGGATAACAACTGCCGCTGCTGCGGTAGAAGAATTCCGTTATCGCATCGAAGGCGATAAGGTGGTGTGCTATGACAGCCTTCTGCCCGAAGCCACCGTAGGCCGTGACGACCATACCTTTTCTTTTGCCGCCTTTGAATATGATCCGGACGAACTTGTCTTTATCCGCCGGGCAAAAGCCGAAATGGAACGTTTGCAAGCCACTACGGGACTCAACAAAGGAGGCACTTTCCATCCCAATGCCATTCATTATTCGGCAGTGCCGTGGCTCTCATTCACCGACATGAAGCACCCCACCAATATGCGTTCGGGCGACAGCGTTCCCAAAATCTCCACCGGAAAGTACTTCCGTGACGGAGAAAGACTGATGATGCCCGTTTCCGTAACCTGCCATCATGGGTTGATGGACGGCTATCATGTGGCACAGTTTATTGAGAAGCTCCATTTGTAACTTCCGTTCTGAAAAGACAAACCAGACTATTATATGAGAGTACAGATACCCAGATGGGAAATCGCCGTAATCTGTTCCGCTTTGCTTTTCCCCGGCACTTCGCTTAGTGCGCAGGAGGTAGGGCAGGAAGAGAAAGAGGTGAAGGAAATGCGGCAAGACGTAGAACAGCTCCAGCAGGACGTCCGCCAACTTCGTGAAGAAGTGCGGAGATTGCAGGAAGAAATTCATGGCTTCCGGCACAACGGCTTCCCGCAATGCGGAGCCGACACCGTAGCTCCCTACGTTCCCCACCATTTCATTCATCGGTTGGGGATAGAGGCGCGGCCGCAATACGTGTTCCCCACCAATCCTTTCCTGCAAGGCGAGAACGAACGGTGGAAACCCATCCAGAGTTCATTTGCCGCTCATCTGAAATACTCTTTCAAGTTTCGTCCCAACACCTGTGCCGACCGCATCTATGGCGGAACTTATCAAGGTTTCGGCTTGGCTTTCACCACCTTTGGCGACAAAAAGCAACTGGGTGATCCGATGACGTTCTATGTCTTTCAAGGTGCACGCATTGCCCGTTTTAATCCCCGCCTTTCGCTCAATTACGAGTGGAATTTCGGTATTTCTGCCGGATGGAAACCTTATGACAACGATTACAACTCCTACAACGGAGCCGTAGGCTCACGGGTGAATGCCTACCTCAATGCGGGTATCTACCTTAACTGGTCGCTTTCTCGTTATTTCGACTTTATCATCGGCGGAGACTTCACGCATTTCTCCAACGGCAACACCAAGTTTCCCAATGCAGGTGTCAACACCACCGGAGCGAAAATCGGACTGGTGTACAACTTCAACCGGGAAGAAGCCGACCTCACTAAATCATTGGTTCATCCCTACGTTCCCCGTTTTCCGCGACACGTCAGTTATGACCTTGTGTTGTTCGGCTCGTGGCGTCGCAAAGGCGTCTATGTAGGCGAGAAGCAGATTGCATCACCGGGCAGCTATCCCGTAGCGGGATTCAACTTTGCTCCGATGTACAATCTCAACTATAAGCTGCGTTTCGGAGTTTCGCTGGACGGTGTTTATGACGGTAGTGCTAATGTGTACACCGAAGATGCGCTGGTGGAGTACGATGCAGGCAGTGGTTCCTCCCGTCGTAAATTTCTCGTGCCGGGCATTCAGAATCAGCTTGCGCTCGGACTTTCCGGACGGGCAGAATACGTGATGCCGTTTTTTACCATCGGTGTCGGCTTGGGAACGAATGTGCTGGGGCGTGGCGATTTGCGCGGACTGTATCAGGTCTTTGCGTTGAAGATCAACGTCACCCGGAGTTCATTCCTTCACATCGGCTACAATCTTCAGGATTTCCAGACCCCTAATTATCTGATGCTCGGTCTTGGTTTCCGTTTTAATAATAAATATCCTAAAGTACGTCATTAACCCCCAATACGCCATTACCCCCAAATGGAAAATATCATTCGTAAAATCAGGCAAATCTATCCGGTTTCCGACGAAGCACTTCAAGCGCTTCAGGCGAATATGGAATTAAGGTATTATCCCAAAGATACCCGTATCGTTCAGGCAGGCGTCACAGACCGCCTGGTATATTTCATTGAAGAGGGCATCGCCCGTTCCGTATTCCACCACAACGGAGAGGACACCACTACGTGGTTCAGTCAGGAGGGCGACGTCACGTTCGGCATGGATTCGCTCTACTATCAGCAACCATCGGTAGAAAGCGTTGAAACGCTTTCCGATTGCAAAATCTACGTCATCCACATCGACAAGCTGAATGCCCTCTACGAAACATATATCGACATAGCCAACTGGGGAAGAATCCTGCATCAGAATGTGAATAAGGAGCTTAGCCACATGTTTGTGGAGCGCCTCCAACTTTCGCCTAAAGGACGCTACGAACAGTTCAACCGTCGCTATCCCGGATTGATAAACCGAGTGAAGCTGAAATATGTGGCTGCTTTTCTGGGCATTTCCATCTATACCCTTAGTCGGGTACGTGCTAAAAAATAGCGATTAGCAGGGCTTTTTTGCTTTAGAGCAAAGAAACTTCGTAGCGCAAACCGTATCTTTGCCTTCTGAAAATACTAACTTACTAATAGAAAAACAAATGTCGAACATTTCTGCTTCAGCTTTTTCAGACACCAAGGCGCATTATGATCTTCTTGACGGACTTCGCGGTGTGGCGGCTCTTATGGTGATATGGTATCACGTATTCGAGGGCTTCGCTTTTGCCAGTAATAGCGCTATTGAAACTCTGAATCACGGATATTTAGCCGTGGATTTCTTTTTTATCCTTTCGGGTTTTGTGATCGGTTATGCTTACGACGACCGTTGGGGTAAAAGTCTCACCATGAAAGATTTCTTTAAACGCCGATTGATACGTCTTCATCCGATGGTCATTATGGGTGCCGTTCTCGGTGCTATCACGTTCTGTATTCAGGGGAGTGTGCAATGGGACGGGACGCACATAGCTATCTCCATGATAATGTTGTCTCTGCTTTGTACGATCTTCTTCATTCCTGCCATGCCGGGTGTTGGGTACGAAGTTCGTGGCAACGGTGAGATGTTTCCGTTGAATGGTCCTTGCTGGTCATTGTTTTTTGAGTATATCGGCAATATCCTGTATGCGTTGTTCATTCGCCGCTTGTCCAACAAGGCACTGACGGTGTTTGTGGTGTTGCTGGGCGTAGCGTTGGCGGCGTTTGCTGTTTTTAATGTCTCCACTTATGGAAACATAGGAGTGGGCTGGACGCTGGATGGGGTTAACTTTTTGGGCGGTTCCTTGCGTATGCTTTTCCCTTTTTCGTTGGGTATGCTTATGTCGCGCAATTTCAAGCCTATGAAGGTGAAAGGTGCATTTTGGATATGTACTATTGCGCTGATTGCCCTGTTCTCTGTTCCTTATCTGGAAGGGTTGGAGCCGCTTTGCATGAATGGTGTTTATGAAGCGTTTTGCGTGATTGTGGCTTTCCCTATCATTCTGTGGATAGGAGCGTCGAGTACCACCACGGACAAGCAATCGACAAAGATATGTAAGTTTTTGGGAGATATATCTTATCCGGTTTATGTGATACATTATCCGTTGATGTATCTGTTCTATGCATGGCTGATTGAGAATCAACTCTACACGTTAGGTGAAACCTGGCACGTAGCTTTGTGTGTCTTTATTTTGAGTATTATTCTTGCTTATCTGTGTTTGAAGCTGTATGATGAACCAATACGTAAATATTTGGCTAAACGTTTCTTGAGCAAGAAATGACGTTTTCATTTCATGAAGTTAAAAAGAAAAACTCCAGCTATGGTGACGGATAAAGTTACATTAGCTGGAGTTTTTCTTATATAAAATAAGACTTTCTTTATCTGCAAATGAGCTTTCTTCTATGTTTTCATCTTAGAAATGATTAGATGTGATTAACAGAGCTGCTTGCTCATCTTATAATTGGTGAGACACATTTGATTAGCTTTCCGCTTTTGCTCTTCATCGACCTGAAAACCTTGTTTTTCAAAAAATGGTTTTGCCGTGATGCTAACTTCCGATGTTAATCTTTTCGGTTCACAGTCAGAACTGTATGCTGATATAGCTCTTGCAGTGCTGGAATATCAGACAGGTTTACTTGGCGGATTTTATTCATCTTATCTCTGAATTTCTTGTATTAATGAACTTCTACTTTCTCTGCAATTCTCTTAGCCTTGTCGCGCAACGCATCCAAATCAGAATCAAGCGGAGCATAACAAAGTACCACACCCATACGGCGGTTGACACGTGTAAACGGTTTGCCGAAAATGCGGAGATAAGTATCTTCTTCTTTGGTCACTTCTTCTAGTCCGCGATATTGAGGACGTTCCTGGCTGGCAATCGGGGAAAGGATCACAGCGCTTGCGCCTATCCGTTCTTGTTTGATGCCGGGAATGGGCAGACCGAGTACGGCACGCAGATGCAATTCAAATTCATTCAGGTTTTGTGTGCCCGCCAGTGTCACCATACCTGTGTCATGCGGACGAGGAGAGAGTTCGGAGAAATAGACTCCATTATCATGGCTTAGGAAGAACTCAACTCCCCAAAGTCCTGCACCTGTGAGGGCACGGGTTACTTTCTCCGCCATCTCTTCCGCTTCTTTCAAATGGGCGGGATCAATGTGTGCAGGCTGGAAACTTTCACGATAGTCGCCACCTTTCTGCACGTGTCCGATGGGAGGGCAGAAGAGGGTAGGACCGTTCTTTTGAGTAACGGTGAGCAGGGTGATTTCGCTGTCGAACTTGATAAATTCTTCAATGATAAGTTCGCGAATATCGCCACGGCTGCCGCTGCATCCGTATTCCCAAGCGTGTTCGAGTTCGTCGGCACTCTTCACGAGCGATTGTCCTTTGCCGGAAGAAGACATCAACGGCTTAACGACACAAGGGAAACCTATTTTATCGGCAGCTTCTTTCAGTTCTTCCAAGGTTTTGGCATAGAAATATTTGGCCGTTTTTAATCCGAGTTCTTTAGCGGCAAGGTCGCGGATGGCTTTGCGGTTCATGGTGAAGTTCACGGCACGAGCGCTGGGAACTACCTGGATACCTTTTTTCTCGAAGTCGTATAAGCGTTCTGTACGGATGGCTTCAATCTCCGGAACGATGATGTCCGGGCGGTGTTTCTTCACCACGCGTTCCAGCTCTTCACCGTTCAGCATGTCGAATACTTCAAATTCATCGGCCACTTGCATAGCCGGTGCTCCTGCATAGGAGTCGCAAGCAATGATGTGCTGGCCTTTACGTTGAGCTGAAATTACAAATTCTTTTCCTAGTTCGCCGGAACCGAGTAACAGTATTTTCTTCATCATTTTGAGTGTTTTATATTAGTGGTGCAAAATTACAGCAAAAAAATGAGATAATAATTGTATGTGGCGTTATTATATTGCTCTTTTATGCAAATTGGGAACTTTATAAAGATGGATGTGAATCTTAATGCAAAAATGCGGAATATATAAGGAATAGAATAGATAGGAGAAAAACAGGAAATATGGCTTTAAACTTTCTTAAGGAAAACATGAAAATACGGACTTTTCTGTGTTCGAGCACAAAACTAGTTGTTTTTGCCACTATTTCTTGTTTTTGCTAATCCATTGATTTTTAACAAAGAGATAGGAAACTCGATGGGTTAATTTAGTTTATTGATAGATTATTGCCCCCAAACTTGTTTTGCTATTGATTTGTAGCAGAAATTTGCCTGAATTGGTCAATCTGTAGTCATTGTAGGTCTAATAAGTGTTATCGAACGACAAATTATGAAAAAGGAAGCACAACGACACGGAATTGTTTCTACATTTGCGCAGTTGTTTCTTTAACTATTTCTAAGGACAGAAGTTTATGGGATATAGAAAATAGTTGAACAAAAACTGAACTCAACTGTTTATTATAATATTGAAATAGGTAAAACGCGAAAAATGTGCATTCCTTTCATATTATAAAGTCAAAAGGAGAGAAAAGAATAATATAAATAAATTAGAGATTGCTTATGTCACAGATTATCGGACATATCTCGCAGGTGATCGGCCCTGTGGTCGATGTGTACTTTGAGGGTACGGATGCAGAATTGGTGCTGCCAAGCATCCACGACGCACTGGAGATAAAGAGGCCAAACGGCAAAATACTGGTTGTAGAAGTTCAGCAACATATCGGCGAAAATACGGTGCGTACCGTAGCGATGGACAGTACCGACGGACTTCAGAGAGGCATGAAAGTGTATCCCACCGGAGGCCCGATCACGATGCCGATTGGCGAACAGATTAAAGGACGACTGATGAACGTAGTCGGTGATTCGATCGACGGTATGAAAGGACTCGACCGCAAAGGTGCATATTCTATTCACCGAGAACCCCCTAAGTTTGAGGATTTGACTACTGTGCAAGAGGTGCTCTTCACAGGTATCAAAGTGATCGACCTGCTCGAACCGTATGCCAAAGGTGGTAAAATCGGTTTGTTCGGCGGTGCCGGTGTAGGAAAGACTGTATTGATTCAGGAACTTATCAATAATATCGCCAAGAAACATAATGGATTCTCTGTATTTGCCGGAGTAGGTGAACGTACCCGTGAAGGTAACGACTTGCTGCGCGAAATGATTGAATCCGGTGTAATCCGTTACGGCGAAGCATTCAAAGAAGGAATGGAGAAAGGTCACTGGGATCTTTCGAAAGTGGATTATAACGAACTGGAGAAATCGCAAGTGTCTCTGATTTTCGGTCAGATGAACGAGCCTCCGGGCGCACGTGCCTCTGTGGCATTGTCCGGACTGACGGTGGCGGAATCTTTCCGCGACGCAGGAAAAGAAGGTGAGAAACGCGATATTCTGTTCTTTATTGATAATATCTTCCGTTTCACGCAAGCAGGTTCGGAAGTGTCCGCCCTTTTGGGACGTATGCCCTCCGCTGTTGGTTACCAGCCCACGTTGGCTACGGAAATGGGTGCGATGCAGGAACGTATCACGTCTACCCGCAAAGGTTCTATCACCTCCGTACAGGCGGTGTATGTGCCTGCCGATGACTTGACCGACCCGGCTCCTGCAACAACTTTCAGCCACTTGGACGCAACTACCGTGCTCGACCGTAAGATTACGGAGCTGGGTATTTATCCGGCGGTAGACCCGTTGGCTTCTACGTCACGTATCCTCGACCCGCACATTGTTGGCCAGGAACACTACGACGTAGCGCAGCAAGTGAAACAAATTCTGCAACGTAACAAGGAATTGCAGGACATTATTTCCATCCTCGGTATGGAAGAGCTTTCGGAAGAAGACAAGATGGTAGTGAACCGCGCCCGCCGTGTGCAGCGTTTCCTTTCGCAACCGTTTGCCGTAGCCGAACAGTTTACAGGCGTTCCGGGCGTGATGGTGGGCATCGAAGACACTATCAAGGGATTCAAGATGATTCTGGAAGGAGAAGTGGATTATCTTCCCGAACAGGCTTTCTTGAATGTCGGAACCATTGAGGAGGCAATAGAGAAAGGTAAGAAATTGCTGGAACAGGCAAAAAAATAAAAAGATAGCATGATGAAAGAACTGCATTTGAGTATAGTATCGCCCGAAAAGAGCATATTCGACGGAAATGTGAAGATTGTCACATTGCCGGGAATGATCGGTTCGTTTTCTATTCTCCCCGGGCATGCGCCCATTGTCTCGTCGTTGAAAGAGGGAACCTTGAGTTATACGACGGTGGAGGGAGAAGAGCACACGATGGATATTCAGGGCGGTTTTGTCGAAATGAGTGACGGTACGGTTTCCGCCTGTGTTTCCTGACGGAAGCTCCCCACCGGCACAAAGACTAAGCATCAAAAGATTGAAAAAACGAGATTATAACCTTACAGAAAAACACAGTAACATGGTGAATATTAGTAAAACTAAACGGAATTTTATTTGGTGGCATACCTTATTTGCAGTAATTAGCGGGGCACTCGGAGCTGTCATTCTACACTTCGCTTTGCCGGGGCATTATTTCGGAGGGTATCCGTTTATTCCGATCTATTTTTACTTCTTCGGGCTGTTTAGCATTTATGCTTTCGACGCTTGCCGTCGGCATGCTCCACAGAGAATGTTACTGTTGTATCTGGCAACGAAGATGATAAAAATGATTCTTTCGCTGATTCTGGTATTGATTTATTGTCTTGCCGTTCGCGAAGAAGCCAAAGCCTTTTTGTTGACGTTTATCTTGTTCTATTTGATATATCTGGTATTCGAAACCTGGTTCTTCTTCTCTTTTGAGTTGAATCAGAAACGGAAAAAGAAAAATAAGAAGAAAAATGAAACAGTTGCATAACATAGTAGCTCCGTTGATTCTGTTCTGCCTCATGGCGGCAGTCAGCTTGCCGGTTCTTGCACAGGAACAGGAGGGGGAAGCGGTGTCACAACAGACGCAGGACGAGATTACTCCGAAAGAGGAACAGGAGAACACGGTGGATGTGAAAGAAATTGTGTTCGGTCATATCGGCGACTCCTACGAATGGCATATTACGACGTGGGGTAACACGCACATTACTATACCATTACCTATTATTGTTTATAGTAGCACTACAGGTTGGCACACGTTCCTTTCTTCCCGTCTCGAAGAGAATGGAGGGACTTATGAAGGACTTTCCATCGCTCCCGAAGGAAGTAAGTACGAGGGCAAACTGGTAGAGTATAATGCGGCAGGCGAACAGGTCCGCCCGTGGGATATTTCCATCACGAAAGTGACATTTGCTTTGCTGTTCAACAGCGTGTTGTTGCTCATCATCGTATTGAGCGTGTCACACTGGTACAGAAAACGTCCGCAAGGAGCGAAAGCGCCGGGAGGATTTATCGGATTCATGGAGATGTTCATCATGATGGTGAACGACGATATTATCAAGAGTTGTGTAGGACCCAACTACCGGAAGTTTGCACCGTATCTGCTGACAGCATTCTTTTTCATCTTTATCAATAACATGATGGGATTGATTCCGTTCTTCCCCGGAGGTGCGAACGTGACGGGAAATATCGCTATCACTATGGTGCTTGCAGTCTGCACGTTCCTGGCAGTGAATATCTTCGGTTCGAAACATTACTGGAAGGATATTTTCTGGCCTGATGTACCTTGGTGGCTGAAAGTGCCTATACCGATGATGCCATTCATCGAGTTCTTCGGAATCTTTACGAAACCGTTTGCTTTGATGATTCGTCTTTTTGCCAATATGCTGGCGGGACACATGGCGATGCTGGTGCTTACCTGCCTGATCTTTATCTCGGCAAGCATGGGGCCTGCACTGAACGGCACGCTGACGGTGGCTTCTGTATTGTTCAACATCTTTATGAATGCGCTTGAGTTGTTGGTCGCTTTCATCCAGGCTTACGTATTTACGATGTTGTCGGCAGTGTTTATCGGTCTGGCACAGGAAGGTGCCAAAGTGAAAGCTGAAGAAAATTGAAATGAAACGCGGTGAAAACGTTGATAAAAAGAATACGGAATAAACGCGCGGAATGAATGATTAAATAATAAACAAGAGAAAATATAAACCATTTTAAAACTGAAAATTATGTTACTATCAGTATTGTTACAAGCCACTGCAGCAGCAGTAGGAGTTAGTAAATTAGGTGCAGCTATCGGTGCAGGTCTTGCAGTAATCGGAGCTGGTTTGGGTATTGGTAAGATTGGTAGTTCGGCAATGGAGGCAATCGCACGCCAGCCGGAAGCATCAGGGGACATCCGTATGAACATGATTATCGCCGCCGCCTTGATTGAAGGTGTGGCTCTGTTGGCGGTAGTAGTTTGTCTGTTGGTGTTCTTCCTCTAAAAGGGAGAACCCACCCCAGCTTTTAATTTATAGTCTTTAATTTTTAATTAAAAGATATGTCATTACTATTACCTGATAGTGGCCTGCTGTTCTGGATGTTTCTCTCATTCGGGATTGTGTTCGTGATATTGGCGAAATACGGCTTCCCCGTCATCATCAAGATGGTGGAGGGTCGTAAGACCTATATCGACCAGTCTTTGGAGGTGGCGAGAGAGGCTAATGCCCAGTTGTCTAAACTGAAAGAGGAAGGCGACGCATTGGTGGCTGCCGCCAACAAAGAACAAGGACGCATCTTGAGGGAAGCAATGGAAGAACGTGACAAGATTGTTCACGAGGCCCGTAAACAAGCCGAAATTGCCGCACAAAAAGAACTGGATGCGGTGAAACAACAAATCCAGATAGAGAAAGACGAAGCCATCCGCGACATCCGTCGCCAGGTAGCCGTGCTTTCTGTGGATATCGCCGAGAAAGTGCTCCGCAAGAGTCTTGAGGACAAGGAAGCACAGATGGGCATGATCGACCGTATGCTGGATGAAGTACTAACCCCGAATAAGAACTAAGGAAGATGGAAGTCGGAATACTCTCAATGCGTTATGCAAAAGCCATCATTGAATATGCACAGGAAAAAGGTCTGGAGGACAGGTTATATCAGGAGTTCCTGACGCTGTCGCACAGTTTTTGTGAACAGCCCGGTTTGCGCGAAGCACTTGATAATCCGGTCATCACAACGAAGGAAAAGTTGGCGTTAGTCTGCACGGCTGCCGACGGTGACGGAAAATCGACCAGAGAGTTTGTCCGTTTTATCACTTTGGTACTGCGAAACAGGCGTGAAGGCTATCTGCAATTTATCAGCCTGATGTATCTGGATCTCTACCGGAAGCTGAAGCATATCGGAGTGGGTAAGCTCATTACAGCCGTTCCCGTCAATAAGGAAACGGAAAACCGGATTCGTTCCGCAGCAGAGCATATCTTGCACGCCCAGATGGAACTCGAAACGGTGATAGATCCTTCGATCGAAGGCGGATTTATCTTCGATGTCAACGACTACCGACTGGATGCAAGCGTTGCCACGCAGTTGAAGCGAGTGAAACAACAATTTATTGATAAGAATAGGAGAATTGTATAATGTCTGAAAATATAAAAGTAAGCGAAGTATCTGATATATTGCGCAAGCAGCTCGAAGGAATCAACGCCAATGTGCAACTTGACGAAATCGGTACGGTGCTCCAGGTGAGCGACGGCGTAGTGCGTATCTATGGATTGCGAAATGCCGTAGCCAATGAATTGCTGGAGTTTGACAATGGTATCAAAGCAATCGTGATGAACCTCGAAGAGGACAACGTGGGTGCTGTGCTGTTGGGTCCGACGGACAAGATCAAAGAGGGATTCGTCGTGAAGCGTACCAAACGTATCGCCTCCATCCGTGTAGGAGAGGGCATGCTGGGACGTGTGATCGACCCGCTGGGCGAACCGCTCGACGGCAAGGGGCTGGTTGGTGGCGAACTGTATGATATGCCATTGGAACGGAAAGCTCCGGGGGTAATCTACCGTCAGCCTGTGAACCAACCGTTGCAGACGGGATTGAAGGCGGTAGACGCCATGATTCCTATCGGTCGCGGACAGCGTGAGTTGATTATCGGCGACCGCCAGACGGGAAAGACTGCCATCGCTATTGATACGATTATCAACCAGCGCAGTAACTTCCTGGCAGGTGATCCTGTATATTGTATTTATGTGGCTATCGGTCAGAAGGGTTCTACCGTTGCTTCTATCGTTAATACGCTTCGTGAGTATGGAGCACTGGACTACACGATTGTGGTGGCTGCTACGGCTGGTGATCCGGCTGCATTGCAGTATTACGCTCCTTTTGCGGGTGCTGCCATTGGCGAGTATTTCCGTGATACCGGTCGTCATGCGTTGGTGGTTTATGATGACCTTTCCAAGCAGGCGGTAGCTTATCGTGAGGTTTCTCTGATTCTTCGCCGTCCATCAGGTCGTGAGGCTTATCCGGGTGATATCTTCTATCTGCACTCCCGTCTGTTGGAACGTGCTGCCAAGATTATCAGTCAGGAGGAAGTGGCTCGCGAAATGAACGATCTTCCGGAAAGTCTGAAGGGAATTGTCAAAGGCGGTGGTTCGCTCACGGCATTGCCTATCATCGAAACGCAGGCTGGTGACGTATCGGCTTATATCCCGACGAACGTGATTTCTATCACCGACGGACAGATATTCCTTGAAACTGACTTGTTCAACCAGGGTACGCGTCCGGCTATCAACGTCGGTATCTCTGTATCCCGTGTAGGTGGTAACGCGCAGATTAAGGCTATGAAGAAAGTGGCGGGAACATTGAAGATCGACCAGGCACAGTATCGTGAACTGGAAGCGTTCTCCAAGTTCAGTAGCGACATGGACCCGATTACCGCATTGACGATTGACAAGGGACGTAAGAACGGCCAGCTGTTGATTCAGCCTCAATACAGCCCGATGCCCGTAGAACAGCAGATTGCCATTCTCTACTGTGGTACACACGGACTGCTCCACGATGTTCCTCTGGATAAGGTGCAGGACTTTGAACGTAGCTTCATCGAATCGCTGCAACTGAATCATCAGGAGGATGTATTGGATGTATTGAAAACGGGTGTGATTGATGATAATGTGATTAAGGCTATCGAAGAGACTGCCGCCATGGTCACTAAACAATTTATCTAATCGGTCATTGATTTATCTGATTGGCCTTTAAAATAAATCTGAATGGTTTTTGATTTATCTAATTGGCTTTTTTATAAATCAGATCGCCCTTTAATTTTTAATTATTAATTTTTAATTATCACTATGGCTTCACTGAAAGAAGTAAAAACCAGAATAAATTCGGTCAAGAGTACCCGAAAAATCACTTCAGCAATGAAGATGGTGGCTTCTGCCAAATTACACAAGGCACAAGGGGCCATTGAGAATATGCTGCCTTATCAAAAGAAGTTGAACAAGATTCTGACTAACTTCCTAAGCGCGGACCTGCCTATCGAATCTCCTTATGTGCAGGAGCGTGAAGTGAAGCGTGTAGCAATCGTTGTTTTTTCTTCGAACACTTCTCTTTGTGGTGCTTTCAACGCCAATGTCATCAAAATGATGATGCAGACTATCGGGGAATTCCGTACTTTAGGACAGGATAATATCTTGATATTCCCGGTAGGCAAGAAGGTGGATGAAGCGGCCAAACGGATGGGTTTCAAACCGCAGGAGGTTTCTCCAACGCTCTCCGACAAACCAACGTATCAGGAGGCTGCCGAACTGGCTCACCGACTGATGGATCTGTATGTAGCAGGCGAAGTGGACCGGGTGGAAATAATCTATCATCACTTCAAATCAATGGGGGTACAGATTCTTCTTCGTGAGACGTATCTCCCCATTAATCTGACGAACGTCGTAAGTGAAGAGGACAGAGAGAATGAAGAGGAGGTACAGGAGAACGAGATTGCCAATGATTATATCATCGAACCGAACGCAGAGGAATTAATCGCGAGCTTAATCCCCACTGTATTGAGCCAGAAGATTTTTACTGCCGCTGTTGACTCCAATGCTTCGGAACATGCTGCACGTACGTTGGCTATGCAAGTGGCTACGGACAACGCAAACGAGCTGATCCAGGATTTGACGAAGCAGTACAATAAGAGTCGTCAGCAGGCGATTACAAACGAATTGCTGGATATTGTAGGGGGTTCCATGAAGTAATTAATCATCTTTCTTTTGTCTTGAAACAAAAGAAAGAAGCAAAGAAAAATTCAAGGCTGACTTTTTTCTCCTACTCGCTTCCTTCACTTCGCTAAAGGGCAGAAACTCGCTACGCTCAAACAGTCTGCCCTTCTTAACGCTCCGTTATGGGCGCTCGCCTGACGGAGAAAAAAGTAGGCCGGGGAACCTGGCGGGGTGGGTGTTGCTGCTTGAATGTTGTAGAGTAGGTTTGTGGGGAAGCTGTTCTGGATAGGGTTGTGGGGGGAGCCGTGCGATATGTCTGATATTGCTTTGGTGAGTCGCTGTTATATCGTTAATAGTTTTATTATATATTGTTCTGCTTTGCTATATTGAGTCGTATAACGTCTGCGACTTTTATATAGCAAAGCTTTTTTATAAGGGGTATAAACCTTTCATAAGTCTCTTTATACTACATAGGCTACATCGGTTATCATTCTATTAGCCTTTTATTCTATGTCCTCTTTTTATATGGTGAGTTTTTTAATAATAAAGCTTCCCACATTGTAAGGCTTCCACCCGCAGGTCTTCCGGCCTCGTTTTTCCGGCGTCAAGTGCAGGTGGTTTCTCCGGCGTTAAAAAGGGCAGACTGTTTGAGCGTAGCGAGTTTCTGCCCTTTAGCCGGAGGAAGCACCGGAGTAGCCGGAAAAACGCAGCCTTGATTCTTTCTTTTTGGTTCTTTTTCTTTCGTATCAAGACGAAAGAAAAAGAATATTCAGTAACTTTACCGAAAATTGGAAAAGCATGGAAAATAATCCGGAACTGCAGCTTGCTTGGCAGTTCATTGAAAATACAGGCACACATTTATTTCTTACCGGAAAAGCTGGAACCGGGAAAACGACATTTCTTAGACGATTGAAAGAACATACGCCCAAACGCATGGTCGTATTGGCTCCGACAGGGATTGCAGCTATCAATGCGGGAGGCGTAACGATTCATTCTTTCTTTCAGTTGTCTTTTGCTCCTTTTGTGCCCGAAACAACCTTTAATTCTTCCCAGACGCATTATCGTTATAGTAAAGAAAAGCGGAATATCATCCGTAGTATGGATTTGCTCGTTATTGATGAGATCAGTATGGTGCGTGCTGATTTGCTGGATGCGGTGGATGCAACTCTGCGGAGGTATCGCGATAGGGAGAAACCTTTTGGTGGGGTGCAACTGTTGATGATTGGAGATTTGCAACAGTTGGCGCCTGTCGTGAAAGACAATGAGTGGGAGTTGTTGAGAAAGCATTATGAGACTCCTTATTTCTTTGCAAGTCATGCATTGAAAGAAACGGCATATATGACGATTGAACTCAAGAAAGTATATCGTCAGAGTGATACGTTCTTCCTTTCCTTATTAAATAAAATCCGGGAGAATAAGGCGGATGATGAAGTGTTGAATGAGCTGAACCGTCGTTATCAGCCCGGCTTTCAGCCGCAAAAAGAAGAGGGATATATTCGTCTGACGACCCATAATAATCAGGCACAGAGGGTTAATGATCGCGAACTGGCATCGTTGCCCGGCAAGGCATATCATTTTAGTGCCGAGATAGAGGGGGATTTTCCTGAATATTCGTATCCTGCGGATAAACTTCTGACAATTAAGGAGGGAGCACAGATAATGTTCCTGAAGAATGATCCATCGTCCGAGAAACGGTATTATAACGGTATGATTGGTGAGGTGGTCGCGGTTAATGAAACGGGTATTGTGGTGCGTGGTAAAGGGGATAGATCCGAATTTCAGTTGTTGCCGGAAGAGTGGGGGAATTATAAATATGTGTTGAATGAGGAGACGAAGGAGATCACTGAAGTGATAGAGGGGACGTTCCGCCAGTATCCTATTCGTTTGGCGTGGGCTATTACGATACATAAGAGTCAGGGTTTGACATTTGAGCGTGCTATTATTGATGCGCGGAATTCCTTTGCACATGGGCAAACTTATGTGGCTTTGAGTCGTTGCAAGACACTGGAGGGTATGGTGTTGGAGTCTCCTTTGCGCAGGGAAGCCATAATAAGTGATGCTACGGTGGATAATTTCACCAAAGCGGTGGAGCAGAATAAGCCGGGCAGCCAGCAGTTGAATGATATGCAAAAGGCGTATTTCTTTGATTTGTTGAGTGATTTGTTTAATTTCTATTCGATCGATCAGGTTTATAAACGGTTGCTTCGTCTTATGGATGAGGATTTGTACAAGCTCTTTCCGAAGCAGTTGGCTGAATATAAGGCGTTGGCTCCCCATGTTAAAGAGAAGATTGTGGAGGTGTCTCAACGTTTCCGCAATCAGTATACCCGGTTGATACATGAGAGTGAGGATTATGCGGCGAATGAGGAGTTGCAGGAACGGATTCGTTCCGGTGCCGGATATTTTCATAAGGAGTTGGAACCGGTTCGGGCTTTGTATGATAAGACTAATATGCCTCTTGATAATAAAGAGTTGAGAAAGCTGTTGGCAGAGCGTATGCAGGCGCTGGATGATGCGTTGTGGATTAAGGAGTCTCTGTTGGAAGCTGTGTCTACAAGAGGGAGGTTTGCTATTACGGATTATTTGAAGTTGAAGGCTAAAGTAATGTTGAGCCTTGAAGATGATTCTACGTCCTCCGGTTCTTCGAAGGCTTTGAAAGAGAAGAAAGAACGCAAGGAACGGAAAGAGCGTACACGCAGTGCTGAAAAGGTAAAGGTGGAAGTTCCTACGGATATTCTGCATCCGGAGCTTTATCGTGCCCTGTCTGAATGGAGAACAGCTAAAACAAGGGAGATGAATGTTCCTGCTTATGTGATTATGCAACAAAAGGCATTGATGGGGATTGTGAATCTGCTACCGGATAGTCCAAGAGCTTTGGAGGCAATACCTTATTTTGGAGCGAAAGGAGTAGAGAAATACGGGCTTGAGATTCTGGGTATTATCCGCAAGTATGTGGCGGAGAATCAATTGCAAAGACCGGAGATAACGGATCTGTTAATCTCCTCCGGTAATAGTGATGATACTGCAAGGCAACGAAAGACGAAGCTGCAGAAAGAGGCAGAGAAACAGGAGAAAGAGGCGGAGAAGGAGAAAAAGAAGGAGGCGAAGAAAGATACGAAGTTGGTTAGCTATGAAATGTTCCGTCAGGGAATGAATATAGATGAAATAGCCAAGGCTCGTGATTTGGTATCCGGAACCATTGCCGGACATTTGGAGCATTATGTCCGTTCGGGAAAGATCAAAGTGGAGCAGGTGGTGAAAGCTGAAAATATAGCGAAGATTCGCAAGTATTTGGATGAACATGAATACATGGGAATATTCGCTATAAAGGTAGCATTAGGAGACGCTGTCTCCTATGCTGATATCAAGTTTGTATTGGCTGTTTCCGGGCATTAATAAATAAGGTTATTATTCCCGGACAGGGTTAAAGATTACAGAAGAAAGAAACGAAAACGGGAACGCTGATGTCAATCAGAATGCCGTGCAGGATGGCGATGGGAATCATTTCTTTTCCTGAATATCTGGTGATGGAAGGCAGCAGTACATCCATCGAGTTGACTCCTGCTGCTGAAATAGGAGCGAGTTTCCCGAAGTACTTCTTGATGATCGGAGTACCAAGAAGTGCCATCATCTCACGGAAAATATTAGTCAGTAGGGCAATGGTTCCCAGTTCCGTAGCCAGTTGCAGTCCTATGGAGGGTTCTTTGAATTGGGTGATAAGGATGGAAGAGAGTGAATAGTAGGCAAATCCACTTCCCACTGCCATACAGTCGAATACGCTCCATTGACGCAATAGTAAACTTGCCAGGGCGGAGAATAACAGCGTACCGATAATCGTTCCCAATGGAATCAGCAACATTTTAGGGTGTAAATGTGAAACAATAGCTTTCAGGTTCTTATTGGAACCGATGCTGATTCCTACTTGTAGCATTAATGCATAAAGTATATACATGGAAACTGTGTGCGTATCGAACTCGAACTTATTGAAAGCTCCCATGATACAGCCTACAAAAAAGAATACTATAACGATCAGACTTCCTTTCATTGTTCGCCCCCTTTCCTGAAAAATAATTGTAGTACCAAACGGGCAGCAATCAGGCTTCCCAATACACCGGACACAGCAAGAACAATGGCTTGCCATCCGAACTTACCAAGATTGTTCACAATCAGGCTATTAGAACCGATAGATACACCGAGAATAAAGAGCAACAGGAATATTGTAAGAGAAATTGTCTTTTCTGTCTTCTGTAGAATACTCCAGTTACGCAATACATAGCCGATGCCGATTCCTAAAAACATGGTAGATATAATAGAGAACATAATTGTATATATTTTGGGTTAGGTTAAACTGATGATTGACAACACACAAAAGAATTTTCAAAGAAGATATTACATCTGCTTGAAAATCAGAAAGGAATACTGCTATGGCTAACAAAACAAGTCAGCAGGTAGTTCCTGTAAAGAAATAGTTGGGGAATTTAGATGAATCCACTGAACCAATGCACATGCACGCAACAAGACTTACAGAAAATAGGTATTCCTGCAAGAAAAAGAGTAGCGTTATGTAATTGTAATGTTTGATTCATCATTGGTCTTTTTTGAATTTGGTGCAAAGATAGTTATTTATTGCATATTTTCAAAATAAATATGCAATAAATAAAGAGAAAGGAATATCCGGAACGAGATAGATGGTTGTAAAAAGTTGGTTATGTGCTCTTTCCCTTATAATTTATCCCAGTTCGCAAGAATTTCTTTTAACTTTTGGGGCCTGTATCCGAGCATTGTCCGGGCTTTATCAATACTCATCCCACTGAAGCGGGGACGGGGAGTGCTTTCATTCATTTCTTCTGTGGTGGTAGGATGGATAAGAGAACGGTCGAGTTTCATATAATCTGCTACCTGGTAGGCAATCTCTGCAATGGTCATACATTCATCGCCACAGATGTGGAAGATGCCATTCGCCGTATGTTCTATTAAACGTAGCACTCCATCCGAAACATCTCCAACATAGGTTGGTGTCCGCCATTGATCGGATACGACACGTATTTCTTGTCCGGCTTTCAGACGGTTCATTACTAGCTGTACAATATTACCATGTTGTCCCGGTAGTGCTTTGCCATAAACGATTTCTACACGGACAATGGCATAACTGCTGCAAGTTTCTGCCACCCTCTCTTCTCCTTTCCATTTGGTATATCCGTAGTAGTTGACCGGGGCAGGGAGGTCTTTTTCTGTATATAACAGCCCGGCAGCTTCGTTTATCTTTCCATCAAAAACAAAGTCCGTAGATAAATGAATGAACCGGCTTTTGTATTCTTCGCATAAATCGGCCAGTTGGCCTACTGCGGTAACATTGGTAAGATAGGCTTCTTCATGATGCGTTTCGCAATAGTCCGGCACGGACAGAGCGGAGCAATTAATGACTACATCGGGTTGAACCTCTTTGAAGAGATGACTAACGTCCGCTTCATTCCGTATATCTGTTTCGATGAAACGATAATCCTCCGCGTTATTGGGAAGAATATCCGGATGCAGGGAGCAGCCCGTCAGCTTGTATTGTTTACAAGCAGATAAATCATTTACAATCTGGCGTCCGGTGAATCCGTTGGCGCCGATAATTAATATCTTCTTCATTAGGTTCTATATATAGATGTTATAGATTATTTCTACAAAAATAAAAAATAATATCAACTACGCAAATAGATTTCGTACTTCCCTTCTTACTTTGCTCCCGATAACGAGATTTATATGAATTGATAAAAGAAAAGATGTATGGAAAAAGTAATTATGGGAACACGTTTACCCGCTAAACTTTGGTTGGATGAAGTAGAGGACTCTTGTATGTCGCAGATTATGGATTTGACTTCACTGCCTTTTGCATTTAAACATATTGCCATCATGCCTGATGCGCATGCGGGAAAAGGAATGCCTATTGGCGGTGTGTTGGCTACCAATGGCGTGATTGTTCCCAATGCTGTGGGAGTGGATATCGGTTGTGGTATGTGTGCGATTAAAACGAATCTAAAAGCGGAAGATTTTAGTTATACGGATTTGACTTCCATTATGTCGAAGATTCGTGCAGTTATTCCTTTGGGATTCGATCATCAGAATAAAAAGCAGGATCAGGAATTGCTTCCGCAAGGATTCGACTTTGAAGAGATGCCTGTTTTGAAGAATCAGTACGAGGCTTGTTTGAAGCAGATAGGAACTCTGGGAGGTGGAAATCACTTTATTGAGATTCAGAAAGATACAGAGACATCTGACGTCTGGGTGATGATTCATTCCGGAAGCCGTAACATTGGTTTGAAAGTTGCCAATCACTATAATAAGATTGCACAGTATTGGAATGAGAAATGGTATTCTGCAATGGTACCGGGACTGGCTTACCTGCCAATGGAGACACAGATGGCAAAGGATTATTTCCGTGAAATGAATTATTGTGTGGCTTTTGCCTTTGCCAACCGTCAGTTGATGATGAACCGTATCTGCGAATCTATCCAAGCGGTGAAACCTGAAACAGACTTTGAACCTATGATTAATATTGCCCATAACTATGCCGCTTGGGAGAATCACTTCGATCAGGATGTGATTGTACACCGAAAAGGTGCTACGCGTGCCTATGAGGGTGAGATCGGTATTATCCCCGGATCTATGGGTACTAAATCCTATATTGTTGAGGGACTGGGTAATCCGGAGAGTTTCAAAAGCTGTTCGCATGGTGCAGGTCGATTAATGGGAAGAAAGGATGCCTGTCGCCGTTTGTCACTGGATGAAGAGAAGGAAAGAATGGATCAGCAAGGTATCATTCACGGACTTCGTTCGCAGAACGAACTGGATGAAGCACCGGGAGCTTATAAAGATATTGCGCAAGTGATAGCGAATGAGCGGGACTTGGTGAAACCGTTGGTAGAGCTGGCTCCAATGGCAGTGATTAAGGGATAATGTCATGCCATGTTTAAAGGAGTATCTAGCGTATGGACATAAAAAAAGGAGCAACGCCTTGCTCCAACCTTTGTTAACCTTAAATCTAATACTATGAAAAACACATTGCAAAGGTACATACTTTTGGCAACTTAGCAAATAATCCAAGAAAAAAAGTATGTTTCATAACATAGATTAAGAATTTGATATTCCAATTCAATTTTTATTAAGACTTTTTGATTGCTTTATCTTCCTCTAATCCCTTTGACATATACTTTCAATTAGGCATCCTGAAATCATTCGGAGAACAACCTGTGATTTTCTTAAATAACCGGCTGAAATACTGTGGATTCTGAAAACCCAGCTCTTGCGTTATCTGATTGATTGTTTTATCAGTATTCACCAACCAATCTTTGGCAATCTCGAAGCGTTTGAACTCGATATACTCTTTAAATGATTTCCCCGTTTCATACTTCAGTAAGTCGTTGAAATATTCAGGAGACAAATGAAGCAGGTTCGCGCAATACTTATGTGAAAGTATATCGACAGTCGGTACCTGTTTCGTTTCAAAATGGTTATTTATGATTTTATCGAATTGTTTGATAATCGTTTTATTCGCTTCATTACGTGTAATGAATTGGCGTTCGTAGAAACGGATACAGTAATCCAGCAATAGTTCTATATACTTGGAAACTATCTTCTTGCTATGTCGGTCAATGCAACGTTCGAGTTCCTGGTTTATTTTATCCATAAACTCCAGAATGATTTGTTTCTCGCGCAAAGATATATGTAATGCTTCTTCAGGCAGATAAGAGAAGAAAGTATAGTTATGTATATTAAGTCCGAGCGGAGTGCCACAAATCAGATCGGGATGAAAAGCCAATATCCATCCTTTGGAGGGAAAATTCTTACTGTTTTCCTTCATATTGATAGACTCTCCGGGACTAAGGCAGAGCAAAGTACCATCAGAAAAATCATAATACTGGTGACCATACATATACGCTTCACATTTACACTCACTCAATAGAATCGTATAAAAGTCGAACTTGATGCCCGTATGAGCTGACAAGTCAGCCTTTGAGAGATCAATGACACTTACCAGCGGGTGTAGTGTCTTACTCCCCAGGCAACAATTGCATTGATGCACGGTTCCTATTTTGAGTACTTTATCTCCCATGATGTTGAGACTCCTGTATCTAAAATACGTCTAGTTTTTTTGTTTATATTCGTTCGGGGTGCAGCCGACATGCTTTTTAAATAACCGGCTGAAGTGCTGTGGATATTGAAATCCCAGTTCATAAGCTACCTGGCTGACAGTTTGAACACCTTCCAGTATTCTTTCTTTGGCCAGTTCGATAATCCGACACTGGATATATTCCTGTGCCGTTTTTCCGGTTTCCTTCTTTATCAGGTCTCCGAAATAATTAGGAGAGAGGCATGCCTTGTCTGCAAAGTATTTCACGGATGGCAGTCCTTCGGTCATTGCCACCTGATTTTGGAAATATTCGTCCAGTAATTGCTCGAATTTAACGACTATATCTTTATTCGCCTGATTGCGTGTAATGAACTGCCGTTCGTAGAAACGCATACAGTAATCCAGTAGCAGTTCGATATTTCGCACGATAAGTTGCTTGCTATGCTTATCGATAGTGTGCTCCAGTTCGAGCCGGATTTTATGTATGCAATCGGTTACGATTTCTCTTTCCTGATCTGAAAGATGCAATGCCTCATTTACCTCGTAAGAGAAAAAAGTATAGTTTTTGATATTCTGTCCTAATGAAGTTCCACGGATTAAATCGGGGTGGAATAAAACGCCAATCGACTTGGTACGGGGAGCCGTTCGGTTACGGTTGTCTATTCCGCTCACTTGTCCTGGTGCCATGCAGACAACCGTTCCTTCCTGATAATCGTAATTCTTGCGTCCGTATTTGAGATCCCCGCATTTGGCATCTTTCAGGAACAAACAATAGAATCCGATGTTCATACGGATATACTCAACCGACTTGGTAGCTTTTGAGAAGTCGATTACATTAACTAAAGGGTGCAATGTCTCCAGTCCAAACAACTGGTCATACTGATCGACGGTTTCAATTTTTGTTATTTCATCCATATGCTTTGTTATTAATCTGATACAAAGATAAAACATTTGGAGGTATCTTTTTTATTTCATTCCTCAAATCAGTAATAAGGGTACAAGAATCAGTAATCTGTATACTACATAAACTTGCGGGAGGAAAAATAAATGGCAATGATTGCTGGAAGTAAGTCATGGAATTGATATATTTGCTCCGGAGAATATAAAAAACAGGTTTTATGAAAGCATTATTCATTGGAGGAACGGGTACTATCAGTACGGATGTAGTTGCATTGGCGCAACAGAGAGGGTGGGAGATTACTCTCCTTAACCGCGGCTCAAAAAAAATGCCGGAAGGAATTCACAGTATCATTGCAGATATTAATGATGAAGAAGCTGTGGCAAAAGCCATCGCACTTGAACACTACGATGTGGTTGCACAATTCATCGGTTATACGGCAGAAGACGTAAAGCGTGATATCCGCCTGTTTCAGAATAAAACGCGGCAATACATCTTTATCAGCAGTGCCTCTGCCTATCAAAAGCCATTGGCCGATTATCGCATTACCGAAAGCACTCCTCTGGTCAATCCCTATTGGCAGTATTCCAGAAACAAGATAGAAGCGGAAGAGGTATTGATGTCAGCCTACCGGACAAGTGGTTTTCCGGTGACCATCGTTCGTCCCAGCCATACCTATAACGGAACCAAACCTCCCGTAGCCGTACATGGAGATAAGGGAAACTGGCAGATTCTCAAACGGATTCTTGACGGCAAACCTGTCATTATTCCCGGCGATGGCTCCTCTTTGTGGACACTGACTCACTCCAAAGATTTTGCCAAAGGCTATGTCGGACTGATGGCGAATCCACATGCCATTGGGAACGCTTTTCATATCACTACCGATGAAAGTATGACCTGGAATCAGATTTACCAGACAATCGCCGATGCGTTAGGCAAACCTCTGAATGCATTGCACGTGGCATCCGATTTCCTTGCCAAACATAGCGATCATTATGATTTCAGGGGTGAACTCTTAGGAGATAAAGCAGCTACGGTTGTTTTCGATAATTCGAAGATAAAGCGGCTCGTCCCGGATTTTATATGCTCTATTTCCATGGCGGACGGATTGCGGCAAGCTGTACATTATATGCTTTCTCATCCGGAAACTCAAACACCCGATCCGGAATTTGATTCGTGGTGTGACCGTATAGCCAATGCAATCAGTGCGGCAGACAAAGCCTTCTGATTTTTCTGATTTTATAACTACCTGCCACTAATTAATTGCTATTTTTTAGGCACGGATTACACGGATTAACGCGGTTGTTTTTCAGCAATGATAACCCTAAAGACCGTGACATACGTGTAATCCGTGACTAATTATTATTTAATAAGGAACATTTCTTCCTTGCTGCACCTCAATTCGTATTCCGAAATTACCATTAGCAGATTTCAGTTCGAACGCTCCCCGGAAATTATTTCTTTCCCAAGGCATAGCGCTGCGGTTAGTCACCCGCCAGCCATCCTTGTTGTAATCTCCGTAAGTATTGATTCTCATTCCGTTTTTCAGCTTGAAAGATCCCATCTGCATAAACTGTGGAGAAGAGGACAATCCCCAACCATATCCGTAGCCAAAGCCAGAAAAACCAGAGAAAGAAGACGAAGAAAAAGAGTCAGTGAATCCTTGCGAATAAGTAACGTCTGTATTTAAACGAAAGAGCTGATTATAATCTTTCGTCATATTAGGCATCTCTAAATTAAACTTGGGAAGTTCGGGAGTTGCTACATTCATTAACCCCATATCCAGCAGAAAGCCACCAAACTCTTTAATATTGGTGGATGGAGCATGACGAATACTATCGGAAGGAATTTCCGACTGTGCGGATGCAAAACCGACCGATAATATCAGCGAAAGAAATAGAATCAGTTTTTTCATCTTCGTAAAGGTTGATTTACCACAAAGATACATAAAATCCTCCAGATTTTATGTAAGTCCGATAAAAAACAAGACCAACTCTCGCTTTCGCCTAGTTCTGTACTGTTGGTACATATTTTTATTATCTTTCTTTCCGGCATAATTGATTGTAGTCTGGTAAGAATATATATTCTGAACGTGTAGGGGTTCGTCCTATCAAAATGACTTCCGTGCTGTTCAGGTCACAGAAACAAAATCCTCCATCACCCGGTTTCAATACCAACCGTTCGTTTAAATCTGTGGATGAGTTTGTTTTCCAATTGTATTTTTTAAGTAAACCTTCGGACAGTATAACCGTTCGTTTTGACTTGTTGTAAAAAACTATTATGTTTTTGAAATGTCGGATTCGAAATTGATCTCCATTGTCCACAAAGAAACATTCCTTCCCCGGTTCTATTACTGTAGTATGTAATAAACGGCATATCAATTTATCAACGTCCGTATAAGGATTTCTTTCGTAAATAGGAACGTCTTCATGTAAAAATCCTTCTGTTCTTAATCTGTTCGCGTTGATAATACCTGCTCTTAGATGTTCTTCGACAAGGGGAAAAGTTGATTCCGATGTTTTTGTTTCTTTCCAGTATTTCTTAGATCTGGCATAGCCATTGATACACAAATCTCCTTTGCAAGATTTTTTTGACGCGTCATTCGCCATACAGTGGTATAAGACTTTCTTGCCATCAACACGTTCACCGCATTCGGTTGCAACGAAAGAATGATATATGTATTCAAAATGCAAGAGTAAATAATACTCAAAACTACGACTGGAAAAAGCGATATGAATAATTTTTCCGTCAATCACCTTTCCCGCTTCTTCAAAAGCTTCCATTTTTGCCGGATGCTCATCCTTATCAAAAACGGCCCATGCCTCGTCGACTCCTTCCGTCAGTTGCTTTCGTGCAAGCAGGACCCAACTAAGCGGAGGTTGTCCATTGACTTCTGCTTTGTGTGGTTGAGTTTTGCCTTTTGTCTTTTTCTTTTTCTTTTTATACCAGCCACGATTAGTAACTAAAGTCTTCTCTTCTGGAATATCTGGTTGGGGTATGGTTCTTACGTCCCAATTTCCGGTATCATAACTTCCGTCAATTAGCTTGTCACATAGGGAAGTGAAAAAGAGAGGTTCGGTCTTTTCTCCTTCACAAATAATACGGATTACGTATTTACTTTGTTTGGTATCTTCACTTTGACGTGCCATCGGTCGCAAATAGTTTTTCCAAAGACTTTAAAGTTGGGACTGCTCCGAACTTATTGTTCATGTACCATTTGCCGAATGGTGTATCTTCTCTTACGTCTTCGAAATCCGACAAAGAGAATAATTCGGAGATGCCATATTCGTTTTTCTCTACAAACCATATCTGGTCACGTCGGATACTATTCTGATCCAATAAATGCACGTCATGTGTGGTAAAGATTAATTGTGCGTTATTGGGGTTAATTCGTGAATTCTTGAAGATCTCAACAATAAGTTGTGTTATGTATGAATGCAAGCCGGAATCAATTTCATCGACAAGTAAAGGACTGCCGCTATCCAGCGATTGCAGGATATAACATCCAAGCAAGAAAAGTGCACGGGTACCAAACGATTCTTCCGTGAATGGCAGATCCGTCTTTCCGACAAACTCTCCGTTATTAAATCTGCGATGCTGACTCTTTACTTCATAGGATTTGTCCGAATGCCTTTTCTCTAACTGGAAATCTTTTATTCCCGTATCGGCGAATGCAAGCAACTCTGCCAACTTTTGTTTGTCTTTGGGGTGTTTGGCAATCCATTCCATCATGTTATCATAGATGCCTAATTTTATGTCCTCGTGATAGCCGTTGGACACGACCAGATCTGACAAGTATTTTGCAGCTTCGGTAATTTTAGCTGCCGGAGTATCAATAATGAATTTAGATAGGAGCAATTGGTTTGGGAAAACGATAAAAGGTTTTATACCGGTTACTTTTGAGCCAAACTTCACCGTATGTGTTGAAACTGTTTTAGGATGTAACCGTTTAAAAAGACCTGTCGCTTTGCCATTCGGAAAATAAGTCAGATTTTCAGATAATACTTCTTTGCGATTGAATTTTAAATAATAGTTGTATCTTAATTCGTTGGCTATGAATTCGATAAAAAAATCAATAGGAGCTTCCATCGTTTGATCGTCAAATTTAAAAGGATCGTATAAAGGAATATTTTCTCCCATGCGATTATCGAGATTCTGAACCCAACGTTTTAGACCATACAAGAACTTAATAACATTGGTTTTTCCAGAGGCGTTTGCTCCAAAGAAAACAGATACTTTTAGTGCCTGTTTTGTGCCTTCACCTTGTGTTTCGATATCACAAAGATTCATTAATTTCGCTTTGGACTTGCCTGGCTGAGTAGTGAATATACAATCGTTCTTAAATGAGCGATAGTTGCTGAATTTTAAATTTAAAATCATTTTCCTGAATGTTTTATGCAAAAAAACGAATTTAAAATGAATAAAACAAATATAAGTAGCATTATTTTTCGTTTCTAATCAATTCTAGTAAATTCAAGAAATTTAGTACTTGAATGAGAAGAAGAGGGAAGAAGTCGATACCTCCCGCTTTAAATAAACGCTAATTTATGAGTTCACCACAGAGGACACGGAGGACACAGAGTTCTTCTTTCTCTTTCCACAAGTAAAACAGAGCGATAAATACGTGAGACTCTGTGTTACTCTATATTGGATAAAAAATAGGCCTCTGTGTCCTCCGTGTCCTCTGTGGTGAATTAGTTAATTATTTTGCCCCCTTCCATGTTTGGGCATATTCTTCCAAAACACATTTGACACTTTGTCCGATTTTCACATAATCGGCCTCATTCAAATTGGCTAGTGACACACGCACACTCCATTTCGGTCCGGCAAAGCCACCACCATTCAACAGAACGAGTGAAGTTTCGTTTGCCAGGCGGAAAACCACATCCAATGGATTGTAGGTCTTTTGCAGATAAGTAACGAAGTCATCCCCATAGAATTTCTTCGCCCATACCAGCATATCGATCTCCGAATAATATCCGGCACGTAACGGATCTTCCACCAGCGTGAAACCTGTGTTATCCCACAACGCATGCAGACGACGATGAATAATTTCCTGCATCTTCTTCTTATAACTGTCTTCTTTATCCAGAAGCGAGAAGATGGCAAACAAACTCATCTGCATTTGTTGAGGTAGAGAAAGCCCAGCGGTATGATTCAGCGCAATCTGTCGGCTGTCAGCCACCATACGATTGATAAATTTCATCTTTTCCGGTTGCAGGCTAAGGCTGGAATAACGTTTGTTCAAGATTGATTTCTGCTCCTCCGACAGGCGGGCAATCATTTTGTCGTAGATGTTGTCTTCGTGTAGAGCGATAACAGCGGTTCTCCATCCTGTAGCTCCGAAATATTTGGAGAACGAATAAACGTAAAGCGTATTGTGCGGCAACTCTGCCATCAATGAACGGAAATGAGGAATAAACGTTCCGTACACATCATCCGTGATAATCATCAGGTTCGGATTATCATTCTTCACAATGTTGATGATACGTTCGGTAGTCTCTTTGCTAAGTGCATAGCTGGGCGGGTTGCTCGGATTGGTGATAAACAACGCTTTGATCCGCGGATCTTTCAGCTTGTCTATATCTTCATCCTTATACTGCCAGGTATGTAAACCGTCAGGAGTCATCTGGTCGGCAGAAATTTCGGTAACGTCGAACTGATAGCGTCGCAGTTCCGGGATTTCTATATAAGGAGTGAACACAGGAACCATCAAAGCAATAGCATCCCCCTGGTTCAACAGGAAATTCTCTTGCAAAGAATCGAACAGATAACACATGGCTGCCGTACCTCCTTCGGTCGCGAAAAGGTCAAAAGTACCTTTCGGCGGACGGCGGTCACACATCTCTTGCGCCAGGTAATCCTGTACGATTAACTCCGTAAAATGTAAAATACGGTCGGGCACAGGATACTGGTCGCCAATCACCGATTCCGCCCATTCGTGAATAAGCGTATCCGGATCGGCAGCATGTTCCATCAGCATATAATTATAGCCCTCTTTCAACAGGTTAGCACCGGGAGCTTTCTCGTTTTCTTTCAGGAAAGCCTCGAAACGGGCAGCAATTCCCGCCTTTTGCGGAATACCTGCTATTCCTTCTTCCAGTGAAAACGCATGACGACATTCGCAAAGGCCGAATTGTCCCAGCAGAAAAAAGGCTTCGCGTGGTTCGGTAGCAATCCAGTTCGGGTTACCTCTTCCGGCATTCAACATGGTATGTGCTATCTTCTTGATACTTTCATCTGCCATATCGATCAGTTTGTTTTTCAGCTCGAACGGGCTGATCGTTTCCATTTTCTTGGCATAACTTTTGGTAATGGCAGGGTTATTTGTTTTCTTTTCCATAATGATATTTATTTAGTTAGTTTTACATAAGTAGTACGATGACAACTCCCCAGATAATCAGGAGCGTATTGCCGACTGCATACGTCACCGTATATCCTAATGCCGGTGTGTCGCTTTCCACTGCATCCTGAATAGCTCCCAATGCAGCTGTTGTAGTACGTGCTCCTGCCGTACATCCCAATGACAGGGCAGGGTGGAATTTGAACAAGTATCTCGCCATCAGCAATCCGGCGAGGAGAGGAATGGCCGTTGCCAATGCGCCGACGATAAACAGACTGACGCCTACTTCCTTGAATCCGGCAATGAAACTGGGACCTGCGGCGATACCGACCACTGCGATAAACATATTCAGTCCTACATTATTCAATACCCATAAAGAAGGTTCGGGGATACCTCCGAAAGTAGGATGCTTGCTGCGTAGCCAACCGAACAGAAGTCCGGCTATCAATGCGCCGCCACTGGTAGAAAGACTGATAGGAACACCTCCCAGATGAATAGCCAGTGCACCGAAAAGACCACCGAGCAAAATACCCAATCCAACGAAGATCATATCCGTCTGGTTGGTAGGCCGGTCAATATAGCCCATTTGTTTGGCAGCACTTTCCACTTCATGTTTAAGACCGGTAAGTTCGAGAATATCTCCCGAATCTACGATTGTTTTAGGCAATACCGGAACATTGATTCCGGCACGTTTGATATTCCGGATACTAACCCCGTGCATAAACTTCTGCGCCCTGATTTTGGAAACCGTTTCTCCGGCAAAAGTCCGGTGGATCACCATTACAGGAAGAGTTTCTGCAGGGAAGTCGAGTAATTGTGCATCAATCACTTCCGGACCGATCCAGTCTTCTTCTCCAATCACAAATTCACGGCGTCCGCTAAGTACCACTTCGTCATTCTTATGAAGAATCAGGTTCGGATCTACTTCCTTCACCACTCTTTTTTGACGAATCCGTTCTACAAACAGCCGTTTATCATTTTTACATAGATAAGCTTCGAGTTCACTGACTTTCTTTCCTTTGTCAAACCATTCATTGGTGATTTTATAAGCACGGAACACAACCGGACGAAGAGCCGGGGAAAATCCGGGTTCGTCAGCTTCCGATGTTCCCATTTGAGCCTCCAATTCCTTGCAGTCAGCCTTCACCTTATCCAGTCCACCCAGCATTTTAGGGCCGAGAGAAGCCAGAATCCACGCCGAACCGGCCGTTCCGAAAATATAAGTTACGGCATACGCTACCGGAATTGCATTGATGAACGTGGCTTTCTGTGCATCGCTGATTCCCAGCTGGTTGATCGTATCGCTTGCCACGCCGATAACGGCGGATATTGTTTGTGAGCCTGCCAACAGTCCGGCAGCTTCTCCTACATGATATCCCATGATTTTGGCCAGTATCCACGGGGCTACCAGACTGACAATACACATCAGTACGGCAAATCCCACTTGTGGCAGGCCGTCTTTCTTCAATCCGCGGAAAAACTGCGGACCTACCTTATAGCCAACGGCAAATAAGAAAAGCAGAAAGAACACAGCTTTCATCGGACCATCTACAGTGATATTCAGTTGTCCGACCAATACTCCGACCAGCAGAACGCTGGTGACTGTCCCCAAGGAGAATTTCCCTATTTTGAGTCTGCCAAGCCAGAACCCGGCAAAGAGCGTCAGGAAAATAGCAAGTTCAGGATGTACCCTTAGTTGATTAATAATCCATTCCATAATTAAGTTGTTGTTTTAGGTTATGTCATTTACAATAGTTATAGCGTAAAAAGAGTTTGTTGTGTTATGAAAAATAGAGATATAATATCCGCCGAACTTTAAATTTCTCTATTTCGCTTTTTTGTTATACTTTTGTTCCTTCAAAAATAAAACTAATCATATTCTGTATGAAATCAGACATAGAAATAGCTCGCAGTATTGAGCTGAAGAAGATTAAGCAAGTTGCCGAAGGTATCGGAATCCCTCGCGAGGAAGTGGAGAATTATGGCCGCTACATAGCAAAGATCCCCGAACAACTGATTGATGAAGAGAAAGTGAAGAAAAGCAATCTCATTCTGGTAACTGCTATCACAGCAACCAAAGCGGGCATTGGCAAAACTACAGTATCTATCGGTCTCGCTTTGGGATTGAATAAAATTGGAAAGAATGCGATTGTCGCTCTTCGCGAGCCGTCTCTCGGTCCATGTTTCGGAATGAAGGGAGGAGCAGCCGGTGGGGGATATGCACAAGTGCTTCCGATGGACAAAATTAACCTCCATTTTACAGGGGATTTTCATGCCATCACTTCTGCTCATAACATGATTTCTGCTTTACTCGACAATTATCTTTATCAGAATCAGGCAAAGGGCTTTGGACTGAAAGAAATTCTTTGGCGGAGAGTGCTTGACGTGAACGACCGTTCGTTGCGCAGCATCGTTGTCGGCCTCGGACCTAAATCGAACGGGATTACCCAAGAGTCCGGTTTCGATATTACTCCTGCTTCGGAGATTATGGCAATTCTTTGCCTTTCCAAAGATGTGAGTGATCTGCGTCGCCGTATTGAAAATATCCTGTTGGGCTTCACGTATGACGACCAACCTTTTACCGTGAAAGATTTGGGAGTGGCAGGAGCCATCACTGTGTTATTGAAAGATGCCATCCATCCTAATTTAGTGCAGACTACCGAAGGAACCGCTGCTTTTGTACATGGCGGTCCGTTTGCTAATATCGCACATGGTTGTAACTCTATTCTGGCCACTAAACTGGCAATGTCTTTCGGCGATTATGTAATTACGGAAGCCGGATTCGGTGCCGATCTCGGTGCAGAAAAATTCTATAATATCAAATGCCGCAAGAGCGGACTCCAACCACGTCTCACAGTGATTGTCGCTACAGCACAAGGATTAAAGATGCACGGAGGTGTCAGTCTCGACCGTATCAAAGAGCCGAATATGGAAGGCTTGAAAGAAGGATTGCGTAATCTCGACAAACACGTTCGTAACCTTCGCTCATTCGGTCAGACCATCATCGTAGCTTTCAATAAGTTTGCATCCGATACGGATGAAGAAATGGAATTACTGCGCGAACATTGCGAACAGTTGGGAGTGGGTTTCGCCATTAACAATGCGTTCAGTGAAGGAGGAGAGGGAGCAGTAGATATGGCCCGTCTGGTAGTAGATACCATAGAGAACAATCCGTCCGAATCTTTACGCTACACTTATAAAGAAGAAGATAGCATACAGCAGAAGATTGAAAAGGTAGCCACTAATATTTACGGAGCCAGCGTTATTACTTATAGCAGTATTGCCCGCAACCGTATCAAACTGATCGAGAAAATGGGAATTACTCATTATCCGGTTTGTATTGCGAAAACACAATATTCATTTTCTGCCGATCCAAAGATTTATGGTGCGGTAAACAACTTCGAGTTCCATATTAAAGATATTGTTATCAATAACGGAGCTGAAATGATTGTAGCCATTGCCGGAGAAATTCTTCGTATGCCGGGATTACCCAAGGAGCCGCAAGCATTGCACATCGATATTGTGGATGGAGAAATAGAAGGATTGAGCTAAAATAAATCCCCGTCTTTCCCTATGAAATAAAATGTGGAAAGACGGGGATGACTGTATATAGAGTCCAGTGCGCTTCAGTTTTCTCTTCTTGCACACTGTACGGTTGAATTCGTCCTTGCTATGAGTGATATATGACATCATATATTTCTTTTATAGTAAGAAAAACGAAAATATGGACAGATGGTTCGGGCGGGACCGTTAATAAATAAAAAAAGCCTGCTCCTTTCACAAAGAGCAGACCTTATAAATAAGAAATAAAGCTGATAACAGTGAAGCTATTAGCTTTGAAATCGTTTTTTAATAAGCAAAAAGAGGATATTTCTTCATTGTCTCATTGACACGTGCACGTACTTGTGCAATAACTTCCTCATTTTCTACGTTAGACAATACAGTCTCGATCATTTCAGCAATTTCGAGCATCAAATCTTCTTTTGCACCACGAGTTGTGATAGCAGGAGTACCCAAACGGATACCGGAAGTCTGGAAAGCTGAACGGCTGTCAAACGGAACCATGTTCTTGTTAACAGTAATATCGGCAGAAACCAATGCTTTTTCTGCCACTTTACCTGTCAGTTCAGGATATTTGCTACGCAGGTCAACCAACATAGAGTGGTTGTCTGTACCACCGGAAACGATGGTAAAACCACGGTCGATTAAAGCCTGTGCAAGTACAGCAGCGTTCTTTTGTACTTGTTTAGCATATTCCTTAAATTCAGGTTGCAGGATTTCACCGAAAGCAACTGCTTTAGCAGCAATTACATGTTCCAACGGTCCACCTTGAACCCCTGGGAATACGGCAGAATCCAGTAATTGAGACATCATCTTGATCTCACCTTTCGGAGTGGTCTTTCCCCACGGATTGGGGAAATCCTTACCCATCATGATGACACCACCACGAGGTCCGCGAAGTGTTTTATGTGTAGTAGAAGTGACGATATGTGCATATTTAACCGGATTTTCGAGCACTCCGGCAGCGATCAGGCCGGCAGGGTGAGCCATGTCAATCATCAGGATAGCGCCTACTTTGTCGGCGATTTCACGCATACGTTTGTAATCCCATTCACGAGAGTATGCAGAACCACCACCGATAATCATTTTCGGTTTCTCACGTAGAGCGACTTCTTCCATCTGGTCGTAGTCAACGCGTCCAGTTTCCTGATTCAGGTTATATTCGCAAGGAGTATAGATGATACCGGAAGTGTTTACCAGTGAGCCATGAGAAAGGTGTCCGCCGTGTGCAAGATTTAATCCCATGAATTTGTCGCCCGGATTCAGAACTGCGAGGAAAACAGCAGCATTAGCTTGTGCTCCCGAGTGTGGTTGTACGTTTGCCCATTCAGCGCCAAAAATTTCTTTCAGGCGGTCGATAGCGATTTGTTCGCTTTGGTCTACTACTTCGCAACCTCCGTAGTAACGTTTGCCGGGATAACCTTCTGCGTACTTGTTAGTCAGGCAAGAACCCATTGCCTGCATTACCTGGTCACTCACAAAGTTTTCTGATGCAATCAGCTCGATTCCTTTCAACTGACGTTGATGCTCTTTTTCGATGATGTCGAAAATGATGTCGTCTCTTTTCATTCTTTTATAAGTAAGATTAAATTTCTAATTCGAGATACCTATTTTAAGCGCACAAAGTTAATGAAAATAAATAAAGAATGAAGGAAGTACAAGAAAAATGTTAGTAAAAAGCCGGATTTAATGATATTTTATTCTTAAAGGATGAATCCCAGCGAAAAACTTAACGCGCTGTCACGGCGACGGAAAATAATGTTGCTCACTCCCGTGCTGCCATCAGAATTGATATTGTCGTAAATGATGGACTTGGAGATATTTCCGATGCCTTGCTCGTAGCGGAAATCGAAAAAGATACGGGAGATGTTGACGCCTACACCGATCACTGCACTGACATTGAACGGATACAGCCTTTCGTGAATCCCTTTCTGGTCAAAATTCTTGAAAGTGATTTCATTGTGTTTTCCCCATAAGTAGCGAAGTTTGGGGCCTGCGAAGATAGACATTCCGTAAGGCCCTTTTTTCACCACATTATAGCCGTATAAAATAGGGAAATCCACACTGTGCAACACCGATTGCACGGAAGCATAATCAGGCTCGATGGCAGGATGCTGCGAACCGAGCTTATCGAAAGTGATCTCACATTTGCTTACATTATAGGACACTTCCGGCTGAATGAAATGCTTCTTCATGTTGATGCGCATAAAGAGGGCGCCGAAATAACCTATCTTGTAGTTATTCTGCACCTCATCGATAGTCACATCCTTAATTTTCAGTTCAGACACCATGAACATGGAAGAGTTGAATCCCGCCTTGATACCGATATTTATTTTTTTTGTATTGGGGCGGTCTACTTTTTCTGCGTTATAGTTCTGGCCGACAGCCGTGCAGGCTATGGCTAACAAACCGGGAAGGATGATTCTGCGTAACATAAATAATTGAGTTTACGTAATTTAGTTTTTATATACCCATGGCTTCATATTAATCCTCAGATTATGCTAATCAACGCCGATTTCCAAAAAGCTTTTCCAGTTCATCTGCTATTTGACGTAGTTCCAACTCGTTTCGTGCTGTAGTTTGTACAACCATACCCAAACCTTCTTCTGTCCATTTTAAAACAATCTCAATTCGATTAGCTTTAATTTGAATGTTCTTTACGAAAGTCTCACTGTGAGGTGTATACCCAATGGAAGTTACAACTTTAGTAATATATGGTAGGGGGAATAGACTTGCTTTAGCAAAAGCCATCAATTTGTCATTTCCATGATGATCAGACGAAAGATTACAGCACTTTTTCTTTGGAACTATACCACAATCAAAAAAGTTTCTAGGTTGTGTTTTAACTTGCCATTGCATATAAAATTCTGTGTCAAAATCTTCAGGTAAAGAAAAAGATAGTATTTTATGCACTGTTTTATTGCCTTTACAATCTTCAATCACAGTATATTCTTTCTGTATTTCCCAGAACTGGCAAGAACAAAAATTAAGTCCAATAGATTTTTTCAAACATGCAGCAGATAAACCGTATGCTTCCTTATCTTTTATTTCTCCAGTATCATCAGATACAGCTGTGGTAAACACGCCTTTTATATAAGATTCCTCCTCTTCAGAATCCGGTTCATAATATGGAGGATGTAGCATTGATAGCAATAATAGTTCTTTGCTTCCACGGATATTCTCATTACATAAATCTGCCACAGTATAATCTTCGCATAGTAAAATATCCGCTATACCTTGATCAGGACAACGCACAACATTGAATCTTTTTTGCTTTGCCGTAGATAATAATGATGCGAATTTGTAGGCTCTTTCTTTCGCGTTTTCCTTTGAGACACATAATGGATAACAAGAAAGTTCATTAAAATAGGCTTCCATATATTATACTAGCTTTACTAATTGTTTCGTCCACTCGTCTAGAAAATCATCAGGATATTTGTTCAATTCTCCAAACCGATCGCATTTAATAATCTCCACTTCCGGTTTTGTGTCTATATCATCATGAGAAAAAAACACAATTTCAGCATCTTGGGGAGTCAGATTACAAAAACTTTGTTTCATGGCAATGCGGAGTCCGTTCACAACATGATCACTATGTGTCTCGATTAAGAGTTGAATATTATTAGTCTTAGCTATTTCAATAAGAAATTTAGTCAATCTTGATTGAGCACCGGGATGTAAATGAGCCTCTGGGTTCTCTATTATCAAAATACTTTTCTCCTTAGCAAGAAGAGCGGCTACAATGACCGGTAAAACATAGCTATAGCCAAACCCTACGTTCATAGGACGGAATGATTTTCCATTATTAACAGAATCAAGAAATAGCTCTATTCTATCAGCATCATTTGTTTTCACTTTTAGAGTTGCACCTGTGAGGACTGTAGACAAAACTTCACAGACTTTTGCTTGAAAATCCTCACCTTGGTTGGAAAGTACATTAATGACATATTCGCCGTTTACGCCAAACCAGTCTGAATCTAAAGTATCCTTACGCGGGGATGAATTACGAGGACCTAAACGATCTGCAGATACATATTGTAATGACTTGAGATTCTGTAATATCATAATATCCGATGTCGTACTAACGGATTGGCTGGTGCTAATCTCTTGCTTTGCCGATTCTTTAGCCTCATTAGCTCTCACGTCAAAACGATTCTCACCGTTTACAATAAGTTTGTTTAATCTTGCCACCTGTGTTTTATGCGGATATTCTATAAATCCCAGTTCTACTGTTTCGGTGTCATCTTGCAGATTCAAGAAAAAAGTTTTTTCATCAATGCCAGTGTTTACTATTTCATCAAATGTTCCTAACTCTATCAGATCACCTATCAGATGAAGTCCGTTAATATCGTTAGAATCTCTCATAGTTTGCGCAAGCAACAAAAGTGATTGGGCTACTGTCGATTTTCCGCGACCATTTTTACCATACATCACATTGATTTGGGAAAGAGGTATCTGATTCCTTTCGCGGAAACATTTGAAACCTTCAAGTGCTATACTATGAATCATATTTTATTCATTTTTTAACCATGTCCAGACTGTCTTAGATAACCATCCCTGACGATCTTGTTCAGTGATGTCGACAATAAAAAGCAAATCATTGTCATCTATTTTAGGACGTAACTTATCGTAAATATTCTCTGCAGAAGTAAAATTATTGTTTACTTTTACAATCCATGTGGATTCGAGTGGATGTTGCCAGTCTCCAACACTCTTTATTGCCTCATAAAGTTCAACATAACTTTGCCCGGGCTTTCTCAAATCATATGTAATTAAAAACACTTTGGCCATAATGTTATATATTAGTTTGTAATATATTTTTTTTAAAACGCCAATCAACTTGCTCTTACTGTGCTTAATAAGCCCCCTGTCAAAATAGCAAAATTACTATTTTTTTTTCAGTTAGCAAATAAATGGCATTCGCATATGTGAAAATTCTAATTTTCGTACTCCTTTTATTGCAACATCTAAAGACCCTTTTTGTTCTTTAATCACTGCCTTAGTTTATTTCTTCTTTTCTACACTCCAACCGAACTTACCGATTTTCTCTCCCAGATTATAATATCCTCCGTGCACATATACCAGCGGATTGGCTTCTGCCAGTTCCAGCTTTCCGGTTTCAGGATTCAGGTTCCGGTCGTCCGCACGCACATTTACTACGTCAGCGATAAACATATCGTGTGAGCCGAGGGAGATGATTTCTTTCACACGGCATTCAATGCAGAGAGGAGATTCTTCAATCAACGGAGCACTGACCACCGTACACTGTCCGGGTGTCAGCTTCATCTCATCAAATTTATGATAATCACGTCCCGAACGAACTCCGCACCAGTCGGTGGCAAAAGCCATATCTTTCGTTGTCAGGTTGATGACAAACTCCATGTTTTTTTTGATAATGTCATAAGAATGGCGCTCCGGACGTACGGATATATAGCACATGGGCGGGTTTGTACAAATCGTACCCGTCCATGCTACTGTGATAATATTATATTCGCTTTCTTCTTTTCCGCAGCTCACCAGTACAGCTGGCAGCGGATAGATCATCGTTCCTGGTTTCCAGTCCTGTTTCATAGGCCTATACGTTTATTCAGAGGATTGTAATCTCTTCACGTTTCTGCTCTTTCTCGCAATAATGGCATTTTACGATACAATTATCCTTGTCTATCACATGAAAGATAGTGGCCATCGGTTCATTGTTGGTGATACATTTCGGATTGGCACATTTCACGATGCCACGAAGTTCATCCGGCATTTTCACCTCTTTCTTTTCCACTACTTCGTAATTGCGGATGATATTCAGCTTGACGTGCGGGGCAACTACTGAAATACGGTTAATCTCTTCGTCGCAGAAGAATTTATCTGCAATCTTGATGATCCCTTTTTTACCTAGTTTCTTACTGTCGAGGTTGAATCCGATAGTGATATTGCTAGTCATCTGTTCCACACCGAGCAGTTGCACTACGGTAAAGAGCTTTTCGGATGGGATATGGTCAATCACTGTCCCGTTTTTCAGGGCAGCTACTTGCAATGCTTGTTTATTTTCGCTCATAATAAAATATCGTTTTTAACGTCATCTAATGTGATACCTAATACATCGCAAAGGATTGCTTCGCGGGCATACAGACCGTTTTGTGCCTGTTGGAAATAGTATGCTTTCGGATTGTCATCCACATCGTAAGCTATTTCGTTGACACGGGGAAGCGGGTGCAGGATACGCAGGTTCGGACGTGTGTTCTCCAGCATTTTGTTACGGAGAATATATACATTCTTCACCCGTTCATATTCCATCAGGTCGGTGAAACGTTCGCGTTGCACACGGGTCATGTACAGAATATCGGCGTCAGCGATAATCTCTTCGGTAAAATCCGTATGTTCAACGTATTTTATTTGGTGCGTTTTACAGTAAAGTTTGTATTCTTCCGGCATTTTCAGCTCTTCGGGAGCGATGAAATGGAAAGTCGGATTAAAGTGTCGCATCGCCATCAGCAATGAATGTACGGTGCGGCCGTATTTCAAGTCACCCACCAGGAAAATGTTCAGATTTTCCAGCGTTCCTTGTGTTTTGTAGATAGAGTAGAGGTCGAGCATCGTTTGCGACGGGTGCTGGTTGGCTCCGTCACCTGCGTTGACAATGGGCACCGGGGCTACTTCGCTGGCATACCGTGCAGCTCCTTCGAGATAGTGTCGCATGACGATAATATCTGCATAGTTGCTCACCATCATGATCGTGTCTTTAAGTGTTTCCCCTTTGGAAGAGCTGGTAGCTTTGGGGTCAGAGAATCCGATTACTCGTGCACCGAGACGGTTGGCAGCTGTTTCAAAACTCAAGCGGGTACGGGTGGAAGGTTCAAAGAACAGGGTTGCTACAACCTTTCCTTGTAATAACCGGCGATTGGGGTTCATTTCAAACTGCTTCGCCATTTCGAGCATGTAGAGGATTTTTTCTTTAGAATGTTCGGCAATGGTTACTAAACTTCTGTTTTCCATTTTGTTATCTTTTATGTGGATAGAACTTGTTTTACCGGAGTGTAAAGGTACGAAGAATTTGTGAAAAGCACAGATTTTTCGTACCTTTTTTATCAGCTTTTAATCAGTCGGTTTATTTCCGTCCGCTGGCTAACGCTGCAATGATATATTTCCCCGGTGCTCCGATTTTGCTCCAGGCCGTATTGGAGAGCAGTTTCCACACCTGGGTGCCTTTCCTGCCATAGTCCGATAGCCGGAGAATCGTCTGTTTCTCTTTTGGGTCAGTCACTTTATGGTTGTCCAGGCTCTCCATCAATCCTGCTATGTTGTGTGTAGCCAGATTGTAGGCATACCCCGGAATTTCAATCGAAACAACGTTGGTTTCTTCTTCTTCATGATTTAGTTTAGTTTCCTTTAGTTTAGTTTGTCGGGAAATGTCTGCATTTTCTTGACTCACCTCCTCTTGAGTTTCAAAAATGTCTGCATTTTCCGCGTTCAACTCTTCTTTTTGCATCCCTTTTTTCTTCTTGGTCTCTAATAAATAAGGTAGTTGGGAGAAATCAATTTTCCTTCGTGTAGTAGCTTCAAACCACACCCTTTGAATCTGTTCCGAAGTGAGTATGCCGTATTTTTCGTAGGTTTCCTTATGGAAAAATCCTTTCTCCAATAACAGATCGACAATCTTTTCCATCATATCCTCTTTAATCCCGCCGCCTACTTTACGGACAAAAATCAGGTTTTGTTCCTTTCCCCAAGAGATATAATATCCCTCTTTATATATTTTGCAAAGCAATCGCATGACAATGTAAGAAGCTAACACTCCAAATTTAGCTTCTAATAGTTCCATCACTTCTTCGTCAAAGAAGTTTGCCGGTGTCGGGAAATAAGGTATCCCTTTGTTAATCATATTCATTGTTAAATATATTTTAATCTAAGTTATACAATAGCTTTCCACTCCATCAGGTTCCCGATCATAAATCTTCTCCATCCTTTTTGTTCTTCACTCCAATAGACAATAGACTCTTGTTTTGCTGTGATATTGAATTTTCTATGAAAGAATTTTTCATATCCTACTAGTGTCCCTTTTTCCAGGCAGAATGTGCCATCCTGCCTATGAAAAGCGATCATTGCATTTCCATACAACATGCGTTCTATTAGTCTAATACACTCTTGTACAATTCTCTCTGCGCATTTATCCGAAATCCCCTTTTCAGCAGTAATACGTTTTTTCCATACTAATTTGCAAGCTTCTAACTTACTCTTCCTGATTTTTTGTCTCATTTTCTTCTGTTTTTAATTATGAAAAATAATCTGTTTGAGCGTAAATCTTCCCTTATAGATAGTGACGGTATGTTGTTGTCATAGCGTCACTATCCTTTCATTATAGTGACGCTATAACAATAGCATACCGTCACTATTTTTTTAAGAGAAAATCTGTAAGTTTTCGACCGGTTGAAAACGGCGGCGAAGGTAAGCCTTATATTCCAACTGTCCCATTATTTTTTTTAGTACTTGCTTTTGATCTTTTCAGCTTGTTCTCTTTTTTCCTTTTTTTCTTTCATGTACTCTTCTTCAACAGGTTTTCTCAATGCCCCCAATTCAGCATGTATACTGCTAAGTTCCATTAACTTATAGCCATCGTGTTTGTGGATGTATAATACTTTTTGGTCATAGATATATTGGGCTAGATTTATCAGCTTTCTTTTCTTGGGATGGCGGAAATGTCCATCAATAAAGATTTTTAAATACATGGTGAAATAAAGACGGATATCTCCATCGATTGCTATTCTGTTATCCAGTTCTTCTTCACTGATGATTTCTTCCCTTGAATGCCTCCTGGGGGCTTTTTTCATTGTTTGGACACTTCTTTTTACCTTGTCGTTTTTACTACCTTTTTTGGCATTTTTACTTTTCATAATCTACTAATTTTAACGTTGGTTAAATATATATTAATTCTAAAAATAATATCTGGAAAGCGGAATTAAACGTGCAAAAAGATTTGTTCTTTTGCCGCTTGCCAAATAGTATATATATAAAATAACTAGTGATGCAAATGATGAATAAAAATGGATTTAGTCGATGTGGTGAGAACTACATCAATCGTTTACGAAAGGAGGGGCGTTATTCTACTGCGCATGTCTATAAGAATGCCCTTTATTCTTTCAGTAAGTTTTGCGGTACGTTGAATATGTCGTTCAGACAGGTCACCAAAGGACGTTTACGACGTTATGGTCAGTATCTTTATGAGTGTGGTTTGAAGCCCAATACGATTTCTACGTATATGCGTATGCTTCGTAGTATTTACAATCGGGGAGTGGAAGCGGGTAGTGCCCCTTATGTTCCCCGATTATTTCATGATGTTTATACAGGCGTGGATGTCCGGCAAAAGAAAGCTTTGCCTGCCGGTGAATTGCACAAACTTCTATATGAGGATCCCAAATCGGAGCGTTTACGTCGCACACAAACTATTGCCGCCCTGATGTTCCAGTTTTGTGGAATGTCATTCGCCGATTTAGCGCATCTGGAAAAATCAGCTTTAGAGCAGAGTGTATTACGTTATAATCGAATCAAGACGAAAACTCCCATGAGCGTGGAAGTGCTTGATACTGCCAGGGGAATGATTAATCAACTCCGAAGTAATCAGGAACCCATTCCCGATTGTCCGAACTATCTGTTCGACATACTTTGCGGTAACAAGAAACGAAAGGATGAAAGGGCATACCGTGAATATCAGTCTGCTCTTCGAAGATTCAATAATAGTTTGAAGGATTTGGCGAGAGCTCTGCGTTTGAATTCTCCCGTTTCTTCTTACACACTTCGCCATTCGTGGGCAACGACAGCCAAGTATCGTGGAGTGCCAATTGAAATGATTAGTGAATCATTGGGACACAAATCAATAAAAACCACACAAATCTATTTAAAAGGTTTTGAGCTAAGAGAACGTACAGAGGTAAATAAAGGGAATTTATCTTACATTAGAAACTATCGTTTAGGTAGATAATTAACGATAAAGTGTTAGAAATCAGGGCTGAAATGTATCCGTTACTTCTTAGGTAACGGATTATTATTCGATGCAAAGATATGCAAAAATACAAATAGTAAACAAGTAAAATCTTCTTTTTTTTCTGATTTGTTGAAATATACAACAAGAATATATCCGGACATGATGATTTTGTTTTATCATGCCCGATATTCTTATATTCTATTTTTTAAGATGCTTTTCCCTTCGCGTAGGTTAGAAAAACATTGCTGTAGGCGGTTCTTGTCCATATTTTTCTGTTTTCATCTGTTTTCTTGTGAATGAGTACCTTATCCGTTACCTAAGAAGTAACGGAAACTTAAGGGGTAAAAAAGTATGATTCTAACGAAAGAAACTTTAAGTGCTGGGCCTAATATTGGGACAGGGGAAGGCGTAGCACACTCTAAACGCTGGTATGTCGCTCTGGTTCGTATGCATCATGAGAAGAAGGTAGCCGAACGTTTAGACAAAATGGGGATTGAAAATTTTGTACCGGTTCAGCAAGAAGTACATCAATGGAGCGACCGCCGTAAAGTGGTTGAATCCGTGCTGCTTCCGATGATGGTTTTTGTACATGCTGATCCTAAAGAACGTAAAGAGGTTCTTTCCTTTTCTACAGTTAGTCGGTATATGGTAATGCGCGGTGAGAGCAGTCCGACTATCATTCCTGATGAACAAATGGCCCGTTTCCGTTTTATGCTCGACTATTCCGAAGAGGCAATCTGTATGAATAGTGCTCCTTTGGCACGTGGTGAAAAAGTGCGTGTCATTAAAGGTCCTTTGACTGGTCTTGTAGGAGAACTTGTCACGGTGGATGGCAGGAGCAAGATTGCTGTCCGGTTGAATATGTTGGGGTGTGCTTGTGCGGATATGCCGGTAGGGTATGTGGAACCGTTTAAATAAACACAGACATTAATGTCCCGTTAAAGTGGATAAATAGTTCTTTGAAATAATTGAAATACAGTCTTTTACGAGCTCTTTTGTGAGTCCCCGGACTTGAAATCGTAACTTCGCAGTCTAAAATTAGACTAGCATGTTCATCGATAAGTACATTTTTGCTCAACTTACAAGCTTTTTAGATAGAGATCACTTTAAATATCTTGTGAAGAAATACAATGGAAACCATTATGTAAAACACTTCACTTGTTGGAATCAACTTCTTGCAATGATGTTTGGTCAGCTCAGTAATCGAGAAAGTTTACGTGACTTAATTGTTGCTTTACAAGCTCATCAAAGGAAACGCTACCATCTTGGATTGGGACGTGAACCTATTGCAAAAACTACTCTTGCAACCGCTAATCAAAATCGTGATTACAGAATCTTTGAAGACTTTGCTTTCTATATAATGAAAGAAGCTTCTGAAAAACGCGCAACCAACATTCTGGATATACCAGGAAAGAAGTACGCTTTTGATTCTACGACCATTCCCCTATGTCTTGCAACGTTTCCTTGGGCTAAGTTTCGTAGAAAGAAAGGTGGCACTAAAACTCATGTACTTTATGACATTGAAGCACAAGTACCAACATTCTATACTGTAACAACAGCTTCCAAACATGATTCTACGGTAATGAATACAATTCCTTATGAACCAAATGCTTACTATATATTCGACAGGGCTTATGATTCATTCAGAGAACTTTATAGGATACATCTTACAGGTTCATATTATGTTATTAGAGCCAAGACAAATTTAAAGTACGAGGTTATCAAATGGAAACGTAGGATGCCTAAGAATATCCTAACTGATGCAGAAGTAAAACTTACGGGATACCTCTCGGAGAAGAAATACCCAGAAACCTTCAGACTTATCAGATTCTATGACGAAGAAGATGATCGAGAATTCACTTTTCTTACAAATGCGAAGCATATCACTGCTAATGATGCTGCTAATCTTTATAAAAAAAGATGGTTGGTCGAGCTGTTCTTCAAATGGCTGAAGCAGCATCTCAAAATAAAGAGATTCTGGGGTACAACCGAGAATGCCGTCAGGATACAGATTAGTGTTGCAATAATCACGTATTGTTTGGTAGCTATTGTCCAACATGATATGAAACTGAATCGTTCGACTTATGAGGTCTTGCAGATTCTAAGCATATCTTTGACGGACAAAACTCACCTTAGTATTCTGTTCGATAAGACTAATTTCAATGATGTCAAAGAGCAACTTGATCCCCTTATTCCGGGGTTATATATTTAATTTTTTACTCGTCCCGATTTTAACGGGACACTAGTGATCTTTGTACTGTAAATGCTTCTCTTATAAAGAGAAATATCGGAATTAGTTTCGAAGAATAAGTCCTGCAAATACCTTGCTATTGGCAAGTAAAACTGGTTCTGATGGAAGTCAAAAAATGGAAGAATAACGGGAAACACAAATTCCCAACTTTTATGATAATTATATATAACTGCTTGATATGTAGCAATATCTACATTCTTGCAGGATTAGAAGTAATGCCCTTACTCGAAGTATGGAATCAAAGGAAGAGAGCAAACAGATATGTTGGTATGTGATGCGTGACCTCAAACGTCCTAATGCCAAAACTCCTGCTTACAAACAATTTAGAGATAATCATATTGAGGTGTTTACTCCTATGAAATGGTGTCTGAAGATCCAAAAGGGAAAACAAGTACGTGAAGAAATCCCATTTATGTTAGCGTCCAAAAATGACGTATAGGATAACCGATAAAAAAGCTAGACCTTTGCTTTCGTTAAATCAAAATCCAAGTTTATGTATAGTTACAATGATTTTGAG
>OGPA01000148.1_pt1 | contig 81561 bp, 68 predicted proteins | sample 1552841 | NCBI WGS metagenome assembly OGPA01 (sample SAMEA2579916, study PRJEB22360) | human gut metagenome
ATTTTATTTTCTCTCGTTTTATTGATAAAGTTGTTTAATCGCTTTTCAAATTTTTCAGATCGTTTTCTTGCTGCTTCAACGTATGCAATTCGGATACGTTTATATGGATCGGAAAAATGTTGATAGTTTTTCCATGCTATTTTATCTTCTGTCGTCATAGGGTTATTTCTTTGTAAACTCAATCGGCTCGATGTTATAATTTAGGGTTCTGATGTCGCAGTCTTCGTAATCTATTCCATAACGCATTCCGCTGACGGATGGACGGAAGATGGAGATGTTTAGCACTGTTTTCAACAGTCGTATTTAAAATAATACATAGTTGATTATCACTGCTAGAGTAAAGTTATATCTTTTGCTTATTGACTAAAATAAGCAATAAATTATTATCTTTGTCTCGAAATTATAAATATTCACGTTTTGGGAGCAATTCTTAAATTTATACTGGTTTAATATTAGCCTCATAAACCGCAGGCTGATAATTCTTTCGTTTGAGTAGTCCTACTTGAACAGGTTTCTTATTTAATTTTTTTCATTCACAGCATTGAACTTTAAGGGTATAGGCCTTTGATGTGGTTGTTTATGGCGACTTCTGAGTTTGCCATAACTGTAATGCTGTGGATCATAATCAAATATTTCAAAGAATATCAAGCACAGTATAAAGAATGGAAACTGAATATATATGGGAGATAAAGCCTAAAAATACTCCTGCCTTAAAAAGAAAATGTAATCATTGTAATTGCGACCGGTTTTATTGTAGTAACAAATTCAGAATGAATGCGCAAAAAAGGAATATTGATGTCTGGCTGATTTATAGATGCGTAGAATGTGATAGTACATATAACCTAACGATTTTGTCACGAACAAAACCTGAACAGATAAAGAAAGAGTTGTTTCGTAAGTTTTCGGAAAACGATGAAGAACTTGCATGGGAATATGCTTTTTCTTCCGAAATAGGGCGAAAAAATAGTGTCGAGTTAGATTATAGCAGTGTCGAATATGAGATATTGTATGACGATATTTCGATAAATGACATTTTGAATGCAGATGATGAGTTTGTAATATTCAAGATTCAAACTCGTTTTGAGTTCGGGGTAAAGTTGTCTTCTGTCATTCGAATTTGTTTAGGGTTGTCTGCAAATCAGTTAAATCGGCTGATAGAGGCAAAAGCGATATTCAGTCCTGAGGGTTATTCGCTAAAGAAACATAAAGTAAAGGATGGAGATGTCGTGCTGGTAAACAAACATATTGCGAGAATGTTCTAATTTTGTAGTGATATAGAAAAGTGTTTTAATTAAATAAATCAGCATTATGAATTTAGAAGAAGTCCTCAATTACCGCCGTTCGGTACGGGCATATGATAAAGAAAAACCGATAGATCCGGAAAGGGTGAAGCATTGTCTGGAACTGGCGACATTGGCTCCCAATAGTTCGAATATGCAGTTGTGGGAGTTTTACCATATTACGGAGCCCGAATTGTTGGCGGAAGTTTCAAGAGCTTGTCTTGACCAGAAAGCGGCTTCGACTGCTTCGCAAATCGTTGTTTTCGTTGTACGGCGAGACTTGTACAAGAAACATGCTCGATTCGTTCTTGATTTCGAACGGGAGAATATTCGCCGGAACAGTCCGAAAGAACGTCAGGATAAACGTATCAAAGACCGGGAATTATACTACGGGAAATTGATGCCGTTTGTTTATGCCCGGTTCTTCGGAATTTTAGGGTTGTTCAGGAAACTGCTGGCTAATACCATCAGTATCTTCCGCCCGATGATGCTCGAAGTATCTGAAAATGATGTGCGTGTGGTTGCCCATAAATCGTGTGCACTTGCTGCCCAGACGTTTATGATTGCGATGGCAAACGAAGGGTATGATACTTGTCCTTTAGAAGGGCTGGACAGCCGACGGTTGAAAAAGGCACTGAAGTTACCTCACGGGGCTGAAATAAATATGGCTATTCCCTGCGGAATACGAGACGGAAATAAAGGTATTTGGGGGGAACGGTGCAGGTTGCTGTTTGAGGATGTTTATCGGAGGGTTTGAGGTTGCTCGTTTACTGATTAACCTTTTTGTTTCTAAATAAAAACTTGATGGAGATTGTCTTATTCGTTGAATGGATAGTCTTCGTCTTGTTATAACAAAAAACGCTTCATAAGATCTATTAATTCTTTATCTGATATAGTATCCTGATCGGCTTTATCGTAAATATAGAGTAAAGTGATTACTCCGTCTTCTACACTGACAATTGCTGTGTGGGTAATCACTCTGGCTCCATGACTTTTACCTTTTCCTTTGGAGGCAATAGACATACGGACTTTGTGAAGTCCGTTTCCTAAGTCGGCACCGAGGGTGGGATTTTGCTCAAGCTCTTTTACTAGTGCTGTTAGATCGCTTTTTAGTGAATGGTATTTTTTACTCAAGCGTTTGAACTCTTTGTCAAACTCTATATATGTGTCTATCCTATATTTCATTGAGTAATTCATTTACATCTTTGAACATACCCTTAGTCTCTTTTCCATCCTTGCGAGCTTTAATGGCTAATAATCCATTTTTTATACTATCCAGCATCTCTTCCTTGGTTGGCTCCCGGTCTTCCTGGTCAACATTGGAGGCCGCTTGTTTCATACGGCGGATAGAAGTTAAAGCTTTTTTGACGAGTGCTTCATCATCGAGGATAGTGGCAATTTCCTGTAAGAGGGTAAGTCTTAATTCTACTGCTGTCATATATAACTCCTTTCTATTAAATAAATCTTCTCGCAAAGATATACTTTTTTAAGGATGATATATAGGTAAATACAATTAAATTACTTGAACTGCTCCTGATTTAGCGAGTAATATTTCCCTTTTAAGCGGAGAAGTTCTTCATGATTTCCCCGTTCTACGATCTGTCCGTGTTCGAGTACCAGGATCACGTCTGCGTTTCTGATGGTGGAGAGGCGGTGGGCGATGATCAGGCTGGTGCGTCCCTGCATCAGTTGGTCGAGACCTTTCTGGATGAGTATCTCGCTACGGGTATCGATATTGCTGGTTGCTTCGTCCAATAATAGGATAGGAGGGTCGGCAATAGCGGCACGGGCGATGTTGAGCAACTGACGTTGTCCCTGGCTGAGGTTGGCACCGTCGTTTTCCAGCAAGGTGTCGTATCCCTGGGGCAGACGTTTGATGAAAGAATGGGCGGCAGTCAGTTTAGCTGCTTGTACAACTTCTTCATCGGTCGCGTCCAGACGTCCGAAACGGATATTTTCGCGGACAGTTCCTGTGAACAGGTGAGTGTCCTGCAAAACGATCGCCATGGATTGGCGCAGGCTGTTTCGTTTGATTTGTTGTATCGGGTGACCGTCTATGGCGATTTCGCCCGACTGGATATCGAAGAAACGGGGGAGCATGTTTAATATGGTTGTCTTCCCAGCTCCGGTGGCACCGACCAATGCTATTTTACAACCGGCAGAGGCATGGAGCGAGATACCTTTCAGAATTGTTTTCTCCGGTTTGTATCCGAAATAAACGTCTTTCATAGAAACATCTCCCTGTACCTGTTGCAAGGCGATGGCTTCGGGGGCGTCCGGTGTTTCCGGTGCTTCGTCGATCACTTCGAAGATACGTTCGGCTCCAGCGATGGCTGCCTGGATACTGTTGTAAAGGCTGGCCAATTCATTGATCGGACGCCCGAACTGGCGGGAATATTGCAGAAAGGCTGCAAGACCACCGACATCGAAACCACGAAAGATGGCGAGTAGGGCACCTACAATCGTGATAAAGACGTAATTCAATGTGTTCAGGTTCTGCATGACGGGCATCATCATACCGGAATAGAACTGAGCTTTCTCCGATTTACCTTTCAGGTCGTCGTTGAGCATGTCGAAATCGGACTGTACTTTCTTTTCGTGTCCGAATACTTTGATCACCTTCTGGCCGCTTATCATTTCTTCGATATACCCGTTCAGAGTGCCGATAGACTCCTGCTGGGCTTTGAAGTATTTGCGGCTTCGCTGAACGATCCCTTTGGCAAATAGGAACATCAGCGGGACGGTGATCAGAGTTACCAGAGTAAGTATCGGACTGATATATAACATCAGACAGAAGATACCGATCAGGGTAAGAGCACTCGACAACATATCCGACAGGCTGTCGGTCAGTGCATCGCTGATCTTGTCTATGTCATTCGTGTAACGACTCATCAGGTCGCCGTGCTGGTGTGTGTCGAAATATTTGACAGGCAAATGTTCCATTTTCCGGAAAAGATCGGCGCGCATACGGGTAACGGTGAGCTGGCCTATTTTATTCAGCAGGATATATTGAATATAGACAGCGGCAACTCCTGTCAGGTAAATGGCGGCAAGGATAGCTAATACCCTGATCAATCCGTGAAAGTCTCCGGGAAGGATATAATCATTGATAATCGGGCGCAACATGTATGACCCCAACAGATTAGCCACGATACTGACAATGATCAGGAAGCCGATCACGAACAATAGACGCTTGTCGCAGGACAGGTACGAAATCAGCCGGAAGAAAGTTTTCTTTCCTTCCCGGGGCTTTGCATTCTCTTTTAAATGATCTCCGTGTGCCATATCCTATAATAATACTTGTTGTGAATGATAGATTTCCTGATAAACGGTAGATGTTTCGATCAATTCATCCGGAGTTCCTATGGCGTTGATCTCGCCGTCTTCAAGTACGATCACCCGGTCGGCCGATTGCATCGTATTGATCCGCTGGGTAATGATAAATACAGTCGTGTCGTGTAACAACGCATTCAGGTTGTTCCGTATTTTCAGTTCTGTTTCCGTATCGACAGCACTCGTACTGTCATCCAGGATCAGTATCTTGGGTTTACGGAGCAAGGCACGCGCGATGCAGATACGCTGTTTTTGTCCGCCGGAAAGATTGATGCCTCCGCGTCCCAGCAATGTATTGTAACCGTCCGTGAAGGACTGGATAAAATCGTGTGCTTCGGCGGCACGGGTAGCTTCTTCTATCTCTTCCATCGATGCGTCGGGTTTTCCCCATTTGAGGTTCTCGACGATCGTTCCGGTGAATAGTTCGTTTTTTTGAAGGACCATGCCGATCCCCTGGTGAAGCTCATCCAGGTTATAGTCTTTTATCGGGATGTTGTCGATCCGGATTTCTCCGGCAGTAACATCGTACAACCGTGGTATCAGTTGTACCAGGGAGCTTTTGGCAGAGCCGGTAGCACCGACCAGCGCAATCGTTTCGCCGGGTTCGGCCCGGAAGCTGATATGCTGTAAAATGTCATTTTCTCCACCGATGTAACGGAAACTGACGTCATTAAATGTAACTTCTCCTTTCTCTACCCGGTGTTTGTTTTGAAGTCCTTCCCGGGTGTTTGTCAGGGAGGGTTCCGTATCGAGCACTTCCATGATCCGTTTAGAGGATGCGGAAGCACGGGCGTACGACATGATGATCATGGAAAGCATCATCAGAGACATCAGTACCTGAAAGACGTAATTGACGAATGAGATCAGTTCGCCCACCTTCAGTTCGCCGTCCATCACCTTTTGTCCGCCCAACCAGAGGATGGACAGGATGGATAAATTCATGACTAACTGCATGACCGGAAAGATGGAAACGACGATGTTGGAGGCACGGATCACCATATCGCGCAGTTCTTCACTGCTTTTGACGAATTTATCCGTTTCAAAATCTTCCCTGACAAAAGATTTGACGACACGGATATTGATGAGGTTTTCCCTGACCACTCCATTCAGTTGGTCTACTTTCTGTTGTACTTTCAGGAAATAAGGAAAACCTTTGCTCAGGATCAGGTAGACACTTCCTCCGAGGATCGGGATAGCTGCTATCAGGACCAATGCCAGTTGTTTATTGATGCTGACGACAAAGAAAACGGCCATGACGAGCATCAGTGGAGAGCGTAATAAAAGTCTCATCGACATCAGAACGATCTGCTGTATGCGGGATATATCGCTAGTAAGTCTTGTGACAAGCGAAGCCGAACTGAATTTATCGATATCGAAAAAGGATAGTTGCTGTATTTTATTGAAGAGTGTTCCCCGTAGATCTGTACCGAAGCCGATTCCGATGCGGGAAGAAATGTAAGTATTCACAATACTGACTAATAATCCCCCGACGGATACCAACACCATATAGGTCCCGATCCGGGTAATAACCGACAGGTCGCGCGGCATGACCCCGTTGTCAATGATTTCAGCCATGAACATCGGCTGAATTGTTTCACACAGCACAGTGATCAGTACAAGAAGCGGGCTGATCAACAATCCCACTTTATATCGTTTAAGAATTTGCCAGTATTTTCCCATATCTTTGTTACAAAGATAGAACATAATTGGGAAATGATATGTTCAACGTGTTAAATACACTTTTATCCACCACAAAAAGCAATATATCCACCTCTTCGTAAAGTGTTCGTTCTACATTTGCTCTCGTTAAACACGATACCAATAATTTAATAGACATGAATACACAACGAAGTTTGTTAGCCGGGTTATTGCTTTTTACGGCAATCCCATTTATCTCCGCGCAGGAGAAAGCTCAGATGGTTGTTAATGCCGATCTGGGAACTGAAACGATCAGCCGACATATCTACGGACAGTTTTCCGAACATTTGGGAAGATGTATCTATGATGGCCTTTGGGTAGGGGAAGACTCTAAGATTCCTAATACGAACGGAGTGAGGAATGATATCATCGCCGCCCTTAAACATATTAATATACCTAATCTGCGCTGGCCGGGCGGTTGCTTTGCCGACGAATACCACTGGCGTGACGGTATCGGTCCGCGTAGCCAACGTCCGAAGATGGTCAATACCCATTGGGGAGGCGTTACAGAGGATAACAGCTTCGGAACGCACGAATTCCTGAATCTTTGTGAGGAACTGGGAACAGAGCCTTATATCTGTGGAAACATGGGTAGCGGTTCCGTAGAGGAAATGTCGAAATGGGTAGAATATATTACTTTCGACGGGGAAAGTCCGATGGCGAACCTGCGTAAACAAAACGGACGTGAGAAACCGTGGAAGGTACAGTTCTGGGGTGTGGGAAACGAAAACTGGGGCTGTGGTGGAAATATGTCCCCCGAAGGATATGCCGAAAATTACCGTCGTTATGCCACTTATTGCCGTAATTACGGAACCAATCATCTGTTTAAGATTGCCGGTGGCCCGAATGTGGACGACTATAACTGGACAAGTACTTTAATGAAGAATATCCCGGGTCATATGATGAACGGTATCTCATTACATTATTATACGTTCGCCGATAGTTGGACCAACAAAGGGAATGCCACCGGATTTGATGATAACGAATATTTCCGTACAATCGAAAATGCTGTACATATCGAAGAATTGATCGAACGCCATACCGTTATTATGGACCAGTACGATCCGGAAAAACGCTTAGGTCTAGTCATCGACGAATGGGGTGCCTGGTATAATGTAGAACCGGGAACAAACCCGGGTTTCCTTTATCAGCAAAACACATTGCGTGATGCCTTGTTGGCCGGCGTTTCCCTGAATATCTTCCATAAACATTGCGACCGGGTGAAGATGGCGAATATCGCCCAGATGGTAAACGTATTGCAGGCAATGATCCTGACAGAAGGCGAAAAGATAGTCTTGACACCGACATACCATGTCTTCGATATGTATAAAGTACATCAGGATGCCACCTTGCTTCCTATCGAAGTAAAATGCAACGAATATGAACGCCTTGGACGTAGCCTTCCGGCAGTCAGCGCATCCGCTTCAAAGTATAAAAACGGAGCGATCCATATTTCACTCGTTAATATAGACCCGGCAAACGATATCGAACTGTCTTGTGTCGTACGTGGAACGAATGCCGCAAATGTAAGTAATGCACAGATCATTACAGGAGAGAATGTACGTGCGTGCAATACATTCGATAAACCGGAGAATGTGCGTTTGGTAAACTTCAAAGGGGCAAAATACAAAAACGGGGAACTGACCGTGACGATCCCTGCCAAATCGCTGGTAACTATCGAATTGAAATAATTTAAACACGTATAATTTATGTGTAAGGCAATCATTAAGGCAGCCATTTTAATGGCTGGGGCAACCCCTTTTGTTTTCCGGTGGAGCTGTCCACGTACGGTTTTCCCGGGATGCAGCTTCGGCAGGCAGCCGATAACACCGGAAAAGAACCCTAATCCGTGGAAAGACGATTACACATCCGTCTCCGCTATGAAGGATTACCGTTCGTGGGGTACTTATAACGTACACGATCCGGCAGGTCGAAAGATAGGGGATACGTTCTATCTCTATTCGACTGATGCCATTTTCCGGGAGAACAAAGAAGAGACCAAAGAGGCAGGTGTTTCGCTCGGATACATTCAGGTGCGTAAGTCGACAGACCTGGTGAACTGGGAATTCGTCGGTTGGGCTTTCCCGGAAATTCCGGCAGAAGCGGTAGAACATGTCAGAAGTAATGCCGGGGGAGAAGGAGCAACCAATATCTGGGCACCTTACCTGGTTGAGTATAAAGATAAGTTTCGACTGTATTACTGTGTCTCGGCTTTTGCCAAATCAGTGTCCTATCTGGGGATGGCAGAGGCATCTTCGCCGGAAGGTCCCTGGGAACTGAAAGGCTGTGTAGTGAAAACAGACTCCACTTCCGTTATGAATGCGATCGACCCAAGCGTCATCATAACTGAGAATGGGGAACACTGGATGGTATACGGCTCCTATTTCGGAGGTCTTTATGAATTGCAACTGGATCCGGAAACCGGACTGGCCATGCGTAGCGGGGATCAGGGACATTGTATCGCCCGCCGGGCAAATGGTAAAAAGGATAATATCGAAGCTCCGGAAATAATCTATAACCCGGAATTGAAAAAGTATTACCTGTTCGTCTCCTACGACCCGTTGATGACAACCTATAATATCCGTGTCGGGCGTTCGGATAAGCCGGAAGGCCCTTTCTTCGACCTGTTTGGCAAAGAGATGAGTGAAGAAACCAATAACTACCCGGTTCTGACGCATCCGTATCGTTTCGACAACCATCCAGGATGGGCAGGTACGGCACATTGCGGCGTCATTAATGACAACGGCCGTTATTTCCTGATGCACCAGGGACGCCTTAGCCCGGCTAACCAGTTGATGGATCTCCACGTTCGTGAGATATTCTGGACCAAAGACGGCTGGCCTGTTGTATCGCCGGAAAGATATGCCGGTATCCCGCAGCAGGATTTCATAAAGGATGATTTCGTGGGCGAGTGGGAAATGATTCTGATCCGCGACAGCAAATACGAACGCCGGCTCTGGGCCGGGCAGATCCTGTGGGGGGAAGGGGAACTGCACGATAATGAAGTGAATGTCTCTGTCCATTATACTTTTACGCCGGATGGGAAAATTATCGGCGAGCAGGAGGGACGCTGGACATACACGCCGGAAACCAGTCTGAATATCCGCCTGGGAGAAGAAGAAATGCAAGGACTCATTCCACATATGGGACAAGACTGGGAGAATGAAATGAAAACGATCCTGTTTACGGGATTAGATTCCCACGGCTTCTCTGTCTGTGGGAAACGAGTCGTATCAAATCAGAATGAGTTAAGTATGAAGTAACCTTAAAACAAAAAGTTTTTATGAATTATCAATTTATTAAGAGCAAACAGCTATCCAAGTTACCGGTAGTCCTCTTGTTTTTATTGGCCTTTAGCTTCCGGCTTATGGCGCAGACAAATGTGGTAACAGGAACCGTGACCGATCCGACCGGGGAGCCGTTGATCGGTGTGAATGTGGTCGTAAAAGACAATCCGAATGTCGGTACAATTACGGATATGGACGGTGCATTCTCTTTGGAAGTAGGGAATGGTAAAGTCCTTGTATTTTCTTATATCGGTTATGCGCCGCAGGAAGTTTCCATTACAGGAAAGAAAAATATCCGGGTACAATTGAAAGAAGACAGCGAAGCGCTGGAAGAGGTGGTCGTTGTCGGTTACGGTACCCAGAAAAAGGGCTCGTTGACCGGGGCTATCAGCAGTGTTAGATCGGAAGAACTGACACGTACCACGACTCCTACGACGGCCGGTGCACTGGTCGGTAAGACACCGGGTATCTCCGCCCGCCAGGCCGACGGTCGCCCGGGTGCGAGTGCAGCTATCCAGATACGTAACATGGGTACACCGTTGTATGTGATCGACGGGATACAATGTGAAGAAGCGCAGTTCAACAATATCGACGTGAACGATATCGAAAGTATTACGATCCTGAAGGATGCCTCCGCCGCTATCTACGGTTTGCGTGCAGCCAACGGAGTTGTATTGGTGACAACCAAATCCGGAAAACGGGGTGAAAAGAACCAGATATCAGCCAATGCCTATTACGGTATCCAGAACTTCATGCGTTATCCGGAGGTGGCCAACGCCTCCCAATTCTACGAAGGACGCATGCAGGCCGACCTGAATACCTACGGATCGACCGCCCGCACCATGGAAGAACTTAACTTGTGGCGTCAGGGACAAGGTGAATATTCCAGCTTCGACTGGCAGAAGTTCATCACCAATAAAAACGCTCCGGTGTGGTATGGTAACGTAAGTGCTACCGGTGGTTCCGAAAAAATTAATTACCACTTCGGTGTTTCCCACCTCGACCAGAAAGCTATGATCAACGGGTTTAATTTTGCCCGTACCAACCTTCAGAGTAATATTGAAGCGAGCATCACCAAGTCGCTGAAGATCGGTGCTCACCTGAGTGGTCGTATCGAAGAACGCCATAACGTAGGTGTGCCGGGACTGGACGATTACTGGCAGCCATATTACGCCATGTTCCAGAACTGGCCGACACAACATGCTTATGCCAACGACAATCCGGATTACGTAAACGCGACCCGTAACAACGCTACCGGAGCCGCTATCTTCGACAGAGGTATTACCGGTTATACGGACGATATCTGGAAATCGGCTACCGCCAACGTCTATGCAGAATGGCAGAGCCCGATCGAAGGACTGAAAGCCCGCGTAGCCTATAACTATTGGATTGCCCGCAACGACCAGGAACAGTTCGAGTATACCTATAAAGTATATACTTATGATAAAACGAATGATAGCTACAACGAACAATGGGGAAACCAAAACCCCTGGCGTCGGCGTCTGAAAGATGAAAAGGTGGAACAAACCTTCCAGGCCCAGATGAACTACGACCATACCTTTAACCAGAAACATCATGTATCCGGGGTGTTAGGTATAGAAACATTTGAAAAGACAAGAGACTGGTTGCAATATAACACATTGCCGACCAATAACTATATCCCTCTGACGAACGGTATCGCCGATATGCAGTCGATGGAAACAAAGATAACCACCGCCCGCCGTGCCGGTATGGTGTTTCGTGCCGCTTACGACTATTCAAGCACGTACTTCGCTGAGTTCAGTGGCCGTTACGACGGTTCTTACCTGTTCCAGGAAGGCAATCGCTGGGGGTTCTTCCCGGCTGTATCTGCCGGCTGGAGGCTTTCGGAAGAGTCGTTCTTGGCTGGAGTAAAAGATAAGATCAAATTGTCTAACCTAAAGATCCGTGCTTCCTGGGGACAGATGGGAGACGATAAACTCGACGTTGATGATGATAACGACGGCTATCTGGACGATATCGTATCCCCTTATTCTTATTTAAACGGATATACTTACGGTTCGGGTAACGCCGTGATGAATGGTAATGCCATGAGCGGTGTCGTATACCGTGGTATCCCTATCACTACTCTGTCCTGGATCAAATCGACTCTTATCAATATCGGTGTGGATTATGGCTTCCTGGATGACCATTTGAGCGGTACTTTCGAAGTCTTCCAACGTAAACGTACCGGTCTGCCGGCCCTGCGTTACGACGTATTGATTCCAACGGAAGTCGGTTTCTCGCTGGCCAAGGAAAACCTGAATTCGGATTACCATAAAGGATTGGAACTGGGTATCACCTGGCGCGATAAGTTCAGGGAACTGACTTATTCAGTAGGCGGTAACTTCACCTTGGCCCGTAAAATGTCGGGCGACTCTTACAAACCGCGTTTCGGTTCGAGCTGGGACGAATATCGTAACTCTACGGAAAACCGTTGGGCCAATACCAACTGGGGATATGAAGTGACCGGCCGTTTCCAAAGCTACGAAGATATCCAGGGCTATCAGGTGGATAATGACGGCCAGGGAAATACGACCATGCTCCCGGGCGACCTGATCTTTAAAGACCAGAACGGCGACGGCGTTATCAACGAACTTGACGAACGTCCTATCGGTTACGGCCTGAGTCAGCTGCCTTACATCAACTTCGGTATCAATACCTCTTTCGAATGGAAAGGTATCGACCTGAAAGCCGACTTTGCCGGTGCGGCAGGACAGTCCTACCACATGAGTTGGGAAGTTGCTTACCCGTTCCAGGGAGATGGCAACTCGACTGCTTATCTATTGACAGACTCCTGGCACCGTGCCGATCCGACAGATGCTAACAGCGAATGGATCACCGGAAAATTCCCTGCTACCCGCTATGCCGGAGCTAATGTGAGCTTCAACAAATACTCCAGTTTCTGGATGCATAATACTTATTATATCAAGCTCCGTACTCTGGAACTGGGTTATACCCTGCCGAAGTCTATCTCCAGCAAGTTCTTTGTAGATCGTCTGCGTATCTATGCAAATGCTTACAACTTGTTCAGTATCGACAACCTGAGTAAATATCAGCTCGATCCGGAGATTCAATCCAACAGTGCATTGGTTACACCCAACCTGCGTACGTTCTCATTCGGTTTTAATCTTAACTTCTAATTAATTAAATCATATGAAAAAGAATTTATTATATATCCTCGGTTCCGCTATACTGACGTGCTCGCTGGCAAGTTGCGACGAATGGCTGGGCAATACGGAACCTTCCGACTTCCTGACCGGCGACCAGGTATGGAACGACAACACGATGGTGCAGGGTGTTTTGGCTAATCTGTACAACGAAGTGCCTAACAACGGTACGCTCGACGATGACGTTAACTTCTCCCTCTACGACGATTTTATGTGGTGCGGATTGATGAATCAGGACGTGGAAACGGCCCGTAACCAGATGGTAGCTTATGCTTACGATGTTTTCCGTTATTATAATTACGAATACATTTATAAGATCAACCAGGCGATCGAATCGTTGAAAACATCTACGTTGCCGGAAGCCGATGTGGCTGTGTACGACGGGGAATTCCGCTTCCTGCGTGCCTATACTTATTTCCAGATGTGTATCCGCATGGGTGGTGTGCCTTTGGTTACATCTACGCAGGTGTATACGCCGGGCATGGATATTGCTGAACTTCAAACGCCGCGTTCCACCGAAGCGGAAGTATACGATTATGTATATAACGAATGTATGGCAATTAAAGAAGTTCTGGCAGCCAACAATGGTATCAAGTATGTTTCACGTGCCAACAAATACACGGCTTTGGCTCTAGCCAGTCGTTCTATGTTGTACGCCGGTTCTATTGCTAAGTATAATGCAGCCATGAGTAATCCGGTTCGTTCGGATTTGCAGGACGGCGTGGTTGGTATGAGTGGGCAGAATGCAAGCGGATTTTATGAAAAGGCGTTAGCTTGTGCGGAAGAGATCATCACCGGTGGCGTGTTCCGTCTGCAAGGAGTGGATAATCCTTCTGCGGATGAATTTTATAAGGCTGTCAGTATCAAGGATGGCAACACGGAAGTGCTTTGGAGCAAGGATTATTCAGCCAGCAAGTTCCATACCTTTTCATTTGCCAATATTGCGCAGTCGATGAATGAAGACAATGACAATGGATCGGATCTTTGCCCGACTTTGCAGTTGGTGGAGTCATACTATAGACTGGACGGAGCCACTGCTCGCCTGGCCGATAAGGATGCCAACGGTAACTATATAGCTTACGATAACCGTTCCGATATCTTTACCGGTCGCGACTATCGTTTGCAAGGAACCTGCCTGCTTCCCGAACAAGAATTTAAAGGGGCACACTTAGATGTTCAGGCCGGTGTAGCTGTTTATCAGAATGGATCGTATCTGTTTGTCGACGGTTCGGAACCTAACTCCACTTATGAAGCTGCCGATAACCATCCGAATGCGGACGGCGGTACTTTCATTGGTAAAGACGGCCCGCTGAACCGTGCCACTTATACCAATACCGGTTTCAACCTGCGTAAATATGTGGATGCAACCGTCGGTTCATCCGCCCGTGGTCAGGGTTCGTATATCTGGTGGGCGTATTTCCGGATGGGAGAGGTCTATCTGAATGCGGCTGAAGCGGCGATGGAACTGGGACAGACAGGCAAGGCGCTGCAATATGCGAACGCCATACGCCAGCGTGCCGGTTTTGGTGCCGACTCATGGACGACAGCCGACCTGACGATCGACAACCTGTTGCACGAACGCCGTTGCGAACTGGCTCTCGAAGATCACCGCTGGTGGGATATGAAACGTCTGCGTAAAGCACATACCTTATGGAACGGTGTGCAGTCCGAGAACACGATGTTGTATGCCCTTTATCCTTACCGGGTGATCGGTGGTGCGAACGACGGCAAGTATATCTTCGTACGTAAGATAGCCCCGCGCTTCAAGGCTCCGCGTAACTTCCGCGTGGGTAACTACTATACTTCATTTGAACAGGATGTCTTGAACAAGAATCTGAAACTGGTACAAAATCCGAACTACAACTAATTAAAGATGACAATACATATGAAAAAGATAGCTTTATTCCTATTCGCAGCCTTGGCTGCCGTATTCACCTCCTGCGAATACGACAACTTCGATGCCCCGAACACAACGCTGACCGGACGAGTGGTTTACGACGGACAGCCTGTCAACGTAAAGAACAACCAGGTGAGTTTCCGCCTCTACGAACCGGGTTGGGAACTGTCGGCCAGCACTTATCTGACGGTGCAGGTGGCACAGGACGGTACGTTCAGTGCCAGCGTTTACACCGGCAAAACGTATAAATTGATCCGTGTCGAGAATGTCGGCCCGTGGACGAACCCGACGGCTTCCGACACCATCACGGTGGAGAATTGCCGTAGCGGGGAGACGGTAGATATTCCGGTCACTCCTTATTATCTGTTGGAGAATACTGCTATAACCTGCAACAACAAGGTGGTTTCGGCTACTTGCAACGTACATGAAATCACCGGGGGTAAGACGATCGAGTTCGTTGGCCTTTACGCCGGCCGCAATGTGATTGTGGACGACACCTACAATTTCGGATCGGGTACCGGCTCGGTTACTACACCGGCCCAGGCTGGTAATCCGGTTTCACTGAGTCTCGACTTAAGTAGTTTGTCTGTCAACTCGACATCCGGCTCTTTGCCTTCAAGCGGATTTATCTATGCCCGTATGGGGTTGAAGATAGAGGGGATCGATGCGATGGTTTATACGGAACCGTTTAAGGTTTCGATTTAAGCAATTGGGAGATTAGCAATTGCCCCCATAAGGTTCGTCAGAAAAAGACACCTTATGGGGGCAATACTTATTTGAATAAAACCTTTACCTATTTACAATCTTACTTTGAATCGTTCGTTGCCAATCAGAACAAAATAGATACCAGCTGGAAGTTGAACACTGTAATTTTCACCGGCGTTGAGGTTACGTAATGTTTGCAGCTTTCCTTCAGCCGAATAAACATATATTTTTCCTGTAACAGTCGTTTGAATATGCAAAATACCATTCTCCGCCCATACTTTGGACTGGCTTGTTTCAATTGTTTCATTGCTTACCGGATCGGGATTTTTCACAACATCGTTGATAAATATCTCAAGAGACTGACGCACATACTTTATAATATAAGCACCATCGCTATCGCGGGGCGTGATAGTTTCACCCTGGTCAGTCGTTACAACCGGAGTAGACAGGTTATAGTCTTTACTTAGTGTGAGATAGAAACGAAAACTCCCCCATGCCTCTACTTCATATTCTCCGGCGACAGGATCGGTCGTTGCCCCTTCTACTGTCGGTAGGGTAACATTGTAATAGACTGTTGCAGGAGGTGTCGGAGGTGTTATCCCTTTGAATGTGGCAGCAAAGGTGACTTCGCTTTCCGGCATCGTATATGTGCTGTTGTTGCTGAGCGTTGCTGTCTGACCTCCTTTTGGGCTGACAGTGATCGACTCCAGTGTGTAGCCGGAAGCCGGAACTCCGCTGACTGTGAGCACCGTTTTGTCTGCAACCTTATCCTGATCGCTGACGGTGATGTCGGCACCAGCTTTAAGAACTAGCTTGTTGCCGTTGCCTGGGTTGGATACGGTCACAAGATAGGTTTTTTGAAGTGCGGTTCCTGCGCTTGTCTCGGCTGTTGCACCTTCTTTCACGACAACGGTTCCTGTGTTTGCCATGCCGGAGGTGATCAGTTTTGTGTCTGTTTCAGAAACCAGGGAGGCAGTGGCATTCACTTTGATACCTTTGTCGCTGTCGGAGGTGGTGTTGGTTGCTGTGATTTCGGTAGAGGCTCCGGTGATTGTCAGGCTACCGTTATTCACGATACCATACTGGTTGGCTTCTCCGGTTTTCACCTCTAAGCTTCCACTGAAAGAAACTCTTGCTCCGCTGTTGATTGTCAGGGCTGGGGCGGTCGTTGTTGTAGAATTAATCTTTGCGCTCTCGAACGTCAATGCGCCCTGTGCTGTGGCATCGATTAATACACGTTTTGTATCAGCCAGTGTATTTTGAATCGTGCCATTGAAAGAGATCGGAGTGGCAGGGGCTCTTGTTAGAATTTCTTTGGTGTATTTCCAGATATCACCTTCTTTCGAGATGGTGATATCTGCATCTTTACCATTTAAGTCTAATGGCAGTATCTCAAACTCACCATGAAAGGAGGCGTTGGCCGAGAGGGTGAGTGCTGATCCGCTTGTAATGGTTGTTTCGTCGTTTTTAAGGGTTGCAGTGATACCTTCATCGTTTGGTGTAATTTCCGGAGTAATAGATGCATTAGTCGGAACCTGGTCGCCATCTTCCAGCATCACGTCCTTTGAGTCATATTGATCCCACTTTACGGAAACAGTTCCTACACCTTCTGTTTTAGGAGCAGTAATGTTTACAGTATAGAGTGTTTCATCATCTTTCTTCAGGCGGTAAGTGTGACCAGCTTTGTAAATAGGAGTGGTGACGGGATTGTTGTTTTCCATTTTCACATAACCTGCGAAAGTTGTTGTTGTTGGCAGTGTTTCAGTTACTATAAGAGGCTTGTTTGGCGATAAAGCACCAGAAGATAGAGAATGAACGAATATATTAGTTCCTACCAGTTTTCCGCTACCACTAATATTTATAGGATGATCCTCCATAATTGTAAATCCATATAGATCATAAACAAACGGCTCTACGAACTTCGGTTCATTGAATTTTACGATTGAGTTTTCGAGAACAAGGTTTGATACTGCATATATACCAGGCAATGTATACGGATCATTTTCGCTACCCAGGTTTTTAACTGTCAATGTGCAAGCCTTATATTCGCTTCCGAAACTTTCGTTTCCGGATCTGATGAAATTTTTTACAACTCCACCTTCTATCGTAATGTTCATTGTTCCGGTAACAGCAATAGAACCATTTTGATCTTGCCCTCTGGCAGCACCAACGGCTTGAATTGTTCCACCTTTAATAAGTAGATTTACGTTTCCTCCGACTAAACCTGTAGCCATATTATAATTGTAACCGCTGGCATATACATATTGTATATCTCCACCTTCGATTGTTACATCCGTGTTGCCTGTTACTTTAGAGTAAAGCCCTCCTCCATAGATATTTGTGTTTTTACTACCTGAAGCGACACTTTTTATTACTACTTTGGTAGAACCAACTTTACCTTTGTCTCCATTATCTCCGTCCTGGCCAAATCCACCTCCATAGATGCTACCACCGCTATAGGTACCTGGTTCAAGTTCGTCAGGATCTATTTTTGCGTTATTCACCACAATGGAGGAAAGACTGGTTACGATACCTGTAAAACCTCCTGCAAATATGTTTTCTTTGAATGTACCTCCGTTAAGGATAACTTCTGTGCTGCCACAAGTTCCGCTGTCGGAACCTCCGAAAAGATTATGATTGATCATCGTGTTTTCACCGGAAATAGTCAGCTTGGCAGTGTTGGTAACGTTGCTAGCTTCGCCTCCTCCGTAAATCCATCCGGTTGTTCCTCCTGACATATTTACTATGGTGTTGCCGCATGTTCCTTCATAACCACCTCCAAAGATGGAACCATTAATTGTTCCTCCGGTTACTGTTACGGTTGATGTGCCGGTGACGTTGCCAGTACTTGCACTTCCTCCTGTTACCCAGCCGAACTGACCGCTTTTGATGGTGATGTTTGTATTCTCTACATTGTTGGAATTGTCCGTACCACCCCAGATATTTCGGATACCGGTAAATTCATTATTATCACCATATTTAGTAACACACGCTACTCCTTCATCAAATGTCAGTGCATATCCATTCGCTGCAATCTGCGATATCTGAAGCGTAATATTCTTAAAAGTAATTGGTGCTAACATCTGAATTCGTGTGAGAAAACCATCATCATTGACATAGGCAAAATTAACGCTTGCTGTAGTACCGCTAATTGTGCAAGGCTTGTCTGGCATTGTTTTAGCATCTATTACATGATTCAGTAATACGATATCAAAGTTTGCCTCCGATGATTGGTTGATCGCTGTTACTGCATCCGCCCAAGTTGCATATTCTGTTTCATTAACAGAAACGGCATTCCCTGTGCCTCTTGTCATAAGGGGCATAGTTGGTTTTTGAGGAGAGCTGACATGTGTGGCGGAACTACTACTAGAGGGTGCTCCTCCTCCCATATTCCGGTTCTGTGCTCCAACCGTCTGATATCCGGTCAGGCATAATGCAGACAGTATCACCATGATTGCGTGTGCCGTCATACTCTTTAAGTATTTCTTTTTCATACGTTGTTATAATTAAATTGATAATAAAAGATTCCTGTTTTTGTTACGATGATCGTTACAGCGGCTTTATGATGATCGTAACAGAGGGGTTACGATGGTCGTAAGTTACCTATTACGATGTCCGTAACCTCTCGTTTACGGTTGTCGTAAATGTAGAGGCTATTCTATCACCGGACGATCGTCTTCATTGTCCACTGTCAACTTATAGGGGAAGCGATTGCGGCGTACCTCTTTGAGCACTGTTTTGCTGTTGCCTCCATATTGGGAGGCTATCTCCAGATAGTAGCTGCCATTTGCCAATGCGGGGATAGTGAAGGAGAAGAACGACGGGTCATTGCGAGAAACAGCTGTTTTGGATACGGCCGTTTCAGTGTCATTATCTGCATTAATGAAAAAGAAGCCAACGGTTTTACCTTCGGTTCCTACTATTTTGATGCGTTTGCCTTCACCGTTGAGGTTGCCACCCGGGGTGATTTGTGAGTTTACCTTTTCGGTCACTATGTCGATCACACGGGTGATTGTCGGTAAATTTTCTTCTACGCCGGAGACGATTACATTGATCTTTTTTAAGTCTTCGCGAAACTCGGCACGCTGTGAGCTACGGATGCTTACACTGTTCTCTTCGGGATTGAATGCGGCTTTCGGGCCGATAAAGGGACCATCTACGCCGAGGGAGTTGTTCGTAAAACCAAATTCTACAGTAGAAGCTGAGTATAATTCTGTCTTTGCCTGATCCAGTAAATCGTTGTAAGCACTCTCAAGTTCGGAGGCGGAGAACTTGCTTCCTGATTGGGCAGCAAGTTTACAGAGGTCTTTTACGGTGCGATTCGCTAAATAGGTTACGTTGAAAGTGAAGTCGTCTTCTCGTTCCGTCAGATAGTTCGGTACTAATAGCCCGGCTATGCTGCGCATTTTTGGGGTTGTTGTTGCCATGATTATTAATTTTAGTTTAGTTCGTTTAGAACTATGGTGTTTTCTGGGAAATCAAGGGGTAGAAATGTTTGCCTAATAGAGTATGGTATGAATTAAAAACAAAAGATGTACTTGATTGTATCTCTTATTGCTACCAAGATGGAAGATAAGTGATTTAATTAGATGGTAAAAAGTATATGAAATCTTGTTTGTTAAGTGATAGTGATTATCTTTGCACTGTTTAAACCATAGTTCTAAACGAACTCCATACAGTCTTTTCCATTCATTAGACCATCATCCATAAGACATGTTTTATAACTATCATTTTTTCATTCCCGACAGGTGGTAATCTTTTATGTATAGTGTATATTTGTCATTTAAAAGAATCCTGACGAATATGAACCACATTCATACATCTAAAAACGTATATTTGCTACTGTTTCTTTTCTTTTTTCTGTGTGTCAAGGGGCATGCCGAGTTAAATCCCGAAGCCTATAATTTCTCCTACCTGACGTCCGACAACGGCCTGGCCCAGAACACGGTCGATTATATTTATAAAGACACCCGCGGCTTCATGTGGTTCGCCACTTGGAACGGGCTGAACCGTTTCGACGGTTACGAATTTGTCCGCTACGATACCCGTTCGGGGAAAAATTCCCTCAACAGTCTTTTCGTCCGCACCCTTATCGAGGACGATCGCCATAACCTTTGGGTCGGTACCGAAGAAGGTGTCAATGTGATCGATCTCAATACCGGCGAAGTTCGCAATTACGATTACTCCCGTTTCGCCTCCAATCCCCTGTTTTCATCCGCTATCAATGCCTTTGCGAAGGATGATGACGGCCGGATATGGGTCGGTTTCAACAAAGGCCTGGCCATCGTCACGCTGAATGAACTGGGTGATCCGGAGGCCATCGAAATGATCCGAGAAGGACAAGATGAAGACGTGAAAGCCCTCTGCCGCGATGATGAAGGCACCGTCTGGGTCGGCTACGGGAACGGCACGGTCTGCATGGTAAAGAAACTGTCGGAAAACTCTTTCCAACTGGCCCCTGTCTCTTTTCGGCAACCCGCTTCGCCTGTCGAAGAGATTCTGTCCCTCTGTCCCGACGGCGACACGATATGGGTGGGGACTGCAACCGGCCTGCTTTGCTACAATAAAAAAACGGCCCGGAGTCGTTTCTACACCAACGACCCTTCCGACCCTCGCTCGCTTATCCAGGATTATGTCATGGACCTCATTCCTGACAAGGACAATAACATCATCATAGCCACCTACAAAGGCCTTTGTATCTATCAAAAGTCGACCGACGACTTCCTGCAAATAGCCAGCGACCCGGAAAGGGTCAACGGGCTGAACAATAATTTCATCAATTCCCTTTTCCTCGACCCCGGCGGAATCCTCTGGATCGGAACCGAAAAAGGGGGAGTGAATAAGATGATCCGTAAAGAGGTCATGTTCGAACTCTACCGCCACGACCGCAAACAGCCAGCCTCGCTTTCCGCCAACCCCGTCAACGCCATCTACGAGGACAGCCGTCATACCCTCTGGGTCGGCACCGTCGAAGGGGGATTGAATAAACGGAACCCGGATAAAAAGACCTTCACCCATTTCCGGCACGAACGCGGCCGTGCGTCCTCCCTGTCGCACGATGCCGTCTGCTTCATCACCGAGGGTGACGGATATCTCTGGATCGCCACCTGGGGAGGAGGTATCAACCGGATGAAACTGACCGACGAAGGACGTTTCGACCCGGCCGCTTCCTTTGTCGACGAGGGCACGTTCGCCAGCGCCTTTATCTCCTGGATAGAGTACGACGATGTCCTGAACGGCCTGTGGGTAGCCACGCCGAAAGGCCTCGACTATTACGATATTGCCGGCCGCAAGGTGATAAACGTATTAAGCTCCTTCGAACCCGACGGCCGGCCGACTCCCGTGTCGGGCATCTGCCTCGACAGTTCCCGCCGCCTGTGGATCGGGACTGAACGCGGCCTCCACTGTTTCGATCTCAACCGCTCGGACGTCAAGCTGGGTCGCATGGTCTCGGAACGTTGCCGCGTGATGTCCTCCGAACGCAAACTTCCCTGTAACGAAAAGGTGAACTGCATCTTCGAGGCCGCCGACCAAAGCATCTGGATCGGGACCTACGGCAACGGCCTTTTCCGTCTGGCCGGCCGTGAAGACAATCGTTACGTCTTCCGCAATTACGACACCGATACGGGCCTGTCGGACAACGTAATTTATGGCATAGAAGAAGACCGGCAGGGAACGCTCTGGCTGAGTACCAACCGCGGCCTGTCGAGTTTCAGCCCGGAGAAGGAGCGTGCCACGGCCTATTACGTCACCGACGGCCTGCCGAATAACCAGTTCTATTGGGTCGCTTCGGAGCATACCTCGGAGGGGAAGATAATGTTCGGTAATGTAGGCGGTGTCGTGGCATTCGACCCGGTGGTCAGCCAGCCCGACACCTCCGGTCTGGCAGTCACGATCGTGGGCGGACGTCTCTACAACGAGCCGGTCAATCCGCGTGCCCTGTCCGATGTCTGGCGACTGCGCGAACAGGATAAGTCCATCTCCGTTGAGTTCGCTTCCTTATATTATATCTCGTCCGAAAAGATACGCTACGCTTACCGCCTGGAAGGTTTCGATACGGACTGGATCGAGGTGGAGGCAAACCGCCGCTTTGCCAGTTATACGAACCTTCCCGCCGGGAAATATGTCTTTCAGGTGAAATGTACGAATCCTGCCGGCGAATGGTCCGATAAAATAACGGAAATGAAAATCCAGGTCGTCCCGCCTTTCTATAAAGAGAAGTGGTTTCTGGCCGCCATGTTGGTCATCGTGACCCTGTTGGTCTACTACTTCAACGAAATGCGCATCAACAACCTTCGCCGTCAGAAAGACGAACTCGAACAGAAGGTGGAAGAAAGAACCCGGCAGATCGCTGCCCAGAAAGATGAGATACTCGCCCGTACAAAAGACCTGGAAGAGTCGGACCGCCAACTTCAACAGGCCACGCAGGACAAGATCAACTTCTTTACCAACATCACCCACGAATTCCGTACCCCGTTGACCCTGATTCTCGGCCCCATCGAACAGGCCTTGACCCTGAGCCGGAACCCGAAGGTGATCGACCAGCTGACCCTGGTACGGAAGAACTCGAAATACCTGCTCTCCCTCGTCAACCAGCTGATGGATTTTCGTAAAGCGGACGCCGGAAGTATGAAGGTGAACAAGACGCCGGGCAACTTCACTGACTTTATCGAGTCGATCGTCCTGCCTTTCAAGCCTCTCGCTCAATCACGCAACATACGGATCGACGAAGGATACCGGATCGCGCAGCCCTGTTTCAGTTTCGATCCCGACCTGATACAAAAAATCCTGGTCAATCTCCTGTCGAACGCCGTCAAGTTCACTCCTGACAACGGATATATCCGTTTATCGGCTGCTTTACTCGACAATAAAAAAAGCGAAACAGAGGCAATAAAGCAGCCGATAAACGGCAACCGGTCTGCAAATATCTTTATATCTCGGTAGGGGATACCGGAGCCGGCATCCCGGATGATGTAAAGGAACTGGTCTTCGAACGTTTCTATCAGGCGGATAACCGGAACACATACCCGGTCTACGGTCAAAGCGGTACGGGTATCGGCCTCTTCCTCTGTAAGCAGATCGTGGAGTTGCTGAACGGTTCCATCCGGATAAAAGACAACCCGTTGGGCGGAACGACCTTCCGCATCTTATTGCCTCTGTCGGCCGAAGAGATGGATGTAGAGATCAACAGTGAATATTACGTATCCCCGGAAGTCTACGACCGCTCCGTCGAAACCGAAGAAGAGTCCGACCCTGTCGACCGGGACAAGCCTCTGCTCCTGGTTGCCGAGGACAATCCCGATATGCGTGCTTTCATCAAGTCGATCCTGGACGACCGGTTTACCGTCATCGAAGCCTCCAACGGCGAATCGGCCCTGAAAAAGACGCTCAAATATCTGCCCGATTTCATCCTGTCCGATATAATGATGCCTGTTATGGATGGCCTTGAATTCTGTAAAAAGGTGAAGAACAACTTTACCACTTCCCACATCCCGGTCTTGCTGCTTACGGCCAAGACCTCGACGGATGTCCGTATCGAAGGATACAAAGTGGGAGCGGACGGTTATATTGCCAAGCCTTTTGATGCGGAGTTGCTCGTCGCCCGTATCAACAACATGCTCGAAAGCAAGAACCGCCTGCATAAGGCTTTCGGAAGCAGCCTCGACGTAAAGACGCTCGATATCCGGGAAGAGTCGCAAGACCGTAAATTCCTCGACAAGCTGATGGAAGTGATACAGGAAAACTACCAGGATGCCACCTTCGATGTGGCGGAACTGATAGAGAAGATGCACGTAAGCAAAAGCCTGCTTCATAAAAAACTGCAATCGCTGGTCGGGCAGTCTGCCGTAAAAGTCATTCGTTCCTACCGTCTTACGAAAGCGAAAGAGCTGATGGAGTCGAAAGAGAGAGTGCAGGTTTCTATCTCTGAAGTGGCTTACGAGGTTGGCTTCAATGATCCGAAATATTTCACCCGCTGCTTTACCAGGCATTACGGTATGCCCCCGAGCGAGTTTTTGGGGAACTGATTGTTTCAGGCAGCTTTTGTATGGTGATAAGGAAAATATCCTTACATTTGTCTTCGAAATATTATGAACGTTAATTAAAATAACATGCAAAACACAAACTCTTCTTCTAAGGGGTATCTATTTCCCCTGGTGGTAATCGGCATCCTGTTCTTTATGATCGGATTCGCCCTCGGTATTAACGGATTGATCATTCCGTTCCTGCGTACAGCCTTGGATCTGACAACAGCAGAATCTTATCTGGTATTGGCTGCAACCTTCTCTACCTTTATTATCTTCGGATATCCAAGTGGATTGGTGATTAAAGCGATCGGATATAAGAAGACGATGATCCTTTCTTTCCTGTTCTTTGCTGTGGGATTGTATTTGTTTATTCCTTCGGCAGAAAACCAGAGCTTCGCCATGTTCCTGTTGGCCTCTTTCATTAGTGGTATCGGTAATACCATGTTGCAGGCAGCAGTAAATCCCTACATCACGATCTTAGGCCCGTTGGATAGCGCGGCTACCCGTATGAGTATGATGGGGATCGCCAATAAGGCAGCCTGGGCGATCGCTCCGATCTTCCTGGGTATCTTCCTGAACCTGGGTGATGTGAAATTGGAAGATATCAAACTTCCGTTCTACTTCATTTCCGGTATCTTTGTATTGCTGGGTATTCTGGTCGCTTTCGTTCCGCTGCCTGAAGTAAAAGCCGAAGGTGAAGACGAAAACGATGAGGCTGCAGCTTCCTCGTATGCCGCTAATAAGACAAGCATCTGGCAGTTCCCGCACTTACTTCTTGGCTTGGTTTCACTCCTGTTTTACGTGGGTGTAGAAACTTTGGCGATGGCTAGTATTGTAGACTATGCTACCTCTTTAAACTTGCCCGATCCGCAGGTGTATACTTCTTACACGGTGATTGGCATGGTGATCGGTTATCTGGTCGGCGTATTCTTTATCCCTAAATATATTTCACAGGAACGGGCGATGTTTATATGCGCGATTATCGGTCTGATCAGTTCTTTACTGATCGTTCTGACTCCGATGAATATATCGATCTGGTTCGTGGCTGTTTTAGGTTTGGCCAACTCGTTGATGTGGCCGGCTTTGTGGCCGATGGCAATGAAAGACCTAGGTAAATTTACCAAGACGGGTTCTTCTTTGTTGGTTATGGCAATCGTGGGTGGAGCCGTATTCCCGCTGTTGTTCGGTTGGCTGGCTGACGAATTTGGAAATATGCAGCAGGCTTACTGGATCTGTTTCCCGGCTTACCTGATGATTTTCTATTATGCTTTGAGTGGACACAAGATCCGCGTTTAAGCCGAATAAGATACCTTATTTACGCGGGGCTTGATTTATTCTACCCGTGAATACAGAGGGGATAAAGGAGGTTTTTACAGCCCCTTTATCCCCTTTTTATTAAGGAATACAGAAAATTTCAGGAAAAAGCCGTACATTTGTCTTAGTTTCTTGTTTATTGGGTATAGTATATAACTAAAAAAACAGGTCTATGAAAGAAGAAGGTGATGTATTTAAGAAATTCCGGGAGTCTTTTAGTAAGATGGACGGACATTTCCATATATTAGAACAGCGTGTACCGGTCGAACTTCAGATGGAGTATTTCAAATATTCCGAACAGGTTCGAAAAGGCAAAGTGAAGCAGGATTTGGATGATATGGATTATACAGCCTTCCGCGAAAGTCTGTCTGATCCTGAGTCGACAACCGACCATAAGAGATACGTATTATCCATGTTGGCAACTTCCCGCGAGGTAAAAGCATACCGGATGCTGGAAGATTATGTGCAACATCCGGATGAAGATGTAAGCAACTGGGCTTATATGGCTTTAATGGAAAGTCGTATTTCGTTGGAGTCGGAGTTATCGGATGAGAAACAAATATATATTTCTACCGGCTTGGGTGGAAAAGGTGAGAAACTACGGTTTTATGTTTTGATACTCTCGAAGGACAGGATGCCCTTCCTCGATTATCAGCGTAAAGTGATAGAGCGTGAATTTGCCTATTTCTTACCAAAAGAAGATTGTGAGATCGAACGTCTGACAATCGGCGAACAATATGTTGAACTGGTGTTTTTAATACCGGTACGTGCAGACATCAAGTTAACTCTCGACAGGGTTATCAATGAATGTAATCAGTACGGTGATTTTCTTTCGGATATATTTACGATCACAAACGTAAAAGAACTGACGCATCAGGAAATTACTGATATTATAAATAAGAATGGAAACAGTAAAACAAGCCATTAAGTATGGTGTGGTAGGGGTGAGTAATACCTTGATAACAATGGCCGTTATCTGGGTGATGATGAAACTCTTCGGATGTAGGGAAGGACTTTCTAATTTAACGGGATATGTAGCGGGGTTGCTGAATAGTTTTATCTGGAACAAGCAATGGACTTTCAAGGGAAGTTCTACCGGATGGACCAAAGGTGCAATCCGCTTTGGTATTGCGTTTGTAGTATGTTATGTCCTGCAATACGGACTGGTACTTATATTAAATTCCCAGTTAACGATCGACCATTATTATAACCATTTAATAGGAATGGTTTTCTATACAGCGATCAATTTTTTAATAAACAAGTTTTATACCTTTAAGGCTTAACGGAAATGAAGAAGCTCGCAGTCATAGTTCCCTGCTACAACGAGGAGTTGGTTATCGGTGAATCGTATCGTCGTACGAGAGACGCTTTACAGTCGCTCCCTATCGCAACTGAGATTATATATATAAATGATGGAAGCCGGGATAGAACCCGTGAGTTGCTGGATGAGATAGCAGCTTCCGATCCGCAGGTCAAAGTGATCCATTTTTCCCGTAATTTCGGTCACCAACCGGCAGTGACGGCAGGTATAAACCATTGTGATGCAGATCTTGCAGTTATTTTGGATGCCGATATGCAGGACCCTCCAGAGTTGATTGCCGGGATATTAGAGTTGCAGGAAAAGGAGAATGCGAACGTAGTCTATTGTGTCCGTAAGTCACGCGAAGGCGAAAGCTTTTTCAAGAAAGTAACCTCGAAGGCTTTCTACCGTTTGCTGAATTACATGAGCGACGTTAGTTTCCCATTGGATACAGGAGACTTCCGTATGATCGACCGTAAGATCATGGACCAGTTCGACCGTTTTCAGGAAAGAGGTAAATATATCCGCGGATTGATCAGTTGGCTGGGTTATAAGCAAGTTCCGTTCTATTACGAACGGGAGGCTCGTATAGCCGGTGAAACCAAATATCCTTTCAGCAAGATGTGGAAGTTTGCATCGACTGCCATGCTCTATTTTTCTAAAAAGCCGCTTCGACTGGCAACCAGCCTGGGATTTATAGCAGTGGTAGTCGGAATTGTTCTGGCGGCGTGGTTTACTTTAGGTAAGCTATATGGTTTCAGCAATGCCGAAAGCGGTTGGACCTCTATTATGACTTCTGTTATTTTCTTTGGAGGAGTGCAGTTGCTGACAGTAGGCGTATTGGGACAATATGTAGGTATCTTGTTTGACGAGATCAAGGCGCGTCCCGAATATATTATTGACGAAAAGAAAAACTTCAGATAGATGCTTTAAGATTCCCTTCGGATGTAATTCTGTTTTCATCCGAAGGAAATTCTGTTTTCATCCGAAGGAAATTTTATTTTCTCCCGGAAGGGTTGAAATCAGTCCATAAAAACTTTCCGGTAAATATGGCAATAAGGGGTTTCACCTTTCTTGTCGTAATAATGCTGATGATAATCTTCCCCGATCCAGAATTTCTCGGCAGGTTCCAGTGCTGTCGCAACCTTATAACCCATACCGGATAATTTCCCGATGTATTTATCAGCCATCTCTTTTTGTTCATCGCTGCAATAGAAGATAACAGAACGATACTGGCTTCCTATGTCTGGGCCCTGGCCGCCGACCTGGGTGAAATCATGTGTCTCGAAATAGAGGCGGAGCAGTTGCTCGAAGCTGGTCTGTGCAGGATCGAAAATTACTTCAACCGTTTCTACATGTCCGGTAGTTCCGGTTTTCACTTCCGGGTAGGAAGGATTATTCAGTGTCCCACCCATATAACCCACGTGGGTGCTTTCTACGCCTTTTGCTTTTCCTAGATGATATTGTGTTCCCCAGAAACAGCCGGAAGCAAAATAGGCTGTTTCTTTATGGAATTTATTCTCTAACATAATTCTTACTTTAGGTTTAAATTATTCTGTTTATATTTGTGCAAATATAATCTTTTATTTTGCAATGGATAGCAAGAAACCGCTGAGCCCCGCGCAAAAAACCGTAGTGGGCGTTCAATTTCTCTTTGTGGCCTTTGGTGCAACAGTTCTGGTTCCTCTACTGGTCGGCATGGATCCTTCTACTGCCCTTTTTACTGCCGGACTGGGTACATTGATCTTTCATTTGGTGACTAAAGGGAAAGTCCCGATCTTCTTAGGAAGTAGTTTTGCATTCGTTGCTCCGATTATTAAAGCGACCGAACTTTACGGATTGCCGGGGACCATGTCCGGCCTGGTAGCTGTCGGTGCTGTTTATGGACTTATGAGCCTGTTGGTCAAATGGAGAGGAATCGGGTTTATAAAGACTCTTTTTCCTCCCGTTGTGATCGGACCTGTTATCATCCTGATAGGTTTGTCACTGGCCGGTTCCGGTGTCGATATGGCGAAAGAGCATTGGCCGTTGGCGTTGATAGCCTTGTTTACGGCTGTCCTGGCGTCATTGTTGGGACGGGGGATGATCAAATTGATACCTATCTTTTGTGGAATAATTGTCGGATATATTGCTGCCTGCCTTTTCAAGGTGGTCGACTTTGAACCGATCATCGCTGCTCCCTGGTTTGCTTTACCACAATTCGTAAAGCCGGAGTTGTCGTGGGAAGCAGTGATTTTTATGATACCGGTAACAATCGCTCCGATCATAGAACATATAGGTGACGTATATGCCATCAACGAAGTAACCGGTAAAGACTTTGTAAAAGATCCCGGCTTGCATAAAACAATGCTTGGCGACGGTTTAGCCTGTATTGCTGCCGGTTTGATCGGTGGTCCACCGGTAACTACCTATTCGGAAGTAACCGGTGCTATCTCGCTGACGAAAATAACAGATCCGACCGTTATCCGTATTGCGGCAGTGGCAGGAATTGTGTTTTCTGTATTTGGAAAGGTTAGTGCATTTCTTAAGTCGATCCCACCGGCAGTATTGGGGGGTATCATGTTACTTTTATTTGGGACGATTGCGGCTGTCGGTATAAACAGTCTGATACAGAACCGGATCAATCTGGGAGATACACGCAACCTGATACTTGTTTCCCTGATATTGACATTCGGGATAGGAGGTGCAGTATTTGAGTTTGGTGGATTTACAATGGCCGGGATCGGTTTGTCGGCTTTATTGGGTGTAGTTTTGAATTTGGTCTTACCCGGCAGGAGTAAATAAAGTAGGTGGACTTCCTTATTATATCCATCTCTTAACGCTTCAAACTCTTTGAATCTTCTTTAAAATGTATACCTTTGTGCCGCTTTTTATGTAAGGAAGCGGTTATATGTTTAACTTGTAAGGAATAAGGGAAAAGTCTATGCAAAAGTCCGACTGCATCATAAGCGTGGAGCATGTGTCTAAATTCTTCGGAGACAAGGCTGTGCTGAATGATGTGAATTTGTTTGTCCGCAAGGGCGAGTTTGTAACTATATTGGGACCTTCCGGATGTGGTAAGACCACTTTATTGCGTCTGATTGCCGGATTTCAGACTGCTTCAGAGGGAGAGATCTCAATAGCAGGAAAAGAGATTACACAAACACCGCCGCATAAACGTCCGGTAAATACCGTGTTTCAGAAATATGCGCTGTTCCCTCACCTGAACGTTTTTAATAATATCGCTTTCGGCCTGAAACTGAAAAAGCTGCCTGCCGCAGTGATTGAAAAGAAGGTAAAACAAGCTCTTAAGATGGTAGGTATGACCGATTACGAATATCGCGATGTAGACTCTCTTTCCGGAGGTCAGCAGCAACGTGTTGCCATTGCCCGCGCCATTGTAAACGAGCCTGAAGTATTGCTGCTTGACGAACCCCTGGCTGCCCTCGACCTGAAAATGCGTAAGGACATGCAGATGGAGTTGAAGGAAATGCATAAATCCCTCGGTATAACCTTCGTCTATGTTACCCACGACCAGGAAGAGGCTTTGACATTGAGCGATACCATTGTTGTTATGAGTGAGGGCCGCATCCAGCAGATCGGAACTCCTATCGATATCTATAACGAACCTATCAATTCGTTCGTAGCCGACTTCATCGGTGAAAGTAATATTCTGAACGGATTGATGATCAAAGATAAACAAGTATCCTTTGCCGGTCACGATTTTGAATGTGTCGACGAAGGTTTCGGTGAACAAACCCCGGTCGACGTCGTGATCCGTCCTGAAGATATTTATATTTTTGACCCTTCGGATGCGGCTATGCTGACCGGAACAGTTACTTCCTCTATCTTTAAAGGCGTCCATTATGAAATGATGGTTCAGACTCCTGAAGGGTATGAATTCATGGTGCAGGATTACCACTGCTTCGACGCTGGCCAGGAAGTAGGTCTACTGGTGAAGCCTTTCGATATCCACGTCATGAAGAAAGAACGTGTATGCAATACCTTCGAAGGAAAGCTGGTCGATCCGACCCATGTGGAGTTTTTAGGTAGTACTTTCGAATGCAAGGAAGTTACCGGTATTGATTCCGATACGCCGGTAAAGGTTGAAGTCGATTTCCGTCATATTATACTGGAAGATAATGAGGAAGACGGTAAACTGACCGGTGAAGTGAAATTTATCCTCTATAAAGGCAACCATTATCATCTGACCGTGTTTACAGACTGGGACGAAGATATTTTTGTCGATACGACAGACGTCTGGGATGACGGCGACCGCGTCGGTATCCGGATTGCCCCCGAGAACATTCGTATTATTCACAACTAAAAGGAAGGGAAGTGATAAATAAAATCTCCGTATTCTTTTTGCGTCGCAGGAACTGGACAATTCCTTACGCATTATTTCTGGCAGTATTCGTAGTTATGCCGTTGCTCCTGATCGTCCTGTATGCTTTTACTAATGCCGAAGGAGCATTTACTTTCGCTAATTTCCGTAAATTCATGATGCATCCCGAAGCGTTGAATACCTTCGTTTATTCTATTGGGATCGCTATTATTACCACTTTGGTTTGCCTGATACTGGGTTATCCGGCAGCCTATATACTTAGTCAGGCACGCTTCAATACCTCCCGTACGATGGTGGTATTGTTTATCCTGCCGATGTGGGTGAACATCCTGATCCGTACGCTGGCAACAGTCGCCCTGTTCGACTTCCTGAACCTTCCGCTCGGCGAAGGGGCGTTGATCTTCGGTATGGTGTATAACTTCCTGCCTTTTATGATCTATCCGATTTACAATACTTTGCAGAAGATGGATCGCAGCCTGATTGAAGCCGCCCAGGATTTAGGGGCAAATCCTTTTCAGGTCTTTATGAAAACAATCTTTCCTTTGTCTATGCCCGGTGTGATGAGTGGTATCGTGATGGTGTTTATGCCGACCGTATCGACTTTCGCTATCGCAGAGTTGCTGACAATGAACAATATCAAACTGTTCGGTTCGACCGTACAGGAAAGTATCAACAACGGAATGTGGAACTATGGAGCCGCCCTTTCTCTCATCATGCTCTTATTGATCGGAGTTACCATCCTGTTTACCAACGAGGAGGACAATGCTTCTAATGAAGGGGGAGGTGTGATATGATGACGAAAATAATGGCTAAGGCCTATCTGTGGTTACTTCTTTTGCTCCTTTATTCCCCGATCCTGATCATTATGATCTTCTCTTTTACCGAGGCAAAAGTATTGGGTAACTGGACGGGATTTTCAACAAAGTTGTATAGTTCGTTGTTTACCGGAGGTGTGCAACGTTCGCTGGTTGGTGCCTTGTGGAATACATTCGCCATAGCCATGCTGGCCGCGTCTATCTCCACTATATTGGGAAGCGTTGCAGCAATAGGTATCTTTAATTTGAGAAGCCGCCCGCGTCAGGTTATGAACTTCACCAATGCCATACCGATGATGAATGCGGATATCATAACCGGGGTTTCCCTTTTCCTGTTGTTCGTCAGCTTCGGTGTATCGCAGGGATTTACTACGGTGGTATTGGCACATATCACGTTCTGTACTCCTTATGTGGTATTGAGTGTGATGCCCCGTCTCAAAAAAATGAACCAGAATGTCTATGAGGCAGCCCTTGATCTGGGAGCAACCCCGTTCCAGGCCTTGCGTAAGGTGATCCTGCCGGAGATCCGTCCGGGAATGATCAGCGGATTTATCCTGGCATTCACGCTTTCGATCGACGATTTTGCCGTTACGATCTTTACCATTGGTAACGAAGGACTCGAAACGCTGTCTACTTTCATTTATGCGGATGCCCGGAAGGGAGGTCTTACACCGGAGTTACGACCGCTTTCCACCATTATCTTCATCACCGTACTGGTGCTATTGATTGTGATTAACAAGCGTGCCGATAAAGCCGGTAAGTAACATCAAAGAGGAATAGAAGAATGAAAAGACTGATTAAAATAGTATGTGTGCTGGTTGCTTTTCTGGGTATCTTATCTTCTTGTGCACGGACAGATAAGGAACGCAGTAAGATATTAAAGGTATACAACTGGGCCGATTATATCGACGAAGAAGTACTGGTCGAATTTCCTGAGTGGTATAAGGAGCAGACCGGAGAAGATATCCGGATCATCTACCAGGTGTTCGATATCAACGAGATCATGCTCACCAAGATAGAGCGTGGTCACGAAGATTTTGACCTTATATGCCCTTCTGAATACATCATCGAACGTATGTTGAAAAAGAAGTTGTTGCTTCCTATCGACCGGAGCTTTGGTAAAACACCGGATTATCTGGACAACATATCTCCTTATATCCAGGAACAGTTGAATAAGCTGAGCCAGCCGGGTATGGAAACTACCGATTATGTGGTTCCTTATATGTGGGGTACGGCCGGTTTGCTGTATAACAAAAAGTTTGTTACTCAGGATGAGGTGATGACCTGGGATTGCCTCTGGAATCCGAAGTATAAGAACAAGATCCTGATGAAAGACAGTTACCGCGATGCCTACGGTACTGCCATCATTTATGCCCATGCCAAAGAACTGGCTGATGGAATTATTACGGTAGAGCAACTGATGAACGATAACTCACCCGAAGCGATCGCTATCGCCGAGGAGTGGTTGAAACGTATGAAACCCAATATCGCCGGGTGGGAAGCTGACTTTGGAAAGGAAATGATGACCAAGAACAAAGCTTGGCTTAACCTGACCTGGAGCGGTGATGCTGTATGGGCTATGGAAGAAGCCGAAGCGGTAGGAGTGGAGCTGGGCTATGAAGTCCCGCTGGAAGGTAGCAATATTTGGTACGATGGTTGGGCGATCCCCAAGTATGCGCGCAATGTGAAAGCGGCAAGCTATTTCCTCGATTTCCTCTGCCGTTCCGATATTGCCTTGCGTAATATGGATGCCAACGGGTATGTAAGTGCCGTTGCAACTCCTGAAATACTGGAAGCGAAAATAGATACGACGATCGAAGAGTTCTCCGATCTGAGTTATTTCTTCGGTCCCGGCAACGATAGTATTCAGATCAACCAGGTACAATATCCGGACCGTAAGGTGGTGGAACGTTGTGCCATGATCCGCGATTTCGGTGATGAAACTGAACTTGTACTTGAGATGTGGAGCCGTGTGAAAGGCGATAACCTGAATACGGGTATTGTCTTACTGATTTTTGCGGTATTCGGACTCCTGTTTGTCTGGGTTGTCTACCGCAGGATACGTGATTATAAACAAAAACAGCGTCACCGTAGACGTCGCCGGCGCTGGTAATATTACTGAGTATGGAAGGAATAAAAAACCTGATTATAGACTTTGGAGGGGTGATTATCAATCTGACCCGCAACCGTTGTGTAGAGGCATTCGAGAACTTTGGCGTGCCTGATGTCCGCGACCGGATATTGAACAGCAAAGACCTCTTTATGCAGATAGAGATGGGAACAATTTCTTCGGCCGAGTTCCGGGATGGTATTCGCCATCTTACCAGTCAGCATCTTACCGACGAACAGATCGATGCCGCCTGGATTGCCATGCTCGACGATGTACCTGCTTATAAGCTGGATCTACTGATGGAACTCCGCTCTAAATACAATACGATGCTACTTAGTAATACGAACGAGATCCATTGGCTCTGGGCTGAGAAAAACAGTTTTGCCTGTAACGGACATCATGCCAAAGATTTTTTCAATAAGATCTATCTTTCATACGAACTGAATATGGTCAAACCCAATGCTGATATTTTCGAATATGTATTAAAGGATGCCGGTATCGATCCGGCAGAAACCCTGTTCATAGACGACGCTACAGCCAATTGCCGTACAGCCGAGTCGTTAGGTATCCGCACTTATGCTCCCCAGCCCCGGGAAGACTGGTCGCATCTTTTTAAGTAAATAATTCCTTCCGGACAGTAAAAGTTAATTAACCCGATTCAGAAAACCAAATGATTTTTGTGCTGTTTCTATAAGCATAAATCTAAACAAAAATTTGGTGAGTATGAATAAGTTAGTTTTTTCAACACTGTTAGTGGCTGTTTTTCTGTGCAGTTGCTCGAAAGACGATGATTGCGATTGCGGAATGAACGGAAAAGAAGAGGAACTGATAACGCCTGAACTGGCAGAGGTAGATGTTTCATCGGACGCTTCGACAAGTGCTTTTACCGGAGCCTTGATGGTGTATCCTTGTCTGGAAGATACGACTCTTTATTATGGCAATTATAATAAGAAAGGGACTTTGACTGTTATAAATGCCATGTATGCGATAAAGAATGGCTCCATAGCCACTGCCCCCCTTCCTGTCAGACTTCCTTTGGGTGATTATAATTTCCTGTACTGGGCTATTCCTAAAAACAGCCAGACCGATTCGACCTATGATGCTTCATCGATGATTAACGAGCCGGGCCTGCGCTTGGGTACAAACCTGTCTGACCTCTCTTTGTCTTTAAGAAAAACATCTTATTCCGATACGACCTATAGTCCGGTTTATGATTATCTGCATGCTGTAAATCCTATAAAGGTGGGAACAGAAAAGATGCAGGCAACCCTGAAACGGGCGGTATCTGGCCTGAAGGTCACGCTGACGAATAAGGATGGAGATAAAATGAATGAAAGTATCGCATCTGCCCGTATCCTGATCGGTACTATCGCTTCACAGCTGAATTATTATACAGCAATCCCCAGCGATTTTACAAAAACGGTAATGTTCCCCCTGAGTATGTCTGCCGATAGCATGTCGATGTCGGCTAATTCAACAGTAATGGTTTTTCCGTCTGCGGCAAATCCTCCGTTGACGATAGAATTGACATTGAAGAACGGGCAGGTAAAACGTTATCAGAAACCCTTGGCTAATGCACTGGCTGCCGGGAACAGATTGACACTGAATATAACCTTGGGTGATCTGTATTCGGAAGAAACATCCTCAGATGGTTTTGAAGTGGTGAACTGGACGGAAAGTTCCGAAACGATTGATTTTCCCGGGGGAGTAGTCTGATGTCGTTGTTTGTTTGTAATTGTATTTTGGCATAGTAGTGATAAGTTACCGGCACTATTGTATCGGTTGGCTACCATAACTAAGGTAGTAACCTGACACAATAGTGCCGGTGTTTTATATATCCTTTACTTTCAGGATATTGTATGATGTCCCTATATCATACACATCTGTTCCGTCTACCTTCTTGATATATTTCACTACGCGGATAGTGACAGGCAGGATCAGTACTTCATAGAGTGATTTCAGTACGGCCTGTGTCCCTATCATAATAAATAATTCAGCCGGGGGGATCAGTCCGAGGAAAGCTATCGGGAAGAAAATCAGCGAGTCGGCACTCTCTCCGACCAGTGTCGAAACGATAGCGCGTAACGAGAAATTTTTCCCTTTTGAAGCTATTTTCATCTTACTCATCACATACGCATTCAGGAACGAACCGACCAGGAAAGCGATCAGGCTTGCAATAGCGATACGCGGTGCCATCCCGAAAACGAAGTTGAAGCCTTCTTCTCCTTCCCAGAACGGGGCGGCAGGCAACATAACGGCCAGTTGTGCAAATCCAATAACGAGGAAGTTGGATGCGAAACCACTCCAGATAATAAGGCGTGCCTTCTTAAAGCCCCAGACTTCCGCAATACAGTCGTTGATGATGTAGGAAATCGGGAACACGATCAATCCGGCTGTGGCGGTGATGCCAAATACCTGAACAACTTTGGTCTCCAAAAGATTGGAAGCAACCAGGCATATATTAAACAAGATGCCCAGTAGCATGAAGGGGATTGAAACAGTCGTCTTCTGCATAATTCTTGTTTTTTACGAGGTTTATCAAGCACTCGGGAAAGCCTAAGCTTTCTTTATCATGTCTCTTTATTATTTCGGCTGCAAAGATAAAGAGAATATTTGAAAGATCGGTGGAAAGCTTTCTTTTGGTGACAAAAATATGACAGAACGTGTTATGAAGAGGGTGACATCACTCTTGTCACCTTATTTTCCAAGAGTTGTCACTTCTACGATCCTATTTTGTTTGTCTTTTAATAAATTAAATGTTTCATTTGCGATTAGACAACTAAGCTAACTCCTAAAGAGGTAGTAAAGATCCATGAAATAATAAACACTCTCATGTAATGCTTATGATAAAGAAAGTTCTGACATATTATGCAGCCTGCATGGACGAATATCTTCGTCGCCTGCACCACCAACCCGAAGGTATGGCGGAAGTCGGCTTCATAGGAAACAGTACCGAAATGAAACCCAATAAAATGTTCGTGTCGCTGATTAGTGTCGAACGGGAGACTGCCGGCGGTATCTCAGCTCCTATACAACGAGAGGACAAAGGGTATGTCCGCATGACTCCACCGCTTTTATTGAACCTCAACATTATGTTGGCAGCCGTTTACGACGAGAAACAGTACACAGAATCACTTTCTGTACTTTCCGATGCCTTGAAATTTGTTCAGTCCGTATCCAAATTTGAAGTAGATGGGGTGGGGTATACTATAGAAATCGTCACATTATCATCGCAAGAGTTAAACAATGTGTGGACTACACTCGGCGGTCAGTACTATCCGTCGGTGATGTGCAGGATACGCCGGCTCATTATAGATGCGGAAGAAATTTTTTTCAGTGGAAGCGTTGCCGATCAAACAATTATAGGAATGTAAAATAGATATAGAAATGGAAATCTACAAACCTTTATATCGTATCACTATAGAGCATGATTATTTCAACAATAGAGCGTGCCCGGCCCTGTCGCTTCGTATCACTCCTCAAGGTTTGCAGTTGGCAAGGCAACGGACCTTACTTTTCCGGCAAACGGCTGTAAACGAATGGACGCTACTTTATGACTCCACAGACCCAGGGGTGGATACGGAGAGAGATATGTTGGAATTTTCGCTGAACATCACCGATCCCATTTTTACACTCTATACGGAATGGGATGGTTTACATCCTGCAGGTACTTATCTGTTGCAACTTCCCGCAAAGGAGGAAGAAATGGAGAAAAAGAATAAGGTGAGCGTCATGTCTGCCATTCGTCCTTTGAATGAAAAATTAAAATTCCGTGCTTCGTTCTGTACTGTTCGTCTCCGGCTGACGAAAGAGTTGCTGGAGGCGGCAGAAGCCGATAATCCGAAACAGGAAGTATTGCATTTTTCAGCTCCGGAAGTTCAGTGGGAATACTTCTTCCTGTCGCGTAGCAAAGAGCATATCTCCCCCGATGATCTTTTGCTGGAAGATGCCATTGGCAAGTTGAAGTTTTCTGATTTTAAGGAATGTGAGGTATTTGGAAAAACAGCAGTATACACTATTACCAAAGATAGTTTCCCGTTGTTGGAGAATCTCGGAAGCCATCTGCGTCTCATAGCCCTGAAAGGTGAAAGGAAGCAGAGGCGGGTCTTGCTGTCGCAGGTTCCTCTTCCTGACCTCGGGCGTTTCCAAAGCGGACAGAGCGGAATCATCCGTCAGATATGTTATTATTGAAAGTAGAAAGAGACAAATACATTGTTAAATTAAAATTCGAAAGACTATGGGCGAATACAAAACCCCCGGCGTTTATATCAAAGAGAAGAACGCCTTTGGCAATTCAGTGGTAGAGGCTGCCACTGCCATTCCCGCCTTTATCGGTTATACCGAGAAAGCCCTGAACGGAAATGACGACCTGACGAATGTACCCTGGAAAATATCATCGATGACGGAGTTTATACAATATTTCGGTGGAGCACCTAAATTGGAATTCGATGTGGATATAGTAAAGTATCATCCGGAGGCAAAGAAGGATGGTCAGGATATTAAACCTACCGGAGCGATATTAAAACCGTCATCTCCCTTGTTTCAATTTGATCTGGAAACAACAGAAAAAGAAGAACTGGTGTATGATTCTAATAATTCGAAAAAAACGTATCAAGTGAATTATGCGTTTTGTATTAACGGAGATCGTACGTATACATTATATTATAATATGCTGTTGTTTTTTGCCAATGGTGGTAGTACTTGTTATATTGTTTCGGTAGGTAACTACAAAAAGAAGCCGGAAGTTTTAAAAAAGGATTTTGAAGGAGCCTTTAGCAAACTAAGACAGGAACAAGAGATTACCCTGGTAGTAATACCCGAAGCGGTTTGTTTGTCGGATACTGAATTCAAAGATGTACAGCGGCAAATGCTATCTCATTGCGGATATGATATGAAAAACCGCTTTGCCCTGCTCGATATTTATCCCAAAACTGATGAGAATATGCGCATTGACACTCAAGTGAACGTATTCTGGGAGAATATCGGTTCAAACTTCCTGTCTTACGGTGCAGCCTATTTCCCATGGCTGAATACATCTATATTGGGGGATCGCGATTTGGACGGGGATATGTTCACATGGGATGATGAAAGTTATATTTACTGGAACAAGTTCTCCCGTATCGACCCAGGCTTTTCCAATGTCATAAATACATATTATAGTGATGAGTTTGAGTTGAAACCAGCTGGTGAAATCACAGTAAAGAATCATCTTTTTGAGTTTGGCGGGATTAAAGAAGGCGATGATATTAAATTGCTTGAAGGAGAGAAAGAAAAGGTCATTGGTAAAATAGAAAAAGTAGAAGAGATAAAGAAAATAGTAAAGGATGCAGAAGGAGAAGAAAAAGAAGAAATTGTAGCCAAAAAGTTGAGAGTGATTTGGAAACCCTCATTTATAAAGATCAAAGACAAACAATCTTTCCATCTGGCATTGTTTAATGCTTCTTCTGTTTACAAGCAGAGCATAAAAGGTCTACTGAAGAGCCTGAACCTGCTTCCTCCATCCGCTGCTATGGCCGGTATCTACGCGATGGTAGACAGTAGCCGGGGCGTATGGAAAGCTCCTGCCAATGTAACGTTGAACTATGTGAACAGCCCGGCAGAAGACATCGACGATGAACAGCAGGCAGGCCTGAATGCACCGATGAACGGAAAAGCGATCAATGTGATACGTACGTTCCGCGGTGAAGGTGTCAAGGTATGGGGCGCACGTACACTGGACGGCAATTCGCTGGACTGGCGCTACATCAACGTACGCCGCACCCTGCTTTTCCTCGAAGAGTCAGTAAAGAATGCTGCACGTGCTTACGTGTTCGAGCCGAATGATGCCGGCACATGGATGAATATGAAGTGCATGATCGAGAACTTCCTACGCAGTGTTTGGAAGCGTGGCGGACTGGCCGGTGCAACCTCTGAAGATGCTTTCGAGGTACATGTAGGCTTGGGTGACACGATGACAGGCGAAGACATACTGGAGGGCATCATGCGTATTACTGTGCTCGTTGCCGTCACGCATCCGGCGGAATTTATAGAGATCACCTTCCAGCAGCAGATGCAGAAGAGTTAAAAATATTCATCATTAAAATAAGATATTATGGGAGAATACAAGACCCCCGGCGTTTATATCAAAGAAAAGAACGCTTTCGGTAATTCAATCGTAGAAGCCGAGACTGCCATACCGGTCTTTATCGGCCTCACCAAGACTGCGCAGGATGGAAATACATCGCTATTGAATAAACCCGTACGGATTTCATCGATGACAGAGTACTATAATTATTTTGGTGGTGCGCCTACTCCAGAGTTTAGTGTGTCTGTTACCAATGAAAATAAAGACGATACTGACATCTCTCTTTACGTGTATGATAAAGACAAGGAATCAGGATTGATGGCTACTTTTAGTGGCAATCATTACACCTTATACTATCACATGACACTATTCTTTGCCAACGGAGGCGGAACATGCTACATTGTTTCCATAGGTGACTATCAAGCCGACCCGCCTGCCCAAAGCTCTGTAGAGAATATCCTTTCAGAATTGAAAAAAGTGCAGGATATAACCATGTTGGTAATTCCGGAAGCTGTGTATAACAAAGCTGGTTACCAGAATTTATATACAGGGATGTTGGCGCATTGCAACAAATATAACCGTTTTGCCATCTTTGATATCCCTAATGGAGAAAGTATAGATGATTTTCGTTCCAAAATAGGCAGTAATTTCCTTGCTTACGGAGCTGCTTACTATCCGTGGCTGGAAACATCCGTACTATCGGATAATGATATTGACGGAGAGATATTAACCTGGAAGAAAGCTCCCGGTTTGGAAGCATTAGATAAGAATGAAAATATGAAGAAATATTTTGACGAATGTTTTACTCAAATAACGACTCAAAAGAACGGAGATAAAGTATTGGATGACAAGGCCGTCAAACAAGTCAAAAATGATCTTCATAACGCCTTGATACAAAACTGGCCACTTTATAAACTGTTGGCAAAGAAAGTGAAAGACTATCTGAACCTTCTTCCCCCGTCGGCAGCCATGGCCGGTATCTATACTATGGTGGATAATACGCGCGGTGTATGGAAAGCCCCTGCGAACGTATCGGTCAACTATGTAAATAAGCCGAAAGAAAATATAGACAACGCCATGCAGGCAGATCTGAATATGCCGATGAACGGAAAGGCTATCAACGCTATCCGTACCTTTCCCGGTGAAGGGATCAAGGTATGGGGTGCACGCACGTTGGACGGAAATTCGCAGGACTGGCGTTACATCAATGTGCGCCGCACAATAACTTTCCTCGAACAATCAGTGAAGAACGCCGCTCGCGCTTACGTTTTTGAGCCGAACGATGCCAACACGTGGATCAACATGAAATGTATGATCGAGAACTTCCTGCGTAGCGTATGGAAACGTGGAGGACTGGCCGGTGCAAGCCCCGAAGATGCTTTTGAGGTACATGTGGGCCTGGGTGATACGATGACTCCGGAGGATATATTGGAAGGTATTATGCGCATCACCGTATTGGTAGCCGTAAGTCGTCCGGCAGAGTTTATCGAAATCACTTTCCAGCAACAGATGCAAAAGAGTTGAATTTAATAAAACAAAGAAAAATAACAATTTAAAATCAGTACATTATGGCAGATGATGGATCAGCACAGAGTGCAAGTACGCAAGCATGGCCGTTGCCAGGTTTTTATTTCAAAGTATCAATAACCAACGTAGGAGATCTTTCTTGTAATGAGGTTTCCGGTCTTGACGCAGAGTATGAAGCTATAGAGTATCGCGCCGGTGATAGCCCGATATTCACTAAATTGAAAATGCCCGGACTACGAAAGTCAGGCGACGTAACACTGAAGAAAGGCATATTCAAGGACGAAAAAGCCATGTGGGACTGGTTCAATAAGGTAAAACAGAACATTATCCAGCGTGAAACTGTCACTATCAGCCTGTTGGACGAGTCTGGATCTCCGGTTAAGACATGGGAAGTGACAAACGCATGGCCGAAGAAGATCACTGTTGAAGGCTTTAAGTCCGATAGTAATTCTCCCTCGATGGAAACACTGGTATTGGCAAATGAAGGGGTAACTGTTAAGTAATATGGCGAAGAAGCAGGACCAAACAGAATGGATACCGCCCGTAGAGTTTCATTTTCGTGTGGACTTTCAATGGCAAAGCGAGCATTTCAAGGCTTCGTTCATGGAAGTGCAAGGGCTGAATATGCAACTTCAAACAGAAGAAGTTCATGACGATAGTACTGTACGTGTCAAGATTCCTAAAGGTTCATCACATGGTAATATAACACTTAAGCGTTCTCTGGAGCCTCTTTCAGAACCGTTTACAGAATGGATGAATGAGTGTTTTGGTTACTTGGAAAACAGAAACAGGAAACTTAAGGCTTATGACATGGTCATTAAACTTCTGGATAAGGATGGAAATCCCCTTGCCGGCTGGTTGGGTAGGCATGCTTATCCTATACAGTGGGATATGAGCGGAATGAACGCTATGGAAGGCAAGTTGGTGACGGAATCTATTGTAATGGCCTGCAACAGTTTGAAACGTATAACAAATATCCGGTAGACAATGCCTGTTGTCATCAAGGAAATGCGCATCCGTACTGTGGTGGAGAAACGCATCATCACAGAGGCGGAGATTTCGCAAGAGATCGTCCGAAAGATAGAAGACCGTGTATTGGACAGGTTGACCGCCTATGAGAGCGATCAGCCTGCCGGTCTGCGGTGGAAACGAAAAAGGAACGAACGGTAAACAGAATAAAGAACTGAAGATATGGGAAAAATGACGCTGACAGCCTATACGGACGACAGTTTCGGCAGCGAATACAAATCGGTACTGGAACTGCCTATCAACCCGGACAAGGTGAAGCTCACCAAAGGAATCCGTTATGCGGAGGACAGGCAGTTGGGCAGCCTGAACGGATCGAACGTTTATGTGCGTTACCGTCCGGAAACCCTCTACTTCGAGTGTCTGCTCGACATGACCAATGCCATGGAGGAAGACGATTTGAAGAAGCCTGTGCGCAATATGGTTAACGAGATCGAAGAACGCCTGTACTTTTACAACAGAGATGGTCACCGCCCTTCGTTTGTCAAGGTACAGTATGGCGACATATCGTTTTACGGCCAGCTCAAGACGCTTGAAACGGAATACAGCTTGTTCGATCCGGACGGTATCCCGCTTCGCGCTGACCTGAAAGTGACGCTGACCGGCTATTGCAGCCAAAAGGAAGAGAAGAAACGTTTTTCGAAACGTTCGCCCGACGTATCGCGGCTGATTACGTTGAGAGAGGACCAGACCCTGGCTGCTCTTTGCGACGAGATATACGGTGATCCTCTCCTGGTGGGGCAGGTCGCTCGATTTAATAACCTCAACGGTTACAGGAATGTGTCTGCCGGCACACAGATACTGTTGCCGATGCTAAAAAAAGAATAAAAAATTATGGCAAATTCACCTTCAATCGCTAAAGATCGTGTATTATCCTGTTCTGTCTACTGTAACGGGACTAAGCTGAAAGATAATTATGCGCTGGTATCGGCTACGGTACGCCTGGAACTGAACCGTATCGGTAAAGCTACCCTGAGGTTCAACGCAGGTAATATGGACAAGCAGACCTTCGACGAAAGCGATGCCGACCTTCTGAAACCGGGCAACTCGATCCGGCTGAATGCAGGTGATACCGAAAAAGAAGATACCCTGTTCGAAGGTATTATCACCGGCCTGCGTGTCATCATCGGCAAGGATCTTCGTTCATATATGGTGGTGGAATGCCGAGACAATGCCTATCCTGCCACGCAGGGACGCAAGAACCGTATCTTCGAAAAAAAAGCGGACAGTGACATCATCAAGGAAGTATTGTCTGCTTATGGCAGTATCAAAGTAGATGCTACGCCTTACCAACATCCCACGCTGGTGCAGTATTACTGTTCCGATTGGGACTTTGCACTTTCCCGTGCGGATGCCAACGGTTTGTTTGTTTTCGCCAGCGGAAGCACTATTCAGGTGAAGAAACCCGAGGTAAGTGCATCACCGGTATTGACTGTAACCTATGGTTCCGACTTGATATCCTTCGACCTCGAACTCTCTGCAGGCGACCAGTTCACGCAGTACGAAGCGGTATCCTGGTCTCCCAAGACGCAGAAAGCCGTCAAGGTTTCAGCTTCTGCACCTTCACTTAATAAGCAGGGCGATTTACAGCCGAAAAACATTGCTACAGGTGACAGCCTATTGTTGCAAACCGATGCGCCGACTGATGAAAAGGCGCTGAAGCAATGGGCGGACAGTATGGCCTTGAAAGCCGGATTGGCACGTTATCAGGGTTCGTGCAGTTTCTATGGCTCGGCCAATGTCATTCCCGGTTGCATCATCGAATTGAAAGGCCTGGGTAAACGTTTTAATGGTAACCTGTTTGTTGGCTCAGTGACGCATACCATAGAAGATAACGAATGGATTACCGAAGCAGGTGCGGGTGTATCTCCCCTGAATATCACCGACGAGACGGATGTGGTGTCGTCTTCCGCCTCCGGTTTCCTGCCCGGCTTGCAAGGACTTCATGCGGCAGTAGTGAAGAAACTCGATGGCGATCCGCTGAAAGAATACCGTATACAGGTGGAACTGCCCTGGCTGAACGGTAAAAGCCAGCTCTTGTGGGCACGTCTATCCACGATGTACGGCACGAACGGGATGGGCAGCTTCTTCCTTCCCGAATCGGGAGACGAGGTGATGATAGGTTTTATGAACCAAGACCCCGGTCACCCTGTCATACTTGGCGCACTGTACGGTGAAAAACATAAGCCGCCTTACGAATATGAAGCAAAGAACAACACAAAAGCTATCGTTACCCGCGAGAAGATGCGTATTGAGTTCGACGAGGAAAAGAAGATCATAACAGTCTCCACCCCCGGAAACAACAAGGTAGAAATCAATGACGACGGAAAGCATATCCGTCTGACCGACCAGCATAAGAACGAGATAAGTATGAACAAGGACGGCATTACGTTATCGTCTTCCAAAGATATAGTGTTGAAAGCCAAAGGTGCCATTACGATGGATGCCATTTCGAAAATCAGCGGTACAGCCAAGTCGGATGTCAGCCTTGAAGGAATGAATGTGAAGATACAGGCGAAAGTGGGCGCATCCGTCAAGGGAAATGCAACTGCGGAACTCTCGGCTTCGGGGCAGACTACGGTCAAGGGAGCGATGGTCATGATTAATTAATGGAAAATTGAGAATTTATGGATAAGAAAAGGAGGACAATATGCCACCGGCAGCAAGAATAACCGATATGCACACCTGCCCGATGCAAACCCCGGCGTTTCCCTCGCCGATACCGCATGTAGGCGGCCCGATAGCAGGGCCATGTGTGCCAAATGTACTGATAGGGAAAGTGCCGGCAGCCGTCGTAGGTGATATGTGCGTCTGCGTGGGGCCGCCGGATACGATCATAAAAGGTTCTTCCACGGTCTTGATAGGCGGAAGACCGGCAGCCCGGATGGGCGACAGCACCGCGCATGGTGGCACGATAGTCACAGGATGTCCCACGGTAATGATAGGAGGATAAATAGATGGATGAGCTGGATACTTTATTGGACAACAACGCCTTTCTGGGTAAAGGCTGGAGCTTCCTGCCCAAACTGACGAAGGATGGTGTGAAGATGTCGGCCTACGAGAAGGATATCGAGGAAAGCCTGCATATCCTGTTCAGCACCTCACCGGGCGAACGGGTAAATCGTTACGACTACGGTTGCCCGCTACGTCGTTATGCCTTCGAGCCGATCAATATGGCTGGCACCATCCGTATGCGCAACGACATCACCCGGGCCATCACTCTCTTCGAACCGCGTATCACGCTCGAGGATGTCTCTTTTGAAGAACGGCCGGATGAGGGGATGCTGTTGATACAATTAACGTATACCGTTATTCGGACCAATAGCCGGAATAATATGGTGTACCCGTTTTATTTGAATGAAGGAACGAATATATGATGTGTTATACTATTCACTAATAGATTTGAATTATGAAATATTTTACTCTTGAAGAATGTACATATTCTGCCACAGCAAAAGACAAAGGCATTGACAATACGCCGAATGCAGAACATGAGGCACATATCGTGGAAAGCATAGAAGCATTACTAGACCCACTACGTGAGGCATGGGGAGTTTATTGCCGTAAAGTCAAGCTCGGCAAAGAAGGTATTAGTATCTCGTCCGGTTATCGCAGCCCGGCGCTTAATGCCGCCGTCCACGGTTCGAAGACATCCGCGCATTGTTACGGCTATGCCTTCGATCTGGTTCCGACGAATGGTCATATGATAGAATTCAAGCATTTTTGTCGTGATTTTCTCTCCAACCATCCGTTCGACCAGCTGATTTCCGAAAAAGAAAACAAGAACGGGGTTCCGAACTGGATGCATGTTGGTTACAAAAGTCCGCACGACGAACAGCGTCGCGAATTCCTTTCCATGATAGATGGTGGATATTGCCCTATGACCAAGTAAACGGACTATATCAGGATGTATAAATCCGGCGAAAAACCGTAAGGCTGAACTGTCTTTCTCAATATGCCGTATTGAGGAGCACAATACGGCATATTGAACACCTCGATTCGGCGTATTGAGAAATTAACATATTTGCAAACTTAAAACAGAAAAGTTATGCCATTTTACAAGAAATCGTTCAACAAGCAGCAAGGGGTGTATTATCCCCGTGCTATCGTGCAGGGTAAGCCTGTAGAAACAGAAACAATCGCCAAAGACCTGTCGAAAATTTCCACAGTAAGCAACTCGGACGTTCAGGCTGTACTGGGCGATATCTCTGGCGTGATGCACACCCGCATGTCGCAGGGTAAGAGTGTCCACATCAAAGGCCTCGGCTATTTTCGCTACGTACTTGACACGAAAGGAGTGAAAGATGTAAAGGATTTCAATTTCAGTAAGCAAGTACAAGCCGTTCGTGTAGAGTTTATCCCCGAACGTACTCGTATGTCCAATGGAACATATAGCCGTGCCTTGGTAGAGAGCGACGAACTGGAGTGGATCGAACTTTCCCCTGATACTGAAGATCAAGACCCGGCTCCGGGTGGCGATGATGATGATAGACCGGTGATAGAGTGAGGGATGGTTTAATTGGGTTTTGTACCTTCCGCTACTAGTCGATCTGGCAGCGGAAGGACGGTTGTTTTTATGGTGTTAATAAATTCAGAGGATGGACAGATAGTTTAAATCCAGATATAATATATTTAATTTATGAATAGACAGTATTTTTTATCTCAAAATAAAGAACAACCCTCTCACACTCTTGTGACTTCGCATAACATTCTAGATAGACGTATGTTTAAAGATAATCGATACTCTACAGTTTCTCAAGCAAAGATGGTAAATTCTATTTTGTGTTCACAAAGGAAATTACCAACAGGAGTAGAACAAGATACTTCAGGTTCTGTTAAAGTGTGGCTTAGTAGTAGCCTGACAAAAGATGATGGAATATTATGCAAACCATTAGTATTAGGTGGAAAGCTCAATAAAGAAACATCTTTACAGGAAATATCAAAGAAGGCATCGGATATAGGAGATCAATGCTGTAAAAAGACTTGGGATGCGGGACAACCTAAGAAAAAAAGATGGGTCGGTGATAATTGGGAGATAACCCCGGGTATGTATAATAACAAAGATTGTCCTTCGCAGAAATTCAATCCATTTCAGGTTCCAATTCATTGTTCATATTTAACAAGTAACAAAATAAGGAATGATTATTCCTTACCTGATTCAAATACAGTGGAGTTAACAATGTGGTATCATTTTGGTCCATTTGCCAGTGGATATATTGTAACAATGACAAGAACAAATTGTAAAGAAAGTTCTCAATCAACACCCATGTCGCACACTGGCAATATAAAAATTGAAACAACAGCAACACCTGTTTCAGGTGATGAATATAGTTCAATACACAGAGATAATCCAGGTATTCAGCCTATATTAAATGATACAAAAGGACTTACGACAGGAGGAGATAACTCAATGAAATATGATTCATATACAAAATTAGCGGGTGAAGGAGCGAGATTTCAATGTGTTAGAGATAATATAGATAAAGTATCATCATCAACTATATTTTGGACCAAAGACGAACGAGGTGATCGAATAAATAATCCTGGTATTAAATTTTTAAATCTTTGCAAGATTTGGAATGATTCATTTGGACAAAAGTTTAATATTTCTAATAATGAGCTATCTGGCGCTCTAAAAGGCGATAATACTAGTGGATATCCGATAAAGGGGGATAAGATAATTAGTATAAATAATAATGTAGTAGATCCAAAGATAGAATTATAATAGGAAACAAGATAATGGCAATATCCGGCAAACCCAGCGGCCTCCTCCGCACCACCTACGAAACCTCCATAGCCCGGCTCGATAACTTCCCGGCCATGGAGAGCGACTGGTGCGAACTGCTCACCCGACTGACAAAGGCAAATAGCGACATCCGCTACTGCAATGAAGAGGGTAGGGAAGAGGCGATCGCCAGCCTGTGGGTAAACCATGTTCTGACGGTATTGGTCGACATTGCCCGGCAAGCGACGTCGACCGATACCGAAAGCCTGCAACGCGAGGCCGGAGAATGGATAGTCCGTCTCGATCATTATATCAACAGAAACTGGAAAATCGGAAACAGCGAAATCTCTGCCGTCAAGGCTGCCCGCCAACTGAAAGAACGTTTGGAGAAGTCATTGTCTGAAAGGATACTCCGCACCATCCGCGACATCCGGGAGCATTTCGACTACTACCTGTCGCAGATAGAAGACAGTGGCGATATGGATGCAGCCTTGTCCCTATTGATTATCTACCTACGCAACTATGGCGGCATTGCACAAACATTCAACCGCCATCTGGACACATTAACCGAACTCTATCACCACGACATCCTGCACGCCGTACCGCAAGAGACGGTGCAGGATAATGCCTATATTGTTATCACCCCGACAGGAAACACCCTGGGCTTTACCCTGCCTGCAGGCGATTTTTTCCCTGCCGGAGAGAATGCCACCGGTGAAGAATTGTTCTATCGGACTACCCAAAAGGAATACATTTCCCCTATACTGTGTTCCGGGGTGAATGCCGTTTATCTCAGACGGGGAGAGCAAAATAACGTAACAGCTATTCGCCGTCAATCCCTGTCATTTCTGGATACCGCTACCATTGAAAAACTGTTTGCCGACGAACACAGCCAGGCGTTACCTCTCGGCTGGCAGGTAGAATCTCCTATGCTGGTTCTGAACGAAGGCGAACGAAACATCAGTATTCGTTTCTGCCTGACCGACGACAGTATAGTGCCGGATCGTTTATCGGCAGCCAGTTTTATCCTTCAATTCAGTAGTGCGGAAGGCTGGATAGAGCCGGTGCGCATCTGGTTTGCTAACTTGAGACGGCCTATAGATCCGACCGAATCCACTGACTCTGTTCCCCGGCTTTATTTCGACTTTACAATAGCGCAGGACGCAGCTGCTCCCATTCCCTGCAACGAAGAAACGCATGGCCTGACAACCGAATATCCCGTCGTCCGTATCCTGACTAGCGAAACATATTGTCCCTACGACTGGGCTACCCGGTTGAATTTCGATGCCATAGAAATACGGACAAAAGTAACCGGTATCCATAATTTCACCTTCTACAATGAATTGGGTGCGGTCGATACATCCCAGCCTTTCCAACCTTTCGGCCTGCAGGCCGGAAGAGGTGCCTGGTTCCTCTTTGGTAACGGAGAAATGGGATTGAAATCTTTGCAGGAAGTCAGCCTGAAAGGTATCTGGAAGAAATTGCCTGAAACAAAAGTAGCATTCGACCAAATATACAAAGACTATGGAAGCAATGCCGATGCATTCAAAATTAAGACCGAATGGCAAAAGGGCGGCAAATGGCACAACTGCGGTAGTGAACAAAACCTGTTCACTTTTGATGGAGAGAATAAATTCAAACCTGCCGAAATAGTTTTCCGTGTGGAAAGCAGTAAAAAGCAGATGCGCAGTGCAGCCCCCCTTTATGAATACGATCGTGACCGTAACGGTTTCTTTCGAGCCACCCTCGACGCTCCCGTCATAGGTTTCGGGTTGGATGCCTACCGCACCCTTTTTACCGAAACGCTACTGCATAATAGTCGTTGCAAAGAAAAACAGCGTAAACCCCTGCCTTCAGAACCGGTTATCCCCCTGCTGGCTGATGCAGAACTCTCGTACATCGCATTAGAGACGACTTCTACCAAAGGAAATGAAAACCCATCTATCCGTCTGAGCCGTATCACAGCTTTGCCGGAACTGGAGCCATTCTCAATCAAAAAAGAATCACCGGTCCTTCCTGCTGCCCCGGCGGATAATATGTTGTATTTTGCTTTCCTTCATGCGAAGGGAGAACGAGCCGTACGGATGTATCTCGACATGGTCTTGCCTCCTTCAAAAAAACTGCCTGACGAACAGCCGTCCGCTGAAACTGTAAATCTGGCATGGGAATACCGGAACGGCAATAGCTGGCAACCCATTTCCTCTGATTCCGTCCGTGCCGAAGAAACTTCGGGATTAACGCAAAGCGGGTTTATCGAAATCAAATTACCGGAAAAGATAAATGATAACCATATAGATAAGCAAGGTCGTATATGGCTGCGTGTTGCTCTGACGGGTAATGTATCATCCTGTCTTGCCATCCGCAACATCTGGACGAACTGTGTCCGCCTCACCGCCGTGAATGGTGACGGAACGCCGTTACCTGCCGGAACGATACAGTCCCGTATAGAAGCAGACGAACGGATAGGAAACATCACCCAGCCCCTGAACGGCTTTGGTGGCCGACCGGCCGAAGTGGAAGCCGGGATAGCCGTGCACCAGGTTTCACGTATCCATAACCGGCACCGGGCCATTACGATACAGGACTATGAACAGCTTGTATTGGAACATTTTCCCGAAGTGGATAAGGTACAGTGCATCACTACCCCGCCCAAGAATATCCGGCTCGTAGTATTCAGTAGTGCCGAAGATAACCGCTACTATCTTTCTCCGGCATGGAAGCTGGCGGAGATAAAAAGGCTTATCAAGCAGTACGCCTCCCCATTTATCTGCCTGAACGTAGTCAATCCCGTCTATAAGAAGGTCTTTATCAAATGCAAAGCCGTACTCTGGCCTAAAGTGAAAGACGAAGGAAAGACACTCCGCCAACTCATCGTTCTGGCTCAGAACTACATTGAGCCCTGGTACAGGAAAGGTGAAATTCCAATTACCGGACAACATTTCTCCTACAAGGAATTGCATGCCCGTATGGCAAATCACGAGGACCTTATGAAGCTGGTCTCCCTGGAGGTAGACGGAAAGAGCCTGCCTTATGTAAATATTGACATCGAGGATATCATCATTCAAAGCGATGATCCGACAGATGTGTTAATTCCGATAGTAACAATCGAATTGCTTTCTCCTCACGATGGTATCGGCCATGCTGAGATCGAAAGTAACTTTATAATAAGCTAATAGCCTATGACCCCTAATAACTTAAAAGATAGAAGTGCACTGAAGGAGTACTTCAAAAAAGGTAAAGTACCGACTGAAGAACAGTTTGCCGACCTGATAGATGCCGTATCCAACATTGCGGAAGATGGTCAGGTGGTAAGAACTTCCACCGGCTGGGCCTTCTTTCCTGAGCAGGGCGACACCTTGAACATCGGTCTTTATCCGAAGTCACCCGTTACGAGAATCGAACCGCCTGTATGGTCTGTTGCCGTCACGCCCGAAAAGGAACTGCTCATTAAAAACGAGAAGGATGACACGGTGATCGAGATAACGCAAGACAAGACCGTCACCGTACATGGTAACCTGAAGATAGAAGGCTGTGAAAAACCGTCTCTCCCCGAAGACTATATAAGTATTCCGGCCGATAAAAAGTGGCATGCCTTGCCGCTGGAAATTTCACGTGAAGGCTTCGGTTGCCGTGTGTACCGCATCTATGCCTCTTTCCGCGAACGGGGTACGGGATTGTGTCGACTGACACGTCTTACCGCCCTCTGGCTGAACTTTCTGGAGCAACGGATAGAGTCTCCCCAAAAACACTGGTGGGGTTGGTCGGAAGGTGTCCGTTTCCGTTGGTATGAAGAGAATGACACCCCTTGTTTGCAAATGCGCAGCAAGAAACGGTTGCCCGGCGGTGAAGTACATTGCCGGATTGTGGAAATGTACAAAGGATGAATTGGAAATTGAAAATTAGCAATTAAGGAATAAGGGAATGATTGAGATGGACGACAAACAACCCTATATCAGGCAGAAAACAGAAGACGAAGAACTGTATTCACGCTTGCAGAAACAGACGTTGACGGAAGTGCAACGCCTCTCAGGAAGGGTGTGGACGGATTTCAACGTCCACGATCCCGGTGTGACGCTGGCCGACATAGCCGACTATGCACTGACGGAGTTGGACTATAAACTCAACTTCCCTCTGGTAGATTACCTGACCACGAAAGACAACACATTCGATCCGAAGCGTTTCGGCCTTTTTCCGCCCGACGAGGTTTATACCACTGCCCCTGTTACGACTGAAGATTATCGCAAGCTTTTTTTCTCTTATATTCCCGAACTGGAAAACGTATGGATAAAATGTAATATGGATACCGGCGGCTACATCATCAAAGTGCTCCTTTCCCCCTTCGAGGAAGAAAACAAGGACGTTGTTAAGCAGATCAAGGCTATCTATAACAGTCACCGTAACTTGTGCGAATACCTCGAAGATGTGGATGTGGTTCATCCCGAAGAACTCGACTTTCATGCCGAGTTTGAGATCGAGCCGGGTAATGATGCCTCCGTCATACTGGCAAGGGTATACTTGACCATCCTGCGTTATCTTTCCGGTGGGGTGAGCCTGTCCATACCGGAAGATCAGCCTACTTCCGGCTTGTCGCTCGAACAATGGCTGGAAGGTTCGGAAAATGCCTTGCGTATTGTTATCCCTGAACAACAGAATACGGAGTATGAACTTTACAAGAAACTAACTGCCATAAAAGGTATTCGTTCGTTCAGTACTTGTTACCTGCAAAAAGGTCTGAATCCGTTGACCGACTTTTCGAAAGGCTACAGTCTTAAGATCCCCCGGCAGGAAGATGAAATGAGAAATATACGCATCCGATGCGGACGTTCGTTGGTTGAGGTCGATATGGAGAAGTTCGCGGAGCAACTGAAAACTTTTTACTACACCAAAGGAAGTATCCGTACCAAAAAGACGGGGAAGAAGGAGTATGATTGGGGAAGCCCGGAAGGAACATACCGTGATATCTTCTCTCATTATCCTATCGCCAGGGAGTTTCCTGCCTGTTACCATCTCTCTACCGATAAAGTCACGGCCACGTCTTTCGAGGCTTACCTGAAACTATATGACCAGGTGATAGAAAACGGCTTACAGCAAGTAAAAGAACTTCCCCGCCTGTTCTCGATCCTGGAGATAGATATGAATTATCCATCCACCCGGAATCTTTATGTGCTTAAAAGTCAATACCTCGATTTTCTCGACCATTTGTATGGAGTGGAGAGCCAGCCCGTATGGATGGAAGAGTCCGATTGCTACGGAGAGACGGAAGAAGACATCCTGCGTCGCCGTACGGATTTTCTGCGCCACATCGCTCGTCTGTTAAAGAACCGGGCTAAAGCAAGGGATATTACCGATGAAAATGGAGGAGGGAACATACCGGCAGTAAAGGAATGGTTCTGTCGGCTACTTGGTATCAACTGGGACGAGAGCCGTTCCGTAGGTAACGTGCTGGCTACTCATAACCTGGTACTGATGAGGACAGAAGGAAAAGGCCAACGTTTCCGGGGACGTCTTGCTGCTAAGCTTATCTCCGAAAAGATGCTGGATGATGATAGTGTGGAAGCTGTCTGGCGTGTGGAATTACCAGACGATGAAGATGAAAAAATAGAGCAGTATGAAATGATGCGTCGCGAATTGCCTGTATTCAATCATAACTTCATCAGCAGCGGCCTCTTCCGGGGAGGTGTTCTACTGAGCAACTATCGCCTTGTACATGCTGCAGATCATGGGTATATGCTGGTGTTCAACAATCAGGAAGAAAAATTCAGCATGAATCTGGGACGTATCGGCAAAAAGGAACACCTGAACCTGCTTGCTAATATTCTCTGTCGTTATCTGTTGGAGCTGAATCGTGAGTGTGAAACGCTTTACATCGTAGAGCCGGTGCTTTCCGACATCCAAAATCCGTTCACCCTGTCATTTGTATTACCATCATGGTCTACACGCTTCCACTCTGCGCGTTTCCGTGAGGTATGCCGGGAGTTACTGCATTCTTTGCTTCCTGCCCATTTGAAAATGGATATTTATTGGCTGGGAATTTCCTCCATGCAGGAGTTTGAGGACTATTACCGGCTGTGGCGGAAAGCATTGGCAAGGCAATATACGGATGATGCACAAATGTTACTGGAAGGTATGAATAATGTATTGAAAAATACAAAAGAAAAGCAAAAGCCTGATGATAACGATTAATCACTTATCGTTCGATTTCGTCACTGCAGATGAACCCTTCGCACACAACTTGTATGTGGATTGGGACAGCTTTTGTCATGCCTGTATTGAAAAGGTTGTGGATGAATGTTTCTCTGCTTATGACAAAGACAAGGTGCTCTATGAAATAGAAAGACTTGACCTGGACTTAGGTGTTATCCCGGAAGACGATTTTTATAAGGAATTTCCCTTCAGGCTTCGGGAAGAGTTGTTGAAGTCGCTGCCTATGTGGAATATACAGTCTGAAAGCCAAAAAAAGAAGACGGAAGCTTACCGGTTGGAGAACCTTTTGTTTTATCTGGAACACGGCTATCAAAAGGCAGAATGGATGGATGCCGATTTTAACCTGACGGAAGAACTGGAGTGGGCGGTCGTGCAACCGGAAGTCTATACGGAGAAAATCATACCTCTGTGCCTAAGCAAGGAACATGTCCTGCGTCGCGTGTTGTGGCAGACGGACGACGAGACCATACTTCTTCATATTTATACCATCTCTCTATTCAGGCCATCCGTCAGCCTGTATGAGAAACGTCGCTTTCTCGGAATGCTTCTGGATACGAACCCCGCCATCCCCATTCGTTTCATCCATGAGGCAAAAGACGACATGCAACTACACGATATGGCGGAACTGCTCGACACGTTGTCTGTTCGGCAGATCATGGTAACTGAAACGAGGGAACATGCTGAAGTGGATTTACCTCCATACTGGCACTACCTGTACGAATGGCTTGTCAGGTATTACCCTTTTGACGGGCTTGCTATCTTTGGTGGTAAAAATGAATTTATCCGCCACTTGCATCACCGACTATTGACATTCATCCGGAAGCGGAACTATTCTTTCTATCTTTCAAAAGAGGATTTGACTGTAGGTTTCTTGCTTGAAGTGTTTGGTCAGACTTATTACAAAGAGGTATTGAATGCCATTTATGACCTCCAACCACTCCAGGCAGACGGTTCACCTGTGTACGACGGATACCTCAACCGGGAACTATATCGTATGTTCCTGCGTCTTTCGCTGTTGCGCTTACCGGCTGCAACTCAACTATTTCATTTATTGGACGTGGCTGCTTTGACCGTTTTCCTGAAAGATAGTCACCGAAGTAATGTAGATAAACGGATGCTGCTCACCTTACTGGCAAAGGAGAGACCGGCTTTTTTCATCGAATGGCTCCGTACAGAGGCTATAAAAGAAGTTGATTTGGTTACTTTCATTGCCGAAGCAACTAATGACGCAACTATTAACCGCTTACTTGCTTCTGTTTCTTTCACTGCAATAGAAAGGGTAGCAGAAATAACAGCCTACTTGCAAAACTTTATAAAAAGAACCGGTCTGTTAAACGGCATACCCGAAACTTTATTAAGCCTGGCCATGCATAAAGCGGTATTGCTTTGGATAGGAAACAGTTATTCCAACCTGTCGGAACCGGAGAGTATCCGGCAGCTGTTGCGTTTAATTTCTTGGGAGATTACAGGTAATGATAACGAAGAGGTCATAGAAGTATGGTTAGTCGAGTTATATATATCGGAGAAAGAGGGAAAGCAATCGAACCTTCTATTGAATACCGGAATTTATACAGGACATTCTGTCCAAATTGATTTCAAGGAATGGTTACAGTTATCAAAAAAAGATTCTGATACCATTCAAATGTTGCTGGAAAGTCATTGGAATTCCTTGGATGGTTTTATCAGTTGGCTGGAAGATACATCTGTTTCTACCGACCGCAAACGCGAACTGCTACGAAAATCGGTAGTCGAGAAACCACAGAAGTGGATTTCTTTGCTTCATAAGTTACCTGAAGCAAGTAAGGCAGTCTCTTTAGTGGCCGGATATTTATCTATCCGTTCTATGCTGCAAGGCATGGGAAAGACATGTTTCCATCAGGCAGCCGTATTATCGCAAACCGTAGAGTGGTTGGGGTATAAAGCAAACGATTTCCCATTCCTTACCAGGGGCAATATAACTCTTTCAAGTGCACTTCCGCAAGCCTTGTTGCTTTACATGCAGGATAAAGACACCTTGGGCGGCAGAACATTGACTGAACAGGAAGCGATACAGAAATTTTTATCCTTCCTCTACCTTGTTTATACTGGCAAATCGGATTATCGGAACAATGTCGAATGGACGGGATTATCCAACCAAATAGTTGCCAAGGCAAATAGGAATAACGTACAAAATCTAGAAAATAAAGATGTTGCAGAGAATAAAGAAATTACTAGAAATAAAGAAATAGGAGAACTGTCAGATATTACTCAACCGGAGATCATTAGGAAGAGATGGCTCCGCGATTATCTTTGTTGCCGTCCGAAAGAACTATTAGACTATATCCGTCTTTCTATTACCCAAAATATCATACCTTTGGACAAATGGCTGGAGTGGCTGGATATAAATGACTGGATGCGTTTGGTGGCAAGTCTCTCCCTGTCGAATGCAGAACTGTTGCAACAGATAACGGACTGCTTATTGGAAAATAGCCAGGCCGGAGAGATAGACTTGCGTACGGCGTTGGCTGCCTATATTATAGAAAATCATCTAGAAACATATATGTATAACAACCGGAATGAGACTATACATTCTTTTGTACAGTCTCTTCCTTTTAAAAATAAAAAAGAGATGGATTTAAAAGTAGAAGAAGTTTTGAAGATAATGGAAAATTATCCGAAGGAAGAGATGCAAACGGGAGTTTCTGAAAACTTCCATGTGAATAATGCCGGCTTGTGTTTGTTCGCTCCCTGGTTACTGCGATTGATGCAACTGTGTGATCTTTTGGACGAACAGAGGAAATCCTTTAAGAGTGACCTAAGCCGACTCCATGCCGTATTTTTGTTGCAATATCTGACTTGTTCGCAAGAAAGGGAGTATGCTGAAACAGAACTGGTCTTTAATCGTATGCTTGTCGGTTTACCGATGCATCTTCCTTTGCCGAAACGCCTGGAGTTGACCGCTAAAGAAAAGGAAATGGCCGATAGTATGCTGGAAGGTGTAAAATCAAACTGGACACACATGAGAAACACGTCGATGGCAGGTTTTCAACAGAATTTTATAGTTCGTGGCGGACAGTTGGTGCAAGAGGATGAAAGATGGTTGCTGACCGTAGAAGATCGGAGTATCGATATTCTACTCGACTCTATTCCGTGGCCCTTCAAGCAGATACATTTACCATGGTTGAAGAAAAATCTACAAGTACACTGGCGTGAAAAGTGAAACTTTTAAGCAGATTATTGATAATACACTATAAAATATGGAAACAGAAAGAGTATATCAAGAAAAGACAGCCCGTACCATCCAGCAAAAGCAGGATGGTAGTGGAGCTTTGCAGTTTGTGGATAACCGTCCGGTGAACCTGGCTCTACAACGGGTCGGTGAGGAAGAAGAAGATGCCTTGCAAGGTAAATTCGACGGAACTATCCAACGGGAAGAGGATAAGGATGAATCCTTTCAGATGAAAGCCGATACGGCGGTACAGAAGAAATCAAACAACACCGGCCTGCCTGATAATCTGAAAGCGGGGGTGGAAAACCTGTCTGGATTTTCACTGGATGATGTAAAGGTGCATTATAACTCATCACAACCTGCTACTGTACAAGCTCTGGCATATACGCAGGGAACGGACATCCATGTTGCCCCGGGGCAGGAACAGCATCTACCGCATGAGGCATGGCATGTGGCTCAACAAATGGCCGGACGTGTGGAACCGACTACCGAAGTGGGCGGCATGCCGGTGAATGATAATGTATCCCTGGAACAGGAAGCCGACGTGATGGGGGCAAGGGCAAACAGCTTATAAACGGAGAGACTTATGCGTGAATATATAGCGTGGTTTAACCAGGTGCTGACTGTTGCCATTCAGCTCTACTTCCAGCAAGATACGGAATATACCCGGCTGGAAGAAGTACGGCCTCCTGTCAATGGCTGGCTGGAGAAGGTGACAGGAGTCTCTGATATGACTTTCGGTGAGCAGGTGATTATCATGCTAGCCCTTATGCCTCACGTCTGTCCGCAGGTACTCGACATCTTTTTTGTGCAGAACAAAAACTTCGACCGGCAGTACACCGAGTTCGGTGGCTGGAAAGGGCTGTCGCATGGCGGTTTTCTGCCCACAGGTGAAACAGTCGCACTCATTCTCGCCGGAGAGGATGTCGAGATGCGGAAAGAAGTAGTCCGTCTATTCCAGAGAGACCATTGGTTCTACGGGAAAAATATCCTGCAACTTGAAGGTGCAGGCGAAGGAGAACCATTTCTCAGCGGCCAACTACGCGTATCTGAAGAATTCCAGAGTCGTGTGCTGCTGGACGTGGAGTATAAACCTGATTATAATATCGGTTTCCCTGCCAAGCGCATCACAACAGCCCTCAACTGGGAGGACATGGTCCTGGATTACCGGGTGGCAACAGAGATAGAAGAAATCAACACGTGGATTGTTTCGCACAAAACGATTATGGAAGAATGGGGTCTTTCCCGTTTCCTGAAAGCCGGTTACCGTGCCCTCTTCTACGGTCCACCGGGAACGGGTAAGACACTGGCGGCCACCCTGCTGGGTAAGAAAAATTACATGGATGTGTATCGCGTGGATCTTTCCATGATCGTCTCCAAGTATATCGGTGAAACGGAGAAGAATCTCGCCAGGGTATTCGATCTGGCCGAGAATCGTAACTGGATACTCTTTTTTGATGAGGCGGATGCCCTGTTTGGCAAACGTACCTCTACCAACACTTCCAACGACCGCCACGCGAATCAGGAAGTAGCCTACCTACTCCAGCGTATCGAGGATTTTCCGGGAACAGTGGTGTTGGCCACCAACCTGCGATCGAACATCGATGAAGCATTCTCCCGCCGATTTCAGTCGGTCATCTATTTCCCTATGCCCACCGAAGAACTCCGTGCGGAATTGTGGCGAAAGATGCTACCGAAAGAATGGTTGGGTGAGAATGCGAAGGAATTGATCGATATTGCTGCCAAGACAGAGCTTTCCGGGGGCTCTATTGCCAATGTGGTACGACGGTGTGCACTGTTTCTGGTGGTCTCGAAAGAGAAACGGTTGGATATGCAAATGTTGAAAGACGCGTTGCAGAAAGAGCAATTGAAGTGCTAAGGAAGAGATCCTTTAAAACCGATGGGCATAAGTCAGGCCTATTGCATGCTTGTAGTTTACCGGATCGTATACATTAAATATATGATAACGGTAATATAATTGCAGCGAGTTCTGTTTATCAATCTTGTAATCGCTTCCGGCAGAAAAACGGATGCGGTCGGTATGCATTTGTCCCTGATAGCCTGTGTCGTTGAATATTTCGGCATAGGCGAAGGGACATAAACCTGTCTTCCGGATCTTATAAGAGAGCGTAAGCATGGTCCGGAGATAGTTCTTGGGATGCTGTGTCCCCCTTTTGTATGTACTTTGAAACCGTTCACGAAGCGACAGGGAAAAGTTGCCGATAGGATAATTACCCGAAACATAAATGTAATAGCGATTACGCAGTTCTTCGGATGCCTTATACTGGCAGAGCAACATATAAGCGATACCGGTTTTCAGGTAACGGTTGAACGTGTAGTTCACTTCTCCGGTGGTCAGGAACCATTCGGCTTGCCGGAAATTACTTTTCGGGCGTATATCTTCTTCAAATAAGAAAGAAAAGCGTCGGTATATTTTTCCGGACAGGCTGGTCTTGAATGCCATTCCTGCTCCGTCCATTGCAGCCAAGGGAGAATATCCTGTCGGTATCAATAGAAAGCATAGGATAAAGAAACAATTTCGTTTGAAATAGTCTTTCATGGAACTTAGAATGTGTTTTTAGTTTAGTATCTCTGCAAAGATAATGATAAAACTACTATTTTTGTTGTCATTGTAACTTAATTAAAGAAATTCATAGTATGAAAAACATGAAGAAATGGCTTTTATTAGCCATGTGTACATTGGCAACATCTTCACTTTTTAGCCAGCAGAACGACTGGGCGCAGTTCGGCCGTTATGCAGAAGCGAATAAATCGGTGCAGACACCTACACGGGTCGTCTTTATGGGAAACTCTATCACGGACGGTTGGTGGAATACCGACTCCTTATTTTTCAAAAACAACCGTTACATAGGCCGGGGAATAGGAGGGCAGACTACTGCACAAATGTTGGTCCGGTTCCGTGCCGATGTAATAAATCTGCAACCTAAAGCAGTAGTTATCCTGGCCGGTACCAATGATATCGCCCAGAATAACGGGTATATCTCACCCGAAAATATCCTGGGTAATATTATCTCGATGGCGGAACTGGCTAAAGCCAATAATATAGATGTGGTTCTCTGTTCCATCTTACCTGCTTACGAATATAGCTGGCGTAAAGGACTTGAACCCGCCGGCAAGATCATAGCTCTGAATAAGATGATCAAAGAATATGCCGATAAGAACAACCTGACTTATGTGGATTACCATTCAGCCATGAAAGACGAGCGTAACGGTCTTCCGGAAAAGTATTCGAAAGATGGCGTGCATCCTACAATGGATGGGTATGTGATCATGGAAAAACTGATCTCGGCCGCTCTTGAAAAGTATTAAAAGAAGCAGGTTACTCTGCCTTTCTTCGGGCAGAGTAACTTGCAAATATACACAGTCGTTTACGATTACCTGTCGGGGTAATCAAAAACAATCAATCAATGAATAAAAATGATGTTCAGGTCAGGAGAACTACTTCTGACGATTTTAATGATGTAATGCAGGTAGAAACGCAGGCATTCACCCTCGTCATGGATTTAAAGGAGACGCGGAAGGAGCCGGTTACTTTCCGCCTTATCCGCTTCCCCGTGAGTATGCCGACTATTGGATGTACCAATACCTGACATCCGATGTGGAGAGTATTCCCAAAGGCCGTATCGGGTGTACTGCCGCCCTGGACAAACCGCAACATTGGCGGGAGTAGGGAGAAAGTCGATACCGCCTGCTGGAAAAAGAATATGTATATTTGCCATCCTAATCGGAAATAAATGTATAAGATAGAAAAAGGAACAGCGGCGGATATCGACGAACTGGAACAGTTGTATAATGAGTTGAACGACCATTTGGAAGCAACAATCAATTATCCCGGCTGGATAAAAGGTATTTATCCGGTCCGGGAGGATGCGGTGAAAGGTATAGGATGTGGAGCACTGTTCGTCCTGCGGATAGAAGGACGGATAGGGGGGAGTATTATTTTAAGTCATGAACCCGAAGAAGCATACACTCAGATCCGCTGGGGGATAGAAGCGGACTATGCAGATATCCTGGTCATCCATACCTTCGTCGTACATCCTTTATTTATGAAGCAAGGCGTTGGTTCCGCTTTGCTTCGTTTTGCAGAGCAATACGGAAGACAGGAAGGTATGAAAGCAATCCGTCTGGATGTCTCCATACATAACGCACCCGCTATTGCTGCATATGAAAAACACGGGTATCGTTATGTGGGAACTGTCGACCTGGGATTGAATTATCCGCACCTGGTATGGTTCAGACTGTATGAACAGCTTTTATAGTTCAATCTCCAATACCGCCGGACAATGATCCGAGTGTACCGCATCATTTAGGATATAGGCATTCTTCAATAGCGGTTTGACCGGCTCGCTGACCATACAGTAGTCGATGCGCCATCCTTTATTGTTCTTGCGGGCACTGAAACGGTAGCTCCACCAGGTATATTGCTGCTTATCCGGATTCAGAAAACGGAATGTGTCGATAAAACCGGCATCCAGAAAACGGGTCATCCATTCACGTTCTTCGGGAAGGAAGCCGCTATTGGTTGCATTACGCACCGGATCGTGAATGTCTATCGGTTCGTGGCAGATATTATAGTCACCGCAAAGGATCAGTTTCTTTCGTGTTTTTTGCAGTTCGACCACATACTTCTGAAAATCTTCCAGCCACTCCATCTTGAAAGCCTGGCGTTCATCACCGCTTGTACCCGAAGGGTGGTAGACACTTACGACAGAGGTGTCGCCATAGTCTGCCCGTATAAAGCGACCTTCATTGTCGTACTTTTCGATACCCATACCGATTTCTACATGATCGGGTTCGCGACGGGTAAGGATGGCAACACCGCTATACCCTTTCTTTTGTGCACTGAACAGATAAGGTGTGTAACCCAATCCTTCAAATGCTTCGGTAGGAAATTGATCGGGCTGAAGTTTGGTTTCCTGAATACAGAGCACATCCGGTTGTTCCTGCATTAACCATTCGGGCAGTCCCTTGGTTACGGCTGCTCGAAGTCCGTTTACGTTGTATGTTATGATCTTCATATAATCTGTTTTATGATTGTTTATATGAATTCAAAGATACAATTTAACAAGCTGATGTACTAATTTTACCAAATAAATCTCTTGCCGGGTTTATCCTTTTCCCAGAAAATGGGTATCCAGATACTGTGTGAATTTGTCCTTATACTGATTACCGATAGGAATATATACGTCTTTTCCAAAGATAATACGGTTGTGTGCCACCGCTGTTATCTTGGAGAGGTTGACCATATAAGAACGGTGTACCCGCATGAACTTCTCGGGCGGTAGTTTATCCTCCAGTACCTTCATACTAAGGAGAGACATCACCGGTTTCTGGTCTTCTGAGAATATCCGCACATATTCATTCTGGCTTTCGATATACAAAATCTTACTCATATCGATACGTATCATCTTGTAATCCGCTTTGATATACAAATCGTTGTTTACGGAAACAGTCTCTTCGCCCGATGTGGAAACGACCGGAGCCGATTGAACGGGAGCGTTCAGCAATTCCATTTGCCGGAGGGCTTTGTTGGCTGATTTCAAAAAATCGTTGTATCCGAAAGGTTTCAATAGATAGTCGAGCGCATCTACCCGGAAACTTTCAACGGCATATTCCGAATAAGCGGTAGTGAAAATAATAAGCGGCTTTTTGGCTAGTGATTTGACAAAGTCCATCCCGTTCAGGTCCGGCATATTAATATCTGCAAAGATCAGGTCGACGGGGTGGGTGGCTATCACATCCAACGCTTCAAGCGCACTTGGACAAGCCTTTACAAGCTGAAGGAAAGGCACTTTCCCGATATAACCGGTTATCTGTGCCAGGGCCAGCGGTTCATCGTCGATAGCAATACATCTTATTATCATAATTGTATGGGTATTATCAGTAAGACACGATATTCATTCTTTTCACTTTGGATATCCAGCGTATAGTTATTATCATAAAGCAGGCGAAGGCGTTTTTTGACGTTTTCGAGCCCGATGCCTTTATGTTGTTCGCCGGCATTATTGAAACTGCTGTTTACTACCAGGCATTCCAGTTCATTCTCTTTTATCTCCATACATAGATGGATAAACGATTTCTGTTGGTAGCTGATGCCATGCTTGAATGCATTTTCAAGGAACGAGATAAATAACAACGGCGGGATCTGTATGTTCGGAACCTCTTCAGGCAGGGATATCCGGATATCGACCTGATCAGTATACCGTAGTTTCATCAGTCCGACATAGTTATTCAGAAAACGGATCTCTTTTTCGAGCGGCAGCGTTGGCAGGGCAGCGTCATACAAGACGTAGCGCATCATCTTGGAAAGTTCGAGAACGGTCTCTTTGGCTTTCTCTGTATCCAGGTCGATCAGGGCATGAATATTATTCAACGTATTCATGAAGAAATGCGGGTTGATCTGATGTTTCAGATATTCCAGTTCTGTTTGAAGCGTATGCTTTTCGAGTTCCTTCATCCGGTGTTCGTCACGTATGGATTTAAAGAGGAATTTGATTGCCACATTCAGCCCCAACACCAGAATGGCGATCAGGATGTGGTTGACCATCGGTGATATCATGCCCGGCATACGCCACATAGGAGGGTGTTCCGGTTGACGGGGTAGTTCCTTTCTGTCGGGAAACTGATGTATCCTTTCGTTCATTGGCGGACGTTCCATCCTGAATTCACGGGGTGGCCATTTATCCGGGTTATCCGGTCGTTTTAACTTCATAAACGGATTCAGGGCAAAGATCAGGCAGACCGTTAATGCAGTAAATAACAGATACAACCACGACTTTTTCCGTATCAATAGGAGAGGGATAAGCGCATAGTTGTTGATAATAAAAAGAATGAAGAAAGGAGCGATAATCTTCCAGGCACGAAAAATATCGTTCCAGTTGATCGTCTCTCCGTTATATTTATGTTCCAGTACGGGCGAGATCCATATCACTACCCAGATAATCAGGTAGATCAGGTTCTCCAGGAGCCTTTGCCGTTGTTCTTGTTTTTCCATTCCGGTCAGAATTTATATGAATATCCCAGGCCTATCATGTGTTTACCATTCCCTTCGTCGTCATCTTTAAAATTAATATACCGGTAATACAGTTGCAGGGAGTTTCGTTTATTCAGTTTATACTTGCTGCCAGCTGTATATCTCAGTTTATTCATTTTATTTCCTTGTGGATCGTTCAGCGTATTATATAATTCAACAGATGCGTAAGGTTCAAATTTGCAATTCCGGATATCGTATTCCACTTCGAGCCGGCTGCGGAGATATAATTTCGGATTGGCCCGCTTACTTGTCTCTTTGATCCCGACACGATATGTACTTTGAAATCGCTCCCGTAAAGATACGGTAAAGCGGTCAAAACGATACGAACCGGTGGCATAAAAATAATAACGGTGACGCACTTCCCAACCTTTCGTCTCATGATTATAATTGATCAGATTATAGGCGCCTCCCAGTTTGAGAAACTTCCAGGGCTTATAACTTAAGTCGAGTGTGGTAGAGAAGCGGTCTGTTTCGCTCAGGTTGTCACGCAGGCGGAACTCTTCTTCCAGTGACAGATTCAGGCCCGGGACAATCTTCTTCGTTACATCGACGCTCAGTGACGAACCGAAGTCATTCTGGGCCCGGAGAGAAGAGCCTGCCAGCAGGCATAAAGCAAATAGTTTTACTTTCAGATATTTCATAAGGCAGTAGTTTTAACAGGTTTTATTCCCCTTCCCGCGGGAAACGGGTTAATGTATCGACTGTATTGATCTCCTGTGAGTCGGATTCATAATAGACTTTGATAAAAGCGGCATCACGCAGGAAATCGATATGCCCTATCTCTATCTTTTGTATATCCAATCCGGTACGACTACGGAGGTCGGAGAGGAGTTCATCCCTTTTTTCCGGTACGATCAACTGTATCTTATCGTATAAGATCAGTTTACAGGAAACGTGCTTCAACCAGCGTTCGCTTTCCTGTAGCCAGGTGACGAGAAGAAAGATACAGTTTGTTGCAATAAGCTCTGCGAAACTGATCTGTACAGCCAATGCATTGATGACGGAAAGGGCAATGATAATGAACAGGTAAGTCATCTCCCGGATAGGCACCGACTCTGTGCGGTAGCGTATAATCCCGAAGATGGCGAATATACCCAGTGCAAAACCAATCTTTAGCTTCACACTTCCCATTAGGATAATAAGGAAAAACACGCTGACATTAATCAGCGAGAAAGTGAAATAATAATCTCTCCGCCTGCTTTTGGGATAATAAAAGAAATGGATAATCAGGCCGACCACCACAAAGTTAAAGAGGAAGCGGAGTATCAGTTGTGTAAATGCATCCGTATCCATGACGGGGTTTCCCATCAACTGTGCTTCTTCTGCAATATCAAAGAATGTATCCATAAGAATAATTGGCTAGTTTATTTATTTGAGTTAGTTTCTTCTTGAAGCGATTTCGCTTAACAGCCGGGTTGGTCAGTAATATACCTAAACAGTATTTGCTGATACTGACCGGATGAATACGCAACCGGGAGAGATATTCCTTTGCACGGGAGGGCATATTACCATCCTGCTTAAGTTCGATGATGACCAATCCCGGTAGCGATTGTTCTATACCGGTAGCGAGGTTACGGAAACAAAGTCCGGTATCGATCGTAAGCCGTTCTGTTTTCTCCCGGTTTACAAGGGTGATACGGTCGAACTGGTTTTCCACCTGCAATACCAGTTCCTGTAGTTTGAAACAAGCATGTTTACAAAGGAATTTTTCTGCATCTGCCGTCTGGTAAGGGTTCATTCGGGGAAGAGGTATCCGTACTTTCCGGGTTCTACCTTTGTTGTTCTTATCTTTTATTTCGAGAAAGGTCAGGCTGGAGTCTGTGTAAGACCGCATCCGTATTTTCTCACGGGTACGGCGTCCGTTCTGGTGAGCCAGGTACATGGCCAGTCCGGGGGTATCCAGATAGATCGTTTGGTACGGGCTGATCCGTTTGCCATTTATTTCCTGTATATAATAGTCTTTCTGCAACTGTTCCAGAAATAAAGCCAACTGATCGATGGTAGTAGTATATTTCGTATCTGTCCGGTTCATCAGCCGGACCCCTTCCATCTCGGCCAGCGAGATGGAAGGGAAACCGTTCAGGATGGAGTTGATAACCTTTTCTTTCATTTTGCTTTTCAGACTAATAGATATACTTATTACATTTTGGTTTCAAAAATAGAAATGCTTTTATTGGATAAGAAAAATAATCAGTGAAATGCGAGTTTTATCCCATGAAGGAGGAGAGTGAATCTACTGTGTCGCTATGACGACACTACTGTGTGGATGTAGTAACATAAATCAGGGTATCTCTCTTTTCACTGATAAAAACCTCTTGTTTACAGATACTTTTTGGTGAGGCTGGGAAGGGAGGTTATTTTTGGAGATAAAAATGAAAGGATTATGATAAAGTATAATATTGTAAGTAGCTACTTGTTTTTATTTTCCCTGATCATATCGATATTGTCATTACCGTCTTGCAGTACGGATGATATCTCTTCCGGTGAAGAAACAAAGACAGTACCCGATGATGAGAAAGACTCGGTCGATAACTCTTCTTTTTCTACTACGGTCACTATTTCTTTTGACAATACCGTGACGGTTTCCAATCCGATGGCAGATAATGGTGTATCTGTTCAGGTCGACAACGGACAGGTAACAGTCGTTTCGACAGCAGAAGAGATAGAATACATCCTCTCCGGAACAACTGCCAACGGCAGGGTAAAGATATATAGTGATTATAAATTCAAGCTGACATTCAACGGTGTCTCCATTACGAATCCTTCCGGCCCGGCTGTCAATATCCAATCACACAAACGTGTATTCGTTCAGTTGAATGATAATACTCAGAATATATTGACCGACGGCTCTTCTTATGAAACGAGCGGAAGCGAAGACCAAAAAGCCGCCTTTTTCAGTGAAGGGCAACTGATCTTCAACGGTAATGGTTCCCTGACTGTCAACGGTAATAATAAACATGCCATTTGCAGCGACGATTATGTACGGATCTATGAAGGAAACTTCCAGCTGACCAGCAAGGTATCCGATGGCATTCATACAAACGATGCTGTCATAATCGATGGCGGCACACTGGTTATCAACGCAACAAAAGACGCCATAGAATGTGAAGAGGGTTATATCCTTATCCAGGATGGTAATATTACGATTGTCAGCGGTGACGAAGGAATCACCACCTCTTACGAAGGCTCCGACTCTTCCATTAATCCTTATATGGATATCAATGGAGGAACGATCGATATAACCACCACAGGTACTTCCGCGAAAGGAATAAAGAGCCTCGGCAACCTGACTATCAACGGAGGTAACATAAAGGTGAAGACCTCCCTTCGCGAAGCAGAAGGTATCGAAAGCAAACGCGAACTGGTCATTAACGACGGTTATATCATTGTCGAAGCCTACGACGACTGTATCAATGCTGCTACCTCTATCATTATCAATGGCGGAGAAATCTACTGTTATAGTGCTGCAAACGACGGTATAGATTCGAACGGTACATTGACGATTACTGGAGGAACCGTTATCGCCATCGGAACCTCTTCGCCGGAAGATGGATTCGACTGCGACCAGAATACCTTTAAGATTACCGGAGGAACCATTATCGGTGTAGGTGGAGGAACCAGCACACCGACATCCAAGGAATGTACGCAACCTTCTTTTGTCTATGGTGGCAGTGGAACACAGAACACATTGTTCCATATCAGTGCAGCCGACGGAACAGACGTCCTGACCTTCAATATACCACGTACACTTCAGCAAATGACCCTTTTGTTCAGTAGTTCATCACTGGCAAGCGGAGCAAGCTATACTCTGCAAACCGGAGGAACAGCGACAGGTGGAACCGACTTCTACGGACTTTACACCGGTGCCACTTATTCCGGAGGTACCCAGGCCGTTACCTTTACAACAAGTTCGATGGTGACAACCCTCGGTTCTGTCTCCGGTGGAATAGGTGGAGGCGGAATGGGTGGCGGAGGAGGCAGACCCGGCGGCTGGTAAAAAAAACTTCCGTTTTGTATACTATGAAAGCAAATGAATGATACTTTTGTAACGGCAAAAAGAAAACAATACTAGAATAGTTCAGAATGGAAGATCTCAGTTTTGAAGCACGCGTGCTTCATACGCCTTACGAAAAGCCGGATGCTTATAACGCTTTATCCATGCCGGTATATAACACTGCCGCATATGAATTTGATACGGCCGAAGCGATGGAAGCAGCTTTCTGTGGACATACATCCGATCATGCATACTCGAGGATCACGAATCCTACCGTACAATATTTTGAAGACAGGGTACGCGCCATCACGGGAGCAATAAGCGTTACCGCCCTCAATTCAGGGATGGCAGCTATCAGCAATACGCTGATGACGATCGGACGTGCGCATGCGAATATCGTTACATCACCGCATCTGTTTGGAAATACGTATTCCCTGATGAAGAACACACTGGCCGCTTTCGGTATGGAAGCCCGCTTTTGTGACCTGACAAATCCGGACGAAGTACGTGCCAATATAGACTGCAATACCTGTGCTATCTTTCTGGAAGTAATTACCAATCCACAACTGGAAGTGGCCGACCTGAAATTACTTTCTTCCATCGGGAAAGAAGCCGGTGTGCCGCTGATTGCCGACACGACTGTGGTTCCTTTTTCTGTCTTTCGTGGGAAAGATCATGGCATAGATATAGAAATTATATCCAGTACAAAATATATATCCGGCGGTGCAACCAGCGTGGGAGGGTTGATTCTCGATAACGGAACTTTCGATTGGAGCCATTTCATTACACTGAAACACTGGTACGAACAATTTGACGAACGCGCCTTCACCGCCCGTATGCGGAAAGAGATCCATCGTAATCTGGGAGCCTATATGACACCGCAGGTTGCTTATATGCAGACGCTGGGGTTGGAAACGATGCAGGTTCGTTTCGACCGCCAGGGAACAACTTGCCTGGAGCTCGCAGAACGTTTACAGGCATTGCATGGCATTGTCTCCGTCAACTATACAGGATTGAAAGATAACCCATACTATAAGTTAAGCACAGCCCAGTTCGGCAAATATCCCGGAGCTATGCTGACATTCGACCTGGCCTCCCGCGAAGCCTGCTTTGCATTTATGAACCGTTTGCGACTGATCCGTCGCGCAACCAACTTGTTCGATAATAAGACACTGGCTATCCATCCGGCAAGTACCATCTACGGCGGTTTTTCGGAAGAACAGCGTCAGAGCATGGACATCAGCCAGCAGACCATACGCTTATCGGTCGGTCTGGAGTCGGTGAACGATCTGTATAAAGATATCGAACAAGCTTTAGCTACCGACAAATGAGAACCCTTGTCATAGCTGATAACCAGGATATCACTAAAGCCGGCATCTTATACCTGACAGATAAGATGCCGGAGATTGGTCTTGCGACTGAAGCGGCCGACAAGAAAGAGTTGCTTCAGCTACTGAGCCGGTATCCTGAAGCAATCGTTCTACTCGATTATTCATTATTCGACCTGAACGGGGCAGAAGAATTGATCATCCTGCAAGCCAGATTCAGGAAAGTATCCTGGATTCTATTCAGTGATGAATTAAGTGAAGATTTCATCCGCCGGATTATTTTCAGTAGCGAAGCATTCAGCATTTTGTTGAAAGATTCTCCTATGGAAGAAATATCCTCGGGCATACTCTCTGCTTTTCATTCTCAGCAATTTATTTGTAGCCGGATCAGGAACTTACTTTCCGACAAGAAAGTAACGCATGAACCTAAAGAACATCCGGTACTAACCTCTACCGAGAGGGACGTTTTGAAAGCCATCGCCTTAGGTAAGACAACCAAAGAGATTGCCGCCGAACGTTTTTCAAGTATCCATACCATTACCACTCACCGTAAGAACATCTTTCGTAAGCTGGAAATCAATAATATACATGAAGCAACCCGATATGCGCTCCGCGCCGGAATTATAGATTCTGCCGAATATTATATATAGAGTAATTTATTTCACTATCTTTACACCGTCATTAGTCGTCATACTATGGTTTATAGGTCCTGATGAACATTTTCCGGAATATGGCTGTTAATTTCATATATTATTAATTTTAAATAAGTACTCATGAATAGAGCAGAACTCATTACAGCCCTGGCTGAAAGAAGCGGGTTGCAAAAACAGAAGGCAAGCAAGGTATTAGAAGCCTACATGGAGATCGTAACAGAAGTATTATCAGAGAATGAAGAACTAACCCTGATTGGTTTTGGAACCTTATCCCCAAGACCACAAACCAGCCGCATGGCTCGTAACCCAAAAACAGGGGAACCTGTTATGATCGAAGCCAGAAGAACCGTTAAGTTCAAACCTGGCAAGTTCTTATTGGAAGCTATGAACGGAAAGAAATAAAATAGCTGAATTAACAGAAAGAGGCTATCTCAAAAGTAAGAAATAACGCTTAGCGTGTCAATCTCGTCAGGATAATGACGCTACTAAGCGACTTTGGAGACAGTCTCTTTTTTCTTGACCACCCACCAGCCTGAAATTATACCATATCTTCCCCGGCCTTGACAATCTCTACCTTCAACGTCTTGTGGAAAGGAGTAAAGCGGGCGACCACCATAACGACAATAGCAAAAATCAGTACATATCCGATAATCGTTTTCAACGCAAGCAGCAGGCTCTGCGATTGCAGGATCGTATAAAGGCTATTATTTGCCAGTTGGGTTGCATCTGTCATATTATGCCCCTGTGCCAGTGCACTGTTTAGCGACTGGTTATATTGTTGTGCTGCCAACGGGTTCTGCATACTCATATTTTCCGAGAGGATAGTCATCCCTTGCAACTGTACGCGATAAAGCATATTATTAAAGAAAGAAGATGCCAACGCCGGAGCCAGTACAGACCGGCAGGCTATCAGGAAAAAGGCATTATATATCATCAATTTGGGATTCATATCTTCCACCGCATAGACACCGAAAGCGATAAACAGGATCATCATACCCATTCCACGGAGAAACATAGGAAGATACAGCATTTCATATGTTCCGTTAGGCATGATCCCGAAATAAAGAATACTCAGATAAATCACATAGCATAACATACCTCCGGATATCAGTATCCTGAAACGCCATCGTTGCCAGCGGAACCACCAGAAACAGATCACCGCCCCGCATATAAACCCCGGCAACATCCATAGGTTGAGGAAGTTGGCGTGAACACTGTCTACCCGGATAATACTATTCATATAACTGGTGACCAGCGAACTGGTGGAAGAAAAGAACATGACCAGCATCATATAGAAATACCCGATCAAAGCCTTGCTGCTATTCAGTACTTCCAACCGGATATAAGGATTTTTCTTTGTCTTTTGCCGGAACAGGAATAGCCAGATCAATACCGGAATGGCCACCGCATATATCGTAATTTTTGTCGATGAAAACCAGTCGAGCGTTTTGCCATAAGTAGCAGAGTAAATGGTGAAAAGCAGGATAGAAGCCATCAGCAGGATACTTTTCCAATCGATCTCCCTGAACGGAAAGTTGATGGGACGCCGTGCATACCGGAAAAACATCAAGACAAAAGAGATGGCAACCAGCAACAGTAAAATAACGAAATAGTACATATACTGCCACTGGTAATAATAGGCCAGTTGTGCCGTCACCGCCATCGAAACCTGTCCGGCAGAGAATACGATCGGATAGAAGTAAGCATAAAACTCACTACGGACATTCTTCGGACTAAACAGCGGGCGGATCATCAGAATAATCTCCAACATGGCAAAAGCCTTCAGGAAACCGATAAAGAAACTGCATACAATAATAATATCCATCTGGTTGACCTGTGCGCAGATAAAACTGAGTATCACCTGCAATAAGAGGTCGATCAATAGGATCGTCTTGGTTGTCACCACCGGCCGTACCTTCGGTATAAGCGGATAAGCTACCGCCATCCCTGCCGAGGTGGCATAGTATGCCATACTGATATCTTCACTCAACACTCCCAGTGTACCGGATACCTCGGTGATCGTTCCGGTATAGGCACCATTGATAAGGATGATCGGAAGCATCACGACAAAAGCCGTTACAATACCCAACCACCGGGGAACCCAGGGACGGATCGGAACACTGAGAAGTGCTTGATTGGCCATCTGTTATTCTTTTGTTTATTAATCCCTTTTCAATGCTTCCGTTTCCACCATCATCCCGGCACGAAGCAAGTTCATATCCTCGGAAGATATATCCGTCAGGTCGATCCGGACGGGAATACGCTGCTGTATCTTTACAAAATTACCGGCGGAATTATCTGTCGGGACCAGCGAATATTTCGATCCGGTAGCTTCGGAGATTGCCGTTACTTTCCCGTGGAAGATACGATTGTCAACTGCATCGACTTTGATACGTACTTCCTGCCCGATATAAATATGGCTGATCTGCGTTTCCTTATAATTTGCCGTTATCCATTTGTCGTCGCCACGCACCAGGTTACTCAATGTCTGTCCCGCCTGCACCAGTTGCCCGGTTTCCAGTGTGCGGCGGCCCATATATCCGTCAAAGGGAGCGGTGACGACCGTGTAGGAGAGGTTGAGCTGTGCCATTTCCAGGTCGGCCTCTTTGCGCAGGATCATGGCTTCCACACTGCCGCTTTTCTTGCTCGTCTCCGAGTATTGCGACTGGGCGACACTTTTCTGGCGCAGCAGGGCGTCGTAACGTGCCTGCATGGCTTCATAGTTGGCTTTTACCTGTTCGTATTGCTGTTGCGATACCGATTCTTCAGCCAGCAGGTTAGCATATCGCCGGTAATCCTGTTCCAGTTGCCACAGGCGGGCTTTCGTTTCGGCTATATTGGCATCCTGCACACTGACATTGACTTGCGAGGTTCGTATACCGGAACTTAATATGTCGCGGGAGGCATGGGCATCGAGCAGGGCAGCCTCTGCATCTTTCAGTTTGATGCGGTATTCCCGGTCGTCGAGTATCAATAGCGTATCACCGGCTTTTACATGCTGGTGTTCGATGAAGCACACTTTACTGATATAACCCGGAACACGGATATTGATCGGGGTGATATACTGATCGACAACGGCATCATTGGTTATCTCATAGTTTACATACTTCCAGAAATAATTGACTGTCCACGATATTCCGCTAAATGCCAGCAGAATGCATACCGTGTTGAGGGTGATGTTCCTTATTTTCAACCGTATGAGTTGTTTCCTTTTCTTATCTAGTGCAGACATATCGATCTGTTTTTATTCTGATTATAAATTACCGCATGAACGCATCAGTTGGTAGTAGCTGTAAATAACCTCCGTCCGTGCATTTGTCAGTTGCAGGTCGGCTTCCAGCCGGATACTGCTTGCATCCAGGAGGTCGGTCAGGATAGAGAGCTGGTTCAGATACCGGTTCCGTACGATCCGGTAATTCTCTTCCGCCTGGCGGACCGACAGGAGCAGGGCCTGTACCCGGTCGAGTGCCTCATGATGTTTGATCCAGGCACTTTTCACGTTGACACGGATATCCTGCATGATCTGTTCCTCCCGATTCTTCTGAATATTGACATATTGTTTTACTTCGTGCATCTTATGTTTATTCTGATACAACGAAGAGAGGTTGTAAGACAGACTGAGCGCGACATTCCAGTTGTTGGAAAACATATCTTCCATCGTAGTACTCAACGGACGCGCCAATGTATTGGCTGCACGGATGGAGAGCGTAGGAAGATAATCGGCCCTGGCCAGCCGGATATCATTCTGTGCCAGCCGGGTATTGTACCGGGCGATTTGCAACTCGGGATAGTTCTCATAAGCCTGGCGTACATACTCTTCATAACTTTGCAGCGAGACGGCCGTATAGAGCAGGGTCGTATCCGGTTGGAGGAGCAGCATTTCATCCAGCCCGAGGATGACATCCATTTGCTGGGAGACGATGGCGATGTTGTCGTCCGCCTCCCGATAGGCCAGCTGATCGTTGGTCAGTTGCAGTTCACTGCGCAGTTCGTCATTACGGGTGACGATCCCTTCCTTCTTTAAGCGGCGGATATCTTCCAACCGGCGGGTCGACTCTTCCACATTCCGGGCGAATACATCCTTTTGTTTATACAAGCTGAAAAGATCCATATACCGGCTGAGCAGAAGTAGTTTTATCTCGGCTTCATTATTGGTCGAATTCAGGGCGGCGATCTGCTTTTCCAATGAGGAACGTTCGATCGTATAATGAATTTTTCCTCCCCGGTAGATCGGTTGCGTAACTTCTACATTATAATTATGCGACCAATCCGGCATATCCGGATGTACGGGTTGCGAGAGTCCTTTCCGGAAGACGGTCGGCTGTCCGATATATCCCGTTGTAGCCCCGATATGGATATCCGGCAACCTCGATGTTTGTGCCGTCTTTTCCTTGTCGGCAGCGATCACCTCCTGCATGCGGGTGGCTTTCAGTTGCAGACTATTCTCTGTGCCCAGACGGAATAATTCGTCGAGGGTAAGAGAATAAGCCTGTTGGGAACGAATCGCAACAGGCTTCAGAATAAACAGTAACAATAATAAACTATATCTTATCAAATATCTCATTCAGCTTAGTCAATTGCTTCATACACGATTCCATGTGACGGGGATTCATTCGTTCGCCTATCTGGTCATACATATCTTTCAACATCGATTTTATGCGTCTGGCCATTTCTTCACCTTCGGGAGTGAGGAAGATCAGTTTATTCCTCCGGTCGTTGGAGTCTTCCTGCCGGATCACCCAGTTCTTCTTTTCCAGGTTATTGATCAGGTTGGTCAGGCAGGCTTTGTCTTTAGCCGTCTTTTCAGCCAGTGTTTGTTGGCTGACTCCTTGTTCTTTCCACAGGCAGTGCATGATTTGCAGCATTTCGAAAGTCATATCGATATTATTCTGCTTGAGCAACCGTTGGATCGTTTGCCGGAAAGTCATTCGTGTTTTTAGAACCAAAAGGTTGAGTTCGTGGGCTAATTCGCCATTTGCTGTCATACTTGTTCTCTTTGTTGGCGCAAAGGTATGTATTTCTTTTGGATATTGGTTTAATGTTTGACTATTTATTTTTTAGGAAAGGATAGATATCAATGCTTCTCATTAATTTATGAACAAAGGATATTAGGGGAGGATATTTATTGTTTGAATTGGTGTGTGTATTTAAATATCTAATTATCAGATATTTAAAGTTGTGTAAAAATGACTAAAAAAAACGATCGTTTTTTCTCGCCATCATTTTTATAATCTGACAAAGTTAAAAATAATTATTTGCAAAACAATAAATATCTACTTTTTCTTACTTAAAATCAGCGGAATATAAATTGAAAATTAAAGCCTGTATTATTGTGTAATTGTGTTAAAATATTAGCGGATATAATGACTAAAAAAAACGATCGTTTTAGCTAGTCATTTAATTAAAAAACACTAGTATTAACAGACATGAAAGAGCAAAAAATGCAAATCGCCTATCTAAATAAAATAATATATTCCTATATTATTTCGTCGAAGGCCTACGACGATGCCATCCACTGTTGTAAAATACCTTCGTATCCCTACGACGACGTAATCCAACGTTGTAAGACACCATCGTACCCCTACGACAATGCCATTCACCGTTGTAAAACACCGTCGAAGGCCTACGACGACACAATCCACCGTTGTAAAATACCTTTGTACCCCTACGGCAACATAATCCAACGTTATACACACCCGTCGTACCTCTACGACGATATACATTATTATTATGTATTATCAGCAAATAATATCCGACTAAATACTAATCATTAAATCATCTACATTATGGCAAACATACAAACATGCCCTAAGACACGATTAAGAGCCAACGAATGGCTAACTTTATGTATCTCCGTAAAAAACGAAATCCAGCGAGCCGACAGGGATATTTCGCTTTTTAAACCTGAGTTCGACAGCTTCGACGCCTGTATCATCCAATTCGACAACAGCCTGAACCGTTTGAGCAAAAGCGAATATACCAGAAAGTCGAACGAAGCGAAACGCAGGCTGAATGCTTCACGTGACGGACTTTTCAAAAAGATATCGGGCGATCTGAGTAATTCAAACAACGATATTGCAGCGGCGGCTGTCAGCCTAAAGATCGTAGTCGATCAGTTTAAATATATCAGCCAACTGTCTTTCGAAGATATTATCGGAAAGACGGAAAGTATCGTTGCCTATTTTAAATCGGATGATTATAAGGATCTTATCAAATTGCTTAAGTTGGAGGATCGTGTGACGCAACTGGAAACGGTCAACAATGAAGCAAAAAATATCCTTGCTAAAAAACTGACGGAAACGGGACACCGTAATATACCCCGCAAAACGCCGGTCACGCGCCGGGAATTGAATATCGCTTACGATAAGCTGGTCGACCAGTTGAACTTCCTGTCCCGTCGCGACGGTGATACGGATTACCTGACTCTTTTTGCATTTTGGAATGCCCTGATCGACAAGGTACGTGTTACGATCTCACTCCGCAGCGGTGCCGCCAAAGGCGGAAAGACCGACAGTGGCGCAAGCAACCAGCCGACCACCCCGCCATCAGGCGGCGGCGATGATGATCGTCCGGTTATCGAATAATTATCAATCAAATAAATAAAAAATGAAAACAATACTACTTTTATGTTTATCTATCCTGTTTCTTCCGCTAACATTGGCAGCGGAAGGTTTGACGGTTACAGGTGGTACACAGAATACGGATTATTCTTACAAGGATAATGTATATACTGTCCTGACCGGGACGGCACTAACCTTTTCGGGGACAACAACGACGGATCGGATTGTGATCGCAGAAGAGGTAACAGCTGATATCACATTAAATAATGCAGATATACAATTTACATCATTTGATTACTATGGAGATGGAAATGCAGCATTTCATATAAATAAAAATGCAAGTGCCACTATAACATTGACAAATACGAATGTTTTGGAATCAAATGGAATGTCATCTGGTTTAGAAGTACCAAAAGGTGCATCTGTTATTATCAAGGGAGATGGGAAATTAACAGCTACTGGAGGACAGTCTTTAAAAAACTCCGGTGCAGGAATCGGTACAAAAAGAAGCTTGGAGGCTGGATCTATAACTATAAATTCCGGAACGATTATTGCTAAGGGAGGAAATGGGTATAGCAATTATTGGGGTAATTATTCCGGTTATGGTATTGGTAGTTATTCCGGTGAAAATGTCGTTATTAACGGAGGAAATATAACTGCTAATGGTGGAACCAATGCTGGCTCTGGAAATGGAGATCCTTTTTATAATGTAATTATTAATGGTGGTACTTTCACTGACTGTACTGTCTCTAATATTATAAAGTTTGATAATACAAACAATTCTTTTACTAATTGTACTTTAAACTTTAAAAATCCGGTGACATTGGTGAAAGATTATTCAGATTGTAAATTTAATGGTAATATAACAATAGCAAGCGGGAACTATACAAACTGTAAATTAAATGATAATAGAGTTATTAATGGTGATGTGACTATTAATAGTGGGATATTTACAAACTGCATTATACTTAATATTATAAAGTTTGATAATACAAACAATTCTTTTACCAATTGTACTTTAAACTTTAAAAATCCGGTGACATTGATAAAAGATTATTCGGATTGTGAATTAAATGGTGATATAACAATAGCAAGTGGGAACTATAGAAACTGTAAATTAAATGATAAGATAGTTATTAATGGTGGTACTCTCACTGACTGTCCTATTTCCGGAAATAAAGTGATTATAAACAAAGGAACAATCAATAATACAGAAGATAAAAATATAACAGCAAAAGATATAACTATCACTGGTGGGAATATAAATATTCAGTTACCAGAAACAGGTTGTGTAACCTCTGCAATTGAAGGAGATAATATTTTAATTAGTGATGGAAATATTAATATTAAAGGAGGCTCAGATCCCGATAGAGCAGAAGGCGGTGCAGGTATTCGTGTTTCTGAAGGACATGCGCTGACTATTACAGGAGGATATATCGATGTAGCAGGAGGTAGAGACTGTGCAGGAATAGGTGGAACAAAAAAGGAAAGATGTGGAACTGTTATTGTTAAAGGAGGTACTATAAAGGTAAAGAAAGGATCAAGTGGTGGAAGTTCATCAATAGGTGGAGGATATGATAAAGAGAACAGTGGAACATTAACTATTGAAGGAGGATCATTATATACAGATGGGACAATTAATGCATCGATTACAAATAATGTTTATCTCGGCATCACCCCCGAAATAGAAAATGTAACCGATATTTCGGTAGATAATAACCCTTATTATATTAATCAAAACTATGCAGGTGATAATAAGTTATATCTTTATATGACAGGTGCGGATCATACTATTACTGTACGCAAAAATGATAACAGTGTTACGACTTACACAGCGACTTATGTTTCCGCAGGTGTAGGTGGTGATGGCAGGAATAAAGGATACTTTACATTTGATGCAGGTTCGACAACTACTCCCACCGACAACTCTGCAATAGCTTTTGAAGCCGGTGATATTACTGCAACTTATAACAAAGAAAGCAATGAGCTGAAAGTAAAACTCACGGTTACAGAAAAAGTAACTTTCCGCAGTGCTGCCATGAACAGCGTGCAACTGACATTGACGGACGGAGCAAATATATACTTTTCCGATCACAAAACAGTTACCGGCTCAGGCGATTATACGTTTACTTTCGATACGAAAGGATTGAATGTCGGAAGCTACACACTTACCGCCAACTATGGCGGCTCGGCAACAAGCCTGACTGCCGGCGAACAAACAAAGACTTTGACAATCGAAAAAGCCGAAGGTAATACGGCTGCTGATTATACAGAACCGAATGCGCTAACGGCTACTTATGGACAGACATTGATAGATGTCGTATTACCGGGTGGTTGGGCATGGAATGCTTCGGGAACTTCTGTTGGAAATGTTAGTTCACCTCCGAATACTTTTGCCGCCACATTTACGCCTGCCGATACGAAGAATTATAAAACAGTATCGAAGAATCTTTCCGTCACGGTGAATAAGGCAATAGCCAGTGATCCGGGAACACCGGCAGTTCTTTCGCCATCCTCTGTAACATATGGAACAAAGCTATCCGGAATAACAATCACCGACGGCTGGCAATGGATGGATGGAACGATTGTGCCGACTGTAACTAATTCCGGTTACACAGCTTGTTTCCCTGTTACGGATTATACTAATTATGATTGGAGCAGGGTTAATGGTTATAATGAAGTCACTCATAAGGTAAACCGAACTATTACTGTAACAGTCAATAGAGCCGACCTGACAGCTGCAGACTTTACCTTTGCCGCCCCGACCGATCTCGCCTGCAACGATTCTAAAAAGGAAGCTACTGTTGAAGCTAAATCCGGTTTGACAGGTATTGGTGCTATCACCATCAAATATTATAAAGAGGGTGTGGAAACCGACCCGATCGGAGTTGGCGAATACACCGTAAAGATCGACGTAGCCGAAGGTGATAACTATAAGAATATAACAGATTTGGAAGTCGGAACATTTTCTATCACTCCCAAACAATATACCATTGCGATCGCTTCCCCGATCGACCACGGTACAGTCACCGCCGACAAGACGCAAGCCACCGAAGGCGAAACCGTCACCCTGACTGTCAATCCTACGCAAGGCTACAAACAGGAAACGTTGTCCTATACTACCGACGGTGGCATAACGGGAGCCATCACCGGAACAACCTTCCTGATGCCTGCCGATAACGTAACGGTGACGGCAACTTTCAAAGCATCATCCGTGCCTCCGGTAAATCCTCCTGTCGATCCCGACGATCCCGACGATTCCGCCCCGGTTCGTTACACCGTCACGCTCCCCGCCATAGAGGGTGCGGCAACCGATCCGGTGGCAGGCAGCTACAAGGTAGAAGATTGGACTGACTTCACATTCTCTTTGACAGTTGATGAAGGCTATCTTGAACAATCGCAACCGGTAGTAAAAGCTAATGGCGTTACAATCGAATCGGGCGACGGGAAGAAATATGTACTGAAACAGGTATGTCAGGATACTTCCATCGAGATCGAGGGCATCGTCAAGGATCATCCGACAGCGAACGAATGGATCGATGGCGGCATCGATATCCGTACCGAAGATAAGGCAATTTATGTCGCTGCCCCGCGTGCCATGCGATTGCGGCTGATCGATATCAGTGGGCGCGTGATCCGCAGCACCGAACTTCTTCCCGGCGAAAACCGCATCGGGAATATTGCCTCCGGCATTTATGTCCTTGTATTGGATGGGGTAGGATCGGAAAAGATAATTGTAAAGTAAATAGAAAGAGGGTGTAAAGCACCCTCTTTTTGTAATATAAGGCTTTGCCTCATAAAAAATATTCAAATAGAATAACCGGTTTATAGAAATAATTATCTACATTTGCTCATATTTATTAACGGATATATCAAACCTATTAATTATGAACAAATTTATCAATCCTTTCTCGGATTACGGCTGGAAAAAGATTTTCGGC
>OGPA01000151.1_pt1 | contig 81338 bp, 71 predicted proteins | sample 1552841 | NCBI WGS metagenome assembly OGPA01 (sample SAMEA2579916, study PRJEB22360) | human gut metagenome
GCCATCGCATTGATTTATCTAATTTTTAACTAAGGAATCAACTACTGATTCGCATTAATACTTAAAATCATATTTCTCCAAGAGCAAAATTCTCCGGATGTTTTCCTTTGAAATCTTTGAAATAAAGTTTGATTTCTTTCATGTCCTTATTAATATCTCCTGATGGCATGATGGCTTTCGTTGCAGAGATTGTTTTCTTGCTGTAATCAATGCCAATCAGAACGATAGGAACCTGGGCTTTCAAGGCTATAAAATAAAATCCTTTTTTCCAGTTTGGATTCGCTTTGCGGGTTCCTTCGGGAGTGATAGCCAAATTAAACTTTTTATATTTAGCAAAATTATGAACCATCTGATCTACTAGCGAAGTTTTTCGGCTGCGGTCAACGGGAATTCCGCCAACAGCTTTGAAAAAAACTCCGAGTGGAAAGAAAAACCATTCTTTTTTCATCATGAAACTTGTCTTACGGCCTATAGCACCATAAAATAGTTTTCCAATAAATAAATCAAGATTTGTTGTGTGTGGAGCGGCACATATCACGCATTTATCATAATTAGGCACCGTAACGTTTGTCTTCCACCCTAACAGGCGGTAATAGATAAAGCTATAAATTGCTTTTTTCATTTCTGCTTTTAGTTCAATTTTCCGATAGCTTCAATAATCTCGTTAATCTTTGCATTAAAGTCTGCACGGAATTTCTTATAAAAACCTTTCACGTTGCCCGGTTCTGTGTGGCTGATACGAGTAACAAACTCATCCTGCATTTTCAGTACCTCTGCCATCAGTTCATCAGCTTTCGCTTTGTCTGTGCCGGGGATAAGCATGCTGTTAATTAAACACTCGGTGAATAATTCTCCTGCGATATAGTTTACGTTCTTTTTGAGTTCTCTTCTACTTGCCATAATCTTTATATTTAATGGTGAATAATAAAAATATTTGCGGTAAAGATAGGCACTTTCTTTGATTCTAGCGAATAATATAGGGAAAAAGATTATTCAGGCCTTCATCTTCTTAACTCTATCCCTTTATTTAAATAATTTCACAGGCTATTATTGATGGAATAACAGGTTTGATTGTGATCCTGAATAGTATTTTGGTTATGTATGAGCCAAATATTATTTTTTAGTGAAGCGGTAACCCGAAAAATAATATAGAATTTACCTAACGGACAAACGTACGTTATCTACCGTGTGAATGTCCGTTACCCACCGGACGAGCATCAACAACCTGCCAGACGAAAGCCGGTCATCTGCCGGACGAATAACTCATGAGGGACGCGGGTACAGAAACGGCACCGACGAAGTGATCCGAACCGACAGCGGTAGTAGCTAAAGCCATTTTCTCTGCCCTATATTATTGCTATTATTTATAACAGAAATAATACTTTTCTCTTCTCTTCTCTTCTCTACTGGTTTTCGTTGGCTTTTCCCCCTTTACTGGCGGGCGTTTCAGCGCTTTGTACAGCCCTCTTTGGATACCTTCGTTTTTGTACCGATTTCACTTGTTTTCTCACCGAAATACAAGAATAACTTTCACGTGAATGGCGGTTTTTCTCTTACTTTTCTTTTTTTATAATAGTTGCAATCATAAAGTAGGTATTTTTGTTCTTTCTCTTAATTTATTGTATAATCTAAAATAACTAATGATGCAAAAAATGAATAAGAATGGATTTAACCAATGTGCCGGAGCGTACATTGAGCGTTTGCGAAAAGAAGGGAGATATTCTACCGCTCATGTTTATAAGAATGCTCTTTTTTCTTTTAGTAAGTTTTGTGGAACAACAAACATATCGTTCAGACATGTCACGCGGGAATGATTACGTTGCTATGGGCAGTATCTTTATGAGTCAGGATTGAAGCTCAATACGATTTCTACCTATATGCGTATGTTGCGTAGCATCTACAATAGGGGAGTGGAAGCGGGAAGAGCTCCTTATGTGCCCCGGTTGTTTCATGACGTCTATACAGGTGTAGATATCCGGCAAAAGAAAGCATTGCCTGTGCTCGAATTGCATAAACTTCTGTATGAAGATCCGAAGTCCGAACGCTTGCGCCGTACACAGACGATTGCTGCTCTGATGTTTCAGTTTTGTGGGATGTCATTCGCGGATTTGGCGCATTTAGAGAAATCAGCTTTGAACCAGAATGTGCTTCAATATAACCGTATCAAGACTAAAACACCTATGAGCTTGGAAATTTTGGATAGCGCAAAGGAGATGATTGATCAGCTTCGAAGCAATAAACCCGCTGTCCCTGATTGTCCCGACTATTTATTCAATATTTTACATGGCGATAAGAAACGGAAAGATGAAAGAGCATATAGGGAATATCAATCTGCTCTTCGGAGTTTTAATAATTGTTTGAAGGATTTGGCTAGGGCACTACACCTGAATTCCCCCGTCACTTCATATACCTTCCGACATTCGTGGGCTACTACCGCTAAATATCGCGGAGTTCCGATTGAAATGATTAGTGAATCGTTGGGACACAAATCTATTAAAACCACACAAATATATCTGAAAGGCTTTGGATTAAGAGAACGTACAGAAGTTAATAGAAAGAATTTATCTTACGTTAGAAATTGCAATGTTAGCAGGTGATATATAGACAAAACTCTAATAATCAATATTTAATTATGTCTGTTACTTCTTAGGTAACGGATTATAATACGACGCAAAGATAAACAAAAATATAGATAGCAAACAAATATAATCTCATTTTTTTCGTTTTATCTGATATATATGGCAAAAAAAATCCGAACATGAAATAATCTTATCTTCATGCCCTATGATTTATATGTCCTGTTAAAAAAAGAATTTCCCCCTTCGCTAAAGGCCAAAACTCTTCTATTACTGTAATTGTCGATGTTTTTCTCTGCTTTCATTCCGGTTGTTCTCGATTGTGTGTTTACTGTTACCTAAGAAGTAACGGAATTATATAAGGTAAAAATAGTAGATTAATCAATGGTTTTGAGAATATCTCTATTTAAAAGTATAATATACAAATAAAGATGAAGCAAACTAAAACAACTTTTAGGAATAAGTCATTTATTTCATTGAAAGGTAGTATTCTATTTTTGATTCTCATTTCGATGACCACCAGTCTGGTTCATGCTCAATATTCTATAGGAACAACGGGGCAGTTGATGATACCTACCGCTGAAATGCAAGAGGCCGGAACATTTATAGGTGGAGTTGATTTTTTACCTGAACAGCTTACTCCTTCGGTTTTCAGTTTCCCTACCATGAACTATTTTGTAGATATGACTCTTTTTTCTTTTATCGAATTCACTTATCGGATGACATTGCTCAAAATGACAACAGCTACGGGTAGAACCGGTTATCATAATCAAGACCGTTCTAATACGATTCGTATTCGTCCGATAAAGGAAAGTCGTTATTTCCCGGCTGTTGTGGTTGGTGGAGACGATCTCTTGACGGAAAAGAAGACGCCATATTGGGGAGCTTATTATGGTGTATTAACAAAGACTATCGGATTCCGTTCGGGGGATCAATTGGCTGTGACGGCAGGTTGGTATATTCATCAGGGCGATTGCCGGGTATATAATAAGGGGCCTTTCGGAGGTGTCCGCTACACGCCTTCTTTTTGCAAGGAGTTAAAGTTGATGGCTGAATATGATACGCGTGGATGGAATCTGGGTGCTGCCATGCGCTTTTGGAAGCATTTGTCCGTCAATGTGTTTACTCGTGAATTTACATGTGTTTCCGCTGGTCTGCGGTATGAATGTACATTAATACATTAAAATAAAGATGAAAAGGATCGTTAGTATAGCAGCCGTTTTTCTCTGTGGTATTTCTTTGTTGCAGGCACAGCTACTTCGTGTGAGTGATACCCTGAAAGAATTGAAAATGAAGAATATTTCGGTTGTGGAGAAAAAAGACACGATAACTGCCGCTTTTGAGACCTCTACCTATAGAGGTATTTATAATGGAATAGGTATTGCCATACGCTATTTGGCTGCTATACCGGAGATACCGGCTTTGCAGTTGCTTATATTAGATAATGCCTTACCGCAATTATGCATAACTATTCCTGCGGAATTGATTCAAAAATATCAGTCTGGTGAATGTTCGTTGGGCGAAGTGTATCGTAATATGGGGATGACAACTTCTACCAGAACTGCCGTGAATCGCTTGAAAGGTATAAAACGGAAAGAAAATTCTTTCGGTAAAGTGGATTTGGTAGTATATCCCAGTGTAATGTTAGTCAACAATGTAACTTATAAGTTGTATAAAGCGGCTTTGGAATTACAGCCTGCTTTAGAAATGCAATTATGGAAGGGAGCTTCGCTGCGGATGCAGGTTTCTTTGCCTATTGTGAGTAATGAAGATGGTAAGTGGGACTGTGTTCGCTTGGGATTCATGACTTTGCATCAGGATTTTCGCTTGGCTAATCATTGGAAAGGATACCTTGCTGGTGGTAGCTTTTCTAATGATCGTCAGGGACTTGCTGCAGGAATCGGCTATTTTTCTGCGAATGGTCGGTGGACGGTAGAAGGTGGCGGAGGAATTACCGGTTCTTCCCATTTCTATGGTAGTGAATGGAAAATGAGTAAGTGGGGAAGAGTTAATGGACAGCTTAGTGTAGGATATTACGTACCGGAAGTGAATACTCTGGTGAAAGTAGAAGGAGCTCGTTTTATTTATGGAGATTATGGAGTACGTGGAACCCTTTCACGTTATTTCGGTGAATATATTGTAGGTATATATGGCATGTACACAGATGGAACAACAAATGCGGGATTTAACTTCTCTATTCCGTTACCGGGAAAGAAACGCAGGCGATATACGCTGCGGGTGATGCTTCCCGAATATTTTGCTTTTCAGTATGATATGCGTAGCGGAAATGAATATGCCCACCGTTCGTTGGGCGAAAGTTATAGTATAGAACCTAAGTCTGCTGAGAACTCACGTTTCTGGCAGCCGGATTATATCCGTTATTATTTGATTAGAACGAGTGAGAAATGAATCATGATTGATATTTGAACTAGTATTTTTAACAAAATTAAAACATTATGAAAAGTGTAAAATGGTTTTATGTGGGTGCCATGGCGATAGCCTTGGGTGTGTTGTCTTTTGCGACAGTTGCATGTCATGATGATGATGACGATCCGAAACCGGCAGAGGGGGAAGTAATTGAAACTCCGAAACCGATAGTGGAGTATTACATTATGGGTACAGTAACTTCAAAAGGCGCAGGAATGAGTGGGGTGACTGTGAAAGTAGGAAGTAAAAATTGTACAACGGACTCCAATGGTAAGTTCTCTGTTACCGAAAGCGCCACAGGTATTTATGAGATTGCCGTTACTCATACCGGTTATCTCTCTCAAAAGACTTCTGTGACAATAGCAGACAATACGGAGAACCGTAGTGTGATAACTGTGGCTTTAGCTCTAACTGGGGAAAGTCCGAAAGAAGAAGTCAAACTGGACGCACAGGAAGCAACTGTTGTGGAAGATAAAAGTACATCAAATACAGAAATTCCGGCAACTTCAGAGGATTTGGGACAGGTTACACCGGATAAGGTTGTAGAAGATGTACCCTTGGCGAAAGTGTCCATAGAGATTCCGGCAGGGGCTATTGAAGCAGAAGGGCAGAATACAGGAATTGTGGAAAACAATAAAGTTGATATCAGTGTCACTACGTTTGTTCCTGCTCCCGAAAAGGTTACTACCGAGGTTAAACCTGCTGAAGAAGGAAAGGCTGTAGAAAAGAGCATTCCTTTGGCAGCAGCTCATTTTGAACCGACAGGATTAAAATTCAAAGAGGCTGTCAACATATCTATTCCGAACCCTATTCCGGGTATAACTTTCCCGAAGAGTAGTATGCAACTGACTTATCTGAATCCGCAATCAGGACAATGGGAAGTGGAGAAAGACGGGGGACAAAATGTAGCAGTTACTTTGAACGAAAGTGGTAGTTATACAGCTCCGGTTAAGCACTTTTCTGCTTATGCAATAGAAAACAAAGTGTCTAGCACTATTAGCAAAGAGGAAATTCAGAAAAGCGAAGTTTTGGGACAGACAAGTCATGATAATAGCGAGAATGCGAAAGCGGTGACAGGTATCGTGTTGAAATATTCCGAAAAGGCCGGCTGGGATTATGTCGGTGGCGTAGAGGGAATGGTTACGGCTATAAAAAATGCCTTAGGTACCAGTGACCAAACGACAATAAATGCAATGGCGGCTTATCTCAGAACTCGCATGTATTCGTTGATGGGTTCAACATCAGGAATCACTACTACCGAACGTATATATAATACGGTAAATGTAAATGGCTATACTACGATGGATTATGCTTGTTATGCCAAGACTCGTACAACTACATTGACTACAACAGTCATCTATAACGGGCAGACAAAAACGATATCTATCTCTGCAAAACGTTATACAGGTGCTGACCAGCAATATAAGACGGTAACTTATAACCCGACACATAGTGGTGGTAAAGGTGGTAGCATGTAAATTGATCCATGTACCAAAATATAATTTGATACATATTTCCCATACATATCAACTGTCTGTGAAGATTGTTGATATGATTTTAAAGCGATTCATTGAATCGCTATGTAATATTTTTTAATAAAACCCTTTTGAATATGCTTCTTTTTTTCAATAAACCCTTTTTAGCATATTCATATAGAGTATAGAGGGAGGAGGTCACTGTGAAGCGGTCTCCTCTTTTGCTTTTTGGAAATACTGTAATCCATTAGAAATAATATCCTAAATTCACAAAGCAACTTCCTTTATCTGTCTGATTAGAATATCCTAATGATATTTCCAATGGTCCGAAGATGCTATCCATACCATAACCTGCGCTAACACCGAACAATTGCTTCCCTTTCAATATATCGAAGAAATTACTATCCGTTAGCCCGTAGTTACCTGTCAATGTGAGATAATGAATGGCTCCCATCCGTTGTCTGAATTTAATAGAGGCGATCATAATGGTGTTATCCATTAATTCCAGATTGGTAACCCCGGCAAAAGGTAATTGCTGTGGAATATAGAAACCGGGGACATCACCGCCAATAGCATTTTGTAATGGATAAGGAAAATCCCTTCCGATCAGGATACGTCCATAAATGGAAGGAATGACAGAGAAGCGGCGGGTCACTGGAATGACACTTGCCCACGAAGCATTCAGTGCTGAAAATGGAGCATGTTCGTTGTATTGTGCCATATTATCCGTATAGAGCGAATAGGCAGCTCTGAAGTCACTTCCTTTAGAAGGGAAACGTCCTTTATCATAGGTATTATATTGCACTTGGGCAAAATAACTTAGGAAATGTTCCGATTCTACTTTCAAGTCGGAGATTTCAGGTTTCTTAAACAGGAAATCCTTGTATTTGTAATATTCAAAACGAAGACCGAGTCCGAAACGGAAATTCTTGTACCATACATCAGAGAAGCCAAATTCGGCCAGATGATATTTGTAAGTTGTATTATAGGCACGGTCGCCTTCCTCGTAAATATTGATATCGTTGTATTGGAACATATACGAGAAGTTGAAATTACGCTGTTGCATTGGTTCCAGCGTATAGTCTATGCGGGCAGCATATCGTTTACCCAACCGACCGGTAAGAGCCAATCGGGAAGGAATACGAGTTTTGAGGTCTGCTGTTGCATTGACCAACAAAGATGCGATTTCTTCCGAATCGAAACGGATACCCAGGTTGATTCTTCTTTCATATTTTTCCTGCAACAGGAAGTTTAGGTGATAACCTTCAGGTGTCTCTTTCAACGTATAACTGGCACTGGAGTAGGACTGACTGCCACGTAACTGATACAGGGCCTGTTCTATTTGTTGAGTGGAGATATCACTGTTTTCTTCCAGTTTACATTTCTTCATCAGCCATTTTTTGTCATCCACTTCTACTCCTGAAAATGAGATGTCTGTCACATAAACGGTGCGTGCATTGGAAAGAGAAGAATAAGGACCGTGTTGTTTCGGAGTGTAGTCTTCGGCTATTCCTATTTTCTTTTTTAAGGCAAGCAACGAACTCCATTGGTCTTTTGCAGCTTCTTTGCCTCTTCTCATCAGCGTATCAATAGCGGCCGGAGTAAAACTGGCAGATGAATATCCATCTACATTGACACGGATATAAGTATCTGTGAGATCTACATTCTTTTCATGGTTAGACTGACAGGTGATATCTACAATTTGCCCCAGAATGTCGGGGACACTATTGAGCTTGTCGGCTTTCTTGAGAGCATTTTGCACATCTACCCCGATGATAATATCGGCTCCCATTGCTTTCACTACATCCGCCGGATAGTTGTTTACAATACCACCGTCCACTAATACCATGCTGTCTTGCCGTACCGGAGTAAATACACCGGGGATAGCCATACTGGCACGCATGGCAGTAGAGAGTATTCCGTCGTGGAATACGATTTGCTCTCCGTTGACAACATTGGCAGCTACACAGGCAAAAGGAATGGGTAGTTTATTAAAGTCGATGGAGTCATGATACCCCACAGTAAGGTCTGAAAATAGATTAGCCAGATTCTGTCCTTTCATGATTCCTCCGGTAGCGGCATCTTTGGGAGTTTTGGTGAAAGGGATAGAGACTGTATATTTTTCAGATCGCTCACGATCTGTTAATGACATGGCACTTCTTTTGATACGGTCACTCAACAGGAATGTCCAATCTTGCTTCCGTACCATACTGTCCAATTGTTCCGGAGTATAGCCGATGGCATAAAAACCACCTACGATAGCTCCCATACTGGTACCGGCTATATAGTCGATAGGAATTCCGGCTTCTTCGATCACTTTCAGTGCTTTGATGTGTGCCATTCCTTTGGCACCGCCGCCACTTAGAACGACACCTACCTTTTTTCTTTGTTCCTGAGAATGCAAAGAAAAAGGCAATAATAAGCCAATTGATAAAACTAATGTTGAAAAGATTTGTTTTTTCATTAGGACATGGTCTAGTGTTGATGTTTAATATAATACAAATGTAGAGCATAATTTGTTTAGTTGTTGAAATGGGAATTAAAAAAAATGTTCCAAAAGTCGGAAATGTGGATAATTTCTACACAATACAGCGGATTTCCACACTTTTGCAAAAAGAAGAAGAATTTGTAATGCTTTGATTGTAAGTTAATAATGTCTGCGACGCATTTTTGGTATGTGAATTGCATATAGGAGTAAAGAACAAACATAAGTTAAATTAAATAATAAGATTCGATATGAGATTATTCTTTTCGAAACATGAGTTGAAACTGAGGAGAAAGAGAACCATTGCTGCTATAATCTGTGCGGTAGTTGTGTTGGGTGTATATTGGATACTGACCCGACCTCAGAAGGCTGCACCGGAAATGCCGACAGTCATTGTGGAACCGGTAGTGAAAGATGATGTAGAGATATACGGGGAATATGTAGGGCGTATTCGCGCCCAGCAGTTCGTCGAAGTCCGTGCCCGGGTGGAAGGCTATCTGGAAAATATGCTTTTTGCCGAGGGGACATATGTCAATAAGAATCAGGTTTTGTTTGTCATTAATCAGGACCAGTATCGTGCCAAAGCTGATAAGGCCAGGGCGCAGTTGAAAAAAGACGAAGCGCAGGCTTTGAAAGCGGAGCGTGATTTAAAACGTATCCGTCCGTTGTTTGAGCAGAATGCTGCAAGTCAGTTGGATTTGGATAATGCGGAAGCTGCTTATGAAAGCGCCGAGGCAACGGTAGCCATGAGTGAGGCGGATCTGGCACAGGCTGAACTGGAGTTGGGCTACACCATTGTCCGTTCACCTTTGTCGGGGCACATTAGTGAAAGAAATGTGGACTTGGGTACGTTAGTGGGACCCGGGGGAAATCGTTGCTTGCTACTATTGTGAAGAGTGATACGGTGTTGGTTGATTTTAGTATGACGGCACTCGATTATCTGAAGAGTAAAGAAAGAAATATTAATTTGGGACAACAGGACTCTACCCGTTCCTGGCAGCCCAATATAACCATTACATTGGCGGATAACACGGTTTATCCATTCAAAGGATACGTGGATTTTGCCGAACCGCAGGTGGACCCTCAAACCGGTACTTTCTCCGTACGTGCAGAAATGCCTAATCCGAAACAGGTATTATTGCCGGGGCAGTTTACAAAGGTGAAATTGTTGCTGGATGTTCGTGAAGGAGCACTCGTTGTTCCGATGAAAGCCGTTACCATCGAAAAGGGTGGAGCATATATTTATACCATGCGTAAGGATAATGCTGTAGAGAAACGTTTTATTGAATTAGGACCGGAAGTCGGGAATAATGTGGTGGTAGAAAGAGGATTGGCAGAAGGAGAAATGGTTGTTGTGGAAGGATTCCATAAGTTGACTCCAGGTATGAAAGTACGGGTGAGCCAATCGGATGCAGAGGCCCAGGATAGTATAACTGCGACAAAAAATGAAGTGGTCGGGGCGAAAGAAAATGTTACCGGAATGAAGGATAATGCGAAAGGAGAATAAACGATGAAAGTTACTTTTTTTATAGATAGGCCGGTCTTTTCGGCTGTAATCTCCATCGTGATTGTGATTGTCGGTATTATCGGTCTGACGATGCTTCCGGTGGATCAATACCCGCAGATTACCCCTCCGGTAGTGAAGATCAGTGCTTCCTATCCGGGTGCGAGTGCACTTACTGTATCACAGGCAGTGGCTACTCCGATTGAGCAGGAAATCAATGGTACTCCGGGGATGCTTTATATGGAATCAAATAGTTCTAACTCCGGAGGCTTTTCGGCAACAGTTACTTTTGATGTATCTGCTGATCCAGATTTGGCAGCTGTTGAGATTCAGAACCGTGTGAAACTGGCAGAATCCCGTTTGCCGGCGGAAGTGATTCAGAATGGTATTTCGGTAGAGAAACAGGCTCCCAGTCAGTTGATGACGCTTTGTCTGACTTCTACTGACCCAAAGTTCGATGAGATTTACTTGAGTAACTTTGCTACTATCAATGTGCTCGATGTGATTCGCCGTATTCCCGGAGTGGGGCGTGTATCCAATATCGGTAGCCGTTATTATGCCATGCAGATATGGGCGCAACCGGATAAGCTGGCAAACTTCGGACTGACCGTACAGGATTTGCAGAATGCATTGAAAGATCAGAATCGTGAATCGGCAGCGGGTGTGCTGGGACAACAGCCTGTACAGGGATTGGATATCACGATTCCTATCACGACACAGGGACGTCTTTCCAGTGTAGGACAATTTGAAGATATCGTAGTGCGTGCTAATGCAAATGGTTCTATCATTCGATTGAAAGATGTGGCACGTGTATCGCTGGAAGCTTCTTCCTACAATACAGAGAGTGGTATCAACGGTGAGAATGCTGCCGTGCTTGGTATTTATATGTTACCGGGTGCCAATGCGATGGAAGTGGCCGAGAGAGTAAAAGAGGCGATGGATGAGATTAGCAAGAACTTCCCGGAGGGATTGAGCTATGAGATTCCGTTCGATATGACGACCTATATTTCCGAATCTATTCATGAAGTATATAAGACGTTGTTTGAAGCGTTGGTTTTGGTGGTTCTGGTGGTTTATCTATCCTTGCAGAGCTGGCGTGCAACGTTGATTCCGGTAGTGGCGGTGCCTATTTCGTTGATCGGTACTTTCGGATTCATGCTGATTTTCGGTTTCTCACTGAATATCCTGACATTGCTCGGATTGATTCTTGCCATCGGTATTGTGGTGGATGATGCGATTGTGGTGGTGGAAGGTGTAGAACATATCATGGAAACGGAGCACCTAAGCCCTTATGAAGCTACGAAAAAAGCGATGAACGGACTTTCCAGTGCTTTGATTGCCACTTCACTGGTATTGGCGGCTGTGTTCGTCCCGGTTAGCTTTTTAAGTGGGATTACAGGACAGTTGTATCGCCAGTTTACGGTGACAATTGTAGTGTCCGTACTTATTTCTACGGTAGTGGCTCTGACATTGAGTCCGGTGATGTGTTCGCTGATTCTGAAGCCGGATAGCGGGAAGAAAAAGAATATCGTTTTCCGGAAGATTAATGAATGGCTGGGTATCGGTAGTAATAAGTATGTAGCTGCCGTAACTCGTACAATCAAGCATCCTCGTCGAGTTTTGAGTGCTTTTGGTATGGTGTTGATTGCTATCATGTTGATTCACCGTATTATTCCGACCAGTTTCTTACCTGTAGAAGATCAGGGATATTTCAAGATTGAATTAGAACTACCGGAAGGAGCTACTCTGGAACGTACCCGTATCGTGACAGAGCGTGCCATTGCTTATCTGGAAAAGAACCCGTACATTGAGTATATACAGAATGTAACGGGAAGTAGTCCGCGTGTCGGAAGTAACCAGGGACGTGCTGAACTGACGGTGATCCTGAAACCTTGGGAAGATCGGAAGAGTACTACTATTGAGAAAATCATGCATACGGTGGAAAAACATCTTCAGGAATATCCGGAATGTAAAGTCTATCTGTCCACCCCTCCGGTGATTCCGGGACTGGGTAGTTCGGGAGGTTTTGAAATGCAGCTGGAAGCTCGCGGAGAAGCCACTTTTGATAATTTGGTAGACGCAGCAGATACATTAATGTACTATGCATCCAAACGTAAAGAGCTGGCCGGCTTATCATCTTCTTTGCAGTCGGAAATCCCACAACTCTATTTTGATGTGGATCGAGACAAAGTGAAGATGCTGGGTGTGCCTTTGGCTGACGTGTTTTCTACCATGAAGGCTTATACCGGTTCGGTGTATGTGAACGACTTTAATATGTTCAACCGTATATATAAGGTTTATATTCAGGCGGAAGCTCCTTACCGGGAACATAAAGACAATATTAATTTATTTTTCGTAAAAGCCTCCAATGGAGCGATGGTACCGTTGACTTCTCTGGGAAATGCATCATATACCACAGGACCGGGAAGTATCAAACGTTTCAATATGTTTACTACGGCCGTTATTCGTGGAGCAGCTGCGCAAGGATATAGTTCCGGACAGGCGATGGAGATCATGGAACAGATTGCCAAAGATCATCTCCCCGATAATATCGGTCTGGAATGGAGCGGCCTTTCCTATCAGGAGAAGCAGGCGGGAGGTCAGACAGGTATGGTGATGGCACTGGTATTCTTGTTCGTTTTTCTTTTCCTTGCCGCACAATACGAAAGTTGGACAGTGCCTATTGCCGTGTTGCTTTCTTTACCTGTGGCAGCTTTGGGAGCCTATTTGGGAGTCTGGGTTTGCGGATTGGAAAACGATGTCTATTTCCAGATTGGCTTGGTTATGTTGGTCGGACTTGCCGCTAAGAATGCAATTTTGATTGTAGAGTTCGCAAAGGTGCAGGTAGATAAAGGTGAAGACTTGGTGCAATCGGCCATATACGCAGCCAAATTGCGTTTCCGTCCGATTCTGATGACCTCTCTTGCCTTTGTGCTCGGTATGCTTCCGATGGTACTGGCAAGTGGTCCGGGTTCGGCAAGCCGGCAGGCAATCGGTACAGGTGTATTTTTCGGAATGATATTTGCCATCGTATTTGGTATCATTCTTGTGCCGTTCTTCTTTGTGATGGTGTATAAAACAAAGTCGAAAATCTTAAAACATAAGAAATAATGAAACGAAAGAAACTATATATTGCTATCCTGTTACTTGCCGGAGTACTGACTTCCTGCAAGGTAGGGAAAAGCTATGTCCGTCCTGATCTTCATTTACCCGACAGCTTGGAAAGATCACAGGATTCGGTCAGCTTCGGTGACCAGGACTGGAGGGATATTTATACGGATGCTACATTGAGAAGTCTGATAGAGCGTGCACTGGATCATAATAAAGATATGCTGATTGCTGCTGCCCGTGTGAAAGAAATGGCTGCACAGAAACGAATTTCTACGGCTGCATTGCTTCCGGATATTAAAGGAAAAGTGACAGGGGAACGCGAACTCGAGAATCATGGAGGAGATGCTTTCAAGAGATCGGATACCTTTGAAGCACAATTCCTCGTTTCGTGGGAAGTCGATCTTTGGGGAAATCTGCGTTGGGCGCGTTCGGCCAGCATTGCCGAGTATCTGCAATCTATTGAAGCACAACGCGCATTGCAGATGACGATTGTGGCTGAAGTGGCACAGGCTTACTATGAACTGGTAGCTTTGGATACAGAACTTGATATTGTCAAACAGACATTGAAAGCCCGTGAAGAAGGAGTGCGCCTGGCACGTATCCGGTTTGCCGGCGGATTGACTTCCGAGACTTCCTATCGACAGGCACAAGTGGAGTTGGCACGTACGGCCACTCTGGTTCCTGACCTGGAACGTAAAATCTCTCTGAAAGAAAACGATATTGCTTATCTTGCGGGTGAATATCCTAATAAGATAGCCCGTTCCCGTTTGCTTCAGGAGTTTAACTCTCCGGAAACACTTCCTGTAGGGTTGCCGTCTACTTTGTTGGAACGCCGTCCCGACATTCGTCAGGCAGAGCAGAAATTGATTGCTGCCAATGCAAAAGTAGGAGTGGCCTATACGAATATGTTCCCACGTCTTGCCCTGACAGGCGGTTTCGGTAGTGAAAGTACTTCTTTGTCGGAACTTCTAAAATCTCCCTATGCAGTGATGGAAGGAGCTTTATTAACTCCTATCTTTGGTTGGGGAAAGAACCGTGCGGCATTGAAAGCGAAAAAGGCTGCTTATGAGGCTGAAGTACATAGTTATGAGAAATCCGTACTGGAAGCTTTCAAGGAAACACGTAACGCGATTGTCAACTTCAACAAGATCAAGGAAGTATACGAACTTCGTGCCAATCTGGAACGTTCGGCCAAGAGCTACATGGACCTGGCACAATTGCAGTACATCAATGGGGTCATCAACTATCTGGATGTATTGGATGCCCAACGTGGATACTTTGATGCCCAAATCGGATTGAGTAATGCCATTCGTGACGAGTTGATTGCGGTGGTTCAACTTTATAAGGCTCTTGGCGGAGGCTGGGAGCAGAATCCCTAGAATTATATTATAAATTAGCTCGCTGAAGAAAACGTTAAGGCTATCTCCCACGTCGGGAGATAGCCTTAATTTTTCTTTCTTCTTCCTTTTGTCTTAAAAACAACAGAAGAAGAATTTTCATAATTCGGAAAAAAGTGCGAAATTTGCAACGCTTTTCAAGTTTGACAAGAAACTTACTAACACCTTTAAATAAAAAATTAAAGAAAATGACTAAAAGTGCATTGCAAATCGCAAGGGCTGCTTACCAGCCCAAACTTCCGAAAGCATTGGCATCAGGAGCTGTTAAGGCTGTAGCAGGTGCTGCTACTCAATCTGTAGCCGATCAAGAAGCTATCAAAGCATTATTCCCGAACACGTATGGAATGCCGTTGATTACATTCGAAGCCGGTGAAGCTGTTGCTCTTCCTGCTATGAACGTAGGTGTAATTCTTTCCGGTGGTCAGGCTCCGGGCGGACACAATGTAATCTCCGGTTTGTTCGACGGTATCAAGAAATTGAATCCGGAAAACAAATTATATGGTTTTATTTTGGGTCCTGGTGGTCTGGTAGATCACAACTATATGGAACTGACTGCTGATATCATCGACGAATACCGTAATACGGGTGGTTTCGATATTATCGGTTCCGGACGTACGAAGCTGGAAGCTGAAAGCCAGTTCGAAAAGGGTTATGAAATCATCAAAGAATTGGGTATCAAGGCACTGGTTATCATTGGTGGTGACGACTCTAACACAAATGCTTGTGTATTGGCTGAATACTATGCTGCTAAGAAGTATGGTGTACAGGTAATCGGTTGCCCGAAAACAATCGACGGTGACTTGAAGAACGATATGATTGAAACTTCTTTCGGTTTCGATACAGCTTGTAAGACTTATGCTGAAGTAATCGGTAACATCCAACGTGACTGTAACTCTGCACGTAAATACTGGCATTTCATCAAATTGATGGGTCGTTCGGCTTCTCACATCGCACTGGAATGTGCTTTGCAGGTACAGCCTAACGTATGTATCATTTCAGAAGAAGTGGAAGCAAAAGATATGTCTTTGGACGATGTGGTAACATCTATCGCTAAAGTGGTAGCAGACCGTGCAGCACAAGGACACAACTTCGGTACAGTTTTGATTCCGGAAGGATTGGTAGAGTTCATTCCTGCCATGAAACGTCTGATTGCTGAATTGAATGACTTCCTGGCTGCTAATGCTGAAGAATTCGGTCAGATTAAGAAATCTCACCAACGTGATTATATCATCCGCAAACTTTCTCCGGAAAACTCTGCTATCTATGCAAGTCTGCCGGAAGGTGTTGCCCGTCAGTTGACTTTGGATCGTGACCCGCACGGAAACGTTCAGGTATCATTGATCGAAACAGAAAAACTGTTGTCTGAAATGGTAGCTACTAAGTTGGCTGCATGGAAAGAAGAAGGCAAGTATGTTGGTAAATTTGCTGCTCAACACCACTTCTTCGGTTATGAAGGACGTTGTGCTGCTCCGTCAAACTTTGACGCTGACTATTGCTACTCTTTGGGTTACACAGCTTCTATGTTGATTGCTAACGGTAAGACTGGTTATATGTCTTCTGTACGTAACACAACAGCTCCTGCTGCTGAATGGATTGCTGGTGGTGTGCCTATTACTATGATGATGAACATGGAACGTCGTCACGGTGAAATGAAGCCGGTTATCCAGAAAGCATTGGTAAAACTGGATGGTGCTCCTTTCAAAGCATTTGCTTCACAACGCGAACGTTGGGCTATCGAAACGGATTATGTATATCCGGGTCCGATCCAATACTTCGGTCCTACAGAAGTTTGCGACCAGGCAACTAAGACTTTGCAACTGGAACAAGCTAAATAAATACACTTCAAAGTAGTTGTTAATACAACAGCTGCAATGAAGGGTTCTTTCAGGCACGGATTACGCGGATTAATACGGTTTTTAGTTATTTCTTATAACCCTGTATTCCGTGTAATCCGTGCCTATCTCTAAAAACATTGATCGTTTAAAGTAAATGCCGCAACGCAACAACCCGATGTCTGCCGTACAGAAGAAAAGAACTGTTTCCACTACCAAAAGAAAGGGAACGACTTCTTCTTCCAAGACTTCCCGTACCTCAAAAAAGGAACAGGTGAAGCATCGAACTGTGATGCCTACCTGGCTCCGTAATATGCTGGCAGTGATAATTGTCGGTTGTTTCTCCGCAGCTTTCTATTATTTCTTTATCCGTCCTTATGCTTATCGATGGAAACCTTGCCATGGCTTAAAGGAATACGGTGTCTGCATCCCTGACGGATATGATATTCATGGTATTGACATTTCTCACTATCAGGGAAAGATTGATTGGAAGAAGCTGTTGCAGAATAAAGAGACGGCTACTCCTTTGCATTTTGTCTTTATGAAGGCAACAGAAGGAGGAGATCATAACGATACTACATTTGAGGCAAACTTTGCCAAAGCCCGTAATCATGGATTTATCCGTGGCGCTTATCATTTTTATATTCCGAGCACGGATGCTTTGAAACAGGCGGACTTCTTTATTCGCACGGTAAAACTGGATTCCGGCGACCTGCCTCCGGTTCTCGATGTGGAAGTGACCGGACGAAAAGAGAAAAAGGAATTACAGCAAGGCATCAAACGCTGGCTGGACCGGGTGGAATCTCATTATGGGGTGAAGCCTATTCTTTATACCTCTTATAAATTTAAAACCCGTTATCTGGACGACTCTATCTTCAATGCATACCCTTATTGGATTGCCCATTATTATGTGGACTCTGTAAGGTATCAGGGAAAATGGCACTTTTGGCAACATACGGATGTGGGAAGTGTTCCCGGTATTAAAGAAGACGTAGATTTGAATGTATTCAATGGCTCGTTAGAGGAACTTAAAAAGCTGACAATTAAGTAACGGGTATTTCTTTTCCCTACAACTTATCTCTTCTCATATTTGTTATAATCGTATTATTACTTAAAAGATACGATTATGAACTTTGATATAGCTATTATTGGTGGTGGTCCGGCCGGGTACACAGCTGCCGAACGGGCAGGGGCCAACGGATTAAAGGCCGTTCTTTTTGAGAAAAAGGCAATGGGTGGAGTATGTCTCAATGAGGGGTGTATTCCTACTAAAACTTTGTTATATTCTGCTAAAATACTGGATAGCATCAAGAATGCTTCCAAATATGGCGTTTCTGCCAAATCTCCTTCGTTCGATTTATCCAAGATTATGAGCCGTAAAGATAAAACAGTAAAAATGTTGACGGGCGGTGTGAAGATGACTGTGAGTTCTTACGGAGTGACTATTGTAGAAAAGGAAGCTCTGATAGAAGGAGAAAAAGATGGGAAAATACAAATCATTTGTGATGGAGAAACCTATTCCGTGAAATATTTGCTGGTATGTACCGGCTCTGATACAGTGATTCCTCCTATACCGGGACTGTCAGAAATCAGTTATTGGACTTCCAAGGAGGCATTGGAAATAAAGGAACTTCCAAAGACGCTGGTCATTATTGGCGGCGGGGTGATTGGGATGGAGTTTGCTTCTTTTTTCAACAGTATGGGTGTGAAAGTGCATGTGGTAGAAATGATGCCGGAGATTCTGGGAGCGATGGATAAGGAAACCAGCGGTATGCTTCGTGCCGAATATGCCAAACGGGGAGTCACTTTCTATTTGAATACGAAAGTGGTGGAAGTAAATCCTCATGGAGTTGTGATAGAAAAAGAAGGCAAGACGTCTACTATTGAAGCGGAGAAGATCTTGCTTAGTGTAGGACGTAAGGCAAATCTATCCAAGGTAGGACTGGACAAGCTGAATATAGAACTGCATCGGAATGGAGTGAAAGTAGACGAACATCTGTTGACTTCACATCCTCGTGTATATGCGTGTGGTGATATTACAGGCTACTCTTTATTGGCGCATACTGCTATCCGTGAAGCGGAAGTCGCCATCAATCATATTTTAGGAGTGGAAGACCGGATGAATTACGATTGTGTTCCGGGAGTCGTTTATACCAACCCTGAAGTGGCGGGAGTGGGAAAGACGGAAGAAGAACTGGTAAAATCAGGAGTTCCTTACCGTGTTTCAAAATTACCGATGGCTTATTCCGGACGGTTCGTTGCGGAGAATGAACAGGGAAACGGACTCTGTAAGCTGATTCAGGATGAAGATGGGAAGATTATCGGTTGTCACATGTTGGGAAATCCGGCATCAGAACTTATTGTGATAGCAGGTATTGCTATTCAGAGAGGGTACACGGTGGAGGAATTCCAGAAGACTGTGTTTCCACATCCTACGGTTGGAGAGATCTATCACGAAATTATGTTTTAACTCTTATTCCGCTTGATCTATGATTCGATGTATCTATAGTCCGTTTACTGATATTTACTTTCACTTGGCAGCAGAAGAGTATCTGTTGAAGCAGGGAAATGAAGATATTTTCATGCTTTGGCAGGATACTCCTTCTGTGGTAATAGGTAAGCATCAGCGGTTGCGGTCGGAAGTCGATAAGAAATGGGCGGAACAGGAACGAGTACATATTGCCCGTCGTTTTTCGGGTGGGGGAGCGGTGTACCATGATTTGGGCAATATCAATCTGACTTTTATAGAAACGGCTCCCCGATTGCCGGAATTTGTTACGTACCTGCAACGGACATTGGATTTCCTGAACTCTATAGGCCTGATGGCAAAAGGAGGCGAACGACTGGGGATTTATTTGAATGGATTGAAAATATCAGGGAGTGCGCAATGCGTACATAAGAATCGGGTGTTGTATCATTGCACTTTATTGTATGATACGGATCTGACAGCATTGCATAAAGCTTTGAATCCGGAACCGATGGTTGATGATGAAACTTTATCGTCAGTATATGCCGTTCCTTCCGTTCGGAGTGAGGTAACCAATATTCGGAGTTATTTACCGGAGGGAACTGTAACTGATTTTAAAGAGAAGGCTTTTCAGTATTTCAGTAAGTCCCAATCTGTCAGTGCTTTTACTAGGAAAGAAATAGAGGCTGTCAATCAGCTCCGGGAAGAGAAATATATTCAAAAAGAGTGGATATATAGTCGTTGATGTCCGGGCTGGCTTTGTCAGTATCCGGTTAAAATTTACTTAACTTAAAACTTTCTATTTCAGCCCGTTGTTGTAATATATCAAGGTTGAATAATAAATTTACTGTCTATGTCAAAATTCGAAATAAAAATGCCTAAGTTAGGCGAGAGTATAACCGAAGGGACAATCGTTTCTTGGTCTGTAAAGGTGGGTGACATGATTCAGGAAGACGATGTGCTTTTTGAAGTGAATACTGCTAAAGTAAGTGCGGAGATCCCTTCTCCCGTAGCGGGAAAAGTGGTGGAGATTTTATATAAGGAGGGTGATACGGTTGCTGTAGGAACAGTAGTCGCTATAATTGATTTGGATGGCGAAGAATCTTCAGGAACGGAGCCGGTAAGCGAAGGAGTTGTAAGAGAGGAAGCCGATGCTGGTCAGGTTGCTGCAAATGTTTCTGAAACATCACCATCATCACCATCATCAGCGGAAACTGCTAAAAACGAATCAGCGAATACTGCATCGAAACCTGTTGTTGCAGAGGAAGAACGTTGGTACTCTCCTGTTGTGATTCAGTTGGCGCGGGAAGCTAAAATTCCGAAAGAAGAGCTGGATGCTATACAAGGAACTGGTTATGAAGGGCGATTGAGTAAGAAAGATATAAAAGATTATATTGAAAAGAAGAAAAGAGGAGGTAGTGTTGAACCGAAGCCGGCATCTGTTGTTGCTGCTCCGGCCGCAAGCAAACCATCAGTTGCTGTTTCTTCTGAACAGGCAAGTCCGAAGGTTGCTCCTGTGGCAATGCCTGGAGTCGAAGTAAAAGAGATGGATCGTGTCCGCCGGATTATTGCCGACCACATGGTTATGTCTAAGAAAGTATCTCCTCACGTGACCAATGTAGTAGAAGTAGACGTTACCAAATTGGTACGTTGGCGTGAAAAGAATAAAGACGCTTTCTTCCGTCGCGAAGGAGTGAAACTGACTTATATGCCTGTGATAACGGAAGCCGTGGCAAAAGCATTGGCTGCCTATCCACAGGTGAATGTATCGGTAGATGGATACAATATTCTTTTCAAAAAGCATATTAATGTCGGTATTGCCGTCTCTTTGAATGATGGAAATCTGATTGTTCCTGTGGTGCATGATGCCGATCATCTGAATCTGAACGGGTTGGCTGTTGCCATCGATTCTCTGGCCTTGAAAGCAAGGGATAACAAATTAATGCCGGAAGATATTGATGGGGGTACATTTACGATAACCAATTTTGGTACATTCAAGAGCCTGTTCGGTACGCCAATCATTAATCAGCCGCAAGTTGCTATCTTGGGAGTAGGGTATATTGAAAAGAAACCTGCTGTTGTAGAAACTCCGGAGGGTGATACGATTGCAATCCGGCATAAAATGTACTTGTCTTTGTCTTACGATCATCGGGTAGTAGACGGAATGTTGGGAGGTAACTTCCTGCATTTTATAGCCGACTATCTCGAAAATTGGAAAGGCTGATAACTGATTGTTTCATTCATTAAGAACTTCATTACTCATGAAAAAGAAATATGATATAAAGACTACAGATGTAGAAACCCTGAAAAAGTGGTATCATCTGATGACATTGGGGCGTGCCTTGGACGAAAAGGCACCGTCTTACCTGTTGCAATCTTTGGGTTGGTCTTATCATGCTCCCTATGCAGGGCATGATGGTATTCAACTTGCTGTCGGTCAGGTATTCACCCTCGGTGAAGATTTCCTGTTCCCATACTACCGGGATATGTTAACCGTGCTTTCCGCCGGAATGACCGCTGAAGAAGTTATCCTGAACGGTATTTCCAAAGCAACGGACCCGGGTAGCGGAGGACGTCACATGTCGAACCATTTCGCCAAACCGGAATGGCACATTGAAAACATCTCCTCTGCTACTGGCACACACGACCTTCACGCAGCAGGTGTGGCCAGAGCAATGGTATATTATGGACATAAAGGCGTAGCTATCACTTCTCACGGAGAGTCGGCTACTTCCGAAGGATTCGTTTACGAAGCTATCAATGGTGCCAGCCTCGAACGTCTTCCGGTGATTTTTGTAATACAAGATAATGGGTATGGTATTTCCGTACCCAAATCGGAACAGACTGCCAACCGTAAAGTAGCCGAAAACTTCTCGGGCTTCAAGAATCTGAAGATTATCTATTGTAACGGAAAGGATGTATTCGATTCGATGAATGCTATGACCGAAGCGCGGGAATATGCTATCAGTACCCGTAATCCGGTTATTGTGCAGGCGAATTGTGTCCGGATCGGTTCGCACTCCAATTCAGATAAGCACACCTTGTATCGGGATGAGAATGAATTGGAATATGTGAAAGATGCTGATCCCTTGATGAAGTTCCGCCGGATGCTGCTGCGTTATAAACGTCTGACCGAGGAAGAACTGCAACAAATAGAAACTGATGCAAAGAAAGAATTGTCTGCTGCCAACCGGAAGGCTTTGGCTGCTCCCGATCCCGATCCTAAAAGCATTTATGATTTTGTAATGCCCGAACCTTATCAGCCACAGAAATATAAAGATGGTACACATGAGGCGGAAGGGGAGAAGACTTTTCTGGTCAATGCCATTAATGAAACATTGAAAGCTGAATTCCGCCATAATCCCGATACCTTTATTTGGGGACAGGATGTGGCAAACAGGGAAAAAGGAGGCGTGTTTAATGTAACCAAAGGTATGCAGCAGGAATTCGGCGAAGCCCGTGTATTCAGTGCACCGATTGCGGAAGATTATATTGTAGGCACCGCCAATGGAATGAGTCGCTTTGATCCTAAAATTCATGTGGTGATTGAGGGAGCGGAGTTTGCCGATTATTTCTGGCCTGCCGTAGAACAATATGTGGAGTGTACACATGAGTACTGGCGTAGCAACGGGAAATTTGCTCCGAATATAACTCTGCGTCTGGCTTCCGGTGGCTATATCGGTGGAGGCTTGTATCATTCTCAAAACCTGGAGGGAGCTTTGACCACTTTACCGGGGGCACGTATTGTCTGCCCATCTTTTGCGGATGATGCTGCCGGATTACTTCGTACCAGTATGCGATCCAAAGGCTTCACGCTGTTCCTCGAACCGAAAGCATTGTATAATTCGGTAGAAGCAGCGGCAGTAGTGCCGGAAGATTTTGAAGTACCTTTCGGAAAAGCACGTATTCGTCGTGAGGGATCAGATTTAAGCATTATTACCTATGGCAATACCACCCATTTCTGTCTGCACGCAGCAGAACGATTGGAAAAAGAAGGTGGCTGGAAAGTGGAAGTCATTGATATTCGCTCCTTGATTCCGTTGGATAAAGAGGCGATATTCGAATCGGTCAAGAAAACGAGCAAGGCATTGGTGGTTCATGAAGATAAAGTATTCTCCGGTTTTGGTGCGGAGCTTGCTGCTATGATTAGTGGAGAGATGTTCCGCTATCTCGATGGACCGGTGCAGCGTGTCGGTTCTACTTTTACTCCTGTCGGTTTTAATCCGATTTTGGAAAAGGAAATTCTGCCGGATGAGGCCAAGATATACGAGGCTGCCCGGAGATTATTGGAATATTAAATAGTGTGGATTATGAAAAAGATAGGTTTATTTTATGCTACCAAAGCCGAAAGAACGAGTTGGGTGGCAGAGAAAATACAGAAAGAATTCGGTAAGGAAAAGATAGAGACAGTGCCTATTGAACAGGCTTGGCAAAATGACTTTGCTGCTTATGACTGCTTCATTGTGGGTGCTTCCACTTGGTTTGATGGAGAACTTCCTACTTATTGGGACGAACTGTTGCCGGAACTCCGGACAATGAAATTAAAAGGTAAGAAGGTTGCTATTTTCGGTCTGGGAGATCAGATACGCTATCCGGAGAATTTTGCAGATGGAATCGGTCTGTTGGCGGAGGTATTTGAAGAAGATGAGGCTACTTTAGTTGGTTTTACTTCTTCCGAAGGTTATACTTTCGAACGTTCCAAAGCTTTACGTGGTGAGCAGTGGTGCGGTTTGGTTGTCGATTTGGATAATCAGTCCGAGCAGGCGGAAAAGAAAATAAAAGCATGGTGTCAACAGGTAAAGAAAGAGTTCGCGTAACAACTTTGTTTCTCCTTATAAGATAGTGACGCTATCCGATACAAATAGTGACGGTATATGCTTGGGATAGCGTCACTATCCCAAGCATATACCGTCACTATTTTTTCTACATCCATCAGGACTCTTATCCTTTATAAACAAACTTCACCTCTGCCCAGCGATTCTTCTCTTTATAATGAACGAAAGTCAATCCGTTCTTTTCCGCTTCTTCGCGGATGGCGGTAATATCGTCTACATAAAATCCACTCATATAGAGTTCGGAATCCGTATGCATGCAGGCAACATATTGCTTCATATCATTCAGTAATATATTCCGGTTGATGTTGGCGATGATAACGTCGAAAGGTCCTTTTCCTGTAAGCGACGAGGCATCTCCTTGTGAAACGGCAATATCGTCTACGTGGTTCAATTCGATATTTTCGATGGAGTTTCGTACACACCATTCATCAATGTCGATGGCTGTACAGGGGCGTGCGCCCCGCATACGTGCGAGGATGGCAAGAATTGAAGTTCCGCAGCCCATATCGAGCAGAGATTTATCTTTCAATTCGCTGTCCAACAATTCTTCAATAATGAGGCTAGTAGTCTCGTGGTGTCCTGTTCCGAAGGCCATTTGAGGATTGATGACAATGTCATATTCCGCTTTGGGAACATCTTGGTGGAAAGTGCTGTGAATCACACATCGGTTTCCGATAATGATGGGTTGAAAGAAATTCTTTTCCCATTCTTCATTCCAGTCCTTATCTTCCGCTTCGGTGTATGTATAAGTAATATCCGTATCGGGTAGGGGGAACTCGGTGATGGCAATCTTGATGGCGTTTTCATCACAGATTGTCTGTTGGATATATGCGGTCAGTCCGCCTTCACACTCAACAAAACTTTCAAACCCGACTTCACCCAGTACGGCAGCCAGTACGTCAGTGACGATTTCTGTGCAAGGGTGGGTGCGGAATGTGAACTCAAAATACTTCATAGTTGTTTTTAATTCTGGTGAATAATGGACAAAGATAGTTAGAAATAGGGATTTCCCTATTATCCTTTGGGGAAAATCTCCCTCGAACGAAAAATCTCTTCCTTATCTTTGTAATGTGAATAAGTTTAAGTAATTACATAAACCGAGATGATATGAAAAAGATTGTTTATTTCTTGCTATTTGCCTTGTGCCTCCCGATAGGCTTGATGGCACAAAGCGTTGATGACGACCTTTACTTCATTCCTTCAAAAGACAAACAGGAGAAGAAAGAAACTCCGGTTAAGAAGGAACCGAAGAAACAGGTGACCAACATCTATACTTCACCGGGTACTACAGTAGTGGTTCAGGACCGTAAGGGAAGAACACGGGATGTGGATGAATATAACCGCCGTTACGATGCACGTGATAATGAATTCGTAATGGATAATGATACCTTATATATAAAAGAAAAATCTAATCCGGATTTGGACGGAGAATGGGTGACAGGTGAATTCAATGGTACGGAAGACGACTATGAATACGCTGAACGTATCATCCGTTTCCGCAATCCGCGTTTTGCTATCAGCATCAGCAGCCCGTTGTATTGGGATGTAGTTTACGGTCCGAATTCATGGGACTGGAATGTATATACCGACGGTATGTATGCTTATGCGTTCCCGACATTCAGTAATCCACTCTGGTGGGATTGGCGTTATGGCTCTTACGGCTGGGGATGGAACTATGGCTGGGGATGGAATCGTCCTTACTACGCTTGGGGATATTCTCCGGGTTATTGGGGCGGCGGCTACTGGGGTGGCTGGTATGGCGGCGGTGGCTATTGGGGACATCATCACCACTGGCACGGTGGTCCTAGCTGGGGCTGGGGCGGAGGTGGAAGCGGTCATTGGACAGGTCCTACCTATACAAACCGTCGTTCTTCTGGACAAAGCAGTTACAGGAATCCTTCCACTGTTCGTCGTTATGGTTCGAGTGCCGTTCGTTCCAGTGGTTCTTCTGTTCGGGGAGGCTCTGCAGTTCGTTCAGAAGGTAGTTCTGTTCGTTCTTCTGGTTCTACTTATAGCAGGGGAACTACTTCCAGGCGTGTAGTGGGTACACGGACTTCAGGTGAACGCAGTGGCTCAAGTAGTCGTAGCAGTGCTACTTATTCTCGTCCAAGTAGTACTAGAAGTAGCGGAAGTTCTTCATCTTCCCGTTCGACTGGTTCTTCTGGTTATTCGCGTTCGTCCGGAACCACTACTAGGAGCAGTAGTGCAAGATCAACTTATAGTCGTGGTAGTTCAGAAGCACCGCGTAGTTATTCTCCAGCGAGTAATAGTAATACCCGTTCTTCTTCCTATGGTACTTCTGGTTCTTCTTCACGTAGTTATTCTCCAGCTTCGTCAGGTGGTAGTAGTTCTCGGGGCAGTTATTCGAGTGGTGGTTCTTCTAGGTCATCATCAGGTGGAGGCTCCTCTCGTAGTGGCAGTGCCAGAAGATAAGTATTAATTAAACGGTTTTACAAGAATGAAAAAGATAAGTGTTTTAATTGCTCTAGGGATGTTGATGATAGCGCCTTGGGGAATGGCACAAACGATATATGATGGTGCCAAATTAACAGGAAAAGATTTAAATGGAACTGCTCGATTTGTGGGTATGGGTGGAGCTATGGGAGCTCTTGGAGGAGACATATCTACAATGGGGACTAATCCGGCAGGTATTGGCCTTTATCGTAGTAGTGATGTAATGACTTCATTTGGGTTTTCTCTTTATGGGAATGAAAGTCAGTATTTGGGGAAAAAGTTTAATTCCGATTTAACTAAAGGAGATTTTAATAACATCGGGTTTGTGTTTTCTTCGAAGATTGGTAATGAAACTCCGCTGCGTTTTGTGAATTTCGGTTTTAACTATCATAAAGCGAAATCATTTAATAACAACATGCGCATGGAAGGTAATTTGGGGCTTTACTCCCAAACCTATCTAATGGCATCTCAAGCAGCTGGCATTGAAAAATGGGGAGATTCGCCTTATACGGATAATGGTATTGGGTGGCTTTCTATTCTTGGAGCTGATGCTGGGCTGATTAGAGATATTACAATACATGACAAAACAGGAGGGGTAAACAATATTCCTTATACCTATAAGGATGAACAAGGGAAGGAGGTACAGTATAAGGATATAAATGGTAATCCTCTTTATATCTCTCCTGGACATTTTGAAGGAATGTTAGATAATGGATATGCAAATTTTCGTTCGGAAGAACGCGGAGGAATTGACCAATATGATTTTAATGTATCGTTTAATTTTAATGATCGGGTATATTTAGGGTTGACGCTGGGTGCTTATTCTGTAGATTATAATAAGTATACTTTTTATGATGAGGATTATGGAAACGATGAAGGATATAGTTTGCAGAGTTGGAATAGAATAAAGGGGTCTGGCTTTGACGTGAAGTTGGGGGCTATTATTCGTCCTTTTGAATATTCGCCTTTTCGAGTTGGATTAGCTATACATACGCCAATATTCTATAGTTTGGATTATAAAACGAGTGCACAAGTTATATCGGATGTGATGGATGTTGTAACTGGAGAAATAAAAGGGTATGACGTGAGATCATGGGATAATCTTCCGGGAAAAGGGGATATGATTCTTCCTTTCGATTTTCAAACTCCTTGGACTTATAATGTAAGTTTAGGATATACGGTGGGTAAGAGTTTGGCTTTGGGAGCAGAGTATGAGTATCAAGATTATTCTTCCATGAAATTTAAAGATACCGAAGGTAATTCTTCTGCTTATGAATTTGAAAATAGTACGACATCTATGTTGAAAGGGGTTAGTACTGTTCGTCTTGGTTTGGAGTATAAAGTGATTCCACAGTTTGCTTTTAGGGCAGGATATAATTATAGTACTGCGGCTTTCCATCAAGATGCTTTCAAAGATTTGGCTATTAACTCTATTCAGACAGATACAGACTTTGCCAATTCTAAATCAATGAGTAATTATACATTGGGTATTGGTTATCGCGGATCAATGTTTTATGCTGATTTAGCTTATAAATACTCTACATATAAAGAAAACTTCTATCCGTTTGTGAATGGATTTACAGATGAAGATGGTAGTACAATCATTGGTTCACCAGAAGCAACGAAAGTTACGAATACACGCAGTCAAGTGTTGTTTACCGTAGGTATGCGCTTCTAATCTAATAAAGAGACAGTTTTCAATTTCAATAATAACTTTTGTGTGTAAAAAATCCCTGGAATGCTGAGTGTCTACAGCGGTTCCGGGGATTTTTATTAGTATCACTTTTTATTCTTTATTTTATCTGAATAGTGGAGTCCGTTCGTCAATGATTCCGCGTCTTGCGTACATTTTTACCGCAACAGGAGTTCCGGCTTCTATGGTAATGTCCTCCTCTGCGATGATAGGTTCTTCTTTACCGTCCTCCAGGATAACCGTTCCTATTTTCTCGCCGGCTTTGATGATCTGTGGAATCAAGTTAGTCAAGATACCTTCAGATACTTTCCGAATATCAATGTATTCCGGTTTTGCATTGGGGTCAGCTTCGATTTTGCCGCTGAACAAGTCCTGTACACCTTTGTTCTTCAAGAACAGTTTAACGATTGCTCTACCTTCGTACGGCTGGTTGTTCTCGTCGAGCAGAACGACGGGCGTTGTCATTCTCTTGAATGCAAGAGCAACATTCTTAGAACCTTTGTTGGCTTGGGCTGTACCGAACAAATATTCTAAGCCACCCTTGATTTCACGATAGCGGCTGCTCAATGATCTGGTAGTAGCTGCTTCGTCGGTCAATTCAGGATAATGAGCATAGAAAGTAACCGTTTCCGAATCGGTGCCTGCCTCGTTCCAGGTCTGGCTATCCATACCTATGGCAAACGGATGATAATCCTGCTCGGCAACGGACATTGAGATGACATCTCCGGCAGCGAAATTGTTCTTTAACGGAAGTGTCAAACTACTGCTGTTACGAGTAAGAGCATTGTTGATACTTTGGTCAATAGAAGTAGAAAAGTCGATCACTTCTTTACTGGGATCTTGCAGTTCTTCTTGCTGTTGACAACTGAACAGGCATACTGATGCCATAACAAATAAAAGGCTTTTTCTTTTCATTTGAGGGGTAATTAATAGGTTAATAATAGTGAGAGGTTTTTTAATATTCTACTCTGTCTTCTTTGGCCGCCCAGGCTTTGAAGGCAGTAAGGGCTTCATTATGCAATAAGATTTCGGAAGGAAGCTTTCTGTCTTCAGGCTTCAGTTCCAGTTCGTCATAGATAAAAGAGTCGTCGAAGCCAATATTCTTGGCATCGGTCTTATTGTTTCCATAGTACATTTTATCCAATCGCGCCCAGTAAATCGCACCGAGACACATGGGACAAGGTTCGCAGGAAGTATAGATTTCGTATCCGCTAAGATTAAAAGTACCGAGTTTGGCAGCTGCGGCACGTATCGCACTCACTTCGGCATGAGCAGTTGGGTCACAAGATGCCGTAACACGATTTACTCCTGTTGCAACTATCTCCCCCTCTTTCGTGGCAATCACAGCACCGAAAGGACCTCCACCATTTTCAACATTTTCTTTGGAGAGCTCGATTGCTTTCCGCATTAAGTCTTCTCTAGTCATGGCACAAAAAATATATTGTTAGTTTCATTTTCCCTTTGCTTCTTTTTACAAAGATAGAAAAAACTAACAATATACAATGGAATATTCCTATTAATTTTTTAACAGTATCAGTAAACTTCGCAAGAAAATGATACTTTTTTTTTGCTTTTTTTCGGGTTATAGTTTACCTAATATCTTGTCCATTACCCAGTTAGTGAGCGTTGCGCTTTCACCGTCACAGGAGCAAACGGACTTACCCAATAAGTGATCTACCACTGCTTGAATGAGAGGTTGTTGCACATGTTCCGGGTTACCGATGCAGATTTCTTCCCGTCCTTTTTCGGTATGTAAGCCTATAGGTTCATAAGTAAAAACAGAGAAACAAATCATTCCCTTGTCACCGATAATTTCAATACGGTCTTCGCGGGCAGAGTCATGGGCTACGAAACACCAGGAACCGCTACCAACCAATCCGCTATCAAATTGGAAACAGGCGCTTAATGTATCTTCAGCAGGATAAAGTCCACCCCGATTGCTCTTATAACCACTTGCTTCGAGGATGCAGCCGAACATATCCTGCAACAAATCAATCTGATGCGGAGCAAGGTCGTAGAAGTAGCCACCTCCGGCAATGTCAGCCTGCACACGCCAGGGAAGGTTGTCACGATTGTAATCCAGATCGCGTGGCGGCTGGGCAAAACGAATCTGCACATTGATAACATTACCGATAGTCCCGTTCTCTACCAATTCTTTTACTTTCTGGAAATAGGGGAGATAACGGCGATAGTAAGCAACGAAACAGGGAACTCCCGTTTCATTGGATATGCGGTTGATGCGCGTACATTCTTCGTATGTCACAGCCATTGGTTTCTCAATATAGGCAGGTTTGCCTGCTTTCATGGACATAATGGCATACGTAGCATGTGAAGAAGGAGGAGTGGCAATGTAGACAGCATTTACTTCCGGATCATCGATCAGTTCTTGTGCATCGTCATACCATTTTTTGATTCCTCTCTCTTTGGCATACGCTTTCGCCTTCGCACCGTCACGACTCATTACGGCTACGACTTCCGAATGTTCTACTTTCTGGAAAGCGGGACCACTTTTTGTCTTGGTTACTTCTCCGCAACCAATAAAGCCCCATTTGATAATCTTTTCACTCATAATATATACCTATTGTGTCTGCTTTAACAACTCCCCAAAGATAAAGCTATTTTTTGTCAAGAGCAACTTTATTGATTATTAACTTGGCAGAGACAGTGGGAAAACAGACATTACGTTTTACTTCAATAGAGGCTCTGTTTTACCTGAACAGACGGTCTGTTTCGGGAGAATAGAGTCTCTGTTTGATGTCGGCATACACTTCAATTCTAGTAAGAAGCAAGGTGAACATGGCTGAACCTCCGGGTGAAGAACCGTTAGTCACCGGGAAAGGGGAGTGAAAAGCCTGGGCGGGGAGAGGTTTTCTCCGGATGGATAAAAAGAAAGGAGAGAATCGCGATTCCCTCCTTTGCGTGTAGTTTAATTGAAACTACTTTATCATTAACTCTGTAAAGATACGACATTTGAAAGCGAAAGTCAAGTCTTTGGGAATTTATTTCTGGAAATAGACATGAATATATCCATCTTACACTCTGTTTTTGATTGTTTTCTTCTGACCTGTAAAGAAATAAGGTTATTCTTTATCATAGTATTTCTTATAAATCTTTTGGCATTCCTTTTCCTTTTGGAATTTATCCAGCCATGTATTCAAACTATCGAGTAAGGCGGGGGATTGTTTGCTGACTGCCCATGAGTAGAACTGCGTGAAGCTGATAGCTGTATTAATATCTATTTGCGGCAACGAATCTGCTGCTGCCAGTGCGATGCTTTCGTCGCAAACGGCATAGTCGATGTCTCCATGCGCTACCATTGATATCAATTGTTCGGAACCGTATTTATCAATCTCCTTGATGTAGATAGTATCTCCGATCTCATTGCCTAGATTCTGAATACGCAAAATAGAGGGGGAGCCTTTTACGACATGAAGTGTTCGCTGGGCTAAATCCAGCTGGGTACGGATATAGAGCGAATCATTCTCTCCAGTTTCTTTGCGTTGCACCAGCACTTGCTTGTTGAGGAAAATGGGAGAGGTGAGAAGCAGAGAGTCTTTTAACTTGCTGGTGGCTAATATGCCATAAGCAATCACATCATAACGTCCCTCGCTTAATCCTTCCAACCGCTTTTCGAAACTCATGATAGGTGTTATTTCGGCTTTGAGCCCTTTGTCCCGGGCGAATGCCTGGATCAGTTCGTAATGAAAACCGGAAACAGTGTCACTGTCTACATAAAAACTGATGGAATTATATTCAGTGGCTACACGTATGATACCCTCTTTGGCAATGGCAGCATAATCACGCGGATGTCCCGCAGGTTTTTCCTGCTTGCCGCATTGACGGAAAGAGGAGATAAATGCCAATACAACAATCACTGGCACTAAATATCTGAACAGTCTCAATTTGGGGCGTGATACCATAAGCCGTATAGTTTTTGTTAATCATAGAAATTCCATGAAAGACCGAATTTCAGCACACGTGGGTTGATGGGGTAGTGCGGAGACAAAAAGTAATTCGGACTGCTCATGCCCTGGTTCACGTGATACATCATTACATAGAAACGTGTACGCTTTAAATGTAAATTTGCATATACATTCACAATCGGATAACCTCCTATCTGTACTTGGTCGTCTGTCGGTTGCAGATGAAAATTCTGAATGGCCGGCATATAGGCAGGTGCATTGTATTTGCTGAAATAACGCACGTCGGCTCCCAATTGCACACTAAGTACTTTCTTCGCCAGTTTGAACTGCATATAGAAGTTATGATATAGCGAGAGATCAGGTAGGGGAAGTACAGTCTGGTCACTGGATTTCTGCCAGGTCACTTCATTGTCCAGATGGAAGATTCCCAACTTGAAGTCCTGATTAAGACTTGCAGATAATACCTGTATACTTCCGCTGTTCTGTTCTGGTGTTGCTTCTTGGTTGAAGTAAGTATAGTTCTTGATGTTTTCAACTCCTGCTTTTAGGCGTGTCCTCCAACGTGCAATGCTCAATTCCCCCTCAATACGGGTACGGAATTCCTTGTCCATATCGTCGTCCCACATAAAATGCTTGGAATGATAATGGCGCATATAGAAAGGAGCAAGCTTATTGCTGACTTCACCACGGGCTATCAGACTGACGGTATCTTTCCATAACGGGAAGTTCAGGTCAATATCTCCTTTTACATTAAATTGTCCGATGGCTTTTCCTGCCAATCCCACTTCTCCGATAGCATGGTAATGAAGTACATTTCCTTCACGTTTGGATAATTCTCCTCCAACAAATATTTCATTTTCGTTGTATTTGTCGGGCAACGGATTTCCTTCCATATTCATCAATGTATACTTGCTGATTTTATAGGAAGCGAATGCCGTCAATCCGGCTTTGGCATATTTATTAAAGCCTTCCAATAGAGCAATACCTATGGTATTCTTGATTCCTACATAGGTGGTACTGTCTCTGGCCGTAGGATTATCTGGGTCTAAATAAGTGTTTTGATAATAATTCTTCTCGCGCATATCATCATTCGAGTTGAAGGTATGCCGTGCCCGTTCTACCTGGATGGTGTGTATAAAACTGGTAACGGGGACAAACTCCTGTTTGGCGGGAGTGGTGTCATTTTCAGCCTGTGGTATGTCACGACTGAATCCCAGATTATATCGTTGGGTCAGGAAGACATAAAAGTCATGGTTACGGTTGGTCGTTGCATTTAGTACGGTAGGAATATTGGTTGACTCATATTCTCTTTGACCTTGCGCCATTTCTTCCGGTGCAGTGATATAGCGGTCGTCCTCAATACCTCCGTTTTCGTTTGTTTTCAGGTAATTGTTGCTGTATATAGCTTGCATCTGATATTTGTCGCCGATATAGCTACCAAAAACAGCTGCGTTAAAATACGCCGTATTCTGATTATTGTAATATCCTCGTCCGTACAGGTAGTCTATATTAAAGCCGAAAGCCAGTTTCTTGTTTACATTGACAGAGAAGTAAGATTTGAAACGCTCTTCCCCGTTCACTTTATTACCGGCTTTGTGATACGTCAGATTCGTATAAGGTACGTTACTGTTGGTAAAATTAAATTCCGTAGGACGAATAAAGAAACTGGAGAAAGGCTCCATGAAAATAGTCGGTTCCGGGTCACGGCGGTCAAAGAAGATGCGTGACATACGGGGAGAACCCATATTGGCCAGATAATTGTAATGTCCGGTAAGTCCTTCGGTCAGGTTTGAATTCTGGAAATGATGAAAGGCTGTATCTGCCGGTACTATGGTCCGGTCGCCCAACTGGTTTTTGATACGCCACATATACAATTTTGGAGGCAATCCCTGTACTTCGACATTTGCACTATCCAATCTGTCCGGAATCATGGCAGGGTCTACCTGATTTCCGTATTGGTCGTATCCGTTTTCGTCTACTCTCTGGCGACCATTATCGAACTGTGCCTGAACAGTCGTCAAACCTATAACGGAAAGTAATATATATAATAGTAAGATTCGTCTCATAATTGGAGGCAAAGATACTTACTTTAATTGAGAATTGAGAATTGAGAATTGAAAAATATGTTGCATCCTTTACTTGGCGAGCAATTATTTCTTAATTCTCAATTCTTAATTTTTAATTTATTAAACCTCACGGATTAACTCCATCCCTTTCTTGATAGCTTCCTCGTTCATAGGAATCAAGTGGTGGTGGCGTTCCGGCAAGGTTTTCTTCAATCCTTTAACCACATTCTCCAAAGTTACAACCGGACGAAGTTTCAATAAACCGCCAAGTACGATCATGTTGAATGCTTTGGCATTGTTCATCTCGTTGGCTGCATCCATTGCGTCAATACGATATACTTTGATATCCTTGCGAGTAGGAGGGTGGATAATTCCGTAACCGTCATAAATCAGGATACCGCCGGGTTTCACTTTGCTTTCGAACTTCTCGAGTGAAGGCTGGTTCAGAATGATGGCAGCATCATATTTACTTAGAATCGGTGAAGATATCTTGTCGTCGCTTACAATAACTGTAACGTTGGCCGTTCCACCTCGTTGTTCAGGACCATAAGCCGGCATCCAGCTCACTTCTTTGCCTTCCATCAGACCGGAATATGCCAGAATCTTACCCATAGACAATACGCCTTGTCCACCGAAGCCTGCTATAATAATTTCTTCTTTCATTGTTCTGTTGACTTTTAGCGTTATTCTTTATCTTTTAAATCACCTAGCGGATAGAATGGGAACATGTGTTCTTCCATCCATTTGTTTGCTTTTTCGGGAGTCATCTTCCAGCCGGAGCTGCAAGTAGAAACGATTTCCACCAGGTTGGAACCTTTACCGCTCATGGAATTCTCAAACGCCTTACGGATTGCTTTCTTAGCTTTGCGGATAGCCGGTACGGATTGTACGGACTGGCGGGTTACGTAAGCGGTTCCTTCCAATTGGGCAGCGATTTCAGTAATCTTCAGCGGATAGCCATGAAGTTCCACGTCACGTCCGTAAGGACAAGTCGAACTCTTCATTCCTACCAGTGTAGTCGGGGCCATTTGACCACCTGTCATACCATAGATGGCATTGTTGATAAAGATAATCGTAATGTTTTCGCCACGGTTCAAAGCATGTATGGTTTCAGCTGTACCGATACAGGCCAAGTCACCGTCGCCTTGGTATGTAAATACGAGACGGTCCGGCCACAAGCGTTTGACAGCAGTTGCCACAGCAGGAGCGCGCCCGTGTGCTGCTTCTTGCCAGTCAATGTCCAGATAGTTATAGGCGAAAACCGCACATCCTACCGGAGAGATTCCCACTGTTTTATCTTCCATGCCCATTTCCTCTATTACTTCGGCAATGAGTTTGTGTACCACGCCGTGACTGCAGCCCGGACAGTAGTGCATGGCGTTATCGTTCATCAGAGTCGGTTTTTTGTAAACCAGATTCTCGGGTTTGATTATTTCTTCTTTAGTCATAACTTCTTCTCCTTATCTGTTGGTGAACCGTATAAAAAACTCCATCAGCTTGACAAAGATTGCCGCGCCGCATACGTAGATAAACATTTTGAAATCTTCTTTGGCTACAAAATAGATGATGATGGCTGCGACGGCCAATATCATAAAGAGGATATTCAGTACGTTTCTTATTTTATCGGGATTCATCGCTTCGTTATTTGATTATTTTTTCTTCCAGGGCAGTTACAATTTCATCAGGGTCGGGCACAATACCGCCGAGGCGTCCGAAATGTTCTACCTTTATTTTACCGTTAACAGCCAGGCGGACATCTTCAATCATCTGTCCGGCATTCAGTTCCGTAACAAGCATGCCCTTTACTTTATCAGCATAAGAGGCAATTGCCTTTGTCGGGAATGGCCACAAGGTGATCGGACGCAGAATACCTACTTTGATACCCTTTTCACGAGCCAGTTCCATTGCTTTTTGGCCAATGCGTGCCATTGAACCAAAGGCGATGATCAGATATTCTGCATCTTCGCAGTTTATTTCTTCAAAACGTACTTCGTTTTCTTCGATTTTACGATACTTGGCCTGGAAGCGGAGGTTGTTGATTTCCATTGCTTCCGGTTTCAGTTCCAGAGAAGTGATAATGTTCGGTTTGCGGCCTTTCGCCTTTCCGGTAGTAGCCCATGGGCATTGTTCGATTACTTCCGCTTCCGTGCGGCGTGCTTTTTGAGCAGGAAGAACTACTTTTTCCATCATCTGTCCGATCACACCATCAGCAAGAATAATAGCCGGATTACGGTATTTGAATGCCAATTCGAATCCCAGTGCTACGAAATCCGCCATTTCCTGTACGGATGCCGGTGCGAGTGCTATCAGTCTGTAGTCACCATGACCACCACCTTTTACAGTCTGGAAGTAGTCTGCCTGGCTCGGTTGGATGGTTCCCAGTCCGGGACCGCCACGCATCACGTTCACAATCAGACAAGGAAGTTCGGCACCTGCGATGTAAGAGATACCTTCCTGTTTCAGACTTACACCAGGACTTGAGGATGATGTCATAACCATTTTTCCACTACCTGCACCTCCATATACCATATTGATAGCTGCCACTTCACTTTCTGCCTGGAGTACTACCATGCCGGTTGTTTCCCACGGTTTCAGTTCGGCCAGCGTTTCCAACACTTCCGATTGGGGAGTAATAGGATATCCGAAGTATCCATCCGCACCGCAGCGGATAGCTGCATGGGCGATGGCTTCGTTTCCTTTCATTAATACAACTTCTTCTGCCATATTCTTTTCTTTTATTCTACTTTTACTTTATACACTGAAATACATCCGTCCGGACAAACCGTTGCACACGAGCTGCATCCGTTGCAGGTATCTTCTTTTACTTGCCAGGCATAGTTATAGCCTTTCATATTTACCTCTTTATTGAGGGCGATTACATCGAGCGGACATGCCACTACACACAGGTTGCATCCTTTGCAACGCTCCGTGTCGACTACGATTGCTCCTTTGATTTTTGCCATAATCTTTATTTTATTACGTTATCTTTGAGTTCGATTATTGATTAAACATATCTTTGTGGTAGAAATTGAGGATATCAATTGCCATTTTCCTGGCCTGAACGGCAGGGCTGTCCGGATTGAGCTCGATGGCATACTGGTAGTTGTCCAGTGCCCGCTTCCAATCTCCTTTTTTTCGGTAGGCATTTCCCCGTAAATAGTAAAGAGTATCTTTCTCTTTTTCGGCAGAAGTGTCCTGGAGAAGCTGGTCCAATTGCTTAATCGCTGTGTCCACATCCCCCTGATTGATAAGCTCTTTTAGGTTGTCTATTTGCTCCATTTCTTTCGTCTTTCGGGATTCTGAAACGCAAAGATAGTTTTTATTTGTGTAAGTGGGGCAAATGAAGACGGAAATTTACAACGTTTGGACTTTATTGTATATTGTATAGTAGAGGCGGATTATCCTCTGATATGCTACACGCTCTTGTCATTATTAAGCAGGCAGTGAAGGGGAAAGGGGTAGAAAAATTCTTGATGTTAGCTTGTTTTTACTGAAAGATACGGTATTTTTGTGCAGAATTAAAAAAGAACAGACTATGCTAGATATTATTTTGATTGTAATTGGCGTGCTTTGTATGATAGCTGGGTTGGCGGGTTGTATCCTTCCGTTTCTTCCCAGTACTCCCATTGCTTATTTAGGGCTGGTCATTCTGGATCTTACCGATAAAGTGCAATATACTACAACACAATTAATTGTGTGGCTTTTGATTGTGGTCGTTTTGCAAGTATTGGATTACTTCATGCCGATGCTGGGGAGCAAGTATAGTGGCGGTAGTAAATGGGGAAATTGGGGATGTATTATAGGAACTCTTGTCGGCCTTCTTTTTTTGCCTTGGGGAATTATTCTTGGTCCTTTTCTAGGAGCGGTGATTGGTGAATTATTGGGAAATAAAGAGTTTTTCCAAGCACTCAAATCCGGTGTAGGTTCATTAATCGGATTTATATTCGGAACTTTTCTAAAGTTTGTTGTTTGCGGTTATTTTTGTTATCAGTTTATTGTGGGGTTGGTGCGATAAGTACTTTCCTTTCATAACCTCATATACAAGAAACTTTGATATCAGTATAAAAATAAAGCTGCCCTTCAAAAAGAAGAACAGCTTTACTCATGTTTGATTTATCTTCAGGCTTTATTTTACAGGAATCTTGTCAATACGGTTCTGATGACGGCCACCGTCAAATTTGGTAGAGAAGAACTCTGTCAAAATCATATCCGCTTCTTCAGTGTTGATGAAGCGTCCCGGCATGACCAGAACATTAGCGTCGTTGTGCTGACGAGCCAGGTGCGCAATTTCTGCATTCCAGCAGAGAGCAGCACGAATTCCCTGGTGCTTGTTCAGCGTCATATTGATTCCGTTTCCACTGCCGCAGATAGCGATACCGGGATAACATTCTCCCGATTCCACTGCAAGAGCCAGTGGATGAGCATAATCCGGATAGTCTACGCTAGCGGTAGAGTTAGTTCCGAAATCCTTGTAAGCCCAGCCTTTTACTTCCAGCCAGCCGCGAACATATTCTTTCAGTTCAAAACCGGCATGGTCGCATGCTAATCCGATTGTTTTCATTAGAGCATTGCTTTTACCTGGTTATATACGTTCTCGGCAGTAAATCCAAGTTTCTCATCCAATACTTTATAAGGAGCGGAGAAACCGAAAGATTCCAATCCCCAAACTTTACCGTGGCAACCTACCAGACCTTGAAGAGTGACAGGCAGACCGGCAGTCATACCGAAAATCTTCGCATCTGCCGGAAGAATAGCTTCCTGATATTCTTTCGGTTGGTTGCGGAACAGACCTTCAGAAGGAGCAGATACAATGCGTACCTTCACGCCCTCTTTGCGAAGTAACTCTGTGCCGGCTACCAATGTAGCTACTTCAGAACCTGAAGCCACCAGGATAACATCCGGATTTTCGTCGGAACCTGCTACGATATAAGCACCCTTGGCTGCTTGTTCGTAATCTGTTCCTGCTGGTAAATTGGCAATATTCTGACGAGAGAAGATCAATCCTGTAGGAGTAGACATATTTTCCATAGCAAGTTTCCAAGCAATGGTTGTCTCTTCTGCATCAGCCGGACGAAGTACCAACATAGAGTTGTGTCCCTTATGGTTTTTCAGTTTTTCCATCAGGCGGATTTGTGCTTCCTGTTCTACCGGTTCGTGAGTAGGACCGTCTTCACCTACGCGGAATGCGTCGTGTGTCCAGATAAATTTCACCGGTTGTTCCATCAAAGCAGCCATACGTACGGCAGGTTTCATGTAGTCGGAGAATACGAAGAATGTACCGCAAGCAGCGATCACACCACCGTGGAGAGACATACCGATACAGATACAAGCCATTGACAATTCAGATACACCTGCCTGGAAGAATGCTCCGCTGAAATCACCTTTCTTGAAAGAATGAGTCTTTTTCAGGAAACCGTCAGTCTTGTCAGAGTTAGAAAGGTCGGCCGAAGCAACGATCATGTTTTCTACCTGTGTAGCAAGTGCGCCCAGTACGGTTGCAGATGCAGCACGAGTAGCGCTACCTGCTTTCTGTTCGATAGCAGCCCAGTCCACTTTCGGAGCTTTGCCCGAGAAGAAGAGTTCCAGTTTTGCTGCCAGTTCCGGGTTTGCTTTCGCCCATGCAGCTTTCTTTGCATACTTTTCAGCAACGATCTTTTTCAGTTCTTCTGCTCTTTTTGCATACAGTTCGGCTACTTCCGGGAATATAACGAACGGGTTAGTAGGATCACCACCCAGATTCTTGATTGTATTTACGTATGCGTCGCCACCGAGAGGAGCACCGTGCGTAGCGCAGTTAGCTTCATAGCTGCTGCCGTCTGCCTTGCGTGCACCTTTACCCATTACGGTTTTACCGATAATCAGCGTCGGGCGTTCTTTTTCAGCCTGTGCTTCTTTGATTGCTGCACGGATTTCGTCAGGATCATTACCGTTGATACTAAGTACGTTCCATCCCCATGCTTCATATTTCATGGCAGTATCTTCAACGGTTACGTCTTTCGTTTCTGTAGAAAGCTGAATATCGTTGGAGTCATAGAACATAATCAGGTTGTCCAATCCCAGTGCACCGGCAATACGTCCGGAACCTTGAGAGATTTCTTCCTGAATACCACCGTCAGAGATGTAAGCGTAAATGGTCTGATTCATCACCTCGTCGAAACGGGCTTTCAAGAATTTGGCAGCGATAGCAGCACCTACTGCAAAAGTGTGTCCCTGTCCCAGTGGACCGGAAGTATTTTCGATGCCACGCATGATGTCCACTTCAGGGTGTCCCGGAGTAGGGCTTCCCCATTGACGGAATTCTTTCAGCTCGTCCAGCGTGAATTTTCCTGTCAATGCCAACGTAGAATAAAGCATCGGAGACATGTGGCCCGGGTCGAGGAAGAAGCGGTCACGTCCTTCCCAACGGGGATTTTCAGGATCGTATACTAGAAACTCAGAGAAGAGTACATTTACAAAATCAGCACCACCCATGGCGCCACCCGGGTGACCGGAATTGGCTTTCTCAACCATTGAAGCAGCAAGAATACGGATGTTATCCGCTGCACGATTCATAAGTTTGTTATCGTTCATATCATTAAAATTTAATTGATTTCTGTCAGATTGTTCGCAAAGATAACTCTTTATGTGGATTTAACAATCCAAAAGAGCTATCTTTTTTATCGACAATTTTACGGTCTTCTTGTTTGTGATACAATAAGTAATTACTCTAAAATTACTGTAACTCTAAAGTAACAATGGACTTAGCAGGAAGTTTTACCTTCATTGTACCTTTATTGATTTTTACCTCTTTGAAAGGTGCCGGTTTTACAATATTAGGTTTTTCAAAAGAATTGTAATCGGTCAGTTTGGAAGCGGTCAGAATCTCTCCGACAGCTTTCTTGGCTTTCGTATCACCCAGATTGATGGTGATTTCCTGCGCTTCATCAGCATCTACATTGGAAAGAGAAATATGGATCACCCCATCTTTATTTTTGGAAGCTGTGGCGCTCACCATCGGTACAGTGCGGTTATCACGTACACTTATCTTTTCGCAAGTCAGGTCGATAGGAAGATAAGTGGCATCCTGATGTACTTTATACATCTTGAAGACATAATAAGTAGGAGTGAGCACCATTTCTTTGTCTTTTGTCAGAATCATCGATTGAAGTACGTTGACAATCTGTGCGATATTTGCCATCTTCAGGCGGTCTATATATTTGTGGAATACGTCAAGGCTTAAAGAAGCAACGAAAGCATCGCGCAACGTGTTTTGCTGGTACAGATGTCCTTTGATGGTTCCGGGTTCCTCATCCCACCAGGTTCCCCATTCGTCCAGTAAAAGAGCGATCTTTTTGTCTTTGTCATATTTATCCATGATGGCACAATGCTTCTTGAGCACATCTTCCACTTCCAGGCATTTGCCCATTGTCCAATAATAATCATCCTTGTTGAATTGAGTGGCTGCTCCTTTGCTGCCGCTCCATCCGGTTACGGTGTAATAGTGGAGAGAAAGCCCCTGCATACGATGTCCTACACGATTCATCAATACGTCTGTCCAGTTGTAATCATAATCACTTGCACCACTGGCAATTTTGAACAGACGGTTGCCGTCATAGTTACGGCAATAAGTAGAATAACGACGGTATAAGTCTGCGTAATATTCCGGACGCATGCTGCCACCGCACCCCCAGCTTTCATTTCCTACGCCGAGATATTTCAATTTCCATGCTTTGTCGCGACCATTCTTACGGCGAAGGTTAGCCATAGGCGAGTCTCCGTCAGAAGTCATATATTCCACCCATTTAGCAAGCTCTTCCACTGTGCCGCTACCTACATTTCCACTTACATAAGGCTCACAATCCAGCATTTCGCAAAGATTCAGGAACTCATGTGTACCGAAACTGTTATCTTCAATCGTTCCGCCCCAGTTGTTATTCACCATCTTCGGACGGTTTTCTTTCGGACCGATGCCGTCCATCCAATGATACTCATCGGCAAAGCAGCCACCCGGCCAGCGTAGAACGGGAACAGCCAAGTCTTTTAATGCATTGAATACATCTGTACGGTATCCCTTGATATTGGGTATATCTGACTTTTCGCCTACCCAAAGACCACCGTAGATACATGAACCCAGGTGTTCGGCAAACTGACCGTAGATTTCTTTCGGGATAATTTCTTTGCCTTGGTCGGCATGTACGGTTATGGTAGCACTCTTTTGCGCGGAAAGAGATACTGATGCTGCCAGAAAGGCCGTGCTGACTAATAGTTTTGCTTTCATAAATGGTATTTGTTTAATGATTATATAGATGTTTGATTTTGATGATGGTTATTTCTTTTTGAACGTTTATTTTAGTAAACGCACTTCGTAAATTGCAGGTGTCCATTCCGTTCCGTCAGGGATGAAACGTATTGGACAGCTACCTGTATTCAGTTTTTGAGGCAGGACATAAGAAAGGGTGATAAAGCCATCTTTATCCGCTTCACTGATAGTCGGATGAACAGCCAACTTTTCGTTATTCAAAAGAACAGCCACTTTATTGCGGTCATCTTTCCGTACCGTAATCAGGAGGCGGCTTGCTTCTTCTTTCACTTTCAACTGATAGCCGAACCAACCTTTGGCACGTCGGAAATGCCGGTCTTTATTCGTCCCTGTTTCTGCCTGCTCATACTGGATGCCATGGTCGGATTCCGGCTGCTGTTCGCCGGGGAAGATAAGGTCAATGGTTTGATTAGCCAATTCCGTTGCTTTTCGTTCAGCCGTTGCCATCTCTTCCTGAATCGCTTTAAACTGCTCTTCGCTTGCCTGCCGGAAATAAACGGCATAACGGGAATTATGCAGGCGGAAGAACGGAACGAGTTTCAATGCTTTGCCTTGTGCAGGATAAACCTCTCCGTTATAGTTGAAAGTAATCCGGCTATTCTGTTCTTTCTGAAGAGATTTGCAGATTGAATCAGGATTTCCTATCAATATCGGGATTTCTTGCAAAGGAATTTGTTTGCCATGAGCGATATGTCCGCCACGACTGTCATCGGCATATAAACCATCGAGGTGTTCAGTGCCCGTGGAAGCTGTAAGAACGATAGGACCGTATAAGAAAGCATAATAATCTTTCTTGTCGGGAATCTGTTCCATGTTGACTTTCATCGGTAAGTTGAAAGTAACGATATCTCCTTTCTTCCATTTGCGGGAGAGAGGGAGATACTGATTACCTTTTGCCATAATGAATATTTTTCTTTTCCCATTGATGCTGATGCTATAGCCTTTGGATTGATTCGCCCATTCCGGAATACGTATCATTAAAGTACGTTTTTTCTGGGGCGCTTCATCTATTCGCAAAGTTACCTTACCGTCGTCAGGGAATCGGGTTTCCTGTGTCAAAGTTACGCCTTGCTCTTTCCAGGTTAGTTGCGAGGGGATGAAGAGGTTGATATAGAGCGTATCTTTCCGATACGCATAGATAAATTCGCCGTATTTGGTATGATTCTCCAAGCCTGAACCTACACAGCACCACATAGATGTTTCCGGTTGTGAGTAAACGCGGTAATGTCCCGGACGCATGGGAGTGAAGTATACAAAACCACCTTTGTCCGGCTCCTGCGATGCAAGAATGTGATTGTAAAGCGCACGTTCGTAATAGTTTACGTAGTTGGGATCAGGCTCTTGTGTATTGTTGGGATTGTGAGAATTCTGGTAAAGCATTTTAGTAAGACGGAGCATGTTGTAAGTATTACAGGTTTCCGGTCCTTGAACGTCGTTCAGCATGGACGTGAAGTTATCCGCCGGGTGGAAATGCTCACGGACACTATTTCCTCCGATGCAGACGGAACGGTGATTGACTACCGTATTCCAAAAGAAACGGGCGGCATGATCCCATTCAGCAGCATGATTCCAACTCTTGTCATCTTGCGAAAGTTCGGCTATTCGTTTGTAACCGATCACTTTGGGAATCTGTGTGTTGGCGTGCATCCCCGTCAATTTGTCTTCCTCTTTGATAAGCGGGTCTAAAATAAGCTTGTGAGAGAAACGGCGTGCCAGTTCCAGATACTTCTTGTCGCCTGTGATTTCGGCCACGTCAGCGAACGTTTCGTTTAATCCGCCATGTTCGCTACGAAGCATATCCTGCATTTGTTCGTCACTCAAGCCGGAAGTGATATCGATCATCCAGTCTGTAAAAGCGATAAGCATTTGGCGTGCAAGGTCGCTTCCTGCATAGATATATGCATCCCGCAATCCAGCGTAAGTCTTATGTATATTGTATAGAGGTACCCATTTACCGTTAAGGTCGAAACCTCCGGCACGGATCTTTCCTGCTTTTATATCTTTCCAAAGTTGAAGGCTTCCCGGAGTTCCTCCGATGAATCCTGTGCCGACAGTTTGCTGTGCCCGATTCAACTCATTCAGCATGTAGTTGAGGCGATTATAGACTGCGGTATCTCCGGTGGCGGCATACATCATGGAAAGTGCGGATAAATAATGTCCGCCGATATGTCCGTCCAATCCGGTATTTTCCCAATTGGTGTAGCCGGGGGCTTTAGGCTGTAACCCTGCTTCGCGGAGAAAAGGAGCGAGCAGACGGTCGGGGTCTAATGCAAGTATGTAATGTAGATCAGTCTGTTGAGCTTGCAGAAACGGACTATCCAATAGTTTCACATTTTGTAAAGGGAAGTAAGACACCTGTGGAGCGTTTTGAGCTTTGGCCAGTGAGGTGGACAGGACAAGTGCAAGTATGAACGAGGTGGTTTTCATGATAATAGTCTCCCCATCTCCCTCTCCAAAAGAGGAGAGGGGTGGAGATAATTAATGTTAATACTTAGTTAGAATTGGCTCTTGATAAACAGCGATTTATCGGCAATCTCTGATGAACAACAATGGATTGCCGACTGTCAATTATTTAAATTTGACTGCTGCCTCTTCGATAGGCAATCCTGCCTTGTAATTTTCGATGTATGCATTGAAGCCGGCTACATCTTCGGGCGTAGGTGATACCTCGATACCCGCGTCACCGACAAATACGCTTTCATCCAGAAAATCGGCAAGAGATTGTTTCTTTTCATTGTTCACGAGGTAAGAACCTAACAGGGCAATACCCCAGGCACCACCTTCACCGGCTGTTTCCATCACGGAAATAGGCGAGTTGATGGCTGCAGCAAGTATTCTTTGGCCTACTCCCTTTGTTCTGAATAATCCTCCGTGACCAGTAATTCTGTCCACTTTGATTTTTTCTTCGTTGAACAGGATGTCGTTACCAATCTTGAGTACTCCTACCGAAGCATATAGGTGAGTCCGCATAAAGTTGGCCAAATTGAACTTGTCATTGGCAGAACGTACAAATAACGGTCTTCCGTCCGCAAGTCCTGTTACAGGTTCGCCTGAAATATAGTTGTATGAAAGGAGACCTCCGCAATCTGTGTCACCGGTAAGTGCGATATTGTAGAGTTTACTATAGATTTCATCCATATCTACAGGTATGCCCAGAAGCTCCTGGTATTCCTTGAACAAGTTAACCCATGCGTTGAGATCAGAAGTGCAGTTGTTGCAATGCACCATGGCTACCAGACTTCCGTCAGGAGTTGTCACCATGTCAATCATTTCGTATGGCTTCGACAGTTCTTTCTCCAATACAATCATTGAGAATGAAGAGGTACCTGCGGATACATTTCCGGTACGTTGTTTGACTGCGTTAGTCGCAACCATTCCGGTACCTGCGTCTCCTTCCGGCGGACAAACCGGTATTCCTGCCTTCAAATGACCCGATGCATCGAGTTTTTTACTTCCTTCCGGAGTGAGGACACCGGCATTTTCACCAGCTGACAATACTTTAGGCAGAATCTCTTCTAGTTTCCAGCTATATTCTTTCGGAGCAATCAGCTTATCGAACTTAGCCACCATTTCAGCAGAATAGTTGTTAGTAGTTGGATCAATAGGAAGCATACCTGATGCATCACCTATTCCCAGCACCTTTTTGCCTGTGATCTGCCAATGCACATAACCTGCCAGAGTGGTCAGGAAGTCAATCTCATTCACATGTGCTTCGTTGTCTAAAATAGCCTGATACAAGTGGGAAATGCTCCAACGCAGAGGGATATTATAGACAAATAGTTCGGATAAAGCAGCCGCTGCGCGGCCTGTATTGGTGTTTCTCCAAGTGCGGAAAGGCACGAGGATTTCTTCTTTTTTGTTGAATGGCATATAACCATGCATCATGGCGCTGACACCGATGGCAGCCAGCGTCTCGATCTCTATGCCGTATGCATTCTTTACGTTCGTACGAAGATCGGCATAGCAATCTTGCAGCCCTGACCAGATGGCTTCAATGCTATACGTCCAAAGTCCGTCAACTAACTGGTTTTCCCAAGTGTGGCTACCTTGAGCAATAGGCTTGTTTTCCTGGTCGATCAAGACAGCTTTTATTCGTGTAGAACCGAGTTCTATACCAAGAATTGCTTTACCTGCCTCGATGGTTGATTTTGCATCTAATTTCATGTTGAAATCAATATTTTAAGGTTTAGCAAAGTGCTTTATTCAACATGTAATAAACTTCGTTCATGCGCAGTTCTTTCTTGAAACAGCTGATTGTAGTATCCTTGTTGATATGTACCATTTCGATACCTGCGATTTCAGCATAATCTTCCCAATATTCAGCTGTCAGGTCGTAAGAGAAGCAAGAGTGGTGAGTTCCACCAGCCAGAATCCATGCACCTGCACCTACTTCAAGGTTTGGCATCGGAATCCAGAGAGCAGAAGCAACCGGCAACTTAGGCAGCGGTTTCGGCTCGATACATTCTACGTCGTTCACGATCAGACGGAAACGGTTACCCATATCTACAACAGTAGCAGTGCAGCCAGTACCGACTTTTGAAGTGAAGACCAGACGTGCAGTCTGACTCTTGCGGATACCTATACCGAGGAAGTGTACTTCCAGGCGAGGTTTGTTGGCTGCGATAAGCGGACAGATTTCCAACATGTGTGACTGAAGGATAGAGCTGTTTGCACCATCGAAGTTCAGAGTGTAATCTTCCAGGAATGAGCAGCCTTTAGGAAGTCCCTGATTCATTACCCATACAGTGCGGTAAAGAGCAGCCGATTTCCAGTCACCTTCAGCACCGAATCCGTAACCTTCCGCCATCAGACGTTGTGAGGCAAGACCCGGGATTTGATCGAAACCATTGTATTCAATGTCGCCCAAATCGTCGAAGTTGGTAGTAAACCCTTTCGCACCTTTAGCTTTCAGGATAGCACGCATAGCCAGTTCAGCCTTGGCAGCATTCCATACTTTCTGGTAAGCTTCAGTTGATTTATCTTCCAAAGAAGCATCGTGATCGTACTCCTTGAAGTAAGTAGCTACCAATGCATCTACCTCTTCATTTTTGATATCTTTGTGATATTCCATCAATTCGCTTACCGGACAGTAATCTACGTGGTAACCCATACGTTGTTCAGCTTCCACTTTATCACCATCGGTTACAGCTACGTTGTTCATCTGATCGCCGAAACGGATAATCAGCATATCCTGTGAATCTGCCCAACCGGCACAAACACGCATCCAAACGGCAATCTTATGCAAAGTCTCTTCCTCTTTCCAGTAACCTACCACTACTTTACGACGGATACGCATACGGGTGCAGATATGTCCGAATTCGCGGTCACCGTGAGCAGACTGGTTCAGGTTCATGAAATCCATGTCCATGGTATCCCAAGGAATTTCCTTGTTGAATTGAGTATGCAGGTGCAACAAAGGCTTCTTCAACTGTTGCAAGCCGTGAATCCACATTTTAGCAGGAGAGAACGTATGCATCCAAGTGATAACACCGACACACTTTTCGTCATTATTGGCTGCTTTGAAAACAGCTTCCACTTCTTTAGAAGAATTAGCTGTTCCTTTGTATACCACCTTTACAGGAAGTTTACCGGATTCGTTCAATCCGTTAACCATTTCATTAGAGTGTGCGTCTACTGCGATTACTGCGTCACCTCCGTACAAAAGCTGTGCTCCTGTTACGAACCATACTTCATATTGATTAAATGCGTTCATAATGTTATTGCTTTAATTTTTAATTGTTACTTTTTAATTGATTATTGTCCATAATAAGCATTCGGACCATGCTTGCGGCTGAAATGTTTTTCTATCAGCAGCGGATTCATTGTTAAATTGGGATTCACCGCATAAGCGATACTTGCCATTTTAGCTACCTGTTCCATAACCACAGCATTGTGTACGGCGTCGTATGCGTCTTTTCCCCAAGAGAAAGGACCATGATTTTTCACCAATACTCCCGGTGTATGTACAGGGTTCAAGCCTTCAAAACGTTTCACTATTACATTACCGGTTTCCAGCTCGTAAGCACCTTTCACTTCCGCTTCCGTCATATCCGCTGTGCAGGGAATGGCATCATGGAAGTAATCTGCATGAGTGGTTCCGATATTCGGAATGTCACATCCGGCTTGTGCCCATGCTGTTGCATAGGTAGAGTGTGTATGTACCACTCCTCCGATTTCCGGAAATGCTTTGTAAAGCACTACGTGAGTAGGGGTGTCTGAAGATGGCTTCAGCCGTCCTTCAACGACCTTGCCATCCAGATCCACTACTACCATATCTTCGGCTTTCATGTCATCATAACTTACACCACTGGGTTTGATTACTACCAATCCGCTTTCACGGTCAATGGCAGAAACATTTCCCCAGGTAAAGATGACTAATCCATGCTTTACCAATTCGAGATTGGCATGAAATACTTTTTCTTTTAGTTCTTCCAGCATAATGATTAGATTTTAAATTTCGGGTCTTTGCGGTAAGCCTTGCCGTTGAACTTATACAAGGCAGCGCCGCGTTTAGAACTTAGTTTATCAATTTTATCAGTTTTCTCTATATAATCCATTTCAGCCACTCTTTTACGGAAGTTCCGTTTATCCATCGTCTCACCATAAATGGCCTCATATAGACTTTGCAGTTGAGTCAACGTAAAGAGTTTCGGAAGCAGATTGAATCCGATAGGTTCCACGGACGCTTTCTGTTTCATCAGTTCCTGTGCCTTCTCCACCATTTCAGGATGGTCGAAAATAAGTGGGGGAAGCTCGTTTATTTTCACCCAGTGAGCATTGTGTTTCCGAACCAGATTCAGATCATATTTATTGATGTTGATTAACGCGTAATAAGCCACAGAGATTACCCGTTCACCCGGATCGCGGTCAATCGCTCCGAAGGTTCCCACCTGTTCCATATAAACGTTTTCCAGTCCGGTGAGCTCATGCAATACACGTTTGGCGGCATCGTCCACACTTTCATCTTTCTGCACGAATCCTCCCATCAGAGACCATTCACCCATTGCCGGCTCAAAGTTTCTCTTCAACAGGAGCAGGCTGATTTCCCCTTCGGAGAAACCGAAGATGATACAGTCGATGCCGACATAGAAAGTCGGATTTGAGCTATAATAATTGTTCATTGTTGTCGTAGTGAATTATTTAATTACCAGAAATACCAGTAGAAAGCGGCTGTAATAGACAGAATAATTACCGTATGAATAATATCCCAGTGATTCCAGCTTGCACGTGTAGCGGCTTTTTGTTCCTTAGTAGCCGTACCGAATACTAGTCCCTGAATCTTTTCTGCAGTCGGAGCTTCTGTTGCCAGACTGACTACGATTACTACAATAATACAGAACAGGAACATCCATCCACAGAAGAATAACCAGTTCATGTCATAGAACAAATATTTGAATGTAGAATCAGCTACTTCACCTGCGTTGCTATAATATACTTTTGCGCCGAGGCGGGTCAACCCGATTACCATGCCGGAGATCAATCCCCACATACCACCCTGGGCGGAAGTACGTTTCCAGCAGATCCCCAGTAAGAAAGCGGCAGCGATACCTGGTGCCAATACAGACTGAACATCCTGCAAGTAAGTATAAAGTACATCACCTACACTACGCATGATAGGAATCCAAAGAATACCTAAAACAACGATTACAATTGTTGCAATCTGACCGATACCCACCAGCTTCTTTTCCGGAGTTTCCGGTTTGAAACGTTTGTAAAAGTCGATAGTAAACAACATGGCTGATGAGTTAAACAGAGATGCAAGGGAACTCATCAAAGCGGCAAGAATGCCACATACTACCAAACCTTTCACGCCCGCAGGAAGTAATTTGGCTACTAATGTCGGGAAGGCGGCATCAGCATTTGCTGTTCCGTTAGCCAGCATCGGTAAGAAACCTTCACCACCGGCACCGATATATTTTTGATGTAATGCAAATGCAATCATACCAGGAATCAAGAAAAGGAATACGGGTAGCAGTTTCAGATAAGCACCGAAAATAGTACCACGACGAGCTTCCATTTCATTTTTACCTGAAAGTACACGTTGTACGATGAACTGGTCGGTACACCAGTACCAGAAACCGATAATAGCCGAACCGATCAAAGCACCCAACCAAGGGAAGTTTGCATCATCGTTGCTACGAATCAGGTTAGTCATTGTATCACCGTAATCATTTACAGTAACAGCGCCGCAGACTCTCATCATTTCGTCCCATCCACCTAATTCTTTGAAACCGAGCACTAGAATTATTAATGATCCTAGCAGTAGGATAGGGGTTTGAAGAACAGAAGTGTAAAGAACTGATTTCATACCACCGAAGATAGTATAAAGCGCAGTTAACACTACCAGACCGATAGCTGCAATCCAGAAGAAATCAATTCCCCAAAGCTCTTTGATACCGAATACTTGTTGGAATACGAGGCCACCGGCATAAACAGTTACGGCTACTTTGGTCAATACATAACTTACAAGAGAAATAACAGATAAAATAGTACGTGATTGAGGATTATAACGACGCTCCAGGAATTCCGGCATTGTATATACCATGCTTCGTGTATAGAAAGGAACGAATACCCATCCCAAAATCAAGATCATCCATCCCTGGATTTCCCAGTGTGCCATAGCCATACCACTGGATGCTCCGGCTCCTGCCAGTCCGATCAAATGTTCCGAACCAATGTTTGATGCAAAGATAGAGGCACCGATTGCAAGCCATGTTGCGTCGCGTCCACCCAAAAAATAATCCGCCGAGTCATTTTGTTTTTGTCTGACTACCCAAACAATAATACCGATCAGAGCCAGAAAAAAGACTCCGATTACTAGCCAATCTAATGCTTCCACAATAAATATGATTTATAAGTTAATATTATTTCTCTACAGAGAATTTGAAAATACATTCGCTATTATAAGTTTGTCCCGGTTCCAGTACAACAGAAGGCCAGTCTGCCTTGTTGGGGCTATCTGGATAGTGTTGTGTTTCCAGGCAGACAGAAGCACGTTGGTTGTAAACGATACCTTTCTTTCCGGTTACGGTTCCATCAAGGAAGTTTCCTGTGTAAACCTGTACACCCGGTTCGTTGGTATATACTTCCAGAGTGATGCCGCTTTCAGGTGAAGTTAGTTTGGCTGCTACTTGAGAAAGATCTCCCTTAGTGTTGAGCACCCAGTTGTGGTCATACCCTTTTCCGTTCTTCAGTTGAACGAAATCATAATTGTTGATCTCTTTACCTACCGCTTTCGGAGTGGTGAAGTCCATCGGAGTGTCTTTTACCGGAGCGATTTCGCCTGTAGTCATAAAAGTACTGTCTACCGGAGTATAATAGTCTGCGTTCACATACAGTATGTTGTCAGTTGAAGCTTTTGACGGATCACCAGCCAGGTTGAAGTAAGAATGGTTGGTCATATTGATGATCGTCTTTTTATCGGTAGTTGCGCTATATTTGATGTCGATAGCGTTGTCTTCAGTTAGTTTATAGGTCACTTTAGCTGTTACATTCCCCGGGAAGTTTTCGTCTCCGTCCGGTGAGACAAGTGTCAGTTCCAACGTTGTCGGATCAATCAGATTAGCTTCATAAACTTTGTATTGCCAACCTTTCGGACCTCCGTGCAGGCAGTGCCCGAAATTGTTTTGCGGCAGTTGGATGGTATCACCGTCCAATGCGAAACGTCCCTGGTTGATACGGTTTGCATAGCGTCCGATAGAAGCACCAAAGTCGCTGGGTACATTAATATAGTCAGCAATGCTGTCAAAACCTAAAACTACATCCTGCATCTTACCGTTCTTGTCGGGTACCATGACAGACACGATACGTCCTCCGAAGTTAGTGATGCATACTTCCATACCTGCCTTGTTCTTTAAGGTATAAAGAGCTGTTTGGGCATTGTTCACTTCTGTTTGAAATTTTACCGGGTCGAGACCGGACAAGGTCAGCTCGGAAGCCGGCTTGTTATTGCACGCAGCCAGCATCAGCGCGGCAAATCCTGCAAGTAGAAAATGTTTTTTCATGGTTTTATTTTTAATGTAAATGAGATGCTTATCTTATTTTGGGTGTAAAAGTAACACTTTCGTTTGGTGTATCAAATACACTCTTATATGTTGTGCAGCATAAATGGTGTATTTTATGATTTTCCATACACCTTATTATATATAAATGTACGCTTTCCATCCGTTTGTTTTTCATATAATAGAGCGTGCAAATAGGTGCTTTTTAATCTGGTTTCGTATTATAAATATCAGATGCGGATGGAAAATTGTGCAAATGAATGGAATTTGATCCTTTTTGACCGATAAACACCTATTAATGATAAATTTGGGTACGGAGAAAATAGAGAATCTGATTATCTTTGCATTTTAACTATATATAATTTTTTATTGAGAACCATGAGAAGATACGCAAATTTATTGGCAGTATTAGCCTTGTCTACTAACCTTGCCCTTCATGCGCAAACCAATGAGTTGGTGATACAGACGAAGAAGCTGGGTGCAGAAATCCAACCTACTATGTATGGACTCTTTTTTGAGGACATCAACTACGCTGCCGACGGCGGACTTTATGCCGAACTGGTGAAGAATCGTTCCTTTGAGTTTCCACAACACCTGATGGGATGGAAAACGTATGGAAAAGTGTCATTAATGAACGATGGTCCTTTTGAGCGTAATCCGCATTATGTGCGCCTTTCCGACCCCGGACACGCACATAAGCATACCGGATTGGATAACGAAGGTTTCTTCGGCATCGGTGTCAAGAAGGGAGAGGAGTATCGTTTCTCTGTTTGGGCGCGTTTGCCGCAAGGAAGTACGAAAGAAACATTGAGAATCGAACTTGTAGATACCCAATCAATGGGCGAACGTCAGGCACTTGTTGCAGGGAATCTTACGATTGATTCTAAGGACTGGAAAAAATACCAGATGATCTTGAAGCCCGGCAGTACTCATCCGAAATCCGTACTCCGTATTTTCCTTACCTCCAAAGGAACAGTAGATTTGGAGCACGTCTCCCTTTTTCCGGTTGATACCTGGAAAGGACATGAAAATGGGCTTCGTAAAGATTTAGCACAAGCATTGGCGGATATTCATCCCGGAGTCTTCCGCTTTCCCGGTGGTTGCATCGTAGAAGGTACCGACTTGGAAACTCGTTACGACTGGAAAAAATCAGTTGGCCCGGTAGAAAACCGTCCCTTAAATGAAAATCGTTGGCAGTATACTTTTACTCATCGATTCTTCCCTGATTATTATCAAAGCTATGGATTGGGATTCTACGAATATTTCCTGCTGTCTGAAGAAATGGGTGCGGCACCTCTGCCGATTCTGAATTGCGGACTTTCCTGCCAATATCAGAATAATGATCCGAAAGCTCACGTAGCAGTTTGTGATTTGGATAACTATATTCAGGATGCACTCGACCTGATTGAGTTTGCTAATGGAGACGTGAATACTACGTGGGGAAAAGTACGTGCCGATATGGGACATCCTGCTCCGTTTAATCTGAAGTTTATCGGTATCGGTAACGAACAATGGGGGAAAGAATATCCCGAACGTCTCGAACCGTTTATCAAAGCCATTCGTAAAGCTCACCCGGAAATCAAAATAGTAGGTAGCTCCGGTCCGAATTCCGAAGGAAAAGATTTTGATTATCTGTGGCCTGAAATGAAACGCCTGAAAGTTGATTTGGTGGACGAACATTTCTATCGTCCTGAAAGCTGGTTTCTGGCTCAAGGCGCCCGCTATGACAACTACGACCGTAAAGGTCCGAAAGTATTTGCCGGTGAATATGCCTGCCATGGAAAAGGAAAGAAATGGAATCATTACCATGCTGCTTTGCTAGAGGCTGCTTTTATGACCGGATTGGAACGTAATGCTGACATCGTTCACATGGCTACCTATGCTCCGCTTTTCGCTCATGTGGAAGGATGGCAATGGCGTCCTGATATGATTTGGTTCGATAACCTGAACTCTGTGCGTACCACTAGCTATTATGTACAACAACTGTATGCGCAGAATAAAGGAACAAATGTGCTTCCCCTTACCATGAATAAGAAAAATGTAACGGGAGCCGAAGGGCAGAACGGACTCTTTGCCAGTGCTGTTTACGATAAGGATAAGAATGAACTGATTGTAAAGGTTGCCAATACCTCCGCCACAGCTCAACCGATTTCCTTGAATTTTGAAGGATTGAAGAAACAAGATGTACTGTCTAATGGTCGTTGTATCAAACTTCGTTCGCTTGATTTGGATAAGGATAATACACTTGAACAACCTTTTGCCATCGTTCCGCAGGAAACTCCGGTATCTATTGAAGGCAATGCGTTTACTACCGAATTGGAACCCACTACGTTTGCAGTATATAAATTTACGAAGAAATAAGTAGAACTAATTAGATGTTATTGGATCAATAGGTTTTAGATTTTTGTTAATTGTAAAAAGTAAGGGCGGCTCCCATCACGGAAGCCGCCCTTCTTATTTATTTAATTTCGAATAAATTCTTATTCCAGTCTACGAGAACCGTCACCGATTACTACGTCATACACTTTCGGGCTTCTGCCGAATTTAGCTTTGAAAGCAGCTTTTGTTTTTTCAACGAAGTTATCATACAACTCATTCTTGACAAGGTTGATCGTACAACCGCCGAAGCCGCCACCCATTACGCGTGAACCGGTAACACCGTATTCTTTAGCGCAGTCATTCAGGAAGTCGAGTTCTTCGCAGCTTACTTCGTACAGCTTGCTCATACCATGATGAGTTTCGTACATCTTCTTACCTACAGTTTCGTAATCATCCTTTTCCAATGCCTCGCAAACATCGAGTACACGTTGGATTTCTTCGATTACATATTCTGCACGCATATAGTCTTCAGCGCTGATATCAGCTTTCGCTTCTTCCAGCATAGCCATTGTACAGTCGCGCAGGAATTCTACGTGCGGATGTTTTTTCTGGATAGCGGCAACAGCAGCTTCACAGCTTTGGCGACGCTTGTTGTAAGCAGAAGAAGCCAATTCGTGTTTCACCACTGAATCCATCAGAACCAGGCGATAACCTTCCGGATGGAATGGGAAATACTGATACTCCAGTGAACGGCAATCCAGACGGATCAAGCTGCCTGCTTTACCGAATACGGAAGCAAACTGGTCCATAATACCGCAGTTCACACCACAATAGTTATGTTCTGTAGCCTGACCCACTTTAGCCAATTCAAACTTATCTATCTTGTTTTCACCGAACAGCTCGTTCAATGCGAAGGCATATGTACTTTCCAGAGCAGCAGAAGAAGACATACCTGCACCCAGAGGCACATCACCTGCGAAAGCAGTATTGAATCCCTTCACGTCAACGCCACGTTTGATCATTTCACGGCATACACCGAAAATATATCTTGCCCAGCTGGCACGTGGAGCATCTTCTTCGTTCAGACCAAATTCTACATAGTCTTTCAAGTCGATAGAGTAAGCTCTAACCTTGTCAGTACCGTTCGGTTTGATTTCAGCAATCATCCCTTTATCTACCGCTCCCGGAAAAACGAATCCACCGTTGTAGTCAGTGTGTTCGCCGATCAGGTTGATACGGCCAGGAGAAGCATATAGAAAGCCGGTAGTTCCGTCAAAGTGTTTAATGAATCGACTTCTTACGTATTCTGTATCCATGATATTTATATTTTAAAGGTGAATAAATTGAATTCTATTCTATGTGATTGTTTATTCCACAGGAATATCCTTATTTACATTCTTGCAACCTACCAGACCGTAGAACAACAGGTAAGCCAAAGCGGCGATAATAACCCAATAGCTAGGCATGAAACCAGCGATATCGGCTACTAATCCCTGAATTACAGGTAAGATACCTCCACCACATACCAGTACCATAAACAGACCGGAAGCAGCAGCCAGATATTTACCTAAACCTTCTACAGCAAGGTTGAAAATACCACCCCACATGATAGAAGTACATAAGCCCACTAATACCAGATACATGGCATTGATAGGAACTTCTGCAAATCCGAATGACAAACTACCGGTAGCGCTTTGTTGAAGTACAGGTAGATCAACCATTGTTTCTGTAGATGAGAAGATGGCAAGGAATACCAGAATCAAACCTAAAGCAGAAGTAAATGTAAGCATAGCCTTACTGGAGATTTTAGCACCAAGAGAAGCACCTGTCAAGCGTCCGATCAACATCAGGAACCAGTATGTTCCTACTACGAATCCCGAGATTGTAGAAGCGATACCTGCTCCACCTTTTTCTACAGGGTCTGTCAAGAATAAATTCAAAGTTCCCGGTACACCCACTTCAATACCTACATATACAAAGATTGCAATAGCTCCCAGGACGAAATGACGGAACTTCAAAGCACCTTTCATCAATTTACCGATAGGTTCTGTTGCGGCAGCGGCGTTAGGCTCTGGTATGCGTACAAACAGAAGTACGAAGAATGCGAAAGCGAACACAGCCATAGCAGTGTACATCACAGGGAATATTTGAGAAATAGTAGCTTTTTCGATAGATCCGGCGATCAGGATACCTACAAACATCGGAGTAATGGTAGCCATTACAGAGTTGAAAGAGCCACCTACCTGGATAAGCTGGTTACCTTTGTTACCTTCACCACCCAGTTTGTTCAACATCGGGTTTACAACAGTGTTAAGCAAACACATAGAGAAACCTGCTACGAATGCACCAATCAAATAAACGGCAAATGCCATTTCCGGGCTTGAATGACCGGATAAGAATTGGATACCTACGCCAATGAAACCGATAGCTACTGCGATAAGTGCTGTTTTCTTATAGCCTACGCGTTGTAACAGGATACCGCTCGGAATACCCATTACTGCATAAGCAATAAAGTTTCCGAAGTTTCCCAGCATACCTAATGCGTTTGATACGTCGAACTGGTTTTTCAACACGATACCCATAGGAGCAGCGAGGTTGGTAACAAATGAAATCATACCGAAAAGGAAAATCATCGTAATGATTGCAATGATTTTACCGTTCTTTTTTTCTTGTGTCATGGTTCAAAAAAAATGTTAGTTTATAAAATTAGGTTAGTTATTTTTTCAAATCTTATTCTTCCACTGCAAACTTGTAGACAGTGATCTGTTGGTATTCATCACCCGGCAGCAAAGTAGCCGATGGGAAATGCGGTTTGTTCGGGGTATCCGGGAAACACTGTGCTTCAAAGCAGATAGCGCTTCTTGCAGGGAATGTAGCTCCGTGTGCGCCTTCAAATCCATTCAGCCAGTTGCCTGTATAGAGTTGCACGCCGGCTTCGGTGGTATACACTTCCATGATACGGCCGCTTTTCGGGTCTTTGCAAGTAGCAGCCAGGTCGAGCGAACCGCTTTCCATCTTGTTCAGTACATAACAGTGGTCATATCCTGCACCGAAAATCAGTTGCTGGAATTTGTCATTGATACGTTCGCCTACGGTATGCGGAGCACGGAAATCCATCGGAGTACCCTCTACTTTGGCAATTTCACCGGTAGGGATAGAAACTTCGTCGATAGGCGTATAGAAATCAGCGTTGATCGTAACGATGTGGTTGTTAACGGTAGGAGTAGGGTTGGAAATACCGGCGAGGTTGAAGAAACCGTGGTTAGTCAAGTTAACGACTGTAGCTTTGTCGGTTGTTGCGCGGTATTCGATAGTCAGTGCATTTACTTCATTTTCCAGGCGGTAAGTCATTTCCACTTCCAGATTGCCGGGGAATCCCTCTTCGCCGTCAGCAGAAACATAGTTGAATTGCACTGTGCTCTCATCAATCTGGACAGCATCCCAAACACGGGCGTGGAAACCGGTAGGTCCACCATGCAGAGAGTTAGGTCCGTTGTTAATCGTGAGTTCATGTTCTTCGCCGAACAAGGTGAATTTTCCTTTCGCGATACGGTTGCCGTAGCGTCCGATAGTAGTGCTTAGGAAAGGTTCCGGGCTGTTGATGACGTGGTCGATGCTGTCGTGTCCGAGGATTACATTAGCATACTTACCGTTTTTGTCCGGTACCATGATAGAAAGAATGGCGCATCCGTAATTGGTTACAGCTACTTCCATTCCCTTTGTGTTTTTGAGGATAAATAAATCAGTTTTCTTATCATTTATATCCTTTTGGAAATCTTTCCGGCTGAGCCCTGATAGATTCCCTTCTGTTGGGAATGTGTTATTCATGTCTGGTATTATTAAAAATTTCCTGCAAATAAAGGGAAATTCTTTCTTTCCCACAAATTATTCCGACTAAATATAGCAGGTGCTTTAGGAAAGTTTAGCTTTATTACTTCATCTTCTTTGGATGCAAGGACAAAAGATGATTTCTTAAATGAATTTTCATCCTCCTTTTCTTAAAAACTGAACTATTTTTTGTATGTTTGTTCCCGGATTGTAACAATCCGAGCGAATTTAATCTAAGTTTATAACAAGAAAAACAAAAATGTATCCATTAAAATTCGAACCTATTCTGAAGCAGACGCTTTGGGGGGGCGACAAAATTATTCCGTTCAAACATTTGAACTCAGACTTGAAAGGAGTAGGAGAAAGCTGGGAGATTTCCGGCGTTGAGGACAATGAATCCGTAGTGGCTAATGGTCCGGATAAAGGTTTAACTTTGGCCGATATGGTAAGAAAGTATCGTGAGGAACTGGTTGGAGAAGCGAATTATGCTCGTTTCGGCAACAAATTTCCGCTACTCATTAAGTTCATCGACGCCAAACAGGATTTGTCAATCCAGGTACACCCAACAGATGAGTTGGCGAAGAAACGCCACAATTCGATGGGAAAAACCGAGATGTGGTATGTGGTAGATGCCGACAAAGGAGCTAAATTGCGTTCAGGATTCTCTGAACAGATTACCCCGAAAGAATATAAAGAACGCGTGTTGAACAATACGATTACCGACGTATTGCAGGAATATGAAATTCATCCGGGTGATGTATTCTTCCTTCCTGCCGGACGCGTGCACAGCATCGGGGCAGGTTCTTTCATCGCCGAGATTCAGCAAACTTCTGATATAACTTATCGTATCTACGATTTCAACCGTAAAGATGCGAATGGTAAAACCCGCGAACTTCACACCGATTTAGCCCGTGAAGCCATCAACTACGAAGTGTTGGATGACTATCGTACTAAATACGAACCACTGAAGGACGAACCGGTAGAACTGGTTGCCTGCACCTACTTCACGACTTCTCTGTATGATATGACTGAAGAAATCAGTTGTGACTATTCCGAACTCGATTCATTCGTGATCTTTATCTGTATGGAAGGATCATGTACAATGAGAGACAATGAAGGTAATGAACTGACTGTTAGTGCAGGAGAATCTATCCTGTTGCCTGCTACCACGCAAGATGTCACTATCACTCCCGAAGGAGGAAGTGTGAAATTGCTGGAAACATACGTATAAGATAATAGCGTACAAAATGAAGGTCATCCGACTTTGTTTCATCCTCATGATGGGCAAAGCCGGATGTTTTTTATAGAATGATTCGTTCTTTTGCCGTTTGCCAAATGGCATAATATATAAAATAACTAATGATGTAATGAGAAACAAAAAAGGATTTAGCCGGTGTGCGGAATTCTACATCGGCCGTTTACGAAAGGAGGGACGCTATTCTACGGCGCATGTCTACAAGAATGCTCTCTTTTCTTTCGGTAAGTTTTGTGGCACGTTCAATGTGTCGTTCAGACAAATCACCCGTGAGAGTTTACGGCGTTATAGTCAGTATCTTTACGAGTGTGGCTTGAAACCCAACACGATTTCTACGTATATGCGTATGCTTCGTAGTATCTACAATCGGGGAGTGGAGGCGGGTGGCGCGCCATACGTGCCACGATTATTTCATGATGTTTATACCGGGGTGGATGTTCGTCAGAAAAAGGCTTTGCCTGCTGTCGAATTGCATAAGCTTTTGTATGAAGATCCCAAGTCGGAGCGTTTACGCCGTACGCAGGCTATTGCTGCCCTGATGTTTCAGTTTTGTGGAATGTCATTTGCCGATTTAGCCCATCTGGAGAAGTCGGCCTTGAATCAGAATGTGTTGCGATACAATCGTATTAAAACCAAAACTCCGATGAGCGTGGAAGTACTTGATACTGCAAAGGAAATGATTAATCAGCTCCGTAACAGGGGAGATTCTCATCCCGATTGTCCGGATTATCTGTTTGACATTCTTAGCGGCGATCGGAAACGTCAGGATGAAAGAGGTTACCGGGAGTATCAGTCAGCTCTCCGCCGATTCAACAATCGTTTGAAAGATCTGGCAAGAGCCTTACGTCTGCAATCTCCTGTCACTTCCTACACGCTTCGCCATTCCTGGGCAACGACAGCGAAGTATCGGGGAGTACCAATTGAAATGATTAGTGAATCATTGGGCCATAAATCTATTAAAACCACACAAATCTATTTAAAAGGCTTTGGGCTTAAAGAACGTACGGAGGTAAATAAAGGGAATTTATCTTACGTTAGAAACTGCTGTGTAGGCAGGGATAAGAGTGTAAAGTTTTGATAATCAGAGCTGGTGTATGTGTGTTACTTCTTAGGTAACGGAACTTAAATTTGACGCAAAGATAGACAAAAACATAGATAGTAAGCAAATATTCTTCCACTTTTTTTCGTTTTATCTGAAATATAGGAAAAAAACTATCCGAACATGAAATAACTTTATTTTCATGCTCTATACTTTTTATTGCCTAATCTCTGGATTTTTCCCGTTGAGTATTAGGCAGTTTCCTTCTTACGCCCTATTTCTATATGTGATTTCCATTTTTTATTGAGATGTGTGCCTTGTGTATGTATTGTCCGTTACCTAAGAAGTAACGGAATAACATGGGGTAAAAAAAAATGATTTTAACAAAACCAAAATCACTTAGTGCTGGGCCTAGCGATGGGACAGGGGAAGGCGTAGCACACTCTAAACGCTGGTATGTTGCTCTGGTTCGTATGCACCACGAGAAGAAGGTAGCCGAACGTTTAGACAAAATGGGGATCGAGAATTTCGTCCCTGTCCAACAAGAAATTCATCAGTGGAGTGACCGGCGCAAGGTAGTTGAGTCTGTCCTTCTTCCAATGATGGTGTTTGTGCACGTAAATCCGAAAGAACGCAAAGAAGTTCTGGGTTTTTCTACAGTTAGCCGTTATATGGTGATGCGTGGTGAGAGCTCTCCGGCGGTGATTCCAGATGAGCAGATGGCTCGTTTCCGTTTCATGCTCGACTATTCCGAGGAAGCTATTTGTATGAACAGCTCTCCTTTGGCACGTGGTGAGAAGGTCCGTGTTGTGAAAGGACCTCTGACCGGGCTGGTTGGTGAACTGGTCAATGTCGATGGCAAAAGCAAGATTGCCGTCCGGCTGAATATGCTGGGATGCGCTTGCGTTAATATGCCTATTGGCTATGTCGAGGCTGTCTGCGAGAAAAACTAATCCCGTCATCATTTATCCACCATTTACATGAATACGAAATTATCCGGTGCTTTTGCACTGATATTCTCTTTCTTCTTCTTTTCAGCTTGTCAATCCTATAAGAAAGTACCTTATTTGCAGGATGCGGAGGTTTTGAAACAGGCGAATACGCAAGTTGCGCCTGTTCAGGACGCAAGGCTGATATCGGGTGATGAAGTTTCCATTCTTGTTTCCACTTCCGATCCGGTTGTTTCGCAGCCTTTCAATGCGCAAGGCAGTACGTTTCTATTGGACGATCAGGGAAATATCAATTATCCGGTTTTAGGTAAACTTCCTTTGAACGGTTTAACAAGTCGTGAAGCTGAAAACCTGATAACGGAGCGACTGAAATCTTACGTGAAAGAAAGACCTACGGTAGTAGTCCGTATGTCCGGCTTTAAAGTTTCAGTTTTGGGCGAAGTGGCCTCTCCCGGTGTTTATCCGGTAGTGAATGAGCAGATCAATGTGCTCGAGGCCCTTGCCATGGCAGGAGATTTGACTATTTATGGTGTTCGTGATAATGTAAAACTAATCCGCGAAGACAAGAACGGGCATAAACAGTTTGTTACACTCAATCTGAACGACGCGGATTTGTTGTTATCTCCTTACTATCAGTTGCAACAGAATGACATCCTGTATGTCACTCCCAATAAAACCAAAGCACAGAGCGCGGACATCGGAACAAGTACTACGATGTGGATTTCGGGATTTTCCATCTTAGTGTCAATTGCCAGTCTGCTGGTCAATATACTTAGATGATCCTTACAACTCTCCATATTCTTTGATACAGTTAAAACATGGACACTCCTTCATCGGATTTAAATCATGATGGCCTACAATCAATGCTTTGGGGAATCTTTTTCTCAATTCGCGGAGCAAAGCGAGCAAGGAACCTCGTTGCGCCAATGTACGTGTGTCTTGGGGACGTCCGGCAATATCCAGCCCTCCTTCGTAACAAATACCTATCGAATGGGTGTTATGGTCACGGCAGTGTGCCCCGACCTTTTCCAGAGGACGGCCCTGGCAAATTTCTCCATCGCGGGTGATGTAGAAATGGTAACCGATGTCACGGAATCCACGGTGTTTGATATGATCTTGTCGGCAAGCCTCCGCCGAAAGGAATTTTCCTTCCGGCGTGGCACTGCAATGAATGATAATCAGCGTAATGGTGCGCATGGGGCTACATACAACTTTGTACTCCGATCAGGCCTCCGATAGCGGTGGCAACGGTGATAATCACTTTGATAATGAAGCTCCATACGGAACGGGGAGAAGATGAATTACTCATGACATTGTTTTTTTAAGATTAAAAATTGGATTTAAATAAGTCCTTCACTAAATGAAGGACTTACAGGAACTAAGGAATAGGAATTAGGCAGCCGGGTCAGGTGCTTCACCGCTTCCGCCCGGATTCGGATTGGGCGTATTGCCTGAATCGGAACCTCCACCGGGGGTAGTTGGTTTCTGATATTCCGCTTGCTGCTTCAGCTGACTGTCGAGTTTCAGGTTGGTAGTCGACAAATTACCGGTGGCACGAGCTTTCAGACGCATACCAGTGATGTTTTTCTCTAACGAAAAATCTTCCAGTGTTTCAGCCGCCTTACTTCGGATGCCCACACCAAAGATGGCAAGGTCGTCGATTTTCACACATTTGCCGTCGAGCAGCAGTTCCTTGATACAGTCTACCATGTCGGAAAGTACACCTTTGATGACACCACCGGAATACGGTGAATTGTGTTTCGACATGTGTTCGGCAAGCTTGGCCAAATCAAACGTCTCGTCGCTTACCGCACGGGCGAACCACTTGCCTGCATTCAGACCTTTTTGCTGTTGGTTTTGATAAATTTTGTAACGAATCATGAAACAATAAATTAAAGGGTTAAACATTGTGTCCGGGGATTCTTTTCCCTTTCGACGATACAAAGATACAACCCTGAAACCCGCAGAAATCAATAGTCTACAGTTGCATGCGATTGTTGTCAATTATACGCAGTAACGGTCGGTTATTCAATGGAAAAACGTAGGATATGTGAATATGTTTTGTTATTTTTGTAACTGTAAATCAGAAACTTATTCATCATGAACGAATTCAAAATACGCGCCTACGGCCGCATGGAACTGGCTCAACTTTATTCTCCGGAACTAACTGACATTGCTGCATATCGAAAGATGAAGAAATGGATCTCTTTATGTCCCGGACTTCTGCAACGCCTGTACGACTTAGGTTACGAATCAAAGCGCCGCTCATTCACCCCGTTAGAGGTGAGAGTGATTGTAGACGCCTTGGGAGAACCTTAGAAGAGCGGAAAAGTAAAGCACCGCTTTAGCAGTCGTAAAGCTATGCTTTACCACCTCTAAAGCGCCGCTTTAGGATTCATGAAACGTCCTGTTGTTATATAAATGCAAAAAATGCACTTTTTTCGAGGGCTCCCTAACACACGCACACATGCGTGCGCGTATAAACGCCTTTATCGTCTGTATTGATAAGCAATCCTTTTTTTATCAGACGGTTCAGCCAGCTAAGAGCAGTGTTAGGTTTGATTTTCATCTTTTCAGCCTGCTCCAACAACTGTGCGCGGGTGAACTGGTTGCCCATTATTTCAAAAAGTGCATCCCGGTCGGCATTGGCTCTATGTTTGACCTCTGTGGAAGGAAGAAAAGACAAGATATGTGTGGCATGACGATAGAGCGGAGTTACAAGCTCCAGCACCGCATGGAAATCTTCAGCGGTGATTGTCACATCCCAACGGGTGATAATGCCGTCTTTGATATTATCGGCGGCAATCTCCTTGTCAGGGGTCAGCAGAGGGGAGGAAGAATCCTTGAACTGATAAGGCTGGTCGCATTCCAGTGCACGTATCATAGCTATTTCTGCCATGATACGGCATGTATTGACAGCCAGTCGGGCTATGGAACTGCTCATTTCGTTATCGTTGGCAAGTCCCGAGCGGAAAAACAGATCGGCAAAGAGGGCATTGAACTCTTGCTTTTGCTCATCAGTGAGCCGGAGCGTATGAAGCCCGTGTGCTTTCATCAGGTCCAGTTGCTTTTTCCATTCCAGGCCTATGCCTGTGAAGATGGCTTCCAGATCGGTTTCGCCACTTTCAAACTGGTTGATCCATGTCCATATACCGTGCATATAATAAAACAGCTGGCGCGAGAAAAGACCGTTCTCTGTCGAGGGAATGAGTGGTTTTACTTGCGCGGGTGTACCGGAAAGCAGGACGGAAAGATAGCTTTTCTTTACTTCCCGGTATTCCTGGTCGGTGCGCCGGTTGTACGACAGACGGTCGTGGTCGAATGCTTTGCGGAGCGTATCGCTCCAGTGTCCGTATTCAGAACCGATAGCAGCGGAGATGGTATCCGCTTCGGTTTCGCAGATAAGTCCTGTGCCGTTGGCATCCATGATATTTTGCAGAATACCCGTTCCGGTGTTATTGCCCGAGATGAGAAACATTTTATTCTTGGGCATTTGAGGAGCTTCCATTTTGCAGCGCTCCTTTCCCATGGTATCATAGGCGGCTTTCTCTTTTTTGTAGGCCTTGACCTCTTCCGCTACTTTTTGGCGGATCTCGTCATGAATAGGCTCTACAAGCAGCCGGATGAACGAAAGAATTCCTTTACCCGAGGCGGAAGGAGCTACAATAAAACTTTGCAGGCAAGGAGACTGGAGTTTGCCGGCGTATGGACATCTCACATATCGCTCCATGCTGGCACCTATGGCGGTCAATGCTCCGAGCAGCATGACATCGCGTTGTGTGGGGCTGGTAGCATAACTCATGATGAGCAACAGGATTTTCGGCCAGTCCGCTTCGGTGAAAGAGGGCAATGGCTGGTTCGGGTCACTCCCGTCCTGCAGTTCTTCGGATTCGTCCGGTTCTTCATTGTCCACCTTATTATATACGTGCGTGTGTGTGAGGTTTTTGGACGGTGCATTTCCTGCATTTTTTGCATTTTTCCGGTGGTTCATCATTTCCTCTTTGCAGAGAGTTACACCCGCCTTTTCAGCAAGATGGAATGCAGTGCCCAGATGGACATCTCCATGCCGGGTAGTAAGTGCGTTAGAGAATATCCGTTCGGCATGTTCCCGTTCGTACTTGGCAGATACCCGGCACAACCGATGGAAAAACTCGCGTCCCGCTTCTCCGCAATCCGTTGCGATGGCGAACGCCAGTTGTACATATTCAGCATACGTAGGGGCAATATCCGCTCCTGCAGTTTCAACCGCCTCACAGAGGCGGCATAACGATTCAATTTCGTCCATAATTTTAATTTATAGTTTTTAATATCTAATTATTTGTTGTTTCTAAACAATGCTCCCGGATCATGACTAAGAAAGCAAGACCTTACAATGTCCTTGCCGGAAAAGTCTACCCCTTTGCGTTTTTCTCCGAAGGGAACGGGTGCCCCTGTACCATAAAGCAGCACGGTGAACATCATTGCCAGCTTCATATTTTCGATGATACTGTTTGTGTCGTTAGCCATGGGTAAATGATCGTAGGGTACGAATGCTTTCACACCCCGTCCGCTGGGACTGATAAACGTGAGTACAGGATGCAGAAGGTGGTCATTAAACAATGTACTGCGCATTTCCACTGCCTCCTGATAGGAATCGAGATGGTCGATATCTACCACCACCAGATGTGAAGAAGCTACGAAACATTTGCTGTTTCGACGCGAGAACGTACCACAGGGAGTCACATAAGGCAATAGTGATGCCTTTGCTGTCCGTATATCTCCGGAATTGCGTACTTGCTCGGTCAGAATTTTGAGATTCTCGTTGCAGGTTATCATTTGAAAAACTTGTTCTACGGAGACTTCGCAGGAGGGAATAAGTGTTGCAGGAGTAACAATCCGCCCCAGTTCATTTTTGATGGGAGCAATGGGAGGCATGAAATAAGACATTCTGAAATCGTTTGTCATAACATTTATATTTTTTGATTATCGTCTTGAATTTTCAAAACGCGGGGCGAAGGTAGAAATAGCTTTTAAATATATCGTTCAGACATGTCTGAACGGATATGCATAAAATTAACATATAATACAATGTATTTAACAACTAATAAAATTATAAACATGAAAAAATTTAATCATCCCGTACTGGGCCATTTCATCGCAGAGCAGTTTGAACGTGCTCACTTGTCAATAGAGGCTATGCGTAAAGAAATCCACATGGGAAAACCCACTTATTACAAGATGACATCTGGGGAGATTTACGTCTAAGTGATTTTACCCGTCTTTTTTCCTATTACTATGACAATCTCACAAAAGAAGAGTTTCGAGCCAAAATGGTAGAATGGGGAGAACTTTATATTGAGTATAGGGAGAAAAATGAGGATATGGATGAAAATCTAAATCAAGAATAAAGTAATGCAGGAAGTCCAAGTTTTTAATAAAGTCCTAAAATCTTTTGTCCTTTCAGGGGACATCATCTTACTGAACTTACTGTTGTGGGTGTTTGGTTCTCTTTGGGGAAACCGTTCTCCTTTTGAGTTTTCCATGCCTCTTTTCCAGAACATGGCTTTGATGACTTTATGTTATCTGGTTTGCAACATTCGTTCTGGAGTGATTCTTCATCGTCCGGTGGTCCGCCCGGAACAAATTATGCTTCGGGTGGCCCGGAATATGATTCCTTTTGTCTTGATAGTCTTTGGGCTTTCATACATATTCCATTTTGAATGTGTCAATCTGCGTCAGTTGGGGGTATTTTATATAGTTCTCATTATCGTTATCATTTCCTATCGTCTGACGTTCCGATCTATTCTGGAGCTTTATCGCAAAAGTGGGGAAAATGTCCGAAAGGTAGTGTTGGTGGGTAGCCATGAAAATATGCAGGAACTTTATCATTCCATGACGGATGATCCGACATCCGGGTATCGTGTATTGGGATATTTTGAAGATTTTCCGTCAGACCGCTATCCTATGAACATAGCTTATTTGGGACAGCCGTGTGAAGCTGTTGATTATTTGACTCGTAATGCGGGAAAGGTGGACCAGCTTTATTGTAGCCTTCCTTCCGCCCGTAGTGCTGAAATAGTGCCGATTATCAACTATTGTGAGAATCATCTGATTCGTTTCTTCAGCGTTCCCAATGTCCGGAACTATCTGAAACGGAGAATGCATTTTGAAATGTTAGGTAATGTTCCGGTACTTTCTATCCGTCGTGAGCCACTTGAATTATTGGAAAATCGTATGATGAAACGTGGCTTTGATATTATTTGTTCGCTACTGTTCCTTTGTATCCTTTTCCCGATTATATATATCATTGTGGGACTGGCTATAAAGATAAGTTCACCTGGACCTGTCTTTTTCAAACAGAAACGAAGCGGGGAGGATGGTCGTGAATTCTGGTGCTATAAGTTTCGTTCGATGCGGGTGAATGCTCAATGTGATACATTACAGGCTACAGAACATGATCCTCGTAAAACCCGAATCGGTGATCTGATTCGTAAGACGAATGTGGATGAACTTCCTCAATTTATTAATGTATTGAAAGGGGATATGTCTTTAGTGGGTCCCCGTCCGCACATGTTGAAGCACACAGAAGAATATTCCCATTTGATAAATAAATATATGGTTCGTCATTTTGTTAAACCGGGTATTACAGGGTGGGCGCAGGTGACAGGTTTCCGTGGAGAAACGAAGGAGCTTTGGCAGATGGAAGGACGTGTGCAACGTGACATCTGGTATATTGAGCATTGGACGTTCATTCTGGACTTATATATCATGTATAAGACTGTGTATAATGTCATCCGTGGGGATAAAGAGGCTTATTAGGTGAGGAATTGGAAATTGAGTAAAAATTAAATCAATAGTTGTAAAATTACATGAGTAGGTGGTTATGAGAAGACTGAAAAGATTGACATTGGGTGCGTTACTTGCTTTTTTGCTGGTATCCTGCCAATCATATAAGAAAGTGCCTTATTTGCAGGATACGGCTTTTGTGAATGATACAGAACAGACTGTTCGTCAGACAGGTGTGAAGGTAATGCCAAAGGATTTGTTGACGATTGCCGTATCTTGTTCTACTCCGGAACTGGCTGCACCTTTCAATCTGGTAAATTCGGGTACTGCTAGTGGAACGGAGGGAAAGACGGTAGGACAAGGAGCTGCATCATCTGCTCTACAGCAATATTTAGTAGATAATCAAGGGAATATCAATTTTCCGGTGTTGGGCGAGATTCATGTAGGTGGATTGACTAAACTGGAAATAGAAAATTTGATTATAGATAAGTTGAAGGTTTATTTGAAAGAAGCGCCGCTTGTAACTGTGCGTATTGTTAATTACCGGATTTCGGTATTGGGAGAGGTTACTAAGCCAGGAAGCTTTGTAGTCTCTAACGAAAAGATTAATTTGCTGGAAGCGCTCGCTATGGCAGGTGATTTGACTATTTATGGTATGCGCGATAATGTGAAATTAATTCGGACAGGACAAGATAATAAGCAGGAAATTATTACTATGGACTTGAATAAAGCTGAAACGGTATTGTCTCCTTATTATCAGCTGCAGCAGAATGATATAATTTATGTGACACCTAATAAGACTAAGGCGAAGAATTCGGATATAGGAACTAATACGGGATTATGGTTCTCCGGCATTTCAATTTTGATGTCAATAGCCAATTTATTAATAACTATATTACGATAAAATTAATAAAATAATTGATCAACAATGAAAGAAAATCCGTACGAAAATAATATGAATGAACAGGATGAGGAGAAAATCAATTATCAGGAACTTCTTTTCAGATATATAATCCATTGGCCTTGGTTTGTCGCTTCTGTTTTGGTCTGTCTGATTGGTGCCTGGGTGTATTTACATTTTCAAACTCCCGTGTATCAAGTTTCCGCTTCTATCATGATAAAGGATGATAAGAAGGGAGGAAATTCGGGATCGGCAGATTTAGAAAACTTGGGATTAGGAGGAGTCATTACTTCAGCACAGAGTATTGATAATGAAATAGAAGTACTCCGTTCAAAGACCATACTCAAGGAGGTCGTCAATAGTCTGGAACTATATATTACTTATTATGATGAGGATGAATTTCCCAAGCGTGAGATGTATAAGACTTCTCCTGTTGTGGTGAATTTGACTGCCCAGGAAGCGGACAAACTTCCGAGTGCGGCTTTGATTGACATGCAACTGTCTTCCGATGGTGGGCTGGATGTGAATTTGAAAGTGGGCTTGAATGAATATAATAAGCGATTTGACAAGTTGCCGGCCGTATTTCCTACTAATGTAGGAACCTTTGGATTTACATTAAGAGATTCGTTGTTAAACGGCCAGGTCGAAGGTCGGAAGGATGTTCGGCATATCAGTGCGGTAGTTAGCCAGCCGTTTGGAATGGCAAAGGGATATCAGTGGGCATTAACGATTGCACCAACCTCAAAAGCAACTTCTGTTGCCACAGTCTCATTGGTCAATACGAATATACAGCGTGGACAAGACTTTATCAATAAACTGATGGAGATGTATAACCGGAATACGAACAATGATAAAAATGAAGTGGCTGAAAAGACGAGAGAATTTATCAATGAGCGTATTAAAATTATAGATGAGGAATTGGGCAATACGGAAGAAAAGCTGGAGACATTTAAGCGGAATGCCGGTTTGACGGATATAAGCAGTGATGCTCAATTGGCTGTATCAGGAAATGCTGAATATGAAAAGAAAAGGGTTGAGAATGGTACACAGATTAATTTGGTTCGTGATCTTGCTAAATATATCAATAATCCATCGAATGAATATGAGGTGCTTCCCAGTAACATTGGTTTAACAGATAATGGACTGACTACTCAATTAGAACGTTATAACGAGCTGGTTATCGAACGTAAACGTTTGCTTCGTACCTCAACTGAAAACAATCCGATGATTATCAATCTGGATATGAGTATTCGTGCAATGAAGGCGAATGTTAAAACTGCTATTGACGGAACGTTGCAAGGTTTGCTTATAGTCAAGGCTGATTTGGATCGTGAAGCTAGTCGTTTTTCCCGTCGTATCAGTGATGCTCCGGGGCAGGAAAGACAATATGTAAGTATTGCCCGTCAGCAAGAGATTAAGGCGGGACTTTATCTGATGCTTTTGCAGAAACGTGAAGAGAATGCTATTACGTTAGCTGCTACGGCAAATAATGCAAAGATTATAGATGAGCCGGTGGCTGAAGGCGGTCCGGTATCTCCGAAGCCTAAAATGATTTATATGATTGCCTTGGTGTTGGGAGTAGGTTTGCCTGTCGGCATCATTTTCCTGATCGGTCTTACAAAATACAAGATTGAAGGTCGTGGTGATGTGGAGAAATTGACTCGCCTGCCTATTGTAGGGGATGTGCCCTTGACTGCTGAAAAAACAGGTTCCATAGCCGTATTTGAGAATCAGAATAACCTGATGAGTGAGACCTTCCGAAATGTCCGTACGAATCTCCAGTTTATGCTTAAAAATGATCAAAAGGTGATTTTGGTGACTTCAACGGTCAGTGGTGAAGGTAAATCATTTATATCAGCAAATCTTGCCATCAGTCTTTCTTTGCTGGGAAAGAAGGTGGTCATTGTCGGTCTTGATATTCGTAAGCCGGGCTTGAACAAGGTATTTAATATTTCTCGAAAAGAACAGGGTATCACTCAATATCTGTCGAATCCCGAAAAGAATCTGATGGATTTCGTCCAGCCTTCTGATGTGAGCAAGAGCCTGTATATCCTCCCCGGTGGTACGGTTCCTCCCAATCCTACAGAATTATTGGCTCGTGATGGCTTGGATAAGGCAATTGAAACATTGAAAAAGAATTTTGATTATGTGATACTGGATACTGCCCCGGTCGGTATGGTAACAGATACTTTGCTCATAGGTCGTGTGGCTGACTTATCTGTTTATGTCTGCCGTGCTGATTATACCCGTAAAGCAGAGTTTACTTTGGTTAACGAACTGGCAGAAAACAACAAACTGCCCAACCTGTGCACGGTCATCAACGGCTTGGATCTACAGAAGAAGAAATACGGCTATTACTACGGCTACGGCAAGTATGGCAAATACTACGGCTATGGCAAACGTTACGGCTACGGCTATGGCTATGGCGAACAGCATAAGGTGAAAGAGGACTAAAAAACTCCTGTAAAAGAAAGAACTATCAGCTATTTTTTATAGCTTTGTAAAAAATAAGATTGATATGGAAGAAATGCAAAGATTATATCCGATCGGGATACAGACATTCTCGGAGATACGGGAGGGTAACTACCTCTATGTAGACAAGACGGAATACGTTTACCGGATGACACATGTCTCTGCTAAATATATGTTCTTGAGTCGTCCCCGCCGTTTCGGTAAGTCATTGCTTACTTCCACCTTGCACAGTTACTTTTCCGGTCGCAAGGACTTGTTTCACGGATTGGCAATCGAGAAACTGGAGAAGGAATGGACGGAATATCCGGTACTTCATTTTGATATGAGTACGGCCAAGCATGCAGGTAAGGAGGAGTTGATAAGTGAGTTGGAGCGTAAGCTATTGGCTTATGAAGAAATATATGGCAGGAAAGAAGGTGGCATTTATGTCAATCAACGCCTGCAAGGTCTGATTCAACGTGCTTACGAGCAGACCGGCAAGAAGGTGGTGGTACTTATCGACGAATATGACGCTCCTCTGCTGGATGTGGTGCATGAACAGGACAGTCTGGACGTGCTGCGCAACATCATGCGCAACTTCTACAGCCCCTTGAAAGCTTGCGACCCTTATCTGCGTTATGTCTTCCTGACCGGCATCACCAAGTTCTCCCAACTTAGCATCTTCAGCGAACTGAATAATATCAAAAATATCAGTATGGATGGACCTTATGCAGGTATTTGTGGCATTACGGAAGATGAGGTGCTTACCCAGATGAAGGATGATCTGGATGAATTAGCGAAAAATCTGGAGATTACTCCGGCAGAAGTCTTGGCGAAGTTGAAAGAAAACTATGACGGTTATCATTTCACATATCCGTCTCCTGATATCTACAACCCATTCAGTCTGCTCAACGCTTTTGCTGATGGGAAATTTAACTCCTATTGGTTTGGTAGCGGCACGCCCACCTATCTGATAAAGATGCTGGAACGTTTTGAGGTAGCCCCTTCGGAAATAGGAAGAAATAAGGCGACGGCCGAAGATTTTGATGCACCTACGGAAAGGATGACGAGCATTATCCCGTTATTATATCAAAGTGGCTATATCACCATTAAGGACTACGATGAGGATTTGGATTTGTACACATTGGATATTCCCAATAAGGAAGTCAGGATTGGCTTGATGAGAAGTCTGCTTCCCAATTATGTCAGCAGTAAAGCACCGGAAACAAAGACGATGGTTGCCTATCTTTCCCGTGACATACGAAATGGAGACATGGATGCCGCTTTGCATCGCCTGCAAACATTCCTGTCCACCATTCCCCAGTGTGACAATACGAAATACAAGGGTCATTATCAGCAGATGTTCTACATCATCTTCAGCCTGTTGGGGCATTATGTGGATGTGGAAGTCCGTACTCCCCGCGGGCGGGTGGATATGGTGCTCCGTACAGCGACCACTTTGTACGTGATGGAGCTGAAACTGGATAAGGATGCCCATCAGGCAATGGAACAGATTAACTTGAAGAATTATCCCGAACGCTTTGCCTTGTGCGGATTGCCTATTGTGAAGGTGGCTGTCAACTTTGATAGCGAACGCTGCACGATAGGGGAGTGGAAGATAGATTCAAGTATTTGATATCTGAGTCCTATAAATAAGGATCAGCAGATCAACCATCTTCAACAGACGATTTCAAATCACTAACGTGGAAATTGGACGTTTACATATAGGTGAATACTTTCAGTATTTACCCTATGAGACATACTCTTAATTCTGCATAAAATAAGCAGGAACTTTATCAATAACAATATATGAATATAGCAATTGTAGGCACAGGCTATGTGGGCTTGGTGTCCGGTACTTGTTTTGCAGAAATGGGTGCCAAAGTTACTTGTGTTGATGTGGATGCCGATAAGATCAGCAAGTTGAAAGCCGGTGAAATGCCTATTTATGAACCGGGGTTGGAAGAATTGGTAAAACGCAACGTTGGCTATGGGCGTCTTCACTTCACAACAGATTTGATCGAAGTCTTGGATGATGTAGAAGTAGTTTTTTCCGCAGTAGGAACTCCTCCTGACGAAGATGGTAGCGCCGACCTGAAGTATGTGCTTGCCGTAGCCCGCCAGTTTGGACAAAGCATCAAAAAGTACACCATTTTGGTCACTAAATCTACTGTACCTGTTGGCACTGCTAAAAAGGTGAAAGCTGTCATTCAAGAGGAGTTGAACAAGCGTGGGGTAGATGTGCCCTTCGATGTAGCCAGTAATCCCGAATTCTTGAAAGAGGGTGCCGCTATCAAAGACTTTATGAGTCCTGATCGGGTGGTGGTTGGCGTTGAGAGCAAGAAAGCCGAAGAGGTGATGACCAAGCTCTATCAACCTTTCTTGCTCCAGAATTTCCGTGTCATCTTTATGGATATACCTAGTGCTGAAATGACCAAGTATGCTGCTAACGCCATGCTGGCCACCCGTATCAGCTTTATGAACGATATAGCCAATTTGTGCGAGCGGGTAGGGGCTAACGTGGACCATGTACGCAAAGGTATTGGAGCTGATGTGCGTATCGGGCAAAAATTCCTTTATGCCGGTTGTGGATATGGTGGTAGCTGCTTTCCGAAAGATGTGAAAGCTTTGGTGCATACAGGTATCGACAACGGCTATCACATGGAGGTGATTGAAGCGGTGGAGCGTGTCAACGACCGTCAGAAGAGTATTGTTTATGATAAACTTATCCGTTTGATGGGTGATGTAAAAGGTAAAACTATCGCTATGTTAGGTTTAGCTTTTAAACCTGATACTGATGATATGCGTGAAGCTCCAGCTCTAGTAGTCATTGATAAGTTGCTGAAGGATGGTGCTACCGTGAAGGTGTTTGATCCCATTGCTATGCCTGAATGCAAACGTCGTATCGGCAATGTCGTGACTTATACTGAAAATCTCTATGACTGTGCCGATGGTGCTGATGCGTTGCTATTAATGACTGAATGGAGACAATTCCGCCTGCCTACTTGGAACGTGATTCAGAAGGTGATGACTGATAAGTATATCGTAGATGGACGTAACATTTGGAATCGTGTGGAGCTGGAAGAAATGGGATTTAGTTATACACGGATTGGCGAGAAATAAAATAGAATGGAAAATAAATTAATTACAGTAACTTCTCCTCTTCTACCTCCTTTGGAAGAGTTTCAGAAGATGATTGCTGACATATATGCCAGCAAATGGATTACAAACAATGGAACCTTTCACAGACAACTGGAAAAAGAGTTGGCGGCTTATTTGAAAGTCCCTTATCTTAGTTTGTTTACCAATGGTACTTTACCACTTATTACCGCTCTTCAAGCATTGCGTATTAAGGGTGAAGTAATTACTACTCCTTATAGTTTTGTTGCTACTACCCATAGTTTGTGGTGGAACGGTATTAAGCCTGTATTTGTTGATATAGATCCTGCTACAGGCAATATTGACCCGAATAAGATTGAAGCAGCTATCACTCCCAACACTACCGCTATTATGCCGGTGCATGTATACGGAAAGCCATGTGATACTGAAGCGATTCAAGAAATTGCAGATAAATATGGATTGAAAATAATTTATGACGCTGCTCATGCTTTCGGTGTCGAGGTGAATGGAGAAAGCATCCTGAATGCGGGTGACTTGTCTACATTGAGTTTTCATGCTACCAAGGTATACAATACTATTGAGGGCGGTGCGCTGATTATGCATGATGAAAAGATTAAGAAGCGTATTGACTATCTCAAAAACTTTGGCTTTGTGGATGAGGTTACTGTAGTAGCTCCGGGCATTAACAGTAAGATGGATGAGTTGCGCTCAGCTTATGGCCTACTCAATTTGAAGCAGGTAGATACTGCCATTGAGGCACGCCATCAAGTAGCTGTTAAGTATCGTGAAGCGTTGCGTGAGGTTGGTGGCATTACATTTTTTGATGATATGCCGGGTGTTCGTCATAACTACAGTTACTTCCCGATTTTTATTGACGAGAATAAATATGGAACGACGCGCGATGAACTCTATTTCAAGATGAAAGAACAGGGGGTATTGGGGCGTAGATATTTCTATCCACTGATAAGTACTTTTTCTACTTATAAAGGATTAGAGAGTGCTGCTCCTTCTAATTTACCAAATGCGCATAAAATGGCTGATAGTGTTATTTGTTTGCCAATGCATCATGTTTTGAGTGATGGAGATATTAAGAGAATCCTAGATACTGTAATAAGATGAAGAATCTGTTGATTGTTGGAGCGAGAGGTTGGGGGCGAGAAGTGTATGCTTCTATATCCAAGTCTAAGGAAATCATTGATGGAGAAATGGTTATCAAAGGATTTCTAGATAGTAAGTCTGATGCATTTGAAGGGTTGAGAGGAACTTTTCCTCCAATAATATCTTCTCCTGAGAATTATGAATTAAAGGAAGACGACATATTTTTTGTAGCCTTAGGGGATTCGAAATGGAGAAAGCATTATGCCGAGTTACTAAAAAATAAGGGAGCGAAATTTTACACATATATTGCTGACGAATCATTTATTAATGAAACCTCAATGATAGGAGAAGGATCTTATGTAGCAAGATGGTGTGCCATTTCCGATAATGTAACAATTGGAGAACATGTAATTGTTCACCCATATACAAATATTGGGCATGATGCTGTCGTAAAAGATTATGCGTCCCTCTTAACAAATGTTTTTATTGGTGGAGCGGCTGAAGTTGGCGAAAGTGCGCAAATGAGCCCCCAGTCCATGATAATACCACATAAGAAGATAGGAAATAATGTCATGGTAGGTGCAGGAAGCGTGGTAATTCGCAATATTAAAGATGGGCAAAGTGTCCACGGAAATCCCGCAATAAAACTAAAGTTTTAATTTATTATTCACATAAAATAATCGATATGAAATCATTAGAAGAATTTGTAGAGCTCTTTGCAGAGCAGTTTGATGAGACAAATGCTGCAGAATTTTCAGCAGATAAGAATTTCCGTGAATTAGATGAGTGGTCATCTCTCATCGCCTTATCAATCATTGCTATGGTTGATGATGAGTTTGATATAACTTTGCTAGGAGACGATATCAAGAACTCTAATACAATTCGTGACATTTATGATATTGTTGCAAGTAAAGCTTAATACATGCAGAATCCTTTTTCTTTAGAAGGCAAAACTATTTTGGTGACCGGTGCTTCAAGCGGTATCGGTCGCCAAATTTGTATTGAATGTTCTCGAATGGGTGCAGCCGTGATATTAACAGCACGTAGCGAGGAGCGTCTTAATGAAACTCTGTTATTGATGGATGGTGAAGGGCACTGCGTGATAACAGCTGATTTGCTTGATGATACTCAATTAGAGCAATTGATAAAAAAAATACCAGATATTGACGGAGTGGTTCTTTGTAGTGGTAAGGGATTGACTCTTCCTATGCAGTTTGCTAGTCGTTGTAAGATGGATGATATTTTTAATACGAATTTTTTTGCTCCTTTTGAATTACTCCGTTCGCTATATAAGAAGAAAAGGATCCGTAAACAGGGAAGTGTCGTGGCACTTGCATCGCTTGGAGGCACTCAGGTTTTCAGTGGCTCGAATGGCGTGTATGGTGCCTCAAAGGCTGCTTTAAACTCTGCCATGATGTTTTGTGCCAAGGAATTTTCACCTCGAAATATTCGAGTAAACTGTATTTGTCCGGGCATGGTTGATACTCCTCTTATTCATCGAGGTACAGTTACAGAAGAGCAACTTAAAGAGAATGAAAAACTCTATCCCCTAGGACGCTATGGAAAACCAGAAGATATTGCTTATGCTGCAGTGTATCTGTTGAGTGATGCGTCTTCATGGGTAACGGGCCAGCAAATGGTATTGGATGGAGGAATTTCTATTAAATAATATATAAGAAATATGAATCTACAAGAAGAAGTAAAGCAGATTGTAGCAGATAGCTTGGAACTCGATTCTAGTACATTGGATTGTGATATGGAAATCTTTGATATGGAAGGATATGATTCTATGCGAAGCGTGATGATATTATCTAAGATTGAGGAAACTTTTGATATAATGATACCCGAGGATGATATTTTTGATATCACAACGATAAATGAATGGGTGTCAGAAATTGAAAAGATACAGAAATAAAGAAATTGTAATGTACAAGCATAGCCCTTTGTTAAATGTCGTAATTGCTAATGCGCAAAAGCATCCGACCAAGACTGCAATCATAATGAATGACACTGAGGTTACTTATGGAGAACTAAATAAAAATGTCCGTAAGGCTGCAGCTGTTCTTAATGGTATGGGGATACAAAAAGGAGACAGAATAATCCTTTCTGCTCACAAAGATATAGAGTATATATATTTATATTTGGGAGCACATATCTTAGGTTTGACCAATGTTATAGTAGATGCAGAATCGAATGAAGATCGTTTGAGTTATATCGAAAAGAAGGTGAATCCAATCTGTTGTTTTGGATATAAGAGTAATTCATTTCCTTCAAAGGGCTTCGAAGAATTAAATTTAGATGTTGCTGATGAATATGTAGGAGAAAGCTTGGATATTAATGAAAATGATATTGCTGAGATTCTCTTCACTACAGGAACCACAAGTGCACCCAAGGGAGTATGTCTTTCTTATTACAACATCTACTCTTCGGCAACAAACATCAACGAGTATATAGACAATAGTGAAGAAGATATTGAACTTTTAGCACTACCAATATGCCATTCGTTTGGAATGGGTAGAATCCGCTGTAATCTCATTAAGGGTGCAACCATTGTCATTCTGAGTAATTTTGCGAATGTAAGGGCTTTTTTGAAAGCTTTTGAAAAGTATCATATAACAGGTTTTGGAGTAGTTCCAGCAGCATGGGCCTATATTCGTAAGATGAGCGGAAATCGTATTGCAAAGTATGCAGAACAGGTACACTACATTGAAATTGGAAGTGCTGCAATGTCGGTAGATAGTAAAAAAGAAATGCTGCAGATGTTCCCTAATACTCGTATTTGCATGCACTATGGACTGACCGAAGCTTCGAGAAGCTGTTTCCAGGAGTTTCATGATATCCAGCATCTTGATAGTATAGGAAAGGCTGTATGCGACAAGGTAGAAGTAATCGTATGCGACAGTATTGGTAATGAGGCTGCTGTTGGAGAAAAAGGTGAAATCTGCGTAAAGGGAAATATGGTCATGAGGCATTATTTGGAGGACTCTGACAACTGCAATGCGTTCTATGGTGATTATTTTCGAACAGGCGACTGTGGATACAAAAATGAAGAAGGATATATTTATCTTCTTGGGCGGGAAAAGGAACTTATCAATGTAGGTGGTAAAAAAGTATCGCCGATGGAAGTAGAAGATGCAATCATATCATTGGGTGTAGGCGATTGTGTTTGCGTACCAAAGAAAGATGAGGAAGGAATAATGGGAGAACTAGTTTTCTGCTATATTCTTAAAGATTCCACTACAATGACATTCCAAGAGATATCAGAAAAATTGGAAGATAAGTTGGAAATCTACAAACGCCCAGTGGCTTATGAATGGATTGAACAGATACCAATGACTTCCTCTGGTAAGAAACAACGAATTCAAATCAAGAAATAAACTATATAGACATGGCATATTTAACAATCAATAAAGTAAAGATGGTTGGTTTGGCAGCATGTGTACCACCAACTATTGAAGAAAATCTATCTTTGCCCATTTTTGCCGATAAGTCGGAAGCCGAAAAAGTAATTGCTTCTACGGGCATAGAAAGAAAGCGAGTTGTAAAACCGGGCACCACTGCAAGCGATTTGTCTTTTCAGGCAATACAATCATTGCTTGATAAAATGGAATGGGAGGCAAATAGTATTGATGCACTTATCTACGTTTGTACGTCACGCGACTATATAGCACCAATTACATCTGCAATTCTGCAAGATAGACTTGGTTTCAGAAACGACTGTTATTGCCTTGATCTACCATTGGGATGTTCCGGATGGGTTTATGGTATGAGTAATCTTTCTTCGATTCTTTCTCATGGACAACTTAAAAGAGGATTGTTAGTTTGTGCAGAGACAAATTCATTAAATCGTTCTCCTAAAGATAAGACGGTAAAACCACTATTTGGCGATGCTGCCACCGTTACTGCTCTAGAATATGATGAATCATTTGAGAAACCAATACAGTTCAATTTTGGAGTTGATGGTAGTGGATACAAAGCTGTATGGACAGAATTTGGCGGTACACGAAATCCAATTACTCTTGAATCAATAGAAGAGAAAGAGGTCGAACCAGGCATTATTCGTAAGGGTACTGATATGGTTGTGAACGGAATGGATGTATTTTCATTTGCCATAAAGGTTCCACCACGCTCTCTTTTGGAGTTTGTTGAGCACTTTGAAATAGACACAGATAAGGTTGATTATTTGTTCCTTCATCAGGCCAACAAGTTTATCGATGACAGGATCCGCAAGAAGTTGAAAATGCCTGAGGAAAAGGTTCCTTTCTGTCTTCAGGACTATGGCAATACAAATAGTGCATCAATTCCATTAGCAATGGTTGTGTGTAAGGCTAAAGAGCTTCAAAATGGTTCTTTTGATTGTTTGGGCTGCGGTTTTGGTGTTGGACTGGCATGGGGAAATATCCACTATACAGTAGATAAATTGAAGGCAGTCATTATGACAGAATATAAATATTAGTAATATACCGAAATGAAACAAATTGAAGTTACATCAGATAAAGTAAAGATGACAGAAATAGGTCGTCAACTTTATAAAAGAAGAAGGCTCTTTACAAAAGTTCAGGCCGAATCAATAAGAAAAACGATTTCCCATTTCATGCCTACTTCAACAGAAGATGAGATTGATAATTTCTTTTTCAGGTATTATTATGACTATATGGTATATGGGTTTAACATAGACCAACTTTTCTATCTCCACTTGATCGATAAGACACATGAGGAAAAAATGACATATATTACTCATGCTTCAAAATTTTTGTATTATTCTCGTCTCAACAGAAGATCATCAATGCATATGTTGGAGGATAAATATGAAGCCTACAACTTGCTAAAAGATTATTATAAACGCGAAATTATTAAAATAGAGGATGATAATGATTATCAAATGTTCCTTGACTATATATCAAGACACCCAATATTTGTCGTAAAACCTATTGATTTGAGCAATGGTCTTGGTATACGAAAGGTTGACTCAAATGATTATTCTGATAAGAAGCAGCTGTATATGGAACTTCTGTTAGCGTCCAAAAATGCCGTATAGTATAACCGATATAAAATCCAGATCTTTGC